>Ga0268252_1000003_pt1 | contig 161391 bp, 282 predicted proteins | sample AgamicMgSfrz_FD_200244 | JGI IMG/M metagenome (GOLD analysis project Ga0268252, IMG submission 200244) | Agave microbial communities from Guanajuato, Mexico - Mg.Sf.rz (v2) (version 3) | ecosystem: Host-associated > Plants > Phyllosphere > Phylloplane/Leaf | place: Guanajuato, Mexico... | reverse complement strand
TACATTGAATAGGTCTTGCATCTCCTCCTCTGGAACATTCCACACATTCGTACCACAATTGAAAGTTATACCGTATCGGGTTCTATGTGGTGTCGTCTCTGATGTGGATTTCTCAATAACCTTTGCGTACCTGTAATTCGCAATATTCCTTTCAGTACCAATACACGTTCGTATGACTTCCCTCACATCAATCGCTACTAAGTCATCATATACTTCGAATGTCTTACTCATTTTAGTTGCCTCCATTAGATTTATTGTGTAGTACGAATTCTTTGAAAATCTCGAATCGTATATAGCTCTCGTTCTCTTTGTTCATCATACGATAGTAAGTATGGATTTCTTCTTCTGGGAGATTCTTGAACATTTCGAATATATCTTTTCCTATTTCACGAGACGCGTTTTCTAGACTCGCTATCTTGTCTTGTAGCTCATTCTGTGTTTTGATTAATTTACTTAACACAGTAGCTCCTACTTCAACATCCTCTGACTCAAGCTTTTTAGCACCTCTAGGTAACTTTGATACAGGGAATGGTTTGCTTATGTCTCTTGTACATCTAAGCTCCCCGTTTAAGCTTACAAAGTAAAAAGAACCATCCATAACTACTTTACGCTGCAACTGATATATATCCCCTATGTACTCAACAAATATTACTTTCGAACTCATACAAGTTTACCTCCCTATTTATCGTTACCGAATCGTAATAGTCTTTCCCACCATCTTAACTTCTTCTCTTCTGGTTCAACAATTAGCTCAAACGCATATCGTACATCTGTTCCAAAGTGACATGGGATTATCTCAGTTACCTTAACTAGCCTCCATTTATCAGCCCATCCTAGCGCGATTGTATCTCCAACTTTGGGATAATCATTGAACTGCGGGTAACAGAAGAAGACATTATTCTTTTCACGATTTACCCACCCATCGTCAGGATGTGCAGCCTTAACTCCCTGCTCACGTAATGCAGCTACCCATTTCCTTTTATCCTCTTCCATCTTAACGCCAATACTGTTCCAGTTATCAACAAATGTTTTATTGTTACTTTTACAAAGACCATCATTACTTTCATAATCGTACGCCATACCCCTTCACTCCTCTTCAACTATTGATTGTATCTTAGTGATTTCTTCTTCTAGCTTATTCAATTCTTCCTTCTTTTCTGTTAGTTCTCTTTGTAAATTACCTAGCCTGTCAAGTACTAATTCCCATGTATGGATGTCTTTCTTTACGTACTTTTGGAGTTTAATTCCTTCTCCCCACACTTCCATTTCTAATACGTGCAAGGTCTCATCGACAGTAAATGATTTAGCCTTTTCGCTATCATTACCTACATATAAAGTTTCACGATGCTCATTTGCGTGAGAACCACGTTTACCTACTACTAAATACGATTTGTTTCCCATATTCAATCACCTCTTGTTAAGATTTAACTTCCTTTAACTTGTCTTTATCTTATCATCTATTTTACTTTCTGTAAAGTACTTTTTAATAAATTCTTGTAATTTCTTTTCCTTCGTAATCTTTAACGATTAACACGAGTTCTCCCTTAGCTGCACGTCCGTTGTAGAAGGTATTATTAAACTCTTGAAGGAATGCTTGCAGATTATCTCCAAAGCCCTGAGCGAACGTATAAGCCTGTTTCTCGCTAAACCTATTGTAGTTCTGAATTGACTTAATATCTAAGTACACTACAAGCGTCTTATCGTCCATTACAGTCCATCGCGCATTAAGATACTCCATACTATCTTGTGATGTAGCGTCATTCAACAACTTCTCAAAATCCGTAATCTGGTTTAAATCCAATTTAGACACAGATTGATGTATTGTAGGATTATCTACTGGTGACGGTGGCACTAAGTACTTATACCCTACGAACAGTGAAGACGCAACCCCAACAGCGATTAGTACCCTTGTCGTATCAACTTTCCCTTTCCATTTCAGTTTCTCTAGAAGTTTCATTCCAATCATCTCCTATTTATTTTATAAAAAGGAAACCCCGAAGAGCCTCCCTCGTTTTCTTACTATTATACTATCACACTTTTACTAAAAGTAAAACACTTTTTTATTTTTTTACCAATCTCCTTTATATTTATCTAACATCTCATCTGGAATAATAAGCTCATAGCCTTTCGCCTTAGATGCATGCTTGATAAGCCAACCTTCCTCCACTAACTGCCCCATCAGCTCAGTCAATACCTCTGCCTTAATCTCCATAAGCTCTCGCAATCTACCAACCTTTGTTTCTCTTGTACGAGCGATAATCTTCTTCAATTTAACTAATGGCTCATCCTCTGTAGCCTCATCGTCATTATCTGGCTCTTCGTGGTCTGCTACTTCACCAAAGTATTCTTTAATCGTATGGAATACTTCTCCTTCTTTAGATTCATTAGGAGATACAATAGCACTTTGAAACCTTTGGAATTCCTTTGGGTATCCTTCTATTTTCATGACACCATCCCCACGCCCCATAAGCGTGTAGTCAATCCCTTTCCCGAATACCGTACGATAGTTCGTATTACTATTTAAATTGAAACTGATGGCATTCTGTACATTTGTTTTAATACGTCCACTGATAACCTTCGAGTCTGGTCTCTGGGTAGCGATAACTAAATGAATTCCTGCTGCACGAGCTTTCTGCCCTAAGCGAGTCACATACGTCTCTACTGCTGAGTTTACATCGAATAAGTCCGCATACTCATCAATCACACATACGAGATATGGCATCTTCTCTTCTGCAACTTCATTGTACAGTTTGATATTCTTAACTCCCTGCTCCTTGAATACTTTGTATCGGTTATCCATTTCTATTGTTAAACGGCTTAAGGTTTCTCCTGCCTTCTCCATATTTGTAATTACTTTTGCCACATGCGCCATACCCTCATAGTGAGCTAACTCCACCATCTTAGGGTCAATCATAAAGAATTGTAATAGTTCTGGAGGCGTAGAAGCCATTAAACTAACAATCAAAGCATTCAAGAACACTGATTTACCAGAACCAGTTGTACCCGCAATCATGAGATGCACGAGCTTACTAAGGGATAAGTATATCGGTTCATCAATTTCATTCACACCTACAACGAATGGGAGGTCATTATCCAGTGCATATTCTTGAAATCGTTCATCTTCTAATAACTCCCGTAAGCTTATAATAGAAGGTTCTTCGTTCGGAAGGGTAAATTTAACAGTATCAGGTTCGTCTCCTTGTTCTATACTAAGGGAAGGTACACCTAGAGCCGCTTGAATATCGGTCGCCTTGGAGCGCAAATGACTTAAATTCTTATTCTTAGGGATATCACATTGAACAACAGTTAACCGCACACCCGAAGTGATATAACTACTTGTTAGCTGCGCTCGTTTAATAAGTCCTACACGCTTCATAGCTTCTGCTATAGCGGGTACAATATTCTCATCAACTTTCACTTCTTCTCGTGGATATGTAGGCAGCACCTCAACAAGTCCTCCGATATTCTTACTAGGTGTGCCTTTCTTTGCTACAACCTGTTCAGTGTTATCAGGAACAACAGTCAACTCTTTGTGAGGAGCTACTACGTTCCCTCCTAGTAAGGATACGATTTCCACATCACTTAGTACATTGTCTCCATTCATTACAAGCCTTTCCTCATATTCATCTTTTAAGCCCTTTATCTTGCGTTTGTAGAGGCTTAATGAATTATGTGAGTCATATTTACGGAATATCGTTTCTAGCTGCTGTACGAGCGTTGAAGGCTCTTTAGAACGAATCGTAACTCCTAGTTTAAATTTGAACACATTACCGATAATCTTCTGTTCCACTTTCTCACTATATGTTCGAGCCATATCAAAGGATGACAATTTATTAATCGTATGGAGTATCTTATCTTGAAACCTTCTCCCTATTTTCGTTCCAGCAGGATAATCATTACCAGCCAAGTAACTGCGATATCTATCAATAGATGTCATCAACCAATCATCCACATATTTCTTGAACAACCACTGTATTTCTATAACTTCATCATCCCTCACTTGTATCTCCAGCAATTCTTTTAAGAATAAGCCCTTCATACCTCCATACAACGGTAAGAAACTCGGTCTAGATAAATAACCTTCATAAGCATACACGTCGTCTGTACGCCTAGACAGGAGTGTTAAACGATACGGTAAAACATTTGTCTCATCAAAACGAATCTGGGGAGGCGTAACAACTGTAATATTACGCCCACCTTTAAATAGTTCTACCTCTAAACCGAACACACCATCTGTATCTGTCTGTAGGATATGGTTGAGTGCCTTTGGTACATCCTCTACTTGAGAGAAGTAATTCGATATGTTTCTATATCCTCTATTCTTCACGATGCTTCAACTCCTTCATAATGATTACACATTGCACAGCATTCACAGCAGCAGTTGCCAATAACATCGTTGTATTCAGTAAAATCAGTGTTGTGATACCCATAAGAACCTCTCCTTATTTTTTAATTTTCTTAAATAACGTTAGCGGACTTAAAATTGTAGCTTTTGACATCGCAAAGTTCTTAATTAACTTTTTAGATGTCTCTTTCACATTACTCTTCATCACTTCGTCTAATCCCTTTCCGTTATCTAATTTATTTGCAATAATTTTAGGTGGGTTCTGCATACGAGCAAATCCTCCGATTACAACGAGCAACTTAACCACTGTGCCTGTGAAGTCTGCTGGGAATGGGATACCAAAAATGAATAATCCGATTATTAATAGAAACAGAGAATGGTAGACTTGCACGAGAGATAAATGCTTTACGTTACTCCACCATTGATTGAAGAAATGTCTATGTGAATCAAATACCCAACAAGATAATGCGACAGGAGCTACTACGCCTAGTACCAGTAAGTCAAAGAATCTTCTTCCATTTGTCCATAGCATCGGGATTACCGTAGAAATCAGTATCGCATCGAATACTAACAAGGTGATGACATCAATCGTACTAAATGTAGTAGTCAAGGCACTAGCTGTCATAATTTCGCTACCCATGCTTGTGAGTTTACCAGATATGAAATTCAAAACCTTAAAAGCAGATTTGAATAAGAAAGGTGTAATGGAAGTAACACCAGCTACTAAAGACCAACGCTTCATGATTGTTGTAAACTCCATCGGTCTTAACTTCTTATTTGCTCCAGATAACATACGCTTGATACATTCTATAATAGTAAGTACAACTACAATCCCTACAGATACGCCACTGAACCCTAAGCTCATCGTTGTGAACCATTCATTATCGAATAAGAACAAGGGTGTTTTAAGAATAAGCCCAGCACATAAGTCATATATCCAAGATAATAGTTCTGCGGACATCTTTACAATATTGTGTGGTAAATCCTTAATCAGATTCACAAACTCCCCGAACCAATCCATAACTTCTTTTATTGGGTTTGGTGTAGAGGGCATGAACGAATCTTTAATGAACCCAGAGAACATGCTCTTACCTTTGTCAAAGAATGAGTCATTACTAATCGTTTCCGCGTATGCTCTGTCTCCTATAGAAGTGAAGAAGAACGTTGAGATAACTGCTGCTGGTATTGTTCCAATCTTTAGAAGCCTAGACTTAAGAAGTTTAAATTTCTGAATAAGTAACTTGCTACTCGGTATATGATGTAGATACTCGGAACGCTTATCAGTACTTGCGTTATCCCCTTTATAATATCCTGTGTCCACATGTTGGCTTCGTTGCTTTTTCTGAACATTCTCAATGTTCCTGCTATTACTAATAGTACAATGCTCAGTGCGACTGCTATCCCTACCGCTAGGAACGCTACTTGTAGTCCGTACTCCACCATTACGGAAGGACTGAACGGACTTAGTAGAGGTGTGTTCCCTGTCACTCCACTTGCAAAGGCTCTCGTCGAAAGACCTGCGCTTGCTCCTAATATTGACAGTGACATCCTGATTATCTTCTTTGCTTGCTTTATCTTTTTTAACTTCTGCATGCCTGTTGCATTCATTATCTCCTCCTTTATATTTTGATACATAAAAACCGTAGCATCCTCCTGCATCTGAACCTTTTTAAAAGGTGTGTACTCTACCCAAGCATCTTTGTGTTTTGCGTTGTAATTGATAATCATCGTAATCGCTCCCTTATTTGTTTAATCTTGAACGGTTAGCCATACTCTCGAAACGTTCCTCATTCACATCTCTACGATTACGTCGTTCCTTTTCCTTCTTATTACCTACATCCATTTCGAATGAGTGGAGGAACTTAAATACCGTTGACAAAGCCAATCCAGTCGTACAAACTAATGCGATTCCTGCACTAACAGCCGCAATACCCATAATTTTATCGCTCCTTTGTATAAATCATTTTATTTTGGTAATGATAGAACTATCAAACACGAGAGGACGATGATTATATGTCTTGGTTCACAGATTCTTTAGCTCAGTATGAAAGACAGATGCAAAAGGTTAACCATCTGGTGTTGCATGAAATAAACGAGAAGAAAGATGTCGATATTGACATGGAGGAGCTAAATAAAATCCTCGAAGTTCTCCACGATTACGGTATCGTAAACTAGGGAAAATAGCAGGGAATTTAGCGTTTTTCCCGACTCAGTTAGGGAAAATAGCGTTAAATCAACGTTTTGTTTTTCCTTAATCCCCTTGTCGGAATTTAGCGAGAATTTAGAAGTTATCTAGTCTGTCTGCTATGTCTTCATTAGATGCTTCTTTCTTGGTTAATTTGATTTCTTTTAGTGGAGCAGTTGGTAGCGGTTGTTCTGGTATCGTACTTTGTATGACTTTGTGTGATACCGCTACAACTCCTGCACCGCTTCTATATTTGATACCGTCTCTAGCTAGTTCCCGCATGATATGAGCAAAGCTATGATGCTTCAAAAGAGGTTCTATCACTTTCAAGATGTCATCATCTAACTTTTCTCTCAGATAGACAGACTTCCTCATGACTATTACCCCTTTCTGTAGCTATTGCTACCCACTTTAATCATTACGGTATCCTTCTGAGCTCTTGCGCTTTGTCTAATACCGTATTTACGTAATCCTCGTACATTCGAATATCTATCTAAGAAGAGCACTTTAACTCCCATATTACGGTAACGAGCCTCTAAGTACTGTTTCAATAACTCAGAACCTCCACCTGTAAAGATAACTGTATCTACGAATGACCAAGAGTTAATCAGAATTCTGTCAAGTGTGTTCATGATAGTATTCGCATGATTCTCATAAGCTTGATTGATAACTTCTTTGATGCACATACCTTTAATTTCTTGGCTCTGGATGATTAATGGAAGTTTGCCGTTCGGAATAACTGCTCCTAGATGCTGCTCAAGGTACTTACCAATTTGTAGGTAGCTACTATACATCCCTGCGTTTGTATGTGTTGTAAGCTCTGGCTGCTCCTCTAGAGAGTCTAATGTAAGGACATTAAGTGTTCTCGCTCCGATATCTGCTAACACGTTAAATCCTTTCGCGATATCGTGGTCAACAATCTCTCCATTATTATCAAGCATTACATCACATAGGCTTCCAAAAGGCTGCTTTTTTATACATACATCTTCAACCATGATTGTTCTATCGATAAAATTAATACCATCGTAAGATAATTTCACTTCGTGTACTCCGCGAACAATATCTGTTAATTGCTTTCTACGCTCTGGTGTATCGTTCTTGATTGGTAAGTTCATCATCAATGTATAGATAGTCTCATGACTTCCTTTACTTAGAAGAGCTAACACTGTTTTCATAATAATCGAAAAATTCTTATCATTATGTTTGTTCTCTCCTCCAGTCCATTCAATGTCTGGGTCTAGCTTAGATGCGTACCAGCCTACTGTATGGCGTTTACCATCAATCTCACACGCGATGTATTGACCATGATTATCTGTAGCGAAGTCGTTCTCAGGTTTCTTCTTAAAGCTCGTTACGAATGAAGGGACTAAGAATGGATTCCCGTTATTGTCTGCCTTTACATCTCCAAACCCATCATCTACTGCACCTACAGATAACCCGATATTGTTTTTCATTTTAACTCCTCCTTGCTGTTGATTTAATACATTGTATTACTCTTTCCCACATTTGATGTCTGTCTATGATTAAAAAAGTTTAAAAAGTATGACAAATGAACATAAAGAAAGACACGAGACTATATCCCGTGCCTGTTGTACTTACTCCAGCCATGCTGCCATTTCTTTTAATTTTAATTCCGTTTTCTTGTCCTCGGATAACATCTTATCTAATTGAGCCTTCATCTCATTTAATTTCTTCTGCTCAACAAGAACTTGCTTCTCATCGATTTTGATATCTAGGTCACAAATCCATCTAGAAATCGGGAAGCCCCCAATCTCAATATCAAAGAAGTCCTGCATATCTAAATCCTCTGATGCTAACACTAGACTATGTAATCGTAATTTTAAGAACTTTAAGTCTCCTACAGAAAGTGCATTGAAGTTATATGTCGTACCATCCCAAGGGAACATACAATTTGTTTTTGTAGGTACGCGACCTGCTTTAAGGATGCTAAGGTTATGTTCCTTATCCTCAATCTTCTTTTGTAATTTTAAGATAATTTCATCATTCGTTGCCATATTAGTTATCCTCCTTGTTTGTTTCTGGATTATATCCACTTACTTTGTATACTTTTCCTGATTCTAAATACGTTTTAGCATAGTGTGGGTGCATATCCCCTTTGAACTCCTCTTCGAACTCATCTAAAGTTCCGCTCCAGATTTCACTATCGTTCCAGTAGTAATCCTCTGCTGCTTTTGTAACGTAAAACTCATACCCGATAACATCTGCTGCTGTGCGAAGGTACGGAGCTTTATCTCCTCCATACACCTTTCTACGTTTCAATGCGAAAACATAATTATCTCCCCATCTCGGTACATGGAACGTTACTTTAGGATTCCAGTCATCCATCTCAATCAAGTGATTCATACGTTCGAATATCTGCTCATGTGTAATAGGTACGAGCTCTGGAGCACTAAACTTGATAGGTGAATAGTAGAAGCTACTATCTAATAGCTCTTGGTAAGGTGTGAAATCCTCTACAACACCTCTAGGATGTTCCATTAAGAATCGTTTACCTAACGAACCTACCGTAGTGACATAATACGGGAAATCCGAATTATCATAATAAGACTTAGCAGCAAAGAAATGTTTTCTAGCTTTAGAACGTTCTAGCGGTTTGCTGCCGTATTCAAAGAACTTCCCTAAGTAAACGTACTCTCGTTCATCTTTATCTAAGTATGTATAGCCAACCTTTAAGTCCTTTGCTTTTAATGGTTCGTTTTGTGTGATGAATTTTGTATATTCTACAATGTCTGTATAAGCTGGAGAGTCTACAGGTAAGAGTACTAGAGTTTGCCCATCCCATGCGAAGATGAGTTCTCCGATAACACCTTTACCTTTCATGATATCGCAGCAAGCCATAATGTACATCATATTGTCGATTGAGATTTCAAATTCCCATCCGTCAGGATGCCATACACGACAGAATGCTTTACGGTCACTCCAAGATGGGTTACCTCCGCCGCTACGGTTGAATACGAAGCCTTCTGTAGGTAGGTTGTCCATCTCTACAGGCTCGATATCCGTATCACGCCATCCTTCCCAGCTCCTCTCCTTCTTCAACTCCCCTTTATGGTCAAAGTACGTGACATATGCGAGTTTACCAGAGTATGTATCGCTACGGTATTGAAAGCCTACTTTAATTTTATCAGGTAATAGCATTTTAGTTTTCATTAGCTGCCGCCTCCAGTTCTTTGTTCTTATCGCTCAGAAACGCCATACCCTCTTCAAGAGCTCCCATATAGGTTTTCATATCATCGATATAAGCTATTGTAGGGATAACTCTGAAACGGTCTTCTAAATCACTTGTACGAACCTCGACAACTTCTGATTTACCGTTAGAATAAGGGATTGTTAGGATTTTTAATCTAGCACCAAGGTATTCTTGTACAATACCGTGACTAGTATGCCATTTCATACCTTCCCAATCTGCTACTTGTTCCATAATGATAACAGGATTACTTACCATAAATTTAATGCTGTCAAAAACCTGCACAGTAGTTGTTGCATCTTCATTGCTATACTGATACGGTGGTGCTTCCATATTAACTCTCCTCCATTAAAATCAATTTATATGTTGCAATCTTATAGCGCTTCGTATCATCTTTAAATCTTTTGCGTCTATAAGCCTTTGCATCTCCCTTCCTCGTGAAGGTTTTAGATAACCTGATGTTGGGATTGCTCCGATACACAACCGCATATCGGAACTCCTCTAAGTTGTTCATTCTATGTATCTCCTAACTTACTTCTACAACATTATAACCCATAAGTTGTACCTTCTCGATAGGGAATCCTTCATCTAAGTGCATGCAGTATACTTTCTTTCTGATTTCTGGTGATGTAATCGCTAAGGATAAGTTATGCAAAGAGAAGTGTACATTGCCTTCATAGTGAGCTGCACACGTATCTTGGTAAAACTCATCAATGACATCATTGTCCAACATTTCCATAATATAATGAGGGATTCTGTTTGCATCTCCACTATAATAGATGGTTGTACCTAGTCTATCAATCAAGTATCCATAGGTTACTAGCTCGTCCACATGTCGAGTAGGGACAGCCGTTAATCGGATATTACTGTGAGTGAAGCTCATCGTCTCATTATTATCGAATTGATGTAGATGGTAGTAGTCGGTTGTGACTCCCATTAATTGAAGAATCTTACCTAATTTAAGTGTATAAGGTGCATACACATGGATGTCTTTTTCGCCCATCGTACCCATCTTAAAGTAGTTATAGAAAATTAAATCACCTAATGAACCGATATGGTCTGGATGTGTATGTGTGATAATCACTCGCACTCTTTTGAATACATCTAACATCCTAGAAGCTTTTAGCCTATCAAAAATGTTACTGCCGCAATCAATAAGGATTAGCTCCCCTTCATGTACAAAATATGCACTGTTGTTTCCTTCTTCTGTATTAAATGCGCTACCTCTTCCAATAAAACTCAACATGCTCATAATCATTACTCCTTTATTTAGGTGGTATTGTAATGATGTAACACTCATGCTTGTCCATGTTTTCTCTCTACCTATTTACATAATCATTAGCGAACTCTACAGCCGCTACATAGGCATTCTTGAAGCTTTCTAAATTGAATGAACGATACCCGAACTTCTCATCATCGATATGACCTCCACAGTTGTACTCTACATACACACTAATGAAATCTTCACCAACTGCAAGCCAAGCATCATATAGCCCTCCAGTAGAAGCGACATAACACATGTGACCTTCACCTTGCGCTCCACTTCCTACTTTAAATCCTTCTGCAAGTAGAAAATCTGTAATACCTACTCCAATTACTGGTTCTTCTTTACCGTTTAGTCGTGCCTCTATATAACTCATACTCTAACCCCTTTTAAATGTAATATACGCCCACAACATAGCTAACACAGGTACTGCTGCTATAAAACACAATATCCCTAACAACCACTCTGGTATGTAAAATGAGATATTCACGCTGGGAACTCCAAGCTATGGAAATCTGTATCTCCATCGAACAAGAACCATTCAAATCCTTCGTATTCTCCAAACTTATGATTCTCGTATAAAGCGTCTGCTTGCGCCTCATCTTCAACTACTACGAAATACTCATGGACGTCTCCTGACTCATAAGCTTTATACGCATGGAACAGCAGTAACCCGTCGTAATCGATTAAGTTATGTTCAGTCTCCCCGTTATCATCGTATTGTTTGATTTTACTATCTTCCCAAAACTGAGATAGTAACTTATAGCTCACTTCTTTACCTTTAAAGTTATGTACTGCATAACACTTATTACCAAACTCCACTAAACCTTGTAAAAGTAATGACATTTAATTTTCCTCCCTAAATTGTAATTCACTTCTTAAAAGCCATTTACAACCCGCTACCGCGTCTTCTGCGACATCTAGTTGTCCTAGACCTAATTGAATGTTATCTTCATCTAACGCCTCACTAGCACTCTCTAAAGCTATGATAGCTTGTCTTATCTTTTCTTGCATTAATTCCATAAAACTTACTTACCTTCCTTACTATCGCTGATTAGTTTTGTAATCTCAAATACAAGGTTAGAATCTGAATACAATTGTGTTCACCTCCTTCAAGTGACCAACTGATATCCAATCTATGAACATATGGGTAATCTGACACTGAGTCAATATCGATATCGCAAGCTTTAAAGCCTCTCAAGTTATAGTACCTAACCAACTTATTGATATGAGTATTGAAATCAGAATTAGCAAAGTACGGTTTACGGATTTCCGCCATCTTATCCTCGTAATTCATATCCCTAACCTCTGGGAAGAAGTGGTATGTGTCTATTACAATCGTTGACCAAGTTTCCGAAGCTGCGTCAAACATAAGGTCGTCCACTTTACGGACAAGAGCCATAAACGGCTCTCCTAACTTCTGTTCCATCTCTTCAATCTTTCTTTCTTTCGCTCGTTGTACCATACGTCTTAAAAATTCTGGTGACATCTGTTATTCATCCCCTTTGTCTTTATTTCGTTTCTTATTTGCAAAGTGGTTGTATGAAGCTGCACTGATAAGAAAAATCATAACCCAGAACATGAAGTTAACTAATTGAGGAGCTGTAACAACAATGTAGTTACAAATTGATAACGCGCCTATGATAGCAAGCAACGTTACAACAACCTCTTTAACCTTCATCTGTAAAACCTCCTTGTCTTATTAAGTTAACTTCATCTTATCATGTATTTTACATTATGTAAAGGGTTATTTTGAATATTTTCTAAATTTCAATTCCTTTTCTAAGCTTACTCGCCCACGTAGCTATTGTATTCTCTGATACACCTGTTTGACGAGAAATATGTACATATGATAACTTACCTTCTTTTAATAGCTTCTTAGCCTCTTCACGAGCAGCTTTTGTACTTGTATGTCGTGGTGTATCTTTCTTGGTCACGAGTGTATCTTTACCCGTCATAAATGCTCGTAATTTATTTAAAGCTCTCTGTTCTATCTTATACACAGTGTTCTCATGTATCCCTAATTCATCGCATAAATCACTACGCTTTGCATCTTCAAAGTATTTACGAGCGATAATATGCTTTTCATTAGCAGGGAGCTTGTCCACCAACTCTCTTAGGTTGATTCTATCTTCCCAGCTATGTCCATTTAAATCTCCACTAATCGCCTCGCTTACCATAGCAGCGTTACCGCTGTTACTTTTATCAGATGCGATTGTCGTATCCATGCTCAACGCTGCGGATGCTCTTAAGTAGTCCATCGCTTTTGTAGCATCTTCTTCTGAAATATCTAATACACTCGTTATGGTCTCTATAGACTCGTCCATGAGATAGTTCTTCCGTATCCTAATGGATATGTTATAAATATCGTTAGGGACTTTCAAATCCTGTTTGTGTCGTAGCCCTTTTAAAACACGTCCCTTAATGGATTGATACAGATATGTACTGAATTCGTAACCTAACTCTACATTAAATGTTTGGATAGCTTGTACAAACGCTAGAGAGCCTATCTGAAATAAGTCCTCGTTTACGCCTTCTTTGTCGATTGGTGAAACTTGGTGTATGATGTTCCATATCATGTCTTTGTATTGTGCGAATAAATAATCGGAGGCTTCCTCTGAACCTTCCTGAGCTTGTACGATTGAATCGTAATGTTTGATTTTTTCTTTAACTTGTTCCATTTGTTTCTCCTCCTAGTAAGTATCTCTATTAATATATTAACATGACTTTTACTAAAAGTAAAGCATAAAATAAAGAAAAAAGGAGAAGCTTACGCCTCATCCTTAATCTTACGAGTTGTGAATTTTGGTGAACCAAGATTGTAAACTTCTGCCTTCTTGATTGCTTGTACCTCTGATTCGGAGAATGTAGTCTCTTCCATTAAGTTCTTAACTAACTTAGCGGATACACGAACCTCTGAAATCTTCTCAAACAGTTCACGTGGTAATACTTGTTGCAGCATCGCTGTATCGTAATCTGTGTAATCAGAAGTCGAGTTAGAAGCTTTTGCAGTTTGTAGATATACTTCCATATCCTTAAGCCCTGCCAACTTCTTGATACCTTTCTTATCCATATAAGCACGGATTTCCTTTTTAATCTTGTCCGCTACTTTTTTAGCTTCCGATGCTGCTTTATTTGCATCTACAAACTCATCAACCATTTTACGGATTTTATCTTCTTCGTTATCTTCATTTTTAATTACCGTTAGCTCAACAGGTTTAATTTCCTCAAGAGGCGTGATTTTAAGTTCTTCAATGACTGGCTCTGCATTCTTGAATACCTTATGCTGCTCCGTTACATCAAGCCATCCTTCTCCAACAAACGTCTTAACTACTCCATTAAATGTATGTCGCTTACTATATGTAGATGAAGTTCCTTCTGAGTCCGTTAATACAATTCGATTGTCTCGATTCACTTCAACAAATACTACCTCACCAGATACTGCATTCTTTAACATTGCCTTTTGTAATTTTGTTGTTGTCATTTTTTATTCTCTCCTTTTATTTTATTATTAGATAAATAACCCTTGTTCCTCAACCCATTTGTTTGTAAAGTAAAACTTCTCATCAAATCCATAACCTAAAGATTTGTTCATTTCAATCGATTCGTCAATTTCTTTTTCGATTTGACTTAAAGGCTTCCCTGTCAAACGTACACATAACAAGTAAGGGATTGTTCCTCCAAAATCTGTTCGTTTTCTTCCTTCTTCTACTCCATAAATCTCATCTAAAGACTCTCCTAGCTCATGAGCTTTAGCTTGCAACTCTGCCATCGCCTCTGTTACTTTTACATACTCCTCCGTAATTGTTACTGGTACTTTAATTAAATTTGCCTCTTTATTCATTTTACATTCCCCCTCTTAGATTCACCTAACATAATTTTAACAATTCCCTCTGCCGCAATAAGCTTTCTTTCTGTTAATAAGGTACATTCAAACGTTAGAGCTTCTTTATCGTCTTCCGACATATTTGGGTTCGCATTTAGTACCTTCAAAAATATACCTGCTTGCGAATTTAATTCTTTATCAAGTTCTACATACTTATCTAGAAGCTGCGAGATGCTAAATCCTCTAATACTTTCATGAAAATCATGATGTTCCCAACCTGTACGTTGTACTGCCATTATAATTCCCCTCTCTTTGTCTTCACTAACTCTGTTTCGAGTTCTTTTATTTTATCGACAAACCATTGAAGTTCTTGATGACTGACAAGTAAATCTTGAGTGTGTCGTTTTCTGATGACTATCTTGTTGTATTTCCTGTTCGCCTTCTGTGTCTTAGGCAAATCCTTCATGAATATAGTCACTATAGCGCGCCTCTTACTTCACCTAATACCGCTACCTTAGACCAGTCGCCGTATTTCTCGTATTTATCTATAAGGAAATCAATCTCGTCGATAGTTCTATACTCATCAAATTCGATGTGTTCGTAGTCTAAGATAGATAACAACTCTCCTAATACAGAAGTTTTACTCCAATCTCCGTAATCACCATACTTTGTATCCAACTCATCGATTACTTGTCTTACATAATCCATTTGTTTCTCCCCCTTGTTTTATCTTACCTTTATAGTATCACCTATTTTACTTTTTGTCAAACATTATTTTAAGTATTCGATTTGCACTTTATCAATTTCTTTCTTACTTTTATGTACTCGTATGTATAGCGTTCTATCCTGTATGTATGAATCTATTTCGTTAATAGCAGCTTGTCCACTCGTGAATGCTTTAGTTGGAGATACCTGAACCTCTTCTTCATCGTCCTTCTCTGTTTGACGAGTAATTTGTCGCTCATCTAATACATAGTACAGCGTTGGTTTATTGATACCGTATTTGCCCATGATTTCTAGAATAGGAACTTTACGAATGTAGTCATCTACGATATTCTTTTTCTCCCAATCTGTTAACGTGAGCATTCGTGATACGCCTTCGCTGCTGTACTGCGGTAATCGACGTTCTACATTGTTACGTCGTAGAATACGATAAACCCTTCCAGTAGCAATTTTAAACTTTTCTTTAATGTCCTCTACCTTAGCACCATTCTTGTACATCTTAACTACGCCTTGTTCTTGTTCTGGTGTTAAAGGTACTCTAGAGCCTTTAGGCGGCTTCACAATCTTATCGGTCACAACCACCTTTTCTTCCTCAAAATCCGTTAATAGGTTAATAACTTGTCCCATTTAGTTTCCTCCTTTTAGTTATCAGGTTCTCCTTGATAGTTATACAGGTAGCAAAGATATTCTATGATTTTAGGAATATCCTCTCTAGCAATCGGTGCGTTAACATAGTTCATATCGTGATAATTCTGTAACTCAATTAAAAAGTCATCTCCAGCAAGTTTACCATTATAACTGATGTCGATATCGCTATAGTCTGTACCCGTTATGTTTATTTCACGTGCTGCTTTATTAAATACTACTGTCATTATAACTCCTCCTCTCTTTAACTTGTCTTAATCTTATCATGCGTTTTACTTAAAGTCAACACATAAAATAAAAAAAAGAACGAAATTAAATTCGTCCTTTAGATGGTGTGACCACATCCTCTTTATATAGGAAGTTAGGTTCACGTGATAGTTGATATGCGTATGTGTTCGGTGTATTAGGGTCTTTACTTCGGTAGATTCCTATAATGAGAGCTACGTCCTTACCACCCTCCTCTGATACATACTCTACGATATCTCCTATCTTGTATTTATTTGTCTCTAGGAACACGGTATTATCAGTTACTACGTATACGTCTAGTACCGCTAAGTCTAGTAACCCTACATTAAATGTTCTCCAGAATCGTTTCTCATCTTTATCTCTAGCAATATCGTAACTAATCTGTGTAAGTGCGTATCCTCTTACTTCATCACGATTAAGTCTAACGACAACATCTGCTCCTTCAAACTTCTCAAACTCTCGTATAATGATAGTCTTTCCATCTAGAAGAGCTTGTACCCTCTCATCAAGGGTACTCAGTCTCTCGTAGGCTAACTTCTCATAGGAAGTATCTGTAATTGGTATACTCATTTTATCTCTCCTTAAATTCCGAATGCTTGCATAGCTTCTTTGATTTTCTTATCTTCTTCTGTTAAGTCTAAGTTCGCATAGAATTCTTGCTCTGCTGCCTGTAGGTCTGCGAATAGCTGGTCATGTTTGTCTTCTGATACATATTTCATAACCACTTCTGTAAGCGCGGATTCCTTCGCTCTTACCTTAATAGCCATCTCTTTAAGCGCTGATACACTTAAACCGCCTAGAGCATTATTCGTAATCTTCGCTTTAATCTCCATTGCTTTCATTGCTAATGGGATATCTACAATGTCAAACTCTTCTAGACCTCTGAAACCTTTTTGGATAACTTCATCTAAGAACTCGATATCATTGAATACTTTATTTACTGTATCAACTGCTCCGATAGGATTAGCTGCTGCTGTTTGTTGTTCATTAAATAGTTCTACACGTTTCTCAGATATGTATGTAACGTTATCTTTTGCACGTTTATCTAGTAAAGTAATTAATGGAACGCCTAGCTCAATCGCTTCCTCACGTTTCTTCTTATAGTTTGTTAAAGAAGATTTAGAGATTGAGAAGTCTTGCTCCTTACAGAATTCGATAATATATTCATATGTTTTACCTTCGTCAAGCATGTTATCTACCTTTGTACATAACTTCTTATTCTTATAAAGCTGTACTAACACGCTTCCTGCTACTAATTGTTTTTTATCTTTACTCATTTGTTCGTCCTCTTTTCTAATAGTTTTAGTTTTACGTATATCTTGCATAGGGGATTTCTCATTAAAAACATTGATTTAATGGGCTTTTTACCTTCTATGTATAATATAGTAAATGCAACCTACTTTTCCGAATTTTCATGAAAAATGTCCATTTATTCTCTAGGTTGTGTACTTTTTAGAATCGAGGTTATTCTATATTTCTTGTACAAAAACAAACCGTTTAAGATAATCGTAAACAAAAGCGTTTTAACCAAAACAAAAAACCCCACAAGATAGTAGAGCTTTTTGTAATTAAAAAAGTATTTAAAATACCTAAAATCATTAAATTTCGATAAAGATTTCTAATTCATCATCAGAAGCACCGTTGAAAGCGATTCTACGAGTATTATCAGTATCTTGTAAATCTACTGTCGCACTAGCGCAATCAAAGAACCTATTTGCCACAAAAATCTCTGATTCGTCACCTGCTAGATAGATTCCTGATGGAGTACTAAAGATTTTAATCATTTCGTTATTTGTAGAGACTACGCTATGCCCGTACGCATGATGATATACCGCCCCTGTAATGGCTTTACCTAATACGTTATCGTTCTCTAGTAATCGAATAACCTTTAACATCTCTCCACCTAACATATTTGATTCTTCTTTATTCGCAAAATCTGACAAAATTGTTAGCTGACCTTCATATCCGAATAATAGTTTAATCGTTTGTTCAAAGAATGCATCTTCGTCTAATACAATCTTATGTGTTACTGCTGCAAGTGTGTAGACTTTATTTAGAATCTCAATCTCCTCAAAAGTAACACTAGGTTCTTTCATTTTTAAGAATACATCGGCTGTAAACAAGCTATAGTTCTCCGAGATTCGTTCCTCTAAATTAGGTTTATCCCATACTTCTCCATCAGCAATGTATCCCATTACGTCTCCAGCATCGTTAAGAGCTAATACTTCTAGTGTATTTTCAAGTTCTGGGAGGGTGTTATACTCTAGTCGCATAAAGAATCCAATTTCTAAGGAGTCTTCTGTTACTTGTAATCTATCACTCATTACATGAGCACGTGCTAGTGGGTTACTAGAGAAGAAATCATTCGTATAAGTAACACCGATAATCTTTCTTTCCTCGCTTTGAATCAAACTATCTAACTGCGCTAACCCACTATTTACTATTTCTGTAGATTTTTCTGTTGTCATGTGCAATCTCTCCTTTTGATTTCTGTTTAAATGTCGTATTCTTCTTATAGTGTTCAGTCTTTTTCTTATCTTTTAGGACTCTCTCTTGAAATATGTATAGTAAACTACGAGACTTGTAGCTGCGCTGAACACGAATACTCATCTTACCTACCACGCTTGTACCTATTTTAACATAGAACACTTCATCAAGGCAAGTTAAAGTTACAACTTCTCCATTCCTTTTACCTTCTAATTGAATCATCTCTCTGGGAGTGTTCATATGTTTTGATAATAGGTCTAATGCGTATGTTTCTTTTAGCTCTATATCCTTCTCAGTGACGTTATCATACATCTCTACGAAAGATGGTCTAAACTTACCTGTTGTCTTCTTAAGGGCATTAGCATGGGCGTCAGCACCGTTATTATTAAGCCCTGACGTTCCCCTTGCTCCATGTCCTCGTGATACTGAGCGCTTTGTTGTACTATCTTTCATTAATAAACTCCATCCTATTTACATCTTTTATTGTTATCTCAGGATGTCTACGTAATGCCACTAACAAATCTCCCCATTGTCTAGCACACTCGTCACACTCAATAGGGTTGTCTACATTCTGTATAATAAGTGTCATGTCAGGGTATTCTTCCCACATCTGGTTAGCATGGTATCTACATAGTTTTTGGTTTTGGATTAACTTCATTAGTACTCTTCTCCCATTTCGTCTAACTTCTCGGAAAGTCTATTAATCTCCACATGAATCTCATCGATTTCATCAAAGTAAACCTCTATTTTTCGTCTTATCTCCTCAGCAGTCATATTACCAAGCCTCCGATGATGCGATTACGAATGGCTCTTCAAAGATGTGGTCACGTAATACATACCAGAACGGCACTCTAACTACTTTATCTGAATATACTTCTGCTAGTTCGAAATTATACATCTGGATATCACGTAAAGGTACTTCGTCGATACCTAAGCACATTGTATCCGTTAGTGGTACTTCACCTTCATAGTATTCATTAAAGTCTTCAACACCTGCTGTGTCACCTTCATATACTCCTAGAATCTCTTCCATGTAGTATTTTTTAGCAGAACCTTCGCAACGAGCAGCTACCCAATCACAATCGTTAACTTTATACACGTTAACTGGTAGTTTAAGATAACGTTCTTCAATATGGAATCCTAAAGTTTCTAACTGTTTCTTTAACTTCTCTACTTTAATGAAGTTGTACTCGTAGTTATCTAAATCTCCGTATTGTGTTCCAAAAACCTCTACCATTAAGTAATCATCGTTACCTGTACCAGTAACACGAACTTTATCCCCTTTATCTGGTAAATCTACATTTGCCATAATCTTCGCTATTGATTCAACAAATTCACTAGCCATATTATTCCTCTCCTTTAAAATGATAATAGTTTATAATTCATTAACGCTTCAAATACTTTCGTAGGTATAACATCTCTATACTCATGAGCAAAGCGTTTCACTTCTTCTTCCTTACCTAAAACGTATGCCTTGCTCGCTTCTTCTGGAGTATCGAAAGTACCTAACCACTTTTTCGTACCATTAACCCTGACCTGTGCTATAAATTTACCGTGATGACGGACAACACCTACGGGTAAATCTCCTCGTCTACTTTCATTCGTTATTAATAGTTTATTTATCCTAGAAGGTAAAAGTAGACAGGTATCTTTAGAGTATACTTTACTACCCTTACCTAATAAGTCTTTATCTAGCTCTAATCTATCATTTCCCACAAAATACACATTAGTTTTATACCAATTAGCGAAGTTTTGGTAGTTATGCCACTCAGAGTCAACTACACAACTAGTATAAGACTTTTGACGTTCTTTAGTACCGTCATCATAGCATCTCGTGAGCATACCTCTCCAATGTTTGTACACTTCTGGGTTTATGTTATCCCCTTCTCCTATATAACCTACACCTGATACACTTCTATCATACACACTTTTAATCGCACCTCTTTGGAACTGCTGCCATGTACCCGTAGCTACGTAACCATCCTCAAATCTAACCGTCACGTTCTGATAGTCTTTATATTCGATTACAGTCATCTTAGAGCCATAGTTATTAGTACCTACTTGTCCCACCCTATCAGCGGGGTTTATAATCTTACCTATACTGCTCATCTCCTTTAAAGTGGTGATATTGAAGGCTCTTCTCAGGGTGAAGCTTCTTATTTATGTAAATGTTGCACAATAGATGGTTTGCTTTATGTTCTCCTAACCTATCAACGATTGTCTTAGCTATCTGAGGCTTCTTCATCCGTTTACTTACAGATGACTGAACAAGTAAACCATTCATGCCTACAGCACCTCGACTATCTGCCTTTGCTACACTAAGCCCTTTCTCTTCTAACGTACTAACTTGTCTTTTAAATGAACCTGCAATATTTAATAGTTCTTCTCTCCAGAATAAACTCATATAGGCTGTTACTACGCTTTTAGTAGGAGACTTTGTAGCTACTTGATAGACACCTAGAATAGGCTCTCCTTTAAACTCTGTATAGGCAATGATACCTACTCCTGCATGATTATAGTTATGTAAAATATCTTCTACCTTGTCCACATGCCTGTCCTCACAAAGAACATACACATAATCACATACTTTGCTATAAGACTTAAGCTGCTTGTTCAATCGCTTTGTACTATCTCGCTCGGTCTTAATTTCTACGCCTATGATATTACCATCACTAGTAAAGATTAAACAGTCTGCGATTACACTATTTACATCTAAACCTTTTTCAAATAGTACTGCGGATTGTGTATTTTTATCCTTGATGAATACATGTTTCTTCTCAAGGATGAGCTGCTTAATATCCTCTTCGTAAAACTTAATTGTCATTTTACCCCTTCTTCCGTACCGTAGTGCAACCCTTCCGCGAAGTCGAAGTCACTATCAACCTTTCTATCCCAGTCGATTTTGTTAGCTAATTTACGTAGAGCATCTTTATAACCACCAGCTCGTACAGTTGCATGGAACAGTAATCCGTAATTACCTTTATCACTCTTATGAGCAATAGGAATTGGAACATCTGGGTAGATATCATACTCCATGTACGACTCTTCTTTACCGAATAATGTCTGTCGCTCCTTTACCTCTACTTGAAAGATATCTGCGTAGTACTTACCTTCATCCAGAAAGATAAACCCTCTGAATGGATGGTGGTTGTACACCTTTCGTTTCTTTTTAAAATTGAATAAGTCCTTTAAGAATTGCATATCATGTCCTCCTCTAATTCTTTGAAAATAGTTTTTATAGCTACTAGTGATAAGTTATGTCGTTCTGCTACTTCTATCATCCAGTCAAAACTAGGCTGTTCACCAGTTCTTTCTAGATAAGCAATACCGTTTCTTAACTGTGCTTTCAAGATAGCATTCATGTATTATCACCTCCTATTAGTATACTATCATCTATTTTACTTTATGTCAAATGGTTCTACCAAGAAATTATATTTATTTTAGAACATCTTGTACACTTTTCTTTAGTTAGGATTACAGTTGTACTTTTATACGAATCTATTAACTTCCATTTATGAATACCTAATAAACATCTCAGACTCATCGTAATCACTCCAAATTTTTATAGTATCTTGATAAAGGATTGTTTGTGTCATCGTTATCCCCTGTTAAATCGTAGAAGTCACTCTTCTGTTCTTGCTCTTTAATGATAGCTTTGATAATTGATTCTACTGGTACTGAAAAATCTCCGAACCAGTGGATGTCATCAAGAGCTACAAACACCCCTGTATTCTCTCCTCGAACCATAACAAGCTCGCCAGCTTTGGGTTTTAGCTCATCTTTCTCTCGTTCATAGAATCCTGCTCCACGTCTCCCACTTAATGTAGAGTTGCCTAGAACAACAGGAGCTACAAATAACGGCGGTTCTTCAACCCATTTCTCGTTATACTTAGCTCGTACCATTTTATTTGCGATACGACCTAGCAGAGTTGTCGTGCTAAACCTATTTAGATGCTCTTTCACGCGCTTTGCTTTCTTTTTAGGTTGTAACCCCTGCCCCTTAGGATGAGGCGTGTGAACGTCATATACGACCGCGTAAATCACATTATTAGGTTCTTTAACCAATTCGACAATGTAATGGGGCTCACCATCGGCAGATAAGCACCCACGCTTATAGTATGTAATATTTTTGTTTGATAGATTAAAAATATCATTTGTACTTTCTTTAATTTCCATAGTTACCTCCTACATCCATCCGTCATTGTATCTATACAGACACGAATCTGATGTTATCTCCTCCACTATACACATAGAAGCTCCGTGTAAGTCAAGGATTGTTTGCACTTCTTCTGCTGTAGGTTTTCGCATAAGCTCTATGAAATCCTCACCCATTTCTGCTTGCGACGGGCTATCTCCAAATTTAATTTTATATTTCGACTTAATCTCTCGGTCTTCTACTATAGCTTCTTTAATATCAGTTTCCATACCTATCTCCCCTTTCAAATTATACTTTAAGTATAATATAGCATTTATAAAAAGTCAACAAAAAAGAGAAGATTTTACTCTTCTCCGATTTCTTGCAGCAATTCTTGTTTCACTTTTTTCTCTGTGGCTTTAACAATACTGCCCCAGTAACCGTACATTACTAGGTATGCTACAATGTTTCTTAAAATAGTCACTAAGATTACCGCACCGATTGTGACGAACACATTTAGCGATAAGTCTACAACAGTATCTAGTGCTGCGATAACTAAGAATGAGGTAAGTGCTTCAACAATAAACGAAAGCACTACTCCTATCGCACTACGCGTTGTTAGTGGTGTTTCACCCTTCTCTTCAATCTCTTTAACATTATCGATTAGCCCTTTAATATTCCAGAAGTAGATTACTAATAGCTGCGCTAATACAAAGTAAAATAGTAATAGGTAATCATGTGATAAACTCATGAATGTCCTCCTTTAATTTTTATATCTCGTTGTATCGATAGTTACTCTTGTTATCTCTACCTCAGATAACTCAGCAGACTCCATTAAGTCTTCGATAGTTTCTGTAGCCAGTTCTCGCACCAACTTAAGATGGATATCAGCATCATCGACCTTAGAATCGTGAGGCTTTAACCATGCATTGAAATTGATAACTTTGCAATAGTCCTCAGTTACTGCTATAGCGTCAAGACTCTCATCTGCTTTACCTGCTGTCTCTGCATGTAACGAGATGTCAATAAAATCATCTTTCCCAGTAAGGTCAATAAAATCGTCTTTTTCAGTTGGTGGGTCTACAGCTAGTCTATAAGGGTAGTTCTCATTATCAGTATATAGTGAAGGTAATCCCATAGGTGCGGGTTGATAATTCGGATGTTGCGCCATTATAATTTCCTCCTTTAGGAGAGACTATGCAATCTCTCCGTTTTCTCCTAAGATTAATGGTGTTAATTCTTTCGTATGTCGTCCTCTCGTAAGCACGATAGCCATCTGAGCAGGACTTGTAATCGGACAATTCAAGCTGCGGCTATAATCATTCTCTCCTACAGTTGAACCTACTTGCGTATGTAATCGAGAGTAAGACTCTTGTACAATCTCTGTCGAGTGTAAGTGACCAGATAATAGGATTGAAATTTCAATACCATCCTTCATGTACACTGGAATCTTCTCTTTACCTTTAGGCATCTTATCTCCGTGAACACCTACAATACGATGACCTACTACATCAATATCGAATCTATCCATATCTTCGCGGTTGTCGTGTAATGTAACGTTTGGAAGTTGCCCTAAGGTCTCTTGTAGCATGAACAAGTTATCTAGTACGATATACTCTACGTTATTATTATGTAAGTTGTCGTTTTTATTCTGGAAGAATCGCGAGTGATTCCCCGTAATCATACTAAAGTGAACATGTTGTTTCTCTGATAGCTTAAGGAGCATTTCCGTAATCAGTTTTAAAGATTTAGAAATCTGCGCTGCCATATGGAACTCTAAATCGAATGATTGTGTATTACGCATAACTTGGTTCTCAATTAAATCTCCTAAGAACACGACATGGACTTCTTCGAACGTACGCTCGTCCATCTGCTCTAGAGCCCAATCCACAATAGAGTTTACGGATGTAGCTAATCTCTCGAAATTATAGTTACCTGTTCGAGAACCGAAGGTCTCTAGTCCTACGTGCCAATCCGAGAAGGCAATGATTAAAGCTTTACCGTTGCGAACTCCTTGAATCTTCTGCCCCACTTTAAGATACTTAGGTGTTGGTAAATCTTTTAGCTCTTCTGCTAATGACTCTTTCAAGTCCTCCATTAATATCTTAAGAGCCGTACCATCTCTTTGCAGCTTTCTAAACTCGCGTAAGAACTCCATAGAGCCTTGTTTCTCCATGATATAAGGTGTTACCATTGAGAATACATCAGCCTCTTTCACAGCAGTCTCAGGTGTGATAGGCTGTACATCATCTAATGTTAGTTTCCCCTCTAGTGCCATGTGGTATGCTGTTGATAGTAATGTATCACTATTAATCTCTTCTGCTAGGCTCTTAATCTCATCCATCGTAACAGAGTCATAACCGTAGCCTTTGATTAACTTATTAAAGTCTGCTTTAGAAATCTTCTGGTTCTCTCGTTTCAAATAACCCATGACTACTGCTGCCGTACCTGCGTAGCCCTCAATCTTTAATTCATTTGCCAAATTAACGTCTTCCTCTCTCTAGTAGTGTTTTAACCATTTGCGTGATTTAAAGCTTCCATCATACTCTTACTCATTAAGTCGTTGTATTTAATTGGAACAAATAGGTTACCAACTTTCTCTTTACCTGTACGCTCTCCTGTGATACTCTGAATAAAGTCATCAGCACGTACACCTTTAGTACGAATAGAGAACATGTCGTTTCCGTTTGTTGTTCTACCCACACAAGCGACTACAGGGATTCCGTATGAATTCATTTCTAGTAATCTATTTGCTACTTCGTTTACGTGCTGCTCTGCATATGTAGTACGAACCATACACTCTACTCCGCCAATACGACTACGGAATGTAATGGCTTGTTTCAATTTGTCTTCTATGTATTCTTCCATCATCATAAGCTGCCCTGCAATAGCATGCTGCTGCTCTTTCACTACAGAATTTACAGTTTTCCCTTTTAATAGATGCGGTAAGTACTTACCATGAGCGTTATGTAAAGATTTCAAAATCTTCGTAATTTTATTATCGTACCACGTCCAGTTATGATAATCATTTGCAGCCTCTGCTAACGCTTCTGCCTTCTTGGAGTAGTTACCGTTATTCGCGATAGCTGTTAACACATTCGCTGTCTGTAATACTTGAAGTACTGTAGCTGCTGATGCTTTATCTTCTTCTACTAACGATACAACATGCTCATAAGGTAGTGGTTCACCAAATGTTGCAACATGTAATACATTCGTAAAAGGGTTGTCCAACTCAATAGCTAGTTCTGCTGGTAGATTACCGCCCATATAAGCGCATCCCATGATGATAATGTTCTTATAACCTTTAAACTGTTCGACATTACGGAAATCTAAATACTTAACGTATTCGACTTCTACATCGAAACCTGTAATCCCTAGAAAAGGCTCTGCACCATCATCTTTAGGTGTACATAGAATCTCTTCTAACATAGCAACGCCTACAACGTTCTCAAAAGAACCTGTAGTAAACACTTTTACTATCTCTTTTTCCATCAAAAATCCTCCTCATATTCTTTGTAACCTACAATCCCAAGTTCCCCATTCGTATCGACCTCGTATAACTTACCGCTTGTCCATTCTTCGTAAAGAACTTCTATGTATTGTGGCATTAAAGGCTGTACAATTTGCGATGCTACGCTCTCTAAGAAGATACCAATCTCACCTGCATAGTTCTTTAAGCTGCATGCAAATGTCCAGTAACCTGTCTTCTCATTAAAACTATGTTCAAACCCATTATGTATTGTTTTTACGTGTGTGTCATCGTCCCACGAAGCCCAAGACTCAGGCATATAGCATATCGAACCATGCGGTATAAATGTGTTTCTATCCTTGTGAGCAAACGCTGCTAAGAACGGATACTCTGGAACGAAATCCTCCCAATCTTCCATGCCATATTCATGAACCTTCTTAATTAGGTCTCTGTACTCTGGTTTTACATAGACTTTCATACGAAGACCTGTGTAGTTTCCCATGCATTCTCCTCCTTTTATTAAGTATATAAAAATAATAACATATAAAACTAGTAAAGTCAACCAATTTTACATAAAAAAATAGAAGGCTTTTAGACCTTCTATCTTAGTAGTTTATTAGCCTCCTACTGGAGGTGTTGGAGTACCTAAGTCCAGTAACTCTTCTCCACCTAAGCGGAAGTCGTTTACTCCTAGAGAATACTCTGTATTTGCGAATTGTAAGAATGCGATTAAGATTTCTCGGTCTAACGCTTCTGCTTTGATACCTGTAACTGTATCGAAACCTCGACCTTGGTAACCATCACGGTATGTAGGGTGATTGCGTCCGACTGTGTATACAATCTCTGTACCTTTAGCACGGATGATAGGTCGGTCTTTCACTTCTACTAGACCTTTACCACCTTCACCGACCTCTACAGGAACGACATGCTTACCGCCATCAGCAGCAATAACCTTGAATAATACTTTACCTTGTGCTAGATTTACAGTATCTTCACGTGATGGTAAGTACCCTTCTGAGTGAACATAAGTTGCTAAGTAGTCACCCTCATTTAGTGTAATCGTTGCTTGTTTCAAAACTTCTGATAATAATTTAGCCATTATTTAGTCTCCTTATCGTTTGTAATTTGCTCTGCTACATGAGCCTTAATACGGGCTTGCTTTGTGACGTTGTTGTTCTTCCAAGCCATGTGACCTGCTGATACAAGTAACAGGATTGCTGAGAATACTTCATACAGCATGTTTTGGTCTACATCCCAGTTCAATGCATGACCTAACATAGCTGAGATAGCATTCACAATCGCTACTAGGAACACAACAAAGCGCACTAATGTACCTGCGGTAATTGCAGGTGCTTCCTCTGGTACGAATACCGTTTGTTCTTTATGGTTTTGATTATCCATATTATCCACCTCTCATAGTTTTCTGTATATAATATAGCAGTTCGTAGAGGTATTTCTTAATCTTCGTCTGGTGTTAACTCCACAGAGTATATATGAGCGCAGCCATGATACGAATCTATCGCATCCTCTATGACATTCTTCACATCATTTTCGTTCATACTATCTACATCAAACCACACATCCAAAACTACTTTAGCGTTCATCGAGAACCTCCACTCTATTTACTGAGAGGCTGGTATTGGTATACTCATCGGCTACGTCTAGTAACCAATCCTCTACCAGCTCCTCTTTAGTTGATTTGTTTAAATAAAAATCATCAGGGAGATTATCAAATTCGATATCCATTTCTACTATTACCTTCATCGATTTCTCCTTTCCAGAGATTCATGCAATCTAGTACGTAGTAACTCTTTTAAATCCGCAATCTTCTCTTGGATTGTTAGAGCCGCCACACCTTCTTTTGCATATCTACTGTACAGAATCTTTTCTATGTAGTTATCTTTTTGCTCACTGATAAGCAGGTACAGGATATCCCTATCTATCTCGTCCAGATGTACACCGTATAGTACATACTCAAGGACTTCATAGTAGTCTAGTTCAATATCGTGTGCTTCTTCTTCCTCGATTAAGTTCGCTACATCCACATCTTTTCTTGTAACAAATACGCGGTTCTTATCTCGGTAGTTGTTCTTGATAAAGCTGTTCTTTACTCGTAGCTTGAGTTTATTCTTAATGTAGTAAGGGAAATCAACCTCACCATTGATATGATATTCTTTTACCAATCGTACGAAATGCTCTGATATGTAACTCCATAATTCCTTTCGAGTAGCTTCATCGGAGATGTATCCTTTAAACTCGTTATACACGGCTACACGAAGGTTTTTGTATTGGTGAAACAATTGGTCTGTATCACGCGATAGGACGCCTGTAGTGGCTTCTACGTTCTTTAAAAACCTATTCCCATTTAATGTACGTTGTTCTTCTTGTTCTAATTTTCTACCCAATCGGATTCATACCCTTCACTATCGTCTTCACGCCTACCCTTTTACAAAGGATGTCAGAGTAATGGATTGTATAAGGTACTTTCACCTCTTCACCGTCGTAGTAACAAGTAGAATACCCCTTAGCCCATCGGTCGTATGATTCCTCTAAGATAACCATAGACGTTTGAACACTGTACGCATCTTTAATTTCTAGAATGATAGGCTTACCATCCTTAATAATCTTATCGATACGCTCTTTCACGACATTGTAAGATAACGGAGCTGTATCCTCCTCCACTACTGTGCGTACTCTGTAACAGTCTAACGCTTCACTGATGACATCCGCTCTTGTCTGCTTTTGCTGCATCAACAATCCCCCTATATGTAATAAAGGAAGAGGAATTAACCTCTCCCTCCTAATCTAGTAACTCGTCTAACGACTCCGCTTTCTGGATATTTACAATTGACGTATCGTCTTCTGCTACCTCAGCAGGGTCAAATACTTGGTCGAGCCATCCATCTAGTGGTAATGTTTCATTTCGTAACGCTGGGTAAATAGCTCCATCGTATTCAATCTCGATTAAGCGGTTTAATAGCTCTTGACGAACCCTATTACCTTCCTCATCATCGCGCATCCAATCAAGGAAATTTTGCTCTACCTTCTTATGCTCGATACCAGCTAGGTCTTTGTACACATAGCTTTGACCTGACTTGCTTGCAATCTTCTCATCAATAGCCATGTTGATTAAGTTGTACTCGTAGTCCACACCAGTGTCCGCTAATAAGTAAGTTGTGACCTCTTGCATTGGTCGGCAAGTCTTATTCTTATTTGTTTTCACTTTCATGTGATGCCCTAAGTGTTCTTTCTGACCTTTGATAGTCTTTGTGATTGCAGAACTTTTCTTGATTAATAGACGAATAGATGCAGCATGCTCCCAAGCTTTACCCCCTGGCACTTTTACTTGAGCGAACATTGGGTTACCACCGATATCGTCACGTACTTGGTTAATCCCTACGAATAGAGATTTAGTTTGTGAAATTAATGGTGCGACCTTTGTAACGAACTGTGTAATAGCCTTTGCACGAGCTCCTACATTCTGTTCACCGAAGTCTTTCGCTAACTCTACCATAGAAGGGGTTTGTCCAACAGAGTCCCATACGTAGACAACAGGTTTGTCAGGGAACTTAGCTTTAAATAGCTCTAATGTCTTCTCAATCGTCTCGCCTACTTCTTCTACTGTTAACGCTGTACCTTTTGTAATGTCAGGCTGCTTAACGATTACTTTTCTTGTATCGATTCCTAACTGTGCTAGTCGATACTTATCACTTGTACCCTCTACGTCAATCAGAACACAGATACACCCTAAGTGAGTTGCTACGCGCATGATATGATGAGATAATGTGGATTTACCACCTGATGGCACACCTGCTACCTCAATCATACGACCGAACGGTAATCCTCCACCTAAGATTCTATCTAATCGCGGGATAAACATTGGCAGTCTATCTTTGATTTCTGCATAGTCAGAGTCTTGTAATAAGACTAAACCAGAATCAATATCTGTCAATACCGATAAATCAAAATCCACATCGTTTGTTTTAACTGCTTTTACCATATGTATGTATTCCTCCTAATGTTTTCATATCGAACCCCTTAAGGGGAGAGACTAGGTTACTAGTCTCTATTAGATTCCTAACTCTTGGTCGATAAGAGAGTTAATGTCAGCTAAACCATTGCTGTTTGTAGGTAATGATGATAAATCAGGTTCAGTTGTATTAACTCCTCCGTTAACCTCTAAATTAGTCTCGATATTGAAATCAAGAGGGTCTGGCTCAAACTGTGGCGTTTGATTTACGGGTACTGACTGTTGCGCTGGAACTTGGTTCACAGGTTGTTGTGGTGCTTGATATGTAGGTTGTTCTGGTGCTTGTCCAGTTGTCATAGGCGCTACATAAGCTCCTGTAGTCAGTGGTGCTACCTGTTGTTGATTCACTGGCTGTTGGTATTGCGGTTGTTGCTGCGTCATACCTGTCGGCATGTTAATTACAGGCTGCTGTTGTTGCTGTTGTTGATACGGTGGAACGTTATGTAAGTTTTGGCTGTACACAGGTTGTTGTGTTTGCGGTTGTTGCTGCACGAATGGATTACCTTGGTTTGGTACTTGTAACTGTCCTTGAGCTGCGTAAGGATTTCCTACCGCTTGAGTTTGCGGTGCTGCTGGAGCTGCATTTCCGTTACTCGTTTTACCTTCTAAGATATTTACGAATGTTTCAACCCATAAGTACCCATTCTCAAGTCGTTCAGTTGGTACGCAATGTGCATGTAAGTCTTCTAACTGAGTTTCCCAACCTTGTCCTAATGGTGGTAAGAAATCTTGATAGATTGTTACAGGGTATTCCATTTGACCTTTAGCTGGCTTCTTGATTAATACTGGAGAGCCTTGGTTCGGGTCAATGAATGATAACTCACGTTGTCGTGCTAAACGTTTATCACCAAACGCGTTGATGATTGTTTTGTAAGCAGAGTGTGGGATATCGAATAATCGTACAATTAAGTTGCCTTGTTGGTCTCGTTCATGGAAGAAGTTACCTTGTTGGTCTTCGAATACTTGTACAACGTTAGCTGTGTAGTATTGTTTTGGTTTTTGTTGTCCCCCGAAACCTGTAGGAATCATACCTTTTTCAGACCACTCAGCGATTTTATTCTCTAATAGAGAACCTTCGTTCGGATGCCCATCTAACGTGAAGTTAGAGTTAATTTTCTTACCTTTAGATGTTGTTGCAGATAAGAAGATTTTACGGTTATGTACTGCGAATCCACTTACTAAATCAGCGGATGGTAAAATTTGAACGAATACTTCTTTTACATCTTTGTTGAAGAATAGGCGTTTGTGCTTAGACGCTGGATAAACAACTCTAGGATTATCACTACCTCCTTGTGATTCTAATTCCTTACGTTGTTGTTCGATAATTTCAGCAAAATTCATATATTATATTGCCTCCTAATTTTTGTTTGTTTTTATTATGTAGTAATATTAACGAGCTATTAGCTCCTTGTATCGTCGCATTAGCGGCTTGTCCAGTTAACTTGCTGTTTGTGAGTTGATTACGTTTCATTCCTTTCTCGCCTTCGTTAGGCATTGCATGGTTTCCTTTAGTCATCGTTCTCTCCTCCTCTTGTTTAGTACTCTATTAGTATACCATTATTCTAATAGAAAGTCAACGGAATTTTTAAAATATTTTAAAAACTTTTTTATTCCATAGGAACGGTATTATTGAATGGCTTCTTCTTATACCACGATGTTATCTTACACATACCGCGTTCCGACGGAGGAATATACTCTTGTTTGTTATCCTCCATTGTATAGATAGCGTCTTGACCTCCAGAAGAGATGTCTCGCGCTACAACTGCATGTACAATGTGAGGGAACATAACCTCATCAAATCCGTCTAAACCTTTTATGTATACTTTGTCGCCTACTTCTGTATTAGCTGCATTACCTTTAATGAATCGTTCAGATAGCCATTCTAAGTCTAAACCAAACATATATACCCTCCTTTATTTTTTACCACTATCAAAAGTCAGTTTCCATTGGAAGTACCCGATATCAGAGTGTGTTACTTCTAAGAACGTGTGATAACGGTAACGCTCTAAAGCAACTATACCCGTAATGACACCACCTACTAGCACAAGGATTCCGACAATAACTAGAAAGTTAAATAACTTCTGGCTCATACTAACTCAATCTCTCCTTCCAGTGTAAAGATGTATCTACCTTCTGGACTCATAGCCACTAATACTCCTTCTACGTTACCTTCAATAAACCAGAAAGAGTAGTATTTATCTTTAAAGTGTACAGGTTCTAAAACTTCTAAAGAATCACGCAATTCCGCATATGCGGGGCTATTATACAAATCTTTTATATATGAAATCATTTAGTAGCCTCCTACTTGCGGCTGCACTTTATGAGAGTAATCACCGATTTCACTCTTAGAGCCCGCTCCGTGACCGTATGACCAGTCATTAGCTACTTGTTTACCATATGATTGAATCATGTCTTTCCGTTGCTCAAAGGCTTTTACGATACGTTGTACACGACCTATGATGTGGTCATAATGAATGCATCGTTGCCTTTGTGTGATATATTCGTCTTGCTGTTTTATGTATGCATCTACTTGGTCTTTCGTTGGCTTACCATCGTTCTTTTTGATATGTGCTCTTGCATCTCCGTCTAGTCCAGCTACAATCTTCTCTAGTTTTAAATCCTCTAGTTCTTGATAGTATCGTAGCTTCTCTAATAGAGATGACCAATATATGTATTTCGATGGCTGCTCTAGCATTTCCTGCTGGAGAATGCTCTCATTAATCTTTAATTCTTGTTTTAAGTTATACTGCTGATACTGACCGTTCTCATCGATAAGTCGTAACGTATCAAAATCCAAGTTGTCTACCTTAATATCCATCTGCTACCTCCTATTCTACCTCTGGCTCTGTTACCTCTTCTAAATCATACGCAAGGAAATTCCAAAAAGCATCAGCGTCACCTAATACGACGTCATTATCCCCATCGATAAATACAGTTTCGACAGTTAAATTCCAAGGATGGTCTGTACCTAAATGTATTTCTGAGCTATCTGTAGCCCCGCGTTTCCTAGCTTCTTTCAATAAAACTTCTAAGTCATCAAGTCTCATAGGTAAGCCTCCCCCGAAATAAACACCTCACGTATATTAAATTCTTCTGCTGTAGGATATGTATCTTGGATGATAATGCTATCATCGTCTCTATCGAACATCACGACGTCTGCAATCTCCTCGTAGGGAGTTGACGAGTACGAAATGATTCTCGTCTCATCTGTAGCACCTGCCGCACGTATATTCGCAATAAATTCTTCAAACTCTCGTAAATTCATGTTTTCCCTCCTTAATAGAAATAGAGAAGATTTCTCTTCCCTATAATTCTACTATATTTGTTATAGTCTGTCAACTACTTTTTGTAAAACAAGTTTATATTCGTTCTTAGGAAAGTGCTGCAAAGAAGTGTTAAGTCTCTTCTCTAAACTACGAATCATCTCATCGATAGACTCCCATTGACCATTGGCTAAAGTGTAGCTGTCAGCTCCAAGTAACATGTATTGTTTAGAGCCTAAATCTGATAAAGGTATATGTACAATGGTGTATATGTAATTGTCGATACAGATAATATCTCCTATTTCGTACGTTTTTTGTTTATTTACAACCTTACTAACATCAATTCTCAATGTTCATTCCCTCCAATTCTTTGATAACTTCCATGTGGTATGAATCCGTAGGTACAAATGACCAGTTTTCTTCTCCTACAGGAGAGTACATATAACAAAGCAAAGCAAACATATACTTAAACCCATTAACCTCGTACTCAATTCCAGATTCCATTACTTTTGCACCTCCGTAAGTGTTGCGAATTTAGCAATAGTCTCTAGCGTTACCCATGTCATAGTTTTAATACCAGAGTACGGATGAGTATACGATACCTCCATTAGGTAATTGTCGTAATCTATATACGCAACTTCGACTGGTACTGGTGTTTCGTTACCGTCGTCTATAAATGATATATTTTTTAAAGGCATTTCAATATCGTATTTATCATCTAGCATGTTCATGTATCGTACAAGCTGCTGTGTAGCCTGTCTCTCTGCATTTAGATAAAAAGTGATATTATCTCTTAAAGCTTCTGTTCCCGTCATACTAGCGCCTCCTCTTTATCTGTAGTAACTACCCAATCACCTAGTAAACTAGTCGGTGTTGAACCCACTTCTGTGAAAATAAACTCATGATGCGAGTACCAGTTCACTTCTTTTTCTAATATGTAACTCTTACCGTAAAAATTGTACACAACATCTTTATGAAAATCAGCGAACCCTTTACCCGTAATCTCAACCATGTCATCTGAACTAAACACCCTAAAACGGTAGCACTCATCTAAGTCACTATAGAACCTTACAACATGTAACATTATTTGACCTCCTCAATTAGCTTGTCCAAAATTTTATTAATCTCGTAAGTGTCTCTCATGGCTAACCCGAATACAGGTTTTCGTTGCAGCTCATAGTTACCTTCTTTTTTATTCCCGTTCTCATTCGTTGCTGTGATAGTAAACTTCCAATCTTCTTTAAAGTCTCCTACGTAGACAACTGACCAAGATATAGCTCCTTCATTACCAGACATGTCCCACGGTGACATCATGTTTACAATCTCGTCTTCCACAGTACGTTCACGGCACTCACAATCTCGAAACATTTCCATATGTTCTTTCGTCTCCAAGTTATCACAGTGCCCTAGCCACTTACCTTCTTTGGTATAAATATCCCAAGTCATTATAACTCCTCCTCTTATTTTACTTTAAGTAAAGTCTATCACAAAAGTAGAAGGGGCGTCAACCCCTTTCTATTAAAGTTTATAGAAGTTTACTAACCAGTAGCTGCGGTCTACTAAAACTTCATCTCCAGAATCACCAATAAAAATTAAGTAACCATCCTCTAACGCATCGTAATTAGGATATGCGTCATTCATTTCCTTTCGGAACTCCTCTTCTGACATATTAGCCCATTTTGTATGATGTCGTTCTACTGTATGATATGTATGTCCTTTTGTAAATTCACTATCATTATCGCCAATAAAAGACCATTTATGTTTCGACTCTAACATATGTTATTTTACCACCTTTTCTAAAAATTCATCCAGTTCATCTCGAACTCGAATCACATCTTCTACATCTAAGATAACATCGAAAGCATCATTCTCGTCGTTATCGCGAATAGTTAGAGCGACAGTACTATCCATTAAATTACTTTCATCAATCTCGTGGTCAATTCGTAGTGAATCCCCTAAACCTGACTTGCAAAAATATGTACCACCTGTATATTTTTTAAGTTCCATCTCTTCATTACACTCCATTTCCATAATCATTCTTGTTTGCCAAGGCTCGAAGCCCATTTGTTCATCTGTTAATAAGGTATCTTCTATTAATTCTACTTTCCAGCTATCTAAGTCCATCTAGCAACCCGCCTTTATTATCTGCGAATTTTAGAGTGGAGACATCAACTGCCGTGTAACCTCCTATGTCGTACACGTTCTGCACGATATATTCAACTTCATCATATGTATAAACTTCTCCGACATAGAAATACTTCTTGCCGCTGCCGCTATCAATTTGATGTCCTAGCTCGTCCTCGATAAACCAATTCGTGTATTCGAATTCTGTACCTTCGTCCTCTGTGTTGAAGTATATTGTTAAACTTTGTCGATTTCCTGCCAATGGTCTCCATCCTCTCTTAACTCTACTTTTGCGCGAGCTCTTGCTAATAACATTTGTAGATTTTTGATTGCTAGTTCTACTGTAGCCTCATCAGCCGAGATAGTTATTGTTTCTCCTGTTTCTTTGAACGTTGTGAAGTCTACTCTAACGTCCTTACCGTGTGCGATGTAACCCGACATACTCATCATTTCTTTAGTATTATCTACATCTCGGAGTATTCTAGTACCTACACTTTCAACGAACATACTATAGCTCCTCCTTAAGTTTCTTAGCTTTTTGGAGTGCTTCGATTAGTTCATCCACTTTTTCCTCATCTAGAACGATAGATACGACATCCCCATCCTTTTCGTCTTTACTGAATAACTCTACGAGTGCTTCACCATCGACAACCTCGAATAGTGCCACTTCCATCCTAACAGGCTCTGATGTATCTCTAAATGTCGCAACAGTCACCGATTGGTGAAGTTCATCGTATCCTTTTAATTTACTTAAGTCTGCCATACCATTCATATTAATCTCTCCCTTTCATTTGTTACTTTTAGTATAATACTAGTTTTACTTAAAGTCAAGCAGGTCGTAATAATTTCTTTCAATTTTTTCAACTCGCTCTTTATGCCAATATTTGTAGCAGTCTACGCACCTTTTACCTTCCCATTGGATAACCAGATTGTCGTTACCTTCTTTTTTACTGTAAACACCGAAGGAATCAGAAACCTTCGTGTGCATACAGAATAATTGTTTTAGTAAACCCATGTGTACCTCCTATGCGATTTGTCGGTATAAGTCTTTGCTCTTTTCTAACACTTCGAATAACTCTTCCATTTTCTCTTCTGTAATAACCTTAGAACCCTTACAGTTCTTGATATGCTTTTTCTTACCGTAGAATTCACAGTAACCTTTTACAGATTTGAATGTTTTTAAGTCTTCTGGCTTGTAATCTACCATATCGTTGTAAGTTATACCAATCTCTACGTCTGCTGTGATAGGGAAACGACGTCTCTCACCTTCCCAGTCAATCCACAACCAATCGATAGGTAAGTTCTCCATGACTCTCTTACCAATATGAGCCATTAATTCAATCTCATCTGGTGGACAGTCGATTACGATACTATCGTGTACTGTTAATACGATACGAGAGCGTAGGTTCAGTTTCTCAATCATGTTGTTGATGTAGATTAATGAGTTATTCGTTAAGAATGCACCAGAACCTTGAATACGAGTATTTGTAGCCTGACGAAGTGCAGCATTGCGTTTCTGTTTATCTTTTGAGTACACATCTCGTAAGTTACGAGTGAACCCTTGCATACAAGAAATATTACCTTGTTGTAATGCAAGTTCTTTGTTCTCATCGATATACTCTTTAAGTCGTGGTTTCCCTGCGAAGAAGTCATCGAATAGTTTTGTAGCTTGCTCTAATGTCATACCATGCTTACTGTAGTAAGACTGTGGTGTTTCACCGTATGCAAGACCGAACGAAGTAGACTTAGCTGCTGAACGCTCATCATCTGTTACTTCTTCTTGCGGTTTACGGAATACGAATGATGCAGTTTGCTTATGTACGTCCTCGCCGTTAAAGAATGCTCGAATCATATCGACATCGTATGCGTCTAATGCCATTACACGGGACTCTAGGGAGCTATAATCGAGCTGGATTAACGCTCCGCCTTCGAATCTAGTAACGAATGCGCGTTTAATAGGATGCTGATAATCGAATCGGAACACGTCCCCTGTCTTACGAGGTAAGTTCTGTAAGTTAGGAGCTGCTGATGATAGACGACTTGTTTCTGTACCCTCTGAGTTGAATGAACCATGCAGGATATCATGATGGTCTACCATTGTAAGGAACTTGTATGTAAAACTTTGTTTACGCGTTTTAACTAATGAGAACTCTAAGAATAAATCTGCTAGTTCTTTATGTTCTGGGTAATTCGCTGATATGTATTCGAACGCGTGTTTATCTGCCTTATAATGATACCATTCAATCTCATGTTCTTCTAGGTTATTCTCTACCGCAGAGTCTACTAGATACTCACGGTTAAACGGTAGGACAATGCCACCTAGCTTGTACATCGCTTTTTGCTTATCTTCCGATGAGTTAGGATTAAAGAATCTGTCTTCTTCGTTTTTAAGCTTATTACGAAGCTTAAGGATTTCTTTATCACGGTCTTTCGGAGCTTTTAACATCTCCTCTACAGCTAGAGCGTATAAAGCGTCCTTCTCTTCCTCTACTTGCTTAATCAAGTCAAATTCACGAATCAGACCTAGTAATCTGTTCTCTTCTTCCGTATATACTTTAGCTAGATGCTTAACGTACGGAATATCTAGTTTGATTCCTGTTGCTTCAATTTTAGCAAGCACATTAACAAGCTCAGGATAATGCCCCGTATAAAGGGCTTCAATCTTCGCTAGACCTTTGTTTGTACATCGAGCAGCTAACGAATTATAAATACGTAAACACACGTCTACGTCGCCACTAGCGTACGGAGAAAGCATTTCGAATAATGGAATCCATTCGTAATTGAAGTCTTCCCCGTCAATCTCATTTCTAGGAGCTTTAGCTGTACCGAAGTCAGGCATCTTAGGTTTCACATACTTCGTAGTTGCAATGAGCGTTGTAAGGTCTTGTCGGCGCATGTAACGCTCTTTCGTTGAGGATTGATTAACCCTTTCATCGCTTTTTATCTGCTTGTTAAGCTCTCGAAGCTCTGCTTTATATTCTTTTATCTTCGCATTAGCCTCCGCACGGTCTCTATCACATTGAGCTTTCCACTCTTCTTTTAACTTCTTGATACGGATATCATCTTGTTTCTTAGCATCTTCAAGGTACTTCTTCTTGAAGTCCTCTAGAGCTCTATCATACCCACCCATATCGGTAAATTCATATGTTAAATCCGATAATTTTAATGAACCTTTTACGTCTTGGTTAACTAGTAAATAGTACATCGTTTTCGTATCTCGTACATTGTTGAATACGGTGATGTTTCTAGTAAGACGTAGGAATCTCATATCGAACTTACCGTTATGCGCGACCTTTATAATGTTTGGGTCGCCAACAAACTCTTCAATCATTTTATAAATCTCCGCCAAGTACCCCATATGCCATGTGAAGTCTTTATGTTCTAATGGTATGGTTACGCCTTGACCTTCTCTCCAAGATAAGGAGATTACAAGAGGCTTTGCTCCTATCCGTTCTGGATGTAATGTATTAGTCTCTAAATCCCATGCGATTACAGGAGCGTTTTTAACTTCTTTTTGGAATATCTCCCTAACTCGTTCAATTGTTGTAGCATCCTCATAGGTTACCTCTTTTGGTAGGAATGCTACTTCGCCTTCTGTTATGTATTTCTTTAAAATCCCTAAGTCTGCTTCTACTAAGTTTTGAATCTTCGGACTTACTAGCATATACTCCATCGAGTACATCGGAAGAATCCAACACTCATGCGTCTCTTCTGTAAGAGTAGAAGTGATAATCTCTTTTCTAGGTACACCACGTACAGTAGAGATAGAAGCCTTGTTGATAAGGGCTTTACATCCTAAGTTACCTGAGGGAACTACGATGTCTGGTTTGTCCCGAATAATTCTGGCTCGGAACTCGTCGAACTCTGGGTTCAGCTCTTTTGTCTTAGGCTGTGCATATTGCGTCGCTCTGTTGTTTCTTCCTCGTTTTGTTACTCTAGGTACTTTATGGAATGCGTAGTCAATGTAAAATTCGTCCCTCTTTAAGCCAAGCCCTGTTGTTATTAAGGACTTTAGCATACCACCTGCATCGGTAGATAGAAAGACGTTTTTTAACGTTTTATCCTTCTGTATCTTCATGTGGTCTTCTCTGATGAATTCTTGCGCGAACAATATTTTCAACATATCTCCTCCTTCTCCTCAATTATATCATATTTTACTAGAAACTACAACAAAAAGAGAGGGTATCCCCTCTCCTACTTTTCGAAACTAGCAGCTACCTGCGATGGTGTTACTTTCTCTTTATTTACATAAAAATATGATACATCCTGCATATTAATCGTGACGTCTCTAAACACAGCCCAGTGACTAGCACAGTTATTACTTGAAAATTGTTGGAATTCATCTTGAATATTGTCTACTCGGAAGTTTCGCCCATCCTTAAATACAAATACAATGCTCATAGTATTCATATTATTTCGCCTCCTCTTTCTTTCGTACATACCACTTAGCTTCTGATAAAATCTCTTTAATTGTTGGAGATGCTAGCTCATCACCTAACACTTCAAGGATAGATGCAAACGTGTATAAACTATCCTCATATATACTAGTCATAGATAACTTAGGATGAGAAATCATAAGTTGCCCTTCCGATTTTAAAACCCCTTCCCAGTTCGTACGTACATATAAGTTACCACCTTTGATTCTAAATCCGTCAGCTTCTGCAAAAATAGCGTACTCGTTCTCTAGGAATTGAGGGAATACGAGACTCGAACCATTTTCACCTGTATATGCGCGAATATCTAACGATGGAATCCATAGTCTAGTTAATTCGTCATCCAAAATCGTAAACACCGCGTTCGGGTAGTTAATATCATACACCCATGTACCATTTGCCATCTCTTTAATTGTTTCTACACCTTGTAATACTTTTCCTTTAAATTCACTCATTTTAGTTTACCTCCACAAACCATTTTGTTTCTAGCAGCGTTTTCTTACATGCGGCGGATGTATAATTCTCTCCCAGTGCTTTTAATAGGTCATCAAAGTAGAATAAACCGTTTTGTAAAAAACTATAGTGCTTTTTAATAACATCTATCTTTTCACCTTCCCCATACACCAAACCCGAAGTAGACAACATCTCTGTTAGCGGCACTTCTTTTAGTCTAATAGTTCTGCCATCGTACTCCACGAATCTGTCAGAAATCTTAACACGGTCATCTGATACTTCAAATTCTCCCGATAGGAAGTAGTTTAAGTTTACATTAGACTTTTCTATATGCCACTTATTCTGTCGATAAAACGCCTTATATAGAGTGCCATTCAAAATCCTATAATTATACGTGATGTCACCATCAGCATCCTCTTTCACCAACCAGTGGTTGTTCAATTCTTCCAGTACGTGTACTCCGCTATATGTTTTAATCATTTTATTGTGCCTCCATTTCTACGTGGAAACCTTCCATGTCTAAGAAGTCTCCCAATATTTCTAGGTCTTCACTTGCTACTACCATTTCCCAAGCTTCACCTTCATACCCATATTCCATCTCTAATGTATGTACTGCGTCTCTAAATCTCGTGAACTCATACTCACCGAAATTAATTACTATAACCATAGATAATTTCCTCCAGTGCAATTGTAGCATCTAATGTTCTTTCTTTTAACGGCTGCGTAGCGTAACTAATAACCCCATCCTCTGTGTATAACTCTGTATCGATTACATCCTCCAAACTACTTCCTGATAAATCGTATGTATTATATACTACACATAATAAGAACTGCTCTGTTGTAGTATCGTCGTCGTCGTTATCTAATGATGTAAGCATATACGTGTCCCATTCTAATACGCCATCGACATTGTACAATCGATGCTCTACTGCATCCTTCGCGCTTTGAGCATAAATCTCCGTCTCGTTAAACGTAACTTCCACTTCTAACAATTCTCTTTTAATAGCCATATTATTTATCCAACCCCCATGTAAATTTTACAGACTTATAGTACTGACCTAACGATACTTTCTCTCCGTCAAGAGCTTTACCTGACAATGCTGCTAATAAATCGTGCTCATCTTCAATGTTATCGTCACCATACACAGTTATGTGTACTTCACCTTTTTGAGGTAACACAACATCCTCTTCTTTCGGATTTACACGAGTAAATGTTAATTTGTAAAACTCATGTTGCGCTAGTTTTTGAGCTATGTAAATGATATCTCCTTTATGAATGCCTAAATCTCTAGTACTTCTACCTTCCTCATCACCTTCTGTAGTAACTTTCCATATACCTTTACTCTCGAAGTTCATACCTTTTTCTTTTAATCGTTGAACCTCTGCTGCTTGTTTCATTTGTAATAACTGCTGCTCTTGAAACTTAATCTCTGCTTGCATCTCTTCATATGTCATATTAATTCTCCTCCTTAGCTTTCAATATAAATGTCTCTTAATTCCTGTCTATTAAACATAACTTTAGCACCTTCTGGAGTTCTCTCCCATAGTGATGCAGGTGTGAAGTCCCCAGCGTCTACACCAGCTATCATAAATGCAAGTGCAGAACTCGCATCATCAAAATCATGCTTGCAAAGTGCGCCGTACGTAAATGTGTACAATGTAAACATTTAATCATCTCCTAAGCTACAATGTAGTCAAATCCGTCTCTACCAATCACAACGTTCTCGTAATGCTCTTTTAGGATTTCTACTGATTTATCATAGTTTCTATCTAGTTTTTCTTTGTTTTTATAGATGTTTAGGTTTTTACCGATGTACATCCCAATCACTTTTCTGATACCTTTATAATCGATATCTCCAGAGCATCCGATAATCATGAATCCTTCTTGCTCTTCTTCCTTCCAAACCTTTTCAAGTGTTACATAATCATATAGTCTACTTCCTGCATTTCTCATTAGTTATCCCTCCATCCTAATGAATAAGCTCCGTCATTATATTTAGACCAGCAGCCTCTTTTAATAGATTCTAATTTCTTTATTAAATCCGCTTTACTAAGGTCTTCATTTTCCAGAAACTCTTCTATACCCCTAGCAATGTCCTCATATCCTTCTACCATATCTCTAGCGTAAGAGCTCATCTTTACTCACCTCAGCGTCAGATAAATCAATCTTAATGCTTACTTTCACTTCAATTTTTCTTTTGAAGATAACTCTAGCAGCCACCATCATGACTAATTCCCAACCCTCTGCACCTAACTTATTTAGCTCTGACTCATCTTGAAATAGTTTAATAGATGATGGTATTGATTTGTACTCATAGATTTCCATTTTTCTCTCCCCTTTCTTTAACTTGTCTTAATCTTATCATCCGTTTTACTTTAAGTCAACTATTAAAATAAAAAAAGAGAAGAATTATTTCTCCTCTCTAATAAAGATAGGTACAGGTGGGTCAAAATCCCAGTGAGACCGCGTTCCACATACTACACAAGTGTATTTAACTAATCTATCATCCTCAATATATGTAAAGTGGCTCATCGATTCTATTAAACCTATTCCACATTTCGGACAAAACACTTCACAAGTCTGTCGCTTCTTCACCTTAGTCTTAGGCTTTAACTTATCCTTTATCTTCGCTAGTAGCTTCTTGAACATCCTTCTCTTCCTCCTTCACAGGTATACGTATTTGTTCTAATCGAATAAGCGGCTGGAATTTAGGTGTGTAGACAGCCTTTCTTGTCACATATCGGTCATTAAAGTTATCCCAACATTCTTTCTCAGGAAGCTCATGTAAAGATAGTTTATATAACTTCCCATGCTTTACAGTCTCTCCGCGATACATCGCCTCTTCAATAACATCCTCTTGCAGCTTAAGTATCTTCTCTATCTCCTTCTGTGTATATCCACCGTTAATAGCAATCCTTCTCGCCATCTCCGTACGATTAACTAACACTTCACTTAGCATATCACTCATCCTCCATAAGAGATACATGATGCGTATACTTGAACTTCCTGTTATTCGTGTCTACAAGCTCTTTCACGGTTTCTTTATCCTTTTCGGTATCACATACTAACCAGATGTTCATTTTCCATGTAGACAGAGGCTCTTGAAGGTGACAGAAGCACTCATATTTATACTGTGGCTTCATGTAGTATTTTCCCTTCCGTTTCGTGTAGTACTTCTTACGTTCCTTTGTCATTTCTTCTGGTTCTAATGGAGGGAAAGATACTCGAACTTTATCGACATGATATCGTAGCGGGTATAAGGCAAATAAATAGTCATACACGTTGATATCAGGTAATACGATAGGTACGTCTACTACGACACTAGTAGCCATTGATGCTAGATGAACATTCTCTACTACATCACGAGGATATTCTTTCTGAGGTGCATAGATAATCTCTGATGTAGGGACTTTAGCGAGAGCATTAATTACAGGTATCGGAGCTTTCCCTTCACTGTAGTACTGGACGTATCCTCCATGCTTAAATATCTTATTATTCAATGTGTCATTGCCGTACTTCTGTTTGAAAATCATATATCTCTTATCGTCTCTAATAGGAAAGAGTTCTGATTGTTCAGATAATTTATCCATCGCCTGTTCAACTTCCCCCTCATTAAGACGGGTTACTTTAATAGCTGCATTCTCATCTTTCACAAGTGTGAAGTTTGCATTAATGCTTCTATCACTATTATAAATATTACATAATCGTTTTCGTGCCATTTTTTTAACCATTATATACCTCTTTTCTTTATTTATCTCTACTTTAATTATATCATATAGAAAAAAGTAGAGACGAAAAGAGCCTCTACTTAGTGTTCTTTTAAGCCAAGCCACTTAATTTTAGTGATGATAATTTTCTTGGCTTTACTGTATTGAATTCTATGTACAATCTGTTCTAGCATTGTTAAGTTTTTCGCATCTAACGTTACGTTGAATTCCTTAAAATCTTCATCGTAGTAAGTAACAGCATAACTATACATTACATCATACCTCCGACACGTTGTTCAATTAAAACTCCTGTAAACTCCTTCTTAGCCAGTTTAACTAACTTTTCTAGGTTACCGATTGAACATTTACCAACTTCAAGGCTACATACCTCTACGGTCGTTAAATCGAAGGAGATTTCTGCTTCTGCGTTATACTCTGTACAAATCAATGTAAAGATATCAGCATTCACATGTGTTTCATACTTTAGCTTCGCCATTTTTTCTCTCCTTTAACACATTAAGTACTAGCGCTGGTGCTTGAATTGGATGGTCAGCAAGTTCCGTAGACCAAGGGTTCTTATACCCACCTTCATCAATGAACTTTCTAATCTCTAAAAGCTCTAGTAGTTTACGTCGAGAACAAGCATCAATCATAGCTGCTGTCATTCCTATGTATCTATACCAAGTATAGTTATCCATCTCTTGTCTTTGGTCGAGAACGAAGTTAAGAACTTTACGCTGCTCAATTGTATTTAGCTCTTCGAACTTATCGCATACATAATGAAATGTATAAGAGACTCCATATTGAAAGTCAGTACGTAGAGAAGATGGGCAATCTAAGGCGTTTGGGGTCGCCATATCAAAACCTTCTTCCGACTCGTGACAACATTGGTCGAACATGTTCCATAAACAATGCGTATTATTACATTCCATTACATCGTCTCCTTTACTAATTGTCTTACTAGCTCAATTGCGTGAGAGTATGCTGATAACTGTCCTCGGATGAACCCATCGTATTCTTCATTACTTTCTAAGCCCCTCTTCACACTTTTTAACTCCGCTAGTACCTCGATAGGTTCTAGAGTAACCTTTTCCGTATATGAGAAGAAATAACCAGCAGGTCTGCACAAATACTCGAACCTATTAATCTTCTCAAACGACAGTTGGTTATACGCTTCTGCTGGTAACTGTATTCTGATTTCGCTCATATTATCGATAATCCCTATATCGCCTGTACCGAAAACCTTTTTTGCTGCTTCTGTGATGTTATGTAGTGTAAATTTTACCATAGGCTCTAATTCGAATTCTGTCCAAGGTGCACGTTCTTCTAAAGGTATCCGAACTCCGTAAATTTCAGAACTCACTCACTCCACGCCTCCCTTGCTTTCTTCATTCGTTTATTCTCTTCTACTAGCTGCCATCCCCCATCCACGATAAACCATTCATCGGCGAGCTGCTTCCACAGCTCTGCTAACTTCCAGTTATCTTCAAAGATTAGCTCTCCGTCCTCAAAGTTGTGTTCAATGAGGCGGAGTAAATCTTCTTTACGTAGAGCCTTCACTACTCAGCTAATGCCGCAGCTAATTCATCTAGCTCCGCTGGGTTGAATTTAATTGAACGAGCAAGCTCTTTACCTTTTAACTCTTCTGGGTCTTCTACCTCGATTAATAGAGTTGTAGGCACTGATGCTAGTTCATAGAATGCAGCTACATCTGGACGGTCTCCTACGTTTACTACTGTGTGCGGTACATCTAGTTCATCCTTTAAATAATTACCTACAGCGATACACGGAGCGCATCCTGTTTGTTCTACTTTAATTAACTTTTTCATATGTATTATCCTCCGATTTTAAACTTTTCTTGGTCTAAAGTTACATCAAATTTGCTAACTTTGTTCTTGACTGCTAATGCGTATGTAAGCTTGTCCCCATCACGTCTACATTCTAGCTCATAGTTACCTTTACCGTGAATGATATCTAAGGCTTGTTTCAAGTTCATAGAAACTCGTTTAGAACGACGTTTACTAGCTAATTCTTGCAGCATGACCAACATGCGATTATGTACTTCTTCGATAACAGCGTCATCCCAATTCATATCAGCATAGTCTTTAGATAAAATATCATAAACTTCTGATAACATCCCATTAATATGTAACGCTTCATCTCCTGATAATTCTACCAAACTATTTTCCTCCATTTCTGTTATTAGGTCAATACCATCCATGTGTCTAAGTATGTCCTCGTCTAGCCTTTTAGCCATTTCTTCCGCCACAGCATCTCTAACAAGTGATAGCCCGTCCACTTATCTATCTCCCTTCTAAAACATCTCTTACTAGTAGTTCAAATGAGTCGATTTGCTCTTGTTTAGGGTATCCTTCGAATTTAAACATATGAACTGTATTTTGATAAGATAACTTTTCATACATATAGTCGAGTACCCCGCAGAACAACGCGTATTCACTTCTACCACTACCAAATAGTATAATAGTTTTTCCTTTAAGTGTCAAGATAGTTTCTTCAAAATCTTTTAAATATTTAGGAAACTCTGGTTCTGTCTGATAAGTGGGATAGTATGTAGGTAACCCTAATAGAATCACTTCACTATTATCGAACGACTTCTTCACTTCTTCTGGAGTTAAGTCTTTTGTCCATCTATGTATGTACGTAACATCCGTCTCATCTAGGTTATTGAGAATACCAACGGTATTCCCCTTCCTAGAATATACAAACAACGCTGCACTCTTATAAGTCGAAGTCATCGTTACCATCCGTATGTTGGTAGTTGATTACGTTCGTTTGTAAGAAGTCCGCTTTAACTCCAATAGCGTTGTTTCCTGATGATTTACTTCCGTATGTAACAATCCATTTCGCTTTTAGTTCATGGTTATCTGGGTACGGCTCTTGGAAACCTGCGTTGCGGCAGATTAAGTTTGCTAGATACTCGACGTACTCGTGATACTCTGGTACTGATAATGTATCGATATCCTCATACAACCAAGCTGTCCACTCTTTTTCTAGTTGTACCGCCTCACGAATGTACCCCATTACCCAATCCATATTCTCTTTGGTATTTAAGAATGGATTCTCTGTAACTAGTACTTTGATAATCATACCAAAGATTTCAGAGTGTTGATTCTCATCCGCTTTAATAAGATTAATCATACTATTCGACTCAATCATTTTGTTGTCACGTGCTAGAGAATGGAAGTATACGAATCCTCCAGAGAAATATAACCCTTCTAAAATCTGATAAGCTACTAAGCCTTTAAAGATGGTTTGAATTTCCTCTTGTGTCATCTCTAAATCAGACACACCTAACTCGATTTTACGTTTCAGATATTTCACTAGTACGTCTGTCATATTCTCCAAGTCTACTAGGATATGCTTGTTACGTTTTGCTAATAGCGACAGCTCTCGCACCTTAGCAAAGTGTTTTTGTTTTTCCTCAAATCCGATTACAGATGATGTCATATGCTCGTACGATACGTTATGTGTCGTCTCGAATGAGGCTATTAACGTTAAAACAGAGCGTAGAGCGGGGTCAGAGGTTGTCATGAACAATAGGGTTACAACATCACTAGCCATAGAATCAAGCCAGTTCAGCGCCCCAGAAACACGCTCATACGTAATGCGTTCTTCACGGGACATCTCTAATGCGTATTGCTCGATGTCTTTACCCATTCTAACTTCCTCTGGAATCCAATACTCGGCGAATAAAGCTTTCTGGAAATCGAGCCAGATATCTACTAATTGGTCATCCCAGTTGCGGATACCACTAGCTCGTCCTCCGAATAAACGTGTTGCTCTATTAGGATGCATTTCATTGTATAAACGAAATGGCTTTTCTTGTGTTGTTTTATTGAACATATATAGCTTGTCTCCTTTTTAATTGTTTTCTTGGTAACTACGCTTATCCTCCGCGTCTGTTACGTGAACAAAGCTTACAGACTCTGAATAGTAGCCATTAGATGTACCTAACCAGCGCAATGTTACTGTACCTTTAATTGTAGCAATTTTATAGAATGTCCATGTATGCGAACTATCGTCGTACCAGTCATCCTTTTCCGCTTTGGCGTCTAAACTGTCATGGTTCGTTGATTCTTCTGCCATTAAAATCGGGCTATGTAGTAAGTCTTCTAGGTCGCCATTGATATCTTCGATATAAACCGACTCGCAGCAATCCTGCTGATGGTACATCACGTAGATTTCCCCTTCGGTATCATAAAATACCAATTCATCTGCGCGGCTATCATCAATCCTTGTTAATGTCTTCCCTACCAATCCTTCGAACTCGAATGATTCATTGTTCCAATAATACATATTACTCCTCCTCTAAGCAATCTACTATGATTACTCTCATTTTTTTATAACCTTTACTAGCATCCTTGTTTGTCCACATTTTATCTTGCCCTTGATATCTACGGACTACTGTTCCGTTAGACCACACATTATGTACACTTCTCACTACAGCTCCATCAAAATCAATAACAGCTTTAGCAATCTCTTTATCTAATACAGGTAGCTCTTTAGATGACATCATCAATACCCTCCAGTTCGAAATTATATAAAATGTTCTTAAGATTTGTTGCACTCTTCTCATCTACGTATTTATCATTTACAAATACCTTGACTTTAGGAGCTGTTGATGCATAAGAACCATTTAAATCCCACACAAACTTGATAACATCATTTACTTTTATATGCTTGAAAGCTGCTGCACCTGTTCGTTTTGTGATTCTTCTTACAACGAATTCTCCCCATAAAGTAATCGCATCACTCATTAGAGTCACCATACAGGAATGCGTTAATCGCATGCGCCTCTTCTGTATCATAGCAATGCACATTACCCATCAAACTATGAGCGTCACCCAATAAATCCTCCGCCTCACTTAAGCGTTCTTTCGTGTGTTCCAACTCATGAATTAAAGCTAACGTAAGCTTGTCCCCCATTAAGTTTTGCCACTCTTCACCATAACGTAAAGCTTTAAACACACCGTTATCAAAGTCTACTACAATAGTATACTTGCCTTGTTCTAAACTAATCTCTCTCATTTTAGTCCTCCTTAGGATATTTAATATAACCAGCGTCACTGTCAACCATTTCGTTGAAGATAGAATCAATCCACTCTTGGAACACGGTTAACCCCGTCTCGCTATCTTCATAACCATTGTTAACTAAATCTACAAACCCTTGTGCAAACTTACGTTTAAATTTCACCTTAAGCTCTTCGTCATAGTTATTAGGATTATTATCGAAAGCTACTTGAAGTAAATCGATAGGTAACGTAATAACTACATTCTTTCCACTAACTTTAGCGTACTCCATCTCTTCTCCTCCTTATAAATAAAAATAGCGTAAGATATTACTATAAGTACTCACTCTTACAAGTAATATTTTACACTATTCTGTCTTTTTTGTCAATTACTTTTTACTAGATTTATCATCCGCCCAGCTAAGATTTTCCCACACACCGAACTGATAGATTTGAATATAAGAGGTTGTCTCCAACCATCTCCACTCCTTACCGATAAGCTTAGGCAACCAGAGGAACTGTGTTACTTTTCGTTCCCCTGTCCCAATGTTATCAGAATGGTTCTTTAGCTTAAATCTCATGTTAACCTGCACACATAATGCAATCTGCTGGTTTCTCTCTATCCTCTGTATGAGTATAGTAGATTGTTTTTAAACCTTTCTCCCATGCAGCTAAGTCTAATCGAAGCATTTCAGAGCCTTTGATTTTACTAGACACGTGCATGTTATGAGAGATTCCTTGGTCAGTATATAATTGAGCAGCCGCTACGTGATTAATAGACCACATCTCGTCCATCTCAAACCCTGACTTGTAGAACCATTTTGTTTTATTGTTGTAGTTAGGTGGAGCAATAAGAACTTGCACTCCAGCTTTCGCTTCGTTGTACACTACATTATAGAGTGGGTCAATCGAAGGAGAGCCATTTACAACAATACTGTTTGTTGCTGTAGGAGCTGTCGCAGAGTGATACCCGAAACGGATACCCTTAGAAGCCATCTCACGGTATTCATCCCATTCAGAGCCCGTAAACCCTCGTTTATCGAAGAACGCTCCTGTCTGCCAATCAGAGCCCTCAAACAGTGGATATGAACCTTTCTCTACTGCTAACTCGTGAGAAGCAATCAATTTCGCTTTTAGATAGCGCTTATAGAACTCCCCTACGAACTCTGTTGCTTCGTTAGACTCCCAACTAATACCTAAGTCTGTAAGCAATGTAGCCATACCTAGTACGCCCGCACCAACAGCACGATATTTGTTATTTGTCTTAACTGCTTGACCAACTACTAAACGCCCCATTGTGATAACATTATCGAGCATACGCATTTGAATGTTAACTACTCGCTGGAATTCTTCGTCAGATAAGTAGTGTGTACGATGAGCTGCTGTAGAGCTTAAGTTACATGTTACAAGGTCACCGTGTTTTACTTTGTATACTACGAATCCTTCTTCATCTTCACCATCATTGATAACATCATCGTAAGACATGTTCATGATGATTTCCGTACATAAGTTAGAACCGTAAGGCATACCTTCATGTTCGTTCGGATTCAAACGAGCGCTTGTATCTGAGAAGTATAAGTACGGTGTTCCACCAGTTCTACGAGCTATGAAGATTTTCTTGTAGATATCTTTTACACTCAATACTGTTTTAATCTCTAAATCTAATTTCTCAGCTTCACGATACCAGTATGTAAATGCATGGTCGATAGGGTTTGGTGTTTCACCTTTCTTAAGAATCTTCTTGTCGTATTGCTTATTCAAGTCGATACCAAGCTTTTGTTTAACTTCATAAGGGTCAAACACTGTGAATACTCCGCCATCACGTAAACGTCTCATAAATTCATCAGGCAATGTAACTCCTGTTGTAATAGAGTGAGCGCGTTTCTCTTGCGTACCTGTCTTCAATCGTAACTCTAGGAAGTCCATGATATCTGCATGCCACACAGGAAGGTATAATGCTACTCCAGCTTTACGCGTTCCTGTCTGGTCTACATACTCTGCTAGTACTGATAATAGACGAGCAGGGTGTAAAATACCATTGTTTGTAACTTTCACTCCACGGATACGAGAACCACGAGCACGTAAGAATCCTCCGAAGATACCGATACCCGAACCTTCACGAGAGAACTTAGCAATCTGTTTAATAACATCGAAGATACTTTCTAATGTATCGTCCATTGTTAAAATGTGACAAGATGATAATGAGCCATGTGGCGCACCAGCATTTTTAAGTGTCGGTGTTGCTAACCCAACATAGTGTTCTGATAGTACGTAGTAAGCTTCGCGTACGAAGTCCATACGTTTTTCTTTATCTTCTTTATGCATTAAGTATAGCGCTACTGTTAGGAAACGCTCTTGAGGAAGTTCTACTAACTTACCTTTATCATTATGTATTAAGAATGTTTTCTTAAGTGTTTGAAGTCCACTGTGACTGAACATCTTATCTTTTTCCATCTTGATAAGCTTGCCAGCTTCTTCTAGTTCTTCACGAGTATATGCGTCTAATAGAACTTGAGAGTATTTGCCTCGCTCTACCATCGCTACTACGTGTGAAGCGTAGTCTCCATAACCATCCTTATAGTTGAAGCCTCGTAGTTTACTAGCTTCCTTGTACATGGAACGTAAAAATACTGCTGCTGTAAAGTTAAGTAATTCTAGATTGTCTGTTGTAACTCGTGCTTGTGCTTCACGAATTAGATATGTAAATAATGATGATGCGTCTACTTGTTTTTTAGCAGATACAAACGAAAGTACTGTATCCGTAATTTCTTGCAGCTCTTCTGAATTCAATTTCTCTTTGTCTTTTGTCTCATCGATAATACTATCAACGAAGTCCACAAAACGTGTTGCATCAAATTCTTTCTCTTGGACATAAGACTCTCTATTTTTGGTAATAACCGTCATTCAATAAATCCCCTCTTTCTTTTTTCATGATACATAATATAATACTTCGACTAGTTATTTCGAATATCCCACTCTAGGTTGCGATATAAGTCAAACAACCAATATTTGTCTACCGATGTGAATCCTTCAATTGTTGTTAGAAGAGTATCGAACGATTGCTCCTCATCACGGAAGTCTTTATAGGAAACTGTCTGTCTAGACACTGGGAAACTCTTATCTAACACTTCGTAAAACTCATCTGTGTAGGGGATAAGTACATAGATTATATCTCTATTTTTAGAGAACATCAGACAAGGTGACATGCCTAGCGATTTCATACGTCTAGCATCGTCTACTACCTGATTAAACCATTCCTTAATCTTACCTGTACCTTTGAACAAGTTAGCTAATTCCCAACCTTCTTGTTTCTTCGATTCATATACGAAACAGTTCTGACTATTTACAGGGAATGTGATGTCTCCTACCATTCGTGTGTCTGTTCCGAATCGTGTACCTCCTGCACCTGACTGAGGTACTCTATGTACGTTCTCGCCACTCCATTCACCAAGAATCTTAGCGATTTTTAATTCTGCTGATGCGCCTTTCTGTTTAGCGCCACGACCTTGACTAGCCAATCAACGAACTCCTTTCCCGTATACTATAATATTTTTATTGCTGATATGCATATGTTTTCTATAATCTATTTCTTGAATCGATATCCATCCGTCCCATATAGGGCTAATCTCGCATACAGGATATCGTTCACCCTTAACCAATCCTAATTCATCACCAATAACTAACACTTCTAGTATTAATTTGTTATACCTATGCATGGTGAACCTCCTTAAAGGAGAGGAGATTAGTTCTCCTCAGGTTTTTGTTCTTCTGCTTTAGCATCTACTAACTTTAACATCTCTGCTACTTGCTGCGCGTGTTCTGCTGCTGCTTCGTCAATCATTTCTTCTGTAGCACCTAGTTTCTTAAGTACTTTACCTTGGATTTGAACTGTTTTCATAACTTCTGTAAGTTTGTTTTCTAGCTCGTCCAAGATTTGAGTTAAAGAGAATCGAGCGATTAGTGTAGCATCCTCAATAGATGCTGGTTCTTGTGAAAGGCGTCGGATAACTGCTGCATGCTCTTCCGATGTTACGACACCTGAGTGTAAGTATTCAATATATGTTTTCATGTCCTCTAGAGATAATGAACCTTGCATAATCGCGATTTCTTCTTGCAGCGTATCTACCGCTTTTGTTAATTGTGAATTTGTTAATGTTTTACCCATGTGTGTATTAGTCTCCTTTTATTTAAATAGTTCATCTCCGCGCTCATCGAAGGCGTCGTAGATGTTGAGTTTTATATCTTCTGATAGTTTATCTACTATCAATCTAAGTCTAGCTTCGTTAATAGCTTGTGATGTATCAATATGTATAATGATGTCGTTTGTTACGTCAAAGATAGCTTCTGCTACATCGTACAGGTCTACCACTTCACCTTTCGCGCCCTCACGAAGATGCATGAGAGTTTTACCATCATTAGCTAATTTCGCTGCGATAATCGCCTCTATGTAATCAGTAACTTTAGTCTGCATGTGTATCCTCCTCTATGGCATAGTTGTTAAAATCCACATAACTAAATCTACAACCCAACCTACTACTAGCCCTACTAGCAAGAACCCTAAAATTAAAATCCCGCAAACAACTCCCATACCCAACAATAGTATTGGGATTACAGAGAAAGAAATCCATATACCTTTCTTTGCGGACTCTTTCATAATCCACTCCTTGCGGTCTCTATCATAGTTTTCTTTCCAATAGTTGTAGTAGATAACTAGAGATAATAGCACGTAACCAATTACGCATAGTGTAATCATAGGCGACCTGTACCACCATATGAGCTGTCTCCGCGTTTAGTCTCATCTAGCTCGTCCACTTCGTTGTAAATCGCGTGGATTCTTGGTTGATAATGAATTTGAGCGATACGCTCTCCTTTTTCGATGTAGATAGTCCCACGAGGTACTAAGTCTACAAATAGGCGTTGCTGCGATGTTGGTTGTGGAGCTTTTTGGTCTAGCAATGCATCCTTCTCGCGCATTGTTAATTGTTTTCCAGCGTCAAGTTTCTTACGAATTTCTGTAAGTCGAGAGATAGCAAACTCCCCAGCAGCTTTACGTTTCTTCCAAGATTCTAGCTCTTTATTGAAGTCTTCCATAGTGCTAGGTTTGTCATAACCTAATGTCTCGGAATCTTTTTCATAGAATTCACGAGCGTTCTCAAGAACCTCTGATGGAACTTCTGATAATGGGATTCGTTTACCTTTAGAGTCCATAACAAAGTCTACTAACGTAGAATCAATAAAGACGTTGCGTAATAGAATACCTAAGTATCCTCGATATGTACCTTCAATAATACCTGTGCAATTCGATAACATAATCGGTGTATGATATGCAGAACCGCTTCGGGTATTTGCTTTCATTCCGTATCTATCTGAGAAAGCTGTTTTCAATCCCGTAGGAACTAGAACAGAACCAAATGTACTAGGTGGAACTAAGCGTCCTTCTGCTGCACGGATATCATCACAGAAGTCATTACCATGAGCGTTCTCAGGTAAGTAACCGTCACCAATAACGATATCTACTTTTACGCTATCTGGATAACGTTTTAATTCACCTTCGTCTGATTTCTCTCCGATTAACTCAGATAACTCCTTTGGCATGATATTACCAACCGTAAGTGTAAGTGGTTCTTTTGATACTTTCAATTCATCAGTCATTATGTATTTCCTCCTCTTATTTATTTACATCTATAAGTATATCACTTATTTGATAGATTGTCAACGAGTTTTATAGAAATTGTTCGTATATTTTGTCAATTATTTCGTCTAGTTCTTCGCCTGTTACTACATCAGCAGTATTATCCGCTATCTCTCGTAACCTCTCAGCCATTGCTAACCATAATCGTCTGTCCATACTAACCTCCTAGTAAGTTTCTATAATTTTATCGAAATGACCACCTTTATACAGCCACTCAACTAAATCGTCTATACGCACCGTACCTTCCGTAGCGCCTACGTATCTATCTTCATCGTCGTACACTCTAATCTCTATTATTAAATCCCCATCTCTATACTCTGCGAATACCACATCATTTTGTGGATATTCTTCGCACGATAAAGCCATACTTCTTTTAAATAAGTACCCCTCTTTCATACTAACCTCCTAAAGTAAATGTAGTGTTCGCCATATCGTCTCACCCTCTGTATCAGCAGGTATGGCATTGTTAATACGATTCCAAGCTTCTGTATAACCTAGTTCATTCGGGTCTCTATCATCTTCGTTGTACACATAGTAGACCGCTCTGTTAGAATCCACTTCATGGATTTTAGTTGCTACTTTAATAGCTTCTTCCCATCCGTCTCTATCTAGGTAAATGTAAATCGGCGGCTGCTTTGTTTTCGTATCTTTTAATATCTTCTCAATCTGAGATTTAGATACTTGTTTCCCGTACGTTACGACCGCTTCGTTACCTATCGTAATCATATTAAAGAAACCTTCCACAATCACAATCTTATCTTTGTGCCTAGCTCTATTCAAGTTCATAACCACTGTTGCCTTAGAATACTCTGTAGGCTTCGCTGGGGCGTTCAAACTCTTAAGGAATGGTTTAGGTTCTATAGAGCGTGTATTCCAGTATATCGCCTTACCATTGTTGTCAAACGCAAAGAATACTAAATGATTGATTAATCGAAGTTCTTTCCCATTTGTTAATGTCGAAACCCCATCCGTCACGTAACAGATGTTGTGATGTTTAATTTGCTCTAATGTAACTCCACGTCCATGTAAGTATGTAAGGAATGGGAAAGCCTCTGGATTATTGAAGTTCTCTAATAATGACTTGCAATTCGTAGGTGGTCGAGGGCAAGTTAACTTTACACGCTGGTCTTGCTCCTCATGAATAACGTCTCCTTGATTCGCTATAAACAGAAGTACTTGCTCTTCTTCGGTTAAGTGTGCTCCGTACTTAGAGTGAGACATGTTTTCTCCGTTATAATCTCCTACATGATAATCATAAACTTCTAAGATATCTTTTGCTTCTTTGTAGTCTACTCCATATAGTTTCATAACAAATGCAATCGGATATCCAGACTCTCCACATCTTTTACATTGCCATCCACCTTTAGGACTCTCATCTACATAGAATTTATATTTCTCATTACCGCAGAACGGACAATTGAATCGTATCTCGCCACCAGAAGCGGGCTTACTATCTCCTAATTCTTGTTCAAGTAAATCAATAAACATTATCTCACCTCTTATGCGTTAGCTCTGTACATGACACGTAAGTATGTATAAACTTCTCCTAGTAATTTGATTTCTGCTCGTTCTTTTTTATTAGCAAGCTGATATACCTGTTCGTCTGTAAATAGACTTAAACCGATACCATCTTCCACATCAAGACCTGATTTATTACCTTCCTTCTCGATATAACGAGTGGTAAGCTTCTCTCTTAATGCTGTTACAGCAGATAATACTAATTTCGTAGATTCTACGTTATCTCCAATGAAGTTGTAGTTCTTATCGTAATCGATAAATCCTTGTCGTCTACCCCACTTTAATGTCGCTCTGTTGCTTAAGAACACATCGTCTTTGTACGGAACTCCATCTTTAATTGGTAATGGTTTTGCTCGTTTCGCTTTCTTAACTGAGTAGCTGTCGTCCTCGCTCATTGAATCTAATGTTAGATACATGATTTGTTTCGCATCTGAGAACTTGTATTCATAGTTCATGTTCAGTGGATACCAGTAGATGATATTATCTTTAGGTAGAATGATTTCAACCTCTTCTTTAGCCTCCCCGTCATCCACTTTAGCTGTGCTTTCTAGTAGTAATAGAATCTCCTCTTCACTATAATTAATTACCTTCATCCATTTTATCTCCTTTGTTTATTCTTGAAATTCCGTGTTTATCCTTCGTAATTGTAATAACCTTTTCAAATAACGCTTTAAAGTGGCTGCTTTGTGTAATAACAAATACTGTACCAATAACCTTCGCACGTTCTTTTAATAACTCTAATACTGATTCGATACCTACGTCGTCTAGCGCATCGAACACTTCATCGTATACAATAAAGTTTGTATGTGATGCTATTAAATCTTGTAATGCTAGAGAGATAGCCAAGTCCGCGCGCTTGCGTTCGCCGCCTGAATTTAATTTATAATTGTCTCCGCCCACATGGTTCATCAGTTTAACATCGAACTTATCTGAATATGTCTTGTCCTTTTTCAGTGTTCGCGTACTAAACTCAAGCTCCATGTTCTCCCCAGCCAATTGTTTTAGGTACTTGTTACCTTTTTCATTTAATACTGGTGTAATCAGGTCTAATACATGAGACTTAACTCCCTCATTGGAGTATACTTTAACAACGTCCTCGTTCTCTTTCTTATCGAGTTCCAGAGCAACAAGTTCTTTTTTAGCTACTTTAATTTTCTCTTCGATTATTGCACGTTCATCATCACGTTTCTTCGGCTCTGTGACTGTGCTTAACTTTTCAATATTTGATTTCACAATCTCTACATTATGCTTAAGCTTCTGTAGATTATTTTCGTATGTACGTATGTATGATTCTTTATTTTGAATTTCTGTATGTATGCTACTTTGCTTGATAACAACTTTACTTTGCTCTACTTTCTTAGCTTCATAAGCTGCTTTCTTCGTATCACAGTCTGCTATCAACTGGTCTCTTAATTGAGCGAGTTCTCGTAACTCTAACACGATTGGCTCAAGCTGCTTTCTAATACCTTGCTGCTCTGTTATGATATGTGTTGTATCAATCGGGTTACCACACATCGGACACGTATCCGAGCTGTCTAATTGCTTGTAGTTTTTCACAAGCTGGTTCTTCTGATATGTAAGTTCTTTCTCTTTATTAGACATACTGTTCAATTTATCGTACGCTTCTAAATATGCCTCTTCTTCTACAGACACATCGATGTTAGCAATCTCTTCTAAACTTTCTTTCAACTTGATTATCTCGTCTCGATGCTGCTCTACAAAACCGAAGTACTGTGCAGGATAATCATTCTGTTGCTTGATGACTTCTCCTAGATTTACTCGTTCTGCTGCAAGTGATTGTTTTGTACTCTCATATCGATTAATATCTTCCTGTTCGAGCCTGTCCACTTGTTGCAGCTCCCAGTCTAACTTCTCAAGCTCTTTGTTTTTCTCGTCAATCTTCTTTTGACTCTCTTTTACTATATCTTTAGCAATCTCTTGCGCCTTCGAGTAGACATCTAGTTTTAGAATGCTATCTAGAATTTCTTTCTTGCTAGAGTCTGTTAAAGATGCAAAAGCACCAAGACCGCCGCCTTGAGCAAATAGAATACTATTCAAGAATGTTAGATGAGAAACACCTACTAGCTTTTCGATAAGTTTATTTGTATCTGGGTCTGTCTTTGCTGTTATGTCTGTCCCGTTACGAGACACCTTTACTTTATTACCAAACTTACTATGTTTTCTGTACCTTGTAATTATGTATGTATCACCGTCTAGTTCACCTTCTAAAGAGACCATAGTATCTTTGCCAATCTTATTGTTGACTACTTCATCTGCTTTAGCCCCTTTAGAAATCTTATTAAATAAACACCATGCAACTGACTCAGGTATTAATGTACTCTTACCCGAACCATTACTGCCGTATTTATCATCGCTCTGGTTGTCCCCCTCAATAAGGATTAATCCTTGATTATCTAAATCAACCGTAGCTTCGTTAATCGCTAAGAAGTTTTGTACGGTTAGTTTAATCCACTTCATTAAATTCCTCCTTTTCTCGTTATGGTTAAATTATACTATAGTATCATATATTTGTCAATAAAAAAAGAGACTATTTAAAATAGTCTCTTAATGTGCTGGTGTTCTTGTTAGAATTTGATAGCACCAAGTAACGTATCTGATTTGAGTATGAACATCATCGTATGCATCATGCTTAATCGCAGTAGGCTTTTTATGCATAGTTTTAATTTGTCTCTCGGAGATTCCCGATACTTTCGCAGCTAACTCTACGATAGTACGGACATCACGGTCGCGGTTATACGCGATAGGGTACTTCAACCCAGCCGCTTCGATTTGCGTTTTAAGCATGTTGTTGTCGAATAACATACCGTTACCCCATAGTCGAACATCGTATTTTAATGTCAATCGTTCTAGCCACATATGGAATGCTTTGATTAACATCTCTGGAGAGCGTGTCCCGCCGTTTAACAGACGTTTAAATAACTCTGCATCCGTGTTAAGCCACCACTTAAGTGTGCTACCATCTAAAACTAAGTTATCAGCTTCCTCGATATCAGCAACAAAATTACATTCTGACGTTACATTACCTGTTTCGATATCAAATGCTGCTGCACTAATTTGAAAGATTGTTGAATCTGCTTTTACCCCTAAAGTCTCAATATCTACCATTACGTCTAATCGTTTTTTATCCATTATTTAATCTCCTCCGTGTTCTCTTCTAAATACGCTTCTGTTACTGCTGTGTACCAGAACTCTTCCCCCATGTCTACACGAACGAATAACTCTTGCTCGTCCCAAGTGTCTACTGTAGGTGCTCTAAATAAAATGGTGTAAATATAAGGTGTTTCGTCACCAGACTTGTTGTCCCATATATACTCTTCAAATTTATCTCCAATTTTAAACTCCACGTTAGTCCTCCTCAACTTTTTGTTGCTGCGCCATTTTTAGGACAGCTAATGCTTTATCTTGTACACCTGTAAAAAACATATCTGTGTAAGCTTTTACGATATCAGCTTCATCAGAGCCTACCTTGATATCGATACGTAAGTCTGCTTTATACTCTTTTTGAACTTCCACGCGTAGATTATCTGACGACTCTTTGAATATCTCTACCTCTGTAGCTAGTTCTTGTGGAATAATCATTCGTACATAGTTATTATCCACAATCTCTTGTGTATTCTCATCAATCTCTGTAAGCGTGATAAACTTCTTATTTTCGATAGGAATAAACTCAGGATGTCCTAACTTCTCCATATCGATAAGGAATACGCCTTTATCCTGCCCCTCATCTGAGAAGCTCTCTTGGATTGTGTTACCTGCATAGAACGCAGTACCTGTATCCTCTAAGAACTGCCACTTGTGATAATGTCCTAAAGCTATGTAACCAAACACTAGGGGATGTAAATCTCCTAAGCTAAACGCTCCACCTAGTCTGTGAGAGTGACGACCTGTTTCACTACCGTCTACTCCGAGGTGAGCTACTAGAATAGGTGTTTTATCCTTATCAATAGTCTCTGCATGTGCAGCAAACTCATCAATCTTGCTCTTGATGAAGTCTACGTTATCAGAATATGAAATCGGGTAGAGTACTGCATTCTCTGTATGTACTGGTTCGAAGTCATCCATAATATGTACTCGCGGAATCGCTTTAAATGTTTCTAAACTATGTTCTGGGAAGTCACTAGAATCCTGTTGGTCATGATTACCTACAATCATGTACATATGCAAGTCTTCACGTTTCTCCATGTTATCTTTAATTACATTGAAACCCATATTGAACACTACTGATTCTACTCGTTTACGTGCATGGAAGTAATCACCAGTGAAGATGATATTCGCATTATGCTTGTCCGCTAACTCGAATACCTTCTCCATAGTGTTCCATTGTGCTAGTAATCTATCAGTAACTTCAATCTGCTTTCCTTTGTAATCAAAAATCATCGGTCGGGCGAAATTTGTGAAGTTATGCCAGTGAAAATCCCCGAATACGATGAAGTTTTTTCTCATTCAATTTCCTCCAGTAATCGGTTAATATCGTCGTCATCAAAACTATATAACATTTCACCATGATAGAATAGGTGTAAAACTTGGAAGAATGCATATACTTGTCCAGATACATATTGAATTTGCTCTACATCTTTCGGGTCATAACCATCTGGTACGAGCTCTTCCCGTAAAACGCTTACCGTGTACTTGAATTCTTCTTCAATCTTTTTAATGTCTCTAATCATTTGTATCTCCCCCTTTCTTTTAAGCTCTTTCTAGTAATTCTTGTACATCATCACCATCAAACTCTTCTCTAGTAACGCCATCTACCATAAAGAATAATAGTTTAGCGTATGCGTATTGTTGACCAACGATGTATGCTTCGTTTGCATCGTCAATCGTTTCAATACGCTCCTCAGCGTCAAGAACCTCTTCCAATAATGTAATTAATTCCTCTTTAATAGATAAAACTGTCATTGTTATTTCTCTCCCTTTTCTTTTAGTGTGTACATAGTGGTTTGAATTTTTTCACCATTATTCAACTGGATTAAGATTTTTCCATTACTTATAGCGTAGTATTCAACTTCGTGTTGTGTATATGTACTAACTCCTAAACCATCAGTCACCTTTATAACAAGCTGATAAGGCTCTTTAGGTTTCTTAGGCTCTTCCTTTTTTGTCGTACACCCTGCCAATAGCAGCCCAGTAGTTAGCGCGCTTAATAATATCTTTTTCACGTTCTTCCTCCTCCATCTGATTTACAAAGGCTTGCAACTCTTCGATTAGTTCTCTAGCTCCTTGTACATTGACAGCTACACTTAAAATACCTGACTCTTCGAACTGCTCGTCCTCTGGAACTTCTGATAAATCTACCTCAAAGCATAGATTCAAATGGTTTCGGAAGTCGTAAATTGTTCCCGCTTCTCTAATTATACCCATGTTATCGACAGTATCCGTCTCACTTAATCGAATCATGTTATCCCTCCTCCTCTTAATTTACTTTAAGTATAACACTATTTCGCGCCACCTGCAAGTGCTTTATTTATTTCGTCACTTAAATTTGGCATAGGAGGTTTATTACCTTTATCTCCGCCACCCTTATTGATACCTAGAGAGTTCCTCTGGTCTTCTACTTCTTTTAGAATCCGTTGATGTTCCAACTTCTCAGGAGATATTTTATTTGGGTCGTACGGGTCAGGTTCATAATCACGAATCAATTGCCGCTTACCGTCTACTACGAATCCTAGCATCTTATCATAAACTCCGTCAGGCGGGTTACGAACCTTATCTGCATATAGCCGCACGAATCCTGCTTCATACTCTTCTGGAGTTTGGTTGACTACTAGAACTAATTCCGTCGCGTTCTTCTTACGAATAGAACCTTCCATATGTTCTGATGTACGCGTAACTGCGTTGTACGCTGAACGGTTTAACTGAGAGGCTGTCCACATTAAAACATTGTAGTCTTGTGCAATACGTCGAACCTCTTCGAATAATCGTCCACCATCTTCTGCTTCATTACCTGTAGCATTAGGGTTTCGTAGTAACTCAGGGTAGTCAATGATTACGATATCTAGCTGTACACCTTTACGTAATAGAACATCTGAGATAAGTTGTTCAATCGTAAATGGTGTAACTGTTCGTGGAGAGTAGCGAGCAAAGAACAAGTTACCGAAGTTGTCTCTATACTTCTCATAGAAACGCTGTCTTCGTTCAAATGCGTCTTCGTTCAATACTCCGTTCGTAATAATGTCTGCTCTAGATTGGCTTAACATAGCTTGTTCGAATCGAAGTACCATTCGATTTTCTAGCTCCTCTAAAGCAATGAATAACACATTATAACCTTGTTTAACATATGAAGTAGCTAAGTTTGTCAAGAATAAAGTTTTACCAGAACCTGATAATGCTGATACAAGCCCTAGTTCACCTTTAGCTAAACCGCCACCATTCAATCTATCTAGCTCTTTGAATCCAGTAGGAATCGTATTCGACTGTACTGTTTCCAGTAATCGTCGCTTGTATTCTTTATCGTCGATAACGTTGATAATCTTATCGTTACCGCCTGTAATGTCTAAAGATAATATGTATCGAAGTTCATCCGCTAGTTTATCTTGGAAAACTTCGTCGTCCAGCTTCATAGCTGCTTTCTTAAGTAATTCAATACGCATATAGCGCTTAATATGTTTGGATAAGGCTTCATCGATTACCTCGTCATCGCTGCTATCTCGAATATCATATAGCTCGCTGATGGTATCGAAGTACTCTTGTTGTTTCTCTGCATCTGCCTTCTGTCTATCTAACTTAGCTTCTACTAAAGTAGTAAGCGCCGCCTCTGTAATGGAAGCGGAGTTAGTTTGATAGAATAGCCGTAATACCTGTGCCAGCTCAATACTCATGTTGTCGTTGTCAAGCGCAGACTTAGGTATGATAGGCAAAATCTCCTTAGCAAATGCGGGGTGCATAATCGCCTTTCTTAAAATCTCTTTAACCATAGGTTTTACCATATATTAAATTCCTCCTCTGTTAAATTATACTAGATTACAGCTCACCTGTCAAGTTGAAGTTATTGATTAGATTATTAATAGAGTTACGTTTTTCGTAGTTAGCAGCTACATGACTCTGTTGCATCGCTACTAAGTCTTCATCTACATTACGCTTTGCTTTTTTAGGAGCATACTTGTCTTTCGATACGTCTGCAACATCTACAGATGTGTCAAGTAATTCGACTTCTACTACGTCTCTTAACTTCTCTACAATCTGTTCAATGTCAAGCACACAGTATTTCGTTACAGGTACTACGTCTTTTCCTACTTCTTTGAAAGCGTTTTGGTATGTTTCGTAAGAGATGTGAACTCCATTCTTCTGCTCAATTAACTCAAACAGGAAGCTAGTATGCATACTATCAGTTAATGATACATAATCTTTTAGTGCAGCATAAATAACTTTCTCGTTGTCCTTCTCATGAGGTTTATAGAATTTGCCTAGCGCGTAACAAGCTTCACGTTTGTAAGATAGCTCGTCTTGTTTACGTGTTCTAGGGATAGATGCCAATGTCATACGTAATAGCTCAGATACTAGTAATTCTTTTTTAACACCTCGAAGAGCACCTTCAAAATGCATGTAAGTATGTCGAACGATGAAGTCTTTAATCGCATCCTGAGACTCTTGGGAAATATTTTGTTCCTGCATCTGTTTTACTACGCTGTTGTAATATTCAAGCATAATAAGTTCATCCGCATTTGTTCCATCAGGGAAGAAGAAAGCGCCGTAACGTTTCTCTAGTGGAGCTGTGGATAATTTAATTCCGTTCTCTGATAACTCGTCTGTAAGTTGTGTAACAACGATATCTCCAGAGAATGGTTGGATGTTCTCAATTGTACGGATGTTATGTAATACTCCACGCTTACCATATCGCTTGTCACGGTTATATGCTTCTAGTGATTTTTCACTGTATAACGTGTTTACATAGGGCTTTGCAGTTGTGGATTTCTTTGCATTCTTTTGTTCTGCAATAAATGTGGACAGCTTGAATTGAGATGCCATATGTTCGGGCAAGTCAATGCTGTTTTCCTCACAGAATTGCACATACTTAACAAAGTGTTTGAATACAGTTGTACCAAAGAACTGTTCTTCAAGTACATGATAGTCAGGAGATACCGCTGTCAATTTACGAATGCTATATGCTAATCCTGCTTTCTCTTTCTCTGCATACACTTCATTTTGTCTTTTTGTAAATAAATATGCATAACGACTGTATAATGACGCCGCAATGTACGCTTTGTAGTTTAATTCTGGGTTATCTGTTCGTTGGAAAATACTCCATGTAGGATAGTGAATCTGCTCTAACTCCTCATTCAGAGCAGTAATAGAATCCTGTTCCTTATTTCTTTTGAGCAGCGCATCTAACATCTCGTGTTTCGTTCTACGTGGGCGTTTATTCTGGTTTTCTTTCTTAGGCTTTTTAGGGAACTTTTGTTGAGCAAGTTCTTTAATGTTCACACCACTATTCACTACTGCTTCGTCCGATGTAGTAAATTTAACTAGTTGGTCATTGAACTTGACAACAGAACCTTTCCCTCTACCTTTCTCTCCGTGAACTTCGAAAATACCATTTTGTTCCAGCTCTTTGATATGTCTGTATACAGTCTTCGGGTCTTTCCCAAGTTCCTTTGCTAACTCCGTCTTTTTAAATATAGCCACGTTGTTAATAGAGTTTTTAGCTCTTTGTAAAAGCGTTTGTAGAACGTCTACAAGTTTATTGTTTACTGTCAATACTTGTGCATCGATAAGTACTCCGTTTGGAGCTATTGTTGCTGTGCTCATGTAATCATCCTTCCGTAAGTTTTGATACACCTTAGAGGTCTATAACTCTATTATACCAAAATCAGAAAGTTATCCACATTAGCAAGCCATAAATTCTTCATCGAAGTAGAACTTAGTCATCAATTTGTCCACAATTCCGTGGAAATATGAGAATAAAGATTTCTTGATTCTAACGCCTTTTTTGTATTTCATAACAAGACTTTGTAGTGCTGCTATGCCAATTTTTTCCTCCTGTGACTTTGTGAATAGTTTCTCACCGTTAACAGGTCTATTATTCTGTTTAACTACTTTCCAGAACTCTTCTATGTCTTTAGCTTTATCAAAATAAGAAGATGCTAAGTTAGCGAAACGTGGCGATACCCAGTGTGCCACAAATTCTGCGTCTTTTATATTATCTCTAGTATTACTCTTATTATGTAAATCATTACGTTCTTTTAATCTTTTATATGTTTTATGTTTTGTTTTAAGGTTTATAGCTGTTGTTTTCTTGCTCGGACAGTTATGTACATTTTTTTGAGGTGTCTTGTAGGACTCCTCTTCGTTTATGTATGGCTCAATTGTAATTGCATTTGATGTCTGTCTCATGTCTGTCGGTCGCTTCATTGCATGTTCTTGAATCATATGTAAGTCTACCAATCTTTTAACCAGTCGCTGCACCGTCTTATAACTTACTCCCATGATTACTGATATGGAGCGTTTCGTCAGGAAGCTTACTCCTAAGTGTTTGCAGCTATGTTTCTTAAGTATCATAATCAACTTGGAGAGCTTGTCCTTCACATCTTCACGAACTTTAAGTTCTTTAATCTTGTCACGGTATGTACGAACTGTCTTGTTCATTTCCTCCAAGTCTGTAAATGTGGATAACTCTTTATATGTATTCTCACCTGCAAGCAGGTCAATTCGTTCTCTTGCCATATGTACAACTCCTTAAATTATTTTACAAAAAGTATATTAGCATAAAAAAAGAAGACAATCAATAGATTATCTTCATGGTAGGACAATTATTTTGCTCCGAGCATTTTCACATCTTCTAAAAAACATAGTATTTTCTCCTCTCTTTCTTGATTATAACTCTTATGATTTGGATACCAATCAAAGAAAGAGTTGTTATGTTTACTGCTATTACAAGACGTACAAGCAGGTATTATATTACTAATAGTGTATCCGCCTCCGCTAGTAAGGGGTATAAAATGGTCTTGACATAGTTTTGAATCAACATCGCCGCAATACGCGCAAGTATTATTAAAATAGTCTTTAGTAAACTCCCAATCTTCTTCTGTAAGGTCTGCAATAGTAGACTCCTCTAATGTTCGTCGTCGCTGCCTGTAAATACGAACTTTCTCTTGGTTATTTTGTCTCCATGTCCGCTGTATCTCGTTATATTTTTCTCTATTCTCCTCACGCCAACGTCTTCCATTCTCTTTATAATTCTCTTTGTTTTCCTGATAGTAGCGTTGTTGATTTGCTTTAACGTTTGATTCGTTGTCTCGTCTATACTCACGTTGCTTTTCTAACAGCAGTTCTTTATTCTTCTCGGTGTACTCTTTATGATAGGCGTGGTTGTACTCTTTTATGTAGTCTTTATTCTTATCACGCCACTTTTTATTCTTAGATAAAATCTTGTCTTTATCAGCAGCATAACGTTCTTTTTGGTTTCTTCGAGTATATGCTCTCTCACATTCACGACATTGAGAAATATATTTACCTTTTCTTATTCGAAAATTAGTATCGGTAAGCTCTTTCTCTATATGACATTTAGTACATATTTTGACACCCATACTACTTCGCCCCTAAATATCGGACATCGAACTTTTCGTCTTGGTAGATTCTAAGTCTTTCTTTCGAATGCTTAAGTAAAATCTTATGTGTTTTGTCGATAAAATCAATTACTAACGTTTGGTTTCCATCGATACCATTTAAGCGCAATCCACGACCGATACGTTGCAGAATTTGTCGAAGACTTTTCCCTGCACCAGCTAATACAAGACAACCGATACAACTTAAATCGAGACCTTCATCGATAATAGTCGTACCAATCATAAATGGTATCTCACCAGATGAGAACTTGTCAAGTACTTCTTTACGCTCGTCCAATTCTAGTTCACCTTTTAAGAATGAACACTCGTAACCTTTGGCTCTAAGTTTCTCTTGAATACTTTCACCGTGTTCGATATGATTGACAGAGAATAGTACTCCAGCTTTTTTCTTTTCATAGAATGCAACGGCTACTTGTACTGCCATATCATTTCGGTAATCATTTTGAGAGATTCCTACTTTATAAGCTTCCATGTAGTTATCTGCTAATTCGATACCGCGAGGTTCTTTTATTTCTAACATTCTGATTTTTGGTTTGGAAGAAACGCCTCGACTGATAAGTTCGTCATTAGATACTTTAACGATGATGTCATTGAATAGTGCGCGGATACGTTGATATAGATGAACATCTTTTTTGTCAACTGTACCTGTTAGGGCTACTCGGTATTGTGCATTTGAAAATTGCAATGCATTCGTGTACCATGTATCACCTTTAATTCTATGAGCCTCATCCCCAATAAATACTCGAACCGATTCGACAAAATCTTTAGCAGTTTTCCATTTTTCGAAATTCTTTTTATTCTTCTTAAGAAGGATTTTCTCGAACTCTGCATTGTAGCTTCGTAGAACCATTTGTACTTTCTTGTCAGTATATGCATTATCGTAAGCAAGAGCTGTTAAGATTTGTTCAATCTCGACATCGTTCTTTGTTTTTGGCTTCCAGTTCTTTAGGAAATTCTTAATCAATGTTCGAGTGTTTACTGTATCAAGGAACTTAGGAGCTATCTCTTCTGCCATCTTCTTGACAAGTCTATCCTTTTGTGTTAGTGTCACACCTTTCTTCGGGTCTGATAATGCACTTGATAGAGTTGGACTCATAACGAATACTAGCTTCTTATTCTTAATATCGAACTTGCCTTCTCCAACTAGTCCGACATCTTTCTCTTTCATACCTAATGCCTCTGTAATACTTTTTTTAGCTTGACTTAAGATATCCTTTGAGTGTACCATGAATACAATACGTTCATTGCGTCCAATCAATGGCATGAGAATTTTAATGATTCCAGCAGCAGACATCGTTTTACCCGCGTTTGTTGCTAAGTTGACAATTCCGATTTGGTCACGAATGATTGCTTCTACTGCACGATATTGATAGTCACGTAATGTGATAGTTTGTCCATCCTTGATAAGCTCAATCTCTTTATCTAGATTATCAGGGTGTAATAATGGTGATGGTCTATTATCTATTAATTCATATGTAAGGTTTGGAAGGTACTCTTGCATTTCACGGATACCTTCTAAGAATAAATTTACTAGTCCTGTAGGGAACGAGTTCTCTTTCATATCGTAGTAATCTGTAATACCATCCCATGCTCCGCTCTTATATGCTCTTGAATGTATAGCGTTAGGGTCTTTTACTCCTAACTTATGATGCATATGGTCTTTTACCTTTTCCTCTTTTAATGTATCTCCATCGAAATCTACGTGTGTATAGATGATTCCAACTGTTATCTTCATTCATTCATCTCCTCTTATTTTTGCTTATATATTAATTATAACAATGTTCAGAATAATCCATAAAAAAGAGGTCACTACATAGTGACCTTTTCTTTCATTTGTGCTATTAATGCTGTTAAATCTTCTTTCATTTTATCTACTTCTGCAAGCTTTGTATCAAGCTCTTCTGACTTATCTTGGATGTTTCTTAACGTTGCTAAATGCTTTATTTCAGAATCAGTAGGAGCGAATACTAACGCTCCCGACTTATCTCTTCGTTCTAATGGCATATAATCCCTCCTGTTAAATGCTCGTTCTATTTAACGCTGTAAGTTTCTTAACACGTGGACGTAAGAATCGATTATCACCTTTAAGCAGTAAACGATACTTAACTGATGTCTGGTTGTTTCCGACAGTCTCAGTAATAGAGATACGTGTGAACTCTGCTGTGTCTGGTGCAGTCTTCTTAGCTCCTTTAAAGTCGTTCCAGTTCGTACCACCATTTAACGAGTACTGAGGTGTTACGCTTGTACCTGCTGGAGCTGCTTCGCTGTACTCGATGATGATTGTATTGAAAGGTGCATCCTTCTGGTCAATCGTTCTTGTTGTGTACTTACCTTCCGTCGCGCTTACGAAGTTTACGAATAGTAAATCATCTAGGGCTAACATCGGTGAGATATAACGATTCGATTTGAACTTGGCTCGTAACTTCGCTAACCCAACAACGAATGGTGTCTGTTGACTTGAGTAGTTTGATAGTGGCAGCCACGGTACGTTATCGATGGATACAGTTCCCATGCTAGACTGTGGAACGATTTTAACTTCCCAGCTACAACCTGTGTTGTCTGGTGTTAAGTACGAAGCCATTAGTAGGATGCCGTTTGAATCGATATTACGCATCGTATCAAATTCGATAATACCTTCTTCTGCAAAGGTAGCAGTATAGATTTTGAACTTCATGTCAGTTGTTTGGTGAACCGTCCATGATACTGCGTTAGAAGAACTGAATAAAACACCGTTCACGTAAGGCTGAGATGTTACAGTTTGCTTTTCTACCCCTACTGTATCCTCTCCTAGTGTAGCAGTCCACATCGTATAGTTAGCACTGTCTGTGATGAATACCACACAGTAACTTTGTCCTGCTTCAACCATTAACGGGTCATCAAGTGCAATCTTAGTTTCTAATGTTGCGTCACTAGATACATTGATGTCTTTAGGAGTTAATACACGTTCTGCGTACACTGTACGGTTTGGTAAACCTCCGTCAGATAGTCCACGAATCTGCATGATGATATTCTCTGATGTTGCTGTTGAAGCTGGCTTAGATGCGAAATAAACACCTACAGATGATACGACACGTGCTTGTGGGAATGCGAAAGATTGTGCTAACGGGTCATACAAGTTGAACGTAACGTGTGTACGTGTAATTGTATCCGTTGTAATCTTTGCAGTACCTTGAGCTGAGAAAGTTGTTGTCGCTTGGTCGGTAACGTTTGTTGCTGTACCACCACGGATTGTAACTTCTCGTGTTCCTGTTCGGATGTTTGGTGGGATTTTAAATGTACCTGTTGCCACCCCGTTTGCATCCGCACGTACTGTACCTGTCTGAGAACCTGCTACTGTACTTCCAGTCGGTTTTACATCTACTCGAACTCCATCGAATGTCAGTGTCAAGTTATTTGCGAATGGACTTAAGTTAGAAACGCTAAAGCTAACGTCAATAGGTCTCATGTACTCGACCATCTCATTACGAGTTGTCTGAGCGGAGCTCCACATAACACCCTCTGCTTTATCTGTTTTCAACCAACCTAATGATGCTTCGTTCCATTGTGCTCCACCTAATAAGTTTGTATTATCTACTAGCCATTGGTTGTAGTCATTTAACTTACCAGCATCACCGTCACCTTGGTGAGCCCACCAACGGTTAATGTTCGTAGTTGCAAACTCTTCATTGTATAACGTAATTCTCTGTTCGTCAATCCAGTTATCAGCAGAAGGTTCTAACTTAAGTAAACCTTGCTTGTTGAATACTTGGTACGGGTTAACGTTCATAGGAGATGTTGCTAACGGTTGTACAATCTCTGCTGTCTCTGTGAACGGGGCTGTTACTAATCGTCCCCATGACTTCGCTACTGACTCGTTCTCCATAAATTTAGGACGAACCTTCTGGTTGTCTGGTGTATTCGTTGACAATGTAATATGAGCATCGTCGAAAGAGAATGCAACTGTTGTCTCTGCTTTATCGATTCGAGAGAAGTCAGTGAAAGCATCTGCGAATACGCCACGCATCGTTAACGGGTCTTGAGATTTTGTTGCTTGTTTCTCTAGCATAAGGATAGCTTGGTTGTACTCGACGTTTTCAAGTCTAGCTTTCATAACCTGCAAGTCTTCCATACGTAGTCGCATAACGGCTGTGTTCTTAACGATAGCCTCATCAGAGTTAGGGAATAAATGGATATTACCAATCTTGAATGTTAATGGGTCTACGTTATCTGGGATACGAGCGTCACCTTCACGAGCTGGTTGACCTTGGATTAATGTGAAGTTACCTTTCATATCTAGTGTTACGATATCTTCACGAGATAGTGTGTAGTCATATGTAACAGAAATTCTACCGTTTGCTTTAGGTCTTGTACCACCAGCTACGTTGAATAATACCTCTGTAAGCCATCCGATACCGTTCTCGTTATCTGTACGAACAACCTTGTAGTCTGTATTCTCTACCATGACTCTATCGTATTCGAATGTTAAGTTATAGGCAGTACCTGTATCTGGCTCTTTACCATTTAGGTTAATACCCCACTGGATGTACTGAATACCACCATCCATTACTAAACGATAGTCTGTGTTTTTTATGTATACTGTTGAGCCTACGTACACTTTCAATGAGTTGTCGTCGATGTTTGTGTACTGTGCAGGGATTGTATCTCTACCACCTTTAACTCCTTTATTGATACGGACGCCACCAGAAGCCTCAGAAGGACTATCAGTACGACCAACAACTACGCTCACTTTATTAACGAACTGGCTACTTAATACTACTCGTTGTTTAGCAGAGTCATATGTGTAACCTTCTTGGTTAACGGTACTAGTTGTCTTCTCTTTTGGAACTTGTATTCTAGTAGATGATGGTTTAGAAATTCGGTAACCATTTACGTAAGCAACACCGCTATCTACACCTACTGTAATATGATTTGCATCTAATCCTTTATCCACCCACATCTGGAATCCTTCGATTTGGTATGAGCCTAATGTCTCTTTATCGCGGAGTGCTAACACATCGTTGATTAGAGAGAACTCTGGTCGGTCTGGCTCGATGAATAAATCGCCATCATTAAATTCATAGATAGATGTTGCTGCATCTTTATTGTAAGTAATCACTACTCGCTCTTCTAATCTATCTGCACCTTCTGATAGATAGTTAGCTACATCTTGAGTTGGGTCAAGTAATGTAGGGTCGTCTGCTGATGTGATTACTTTCTGTGAAAGTTCGACACCGATAATCTCTTTACCTTTGCCTGTGAATGGAATGGTTTGTGCTGTGAATGAACGAATCTTACCAGCTAAATAAATAAAACCATCTTCAACGGTGATAGCGGTAACGCCTTTTGTTTTGTCTTTTGGGTCTACGTATGTAAAATTGAATGCCATACCTGATTGGATTGCACCGTCTTTAAAGATACTGTCACCCATTCTTTTAACGTTAAAGTCAAAGATGGATTGCATCTCGTTCAACTCAGATTGTTGTAGAGCCCTGTCCGAATGGAACAAGACTCTTTCTCTGTTGCTGTTTGGTGCAAATCTATCGTAGTATGGTGCTTCATTTAAATTAACATTTGCCATGTACTTCACTCCTACTTATTAGAAATTTTAATTACGAACTCTTCGACCATGTTTAGGTTATCTGCTCGAAGTTGTGTTGCTTTACCTTCTTCATATGGTATTGGGTCTCCCTTGTTGATGCAGATATTTTTTATTCGCATCTTCGCACCAGTAGAGGATGCTACACGAGGGAATCGGATACGCCACATAATATGTTGAGCTGTTGAGCGCATCGGTTCAGTGAAAGTTATTCTACTCCATTCACCTGTTTTCGCTGTGACGATATGTGGTGACTCTTGCCATAGTGTCCCATTGTGATAGAAGAACACTACGTTTGCGTTAGGTACATCTGAGTAAAGGTCGAAAGATACAGATACCTTATCGTCTTTAGAGAAGTTTACTAGTTCTTGCCAATACTGACCTAACTGTAAAAATGAATCATTAGAGTCTTTGCAAGTCATCTCTATGTAGTCCTCTTTAAACGCTGTATCGCATCTTTGGAATCTCAATGTTTTCATGTCATCTGGTCTATCGCTTCTGACATCATCTGAGTAGACGAACGGATATACGTTGTTACATGAACCATTCAATACGATGTTCTTTGTATACGAAGGTAAATATTCAACATGAGAGATACTACCAGATTTTGTTACATCGTTCGGTAGTAGGATGTCCTTGTGACCTACCTTTGATATTGGCTGCTCTTCGATGTGTCTTTCTAAATACCCTTTGTTACCCAGCGCTCCACCTTTCACTGTAGCTTGGTAATATAAGAGATTTACATTTTCGCTCTTCATCTTAGCTAAAGGAATCATAAAGAAATCTTTATTCTTATATTTGAGCTTAGGGTATTTCTTTTGCTCATTACCTTCAACGGGAATCAGAGGAATCATCTTATCTATCCTCTTATAACCTATTATACCATTGTCAAGAAGTCTTAAATAAGTAGAGTCCTTTTTAGATATTAACGATGCTATTTTCTCTTGGATATCGTAGTCTTCTATTTTAGCTCCGAAATCTTCTGGAGCTGCTGTGTAGTTTAACGGAGTAGTTCCGACAACTAGTGTTTGTGCTGCTGTTTGAAACACGTTACCTGTTCCTCCAAGTATGTCTACCTCGTATCTCAGTTTACCGTTGTTCGAGATGATGCCCTGTTCTAACGGGATAGTTATACTGAATCGTTGCCAATCTGCTGTAGCAGTACCGACAACTGTACCACCTTTAGAGCTGCCATCACAGAAGAACTTAACTGGCATGGTTTTGATTAAATCCATCTTTGTTATCTCGATATCTGTAATGGAGAAGCTTCCATTCTGACGTAACCAAGTGAAGAAGTAGGGCTCTGTTACATCATCTGCTATAGCTACTGTATTTTCGTATTGTGTCCATACGCCTACAGTTGCGCTAGGTGGTAGCTGCTGCCCTAACCAAACGTTTTTGTCTTTACCTGTAGAGTCCTTACCCTTTATCTCAACCCCTACACCAGATTGCTCCACAGTAGTTGCATTGATTCTATATTTAAATGAGACACGGATTAGTTCACCTTTCTTTAGTGAGGTAATATTACTGCTACTAAGCGGCTGCCTAATACCTCTCCAAGAATCTATTGTTGCGTTTAAAGAAGTCATGGTAGCGATGTTACCGTAAGTCGGGTCTGTACCTAATGTTAATCCTTGCGGATAGGTAGTTGATGAAGGTTCGATGCCATTTAAGAAGTTACCGTTAACGAAGAAATTATTCGTAACTCGAACATCTTGCGCGTACGTTACGGTATCACCTACTTTAGCAGCTCCTCGGTTTATGATACTAGGAACGTTATACCTGATACTTCCCCAGTTAACGGAAGTTTGTGCAACCTTTGTTCCTGACTGTATTTTAGGTAAGATTGTTACGGTAGTAGGATTGTAACTCCACGGGTCATCGTTACCAGAATAGTTTTTAGTCTTTACTAATAAGTTTCTAAGATTGATAATGCGCTTGTTAGCGATAACAGCATCATCTCTTAGTCTATTTGGATTACGTGTGACCATTGCCTTAACACCTGCTGGCTTGTACTTCTCAATCTCATCTAGCAGCTCTAAGGGTACGTGCTTCATTAACCGTACATCAATTACTGCGGATGTATAGTATCGACCTAATATATGGTCTTCACCGTTCAACTTTGATTTATTAAGGATGAATACATTCTTGTATGGTTCATAGATTTCAATCTTAGCTGTTGGGTCGTCTAAGAATTTCTGGATTGCATCCTCTATTGATACTGTTGTTCCACGCTCTATTAAAATATAGTTGACAATTCGTCGTCTATAGTCATCATCTTTCTCACCATCTTTACGGAATACTCCGAAGATATCTCCGAATTCATCTAACCACTCTCCAGTAGCGGTAGGTAAGCTCGCTTCTAATCGACTGTCTATAGCGTCACTTTCAACGGTTTTAAATGCATCTTCTAACGATGCTAGGACGGCGTTGTGAGTGTCTCCGTCCTTCGTTAGTAGTGTTCGCCATAGAGGGTGTAAATACTTTGTAAAGCTCATATAAGCCCTCCTAAACTAAATTAACTTTTATGTTCCCACTTCTGATAATTTCATTACCTTTTACTACGATGTTAGCTGTAGGTTTTTTGTATTGGATATCGTAAACTAATTGCTTGTCTACTCCTTTAATTATACAGGACAAATCACTAAGAATTAGATTCTGGGACGTCTGCATGTTATTTAGATAGCTTTCAATAGAGAATCTGATTCTATCTTCCAGCGCTTTTGTAATAGCTGTTTTTATAGATACTGTAACAGTTACCTCGACATCAACTGCTTTACGTGCTACTGGTTTTACTTCTAATGCGATACCTGCTGCTTTGTAGTTCTTTAGTGATGCTTCGATAGCAAGTTTTACATTGTCTGGTAAATCTCCGTTCTTGTCATGAGCATAAACAATAATCTTACCAATCATCTCTTGTATGTATACCCCTGAGACCTCAGGAACTAACCGTGTACCGTATTCAATTGCTGGAACAGTACCTTTACTTAGGGATTCGATATAAGAGCGGAAACGGGATTTTAATTCGTCTAGTGGCTCTTCATCTTGACCTGTTTGAACTGCATTTGGATTTGTTACATCTTTTACGTTTGATAAAGGTGTCATCATGATATCAATCGCATTTGCTGGTACGTTACCAATCTCTCCAGCGATTAAACAATACACTTGGAATTCTGCGGTAACTGCTCCCGCGGGGATGTAGTAGTCCTCAATGACTTCATAAACATTTGCATACTCAGGATAACTAGATGTGAATCTTGTACCACGAGGTAAAGGCATGTTAACTTGTACTGGGTTGTGGAAGGTAATCCGCATCGTTGTGTAAGCTCTTTGCGGTTGCTTTCGTTTAAATCCAAAAGATTCATAGACACCCGATTGGATTGCTTCTGAAAGGTTCTCCTCTGTCAATACGTAGAACTGTTCGACCTCCATCGAGATAGCTTCGTAGATAGCACGGATTGCACTACCTACAGAGAAGTCACTGATTTTATTTGTGTTGGTGATTGTATTGTCAACCAACCTTGCATATATGTCTGTCATACTTTTAAACTTCATATGTATCCTCCTTAGTTTAGTAGTGTAATTTCTCCGCTCTCTTTAGCAGACAATACCATGTCGAAAGCTTCATCGATGGAGATAGCAGTTATCTGTAGAGATACTACTAAGGTATTGCCATCTAAATAATAGTTGACACGCTCAACAGATTTAACTCGTCCGTCTGTTCGGATTGTTCTTTCTATCTCTGCTAGAATAATAGTGATATTCTCCTCTGTACTCTTACGACCTAGATAGTCATCTAAGAATGAACCGTAGTTCGGATGATTTAAGTAGCTGCCGCGTGGTGTGAGTAATCGCATTAGTAGAGATTGCTTTAAGTTATTGATACCTTGGATTGTCTGTAAATCTTTTCTAGGACTTGCAGTAAGCCCTAGTATCTCTGAATTCCATCCAGAGGCTTTAGTCTCATCTGGCTTCGGTAATACGTATAAATCTTTACCTAGAGCCATAGCATAGATTTCCTCTTTATCATAGACCGCACCATTCTTAAGTGCTGTTACAATCTGGTCTCGATTTCCATCTTCTACTTGGTACATGATTGTGTCACCTACTGTTATTAGGTGGTCAGGATTTTTAAGCTTCTCTTGATTTGTTTCTACGATGTACGGATATCTTAAGTTATTTAAAGTTGCTAACTCTCTCCATCTCGACACATCCCCTAAATGGTGTTGGGCGATAGACTGTAAGGTATCACCCGAAGATATAATCTTTCTTAAGAATTGAACCATTACAATGTCTCCGCCCTTTCTGTTAATATGTACTCGACTTGATTCTCTAGATATCCTAAAGATATGTTTGAAATACGAAACTCTTCAATCATTCCTCGGTACTTACGATTCGTACTTAAGAAGTCTGCTATGTAGTTGATATTCTCTCGAATTCTTTTGAAATCTTTCTTTGTCAGGTATTGCAAGTCAGAACTTTCTGACTCTATCGTATACAATATAGCAAATGACTCTAGAATCGTTGAAACAATCAATGTATAGATTCGAGGGTTTGTTGTTGCTAAATCGGAATTCATTACTTTCTTGACAATCGTATTGTCGTCTATATCTATGTCAACCGTCTCTACAAGTCCTTGATTAATCTTACCTAGTACAATCATTGCTACTGACGATAGGCTAAATACAGGTTTGTATATTCTGGATTGAAATAGTGGTGCATCGTTCAATAGGTTGAAAGGGATTGTCCCGTCTGGCATTGGACTAATACCTGATACGAATCGAACAAGTACATTTGGCTTTGCTGTTACACTTCTAGTCATCTTAAGCCCACCTTCCGTAATATCCTATGTTAAATCCTAAACTAGACATCCCGTACTGATATGTCATTTGGGAAGGTACTTGAGGATTCACGACTGTACCATCTTTGTTCGGTACGTATCCGCCTCCATTACCTTTGTTATACACATCGTCACCTACGTTACCACTACCGTTATTAGAGTTTGGTCTATTTGGCATAGGCGTAGGTGTAGGAGTACCTGTATTTGGTCTATTTGGCATAGGTGTTGGTAAAATCGGATAAGTAGGGGATGGCTTGTAATTACCTCCGTTCGGTAGTGAAGGGAATCTATTACCTATTTCTGGGTTAATTACATCAGCGTCCGCAGGTTCAGAAGCTTTACGAATGATAATTAACTTAATCTCATATTTGTAAAGTAGCGGGGCATCCGCAGATTGACTGACCGATATACCCTCTGGAGCTAAGTGAACAACGAAGCTCTCGTCATTGGTAAAGTTATGGAAATAAAACTCTGCCTTACCTGTCTTACCATTACCACCTGTTCCTGCATAATCCTCTATGAACTTCTTCATTTCTTTAATCTTAGCTACACCACGGTCTTCTGCTCGTCCAGTAGGATTGTATCCAGTTGTACCAGAGATGGTGATAGTTGGGATATCAGCTTGGAAATCCTCAATGATGATACGACTCTTAGTCTTTAAAGCTGTTGTTCTATGAGGTGCTACGTGGTTCATGGATTCTGGGTTTAGTGCGAATCGGAACGTTCTACCACCTACAGAGAAGGCGATACGTTGTAGTCTAGTACGTCCATCTGAAATTGTCATTTAGTTACCTCCTATCTTTCTATTTTTAATATAGTACATAGAACAAAAAAGGACAGAAATTATCCTGTCCTTAGTGAAGTATTTATTAGGATTCTTCTGGTTCATCCTCTGGCTCAAGTTGTTTTACTGCTTCGTTCAACTTTTCCATCATCAATTGGTTATCTGCAAGAACCTGTTTAATGTAAGCTCGTAGTGATAGATTCTCATGTGTTAATCTATTGATTAACTCTCCTTGCTCTTCAAGCAAAAAATTCGGGTCAATAGGTTGTCCTTGTTGTTCTGGTAAATTCATATAATTCCTCCTAATTGGTTATACCTTAATTATACCACGAAGCGGGATGCGATTGATTACGCGTCCCACTTAATGTCTAGAATCTCTTGATGTGATGTTGCATCTGTAGTCTTTTTACATAGACTAATATACTTGTGTTTAAGTTCTTGTTTGTAAAGAGTGAAACCTTCAAACACAGCTAACCATTCTGCGGAAGTATGTGAAACCTCTCCAGAATCCTCGGTCATCCAGTTAATATGCTCTTGTGGTTTGCTTTCAAGTAAAATACGAACGCTGTTAAAGTCCGCTTGGCTGCTTGTACTCATGTCATACAAGTGGTTATTAGCCATGTCAAAGTAACCGCTATCGATAGTCATGTTATAATCTTCCTCAAGCATTTTAAGTTTTAACGTTTTGTGAACATCTAGAATCATACTATGCTCTACGTTGAAATAAGAAACGCCAAAGTTATTCGCTAATTTAGCAATCAACTCGTTTTGGTTGATTACACTCATGCCATCGAAGCCTTTAGTTACTAACTCGTGCTCATAAGGTTTCATGTTATCTATAATCATTTAGTTTCCCCCGTCTCTTTTGGAAATACATCATCTACTGTTAATGGGTATGTTGCTACAAAGAATCGCATAGCGCCTAGTTTAACCTTACCTAGTTTTCTCTTGATTGTATCAAATACTAGTGCATCACAAGTTGTCTTAGCGAAGTCAGGGAAAGTCTTGTTATCTACGTAAGGTTGACCGTCCTTATCTCCGCCTTGATGGAAACCTGCATCAGCAAAATATATTCTCTTAGATGTAATCTCTTGACCTGCACCGTTCCAATATACATAATCATGGACATCTTGTAGTACTGCGTATGTATCAGATTTCTGCCAATTATACTGCCATGTTATTTCTTTAAAGTATTTTGGGTACTCTGGTGATTCAATAATTATTGGACTGCTTTCTGGGTTAATTAAGTTATTTTCGCTCATTTTCTTGCTCCTTCTCTTCTAGTTTAGTTTCTATTTTTTCTATTCTAGCAATTAGTTGCTGTATTCCACGCCACATATATGTGGACATAGAATATTGAGATATAGTGTCACCATCTTTACCTTTGATGATGCTAGGAGAATACTCTGTAACAAGACCTAGACTTCTTTTTGAATCATCCCTTTCATCTTTGTAATGGTAGCTATAAGCGCTAGTGGACTTTATGATACTTAGCACATCATCGAGGAACGGCTTAACATTCTTTTTAAATTTAAGAGAAGAACCCGTATCAACACCTTTAGCACGAATCATAAGCAACGCGTCAAAAGCACTGTTGGCGAATGCGACAGAACCTCTACCACCATCACCGCCACCCTCATATGCTACAATACCTCTACCTAAATGCATGAAGCAGTTCCCGCCGTTGTTATTTTGTCGGAACGAAGCTACAGTAAAGTTATCATGTTTTAGGTTTAGATACCCTCCATAACTAGATACTTCGGTAGATAGTGTATTCCCTTTACCGATACCTGCGGTGAACCGCACTTTGTTGTCGGCGTCGATAATACTAAACGAGTTACCACTACCTGCTGTCGGTTGCCCAATGAGATTTCCGTAGTAATCTAGATAAACGCCTCCCGTATTTCTGGCGTAGAAGTTACCGCCCAATCTCAAGTTCGGTGTGGCTAGTATATGCTCTAGTACTGGCTGGTTGTTGAAGTACTGCTTGCTATCTAACATATAAAATGTATCCCATGAACCATTAGGGTTATCCCCTGTAGCTGTTCGAGGGAAGTTGACGGCGCTTGTATGAAGTGTACCGTTTATTAAAGTTCTACCGCCAACTTCAAGAGTATAGTCACTGTACTTCGGTAATCTACCAATACCAACAGTCTTCATCTTAGTATCTAGGAATAAGAGAGGCGTACCAACAGGAACATATACGGTAGTCGTATCCGTATTGTTTAGCTGGTCAGTAATAGAGAACTCTACCTGCCATGACTGAGTATTCCCAAGTTTCTGAATAGGCTTATTAGATTTGAACTGGTTTGTACCTTCTCTCGAAACTATCATGGTTACTGGGTCTCCGTAACTCGGACTAGTTAGCAGTTTATAACGATACACAGGTGTTTTAAGCGTGTTCCTCTCTAAAGAATCTATAATCAAAGGAGAATAAGAACCATACATGTATAGCTCTGTGTCTTCTTCGAAATTATTTTTCCTTTTCGCTTCACCGAATACCTTAGGTGGCTGATATGCTACTACTAATATAGCAGAAGTTGCCGCCGTCCTGTTTCCCCTACTATCTACTGCCTCAACGCGCAGCACTGTATTCGAACTTACATTTATTGGGTCGAAATCAACAGTTAAATTTGTTGTATCAGAATAATTTACAGACTTCGTAACACCGTTAATGGTAACATCATAGCTCTTCATAGTAGCTCCATTGTTCGCTTGTGCTTTATTCGCTACAGGAAGTGTAACCCTAATCTTGGAGTTGTTCTGTACGATGTACTGGTTATTCTTTGTTAGATTGGTAGTTACTGTATTGATGTCTGCATACGTCATCCCGCCGTTGTAAGTCGGTGCGCTATTACGTGCATAAACAGTAATGGTTGTTGTATCTGGTTTAGGAATTCCATCATTGACGAGAACACCGTTGTACTTTGTTACAACCTTTAAGGTAGCTTTACCAGAATTATCATTAGGAATTTGGTTATACATCTTATTGATGTCATCTTGCGTAAACGTCATTTTCGGGAATTTCTTTATGTCCCCAAAAAATTTAGAGAAGCTACCAAAAGTAAATGTCAAGTCATATTGAAAATTAGAATACCAGTAATCTGTTGTAGTATCTACGCTTGTAGCTCCGATATCGAAGTCGGGACATATCATGGTAGCTGGAGTGATTCCTCGTACAACACCTGTCTTTTCTGTCTCTCCGATTATGTTACCATTGTTCCATGTTTGTACGATAACGTGAGCGGGTCGTTCTTCGAATTGCCCCATACCAATATAGAATTGCGTTAACTCGTCCATAGTAAACTGGACGTTTGTACTATCTCCAATTCCACTTCGCCATGCTAAGAAAACTTTCTCTCCATTTGGTTTTGTCATACCAATACGAATGATATGGTCAAAGTTAGAAGAAGACCTATTTATCGTAATAGGAAGGTCTGTCAAACCTAACGTCCAATCAATATTAGATGATAATGTACTTGCTCTAGGGATTGCATCCATCGTACAATCCATACCATTTGCTAAGTTAGAGAATACGTTTGTACTAGCTCCAGCACTCATACGGAATGATAATCGTCCATCAGCATTATGAGCTACAGTAAATGAACCTGTTAATACCTGTGTATTTGAGTTTTGGGTAATACTGAACGATGTGCTCCTTACTATGGATTGCCCTAGATTTGTTTGGACACTAAATGTTCCGCTACCTTTTGTTTCGTATCCAGAGTTTGTTCTTGAGAAAAATAGTGAAACCTGTACTAGGCTATAGTTACCCTCGTAATTAGGGTAACTCTCCCAGTAACACCACCCTACTACGTATTGGTTAGTAGTAGGGACTGTGAATGAACCGTTTGCCATTGAATGACCTCCTTAGTAGTTTGAAATGAACGCCCACCCTGTATTTACTCCGTTAACATCGAGAACTTTAACGTTACCTAAGTTTATCTCCTGTGTTGCACGAAGTTTCTTAGTAACTGTCTCGTCTCCGTTTAACCAGAAGACTTTCTCGTATTGACCATTATTAGAGTAGTAACCTGCGAACTCTGTCGGCGAAATCATCGTGTAACCAATTTCGTTTTTATTCGCGTCTAACTGAGAAACACGGATACCGTTGATGTTTAATTGGATGTTCGTGTTATACAATTCTCCAGTTGATAAAGTCCAAGGAATCGGTACGTCCCCTATATTAACCATTATACCAGAGATAATTGCCTCACATGACTTACCAGCCGTTATACGAAGTCTAACCTTACCCTTCGTCGGAGTGAATGTCATGTAAGAAGCTTCGAAACCGTCGGTTACTTTGGCGTTGTTATTATTTAACTGCGTAACAACAACCCATGTTCCTGCATCGTTCTGCTCTAGTATCTCGATATTGAATCGATGGTCTACTAGGTTTGCTCCGCCCGTGAACTTATCTAAATACCAACTAATCGCGTAAGGTTGGTTAGGTATAGTCGATAAGTCCTGACTCATAGACTTCGGTTTCGTGTTATCTGCTTTGAACTGGAATCCTTTACCGAACCCTAAACTGTCTAATAACGCTGTTGCGACCACTGTAGGGATGTTATACGTGTTTGGCATGTCTACAAACCAGAAGTCCATACCAGCAAAACCGATAGAGTTATTAACAATGTTCATACCACCAGTAGCTAAGAATCGTGCAGCCCACGCTAGAGATGTTTGCTCTAAATCAGACTTTGTTACATATGGGGTGAAATCTAGCTTGTCTATGTTTTTCTGGATTCTGTCGTCTACGTCATGAGATAACTTGTCAAGCTCATTTTTTGATGCTAGTCCAGATAAATCCGATGCATTGGCTTTTTCTTTAAGACCTAACTGGTATTCGATAGAATTGATTACAGTACTTGTAATAGCTTTATCTGTAATCTTTTGCTCCGCATTAGAGATTCGTTTTTGCATAGCAGGTACAAGGAATCGTGTATCTTGGTTGACTGTTGCTAGGTTTATACCGTACTTGTACTTACCTGTCGAAATCTCTGGTGTCCAGTTCGGGTAGGCTACGGTTACTGCATTGGCTTTTGGTAGTAATTCTAAGATACCTTCAAACTCTACTTCAAGCGCAACTGGAGTGTCTAGTAGTCCTACGAACTGATATGGTTGACACTTGACTCTCTCTTGGAATGATGGAGAGATATCCTTAGGAGGTTTACCATCGTTTGACTGATATTTTCTATCTAAGTTTGTGTCACCAATAGGAAACCACACCTTGACTCCAGAGCCTTTATATGGACTATTCACAGATGTACCATCACATAACTTCCAGCCCAAGAAATAAGACTTAATCTCGTCTGCTGTAGGGCTTGCGTAAGCTCTATCGAAACCTGTATCTAAGTCGTTGACGGAAACGATTAACTCGTTCTTATTAGCGTCAAATGTGAATTGGTTAGGTGCGTTAGTATCTTGTCTAGATGCCATGTAAAATCCGTTCAAGTCTGCCATCTGCGCTAGGTTCTGTGAACTAGGTTGATAAGGCATTACTGCTGTTGATTTGAACCGTCTATAGAAACTTAGATTACCTTCATGCCATGATGAGTTAGTACCCGCAACTACCATAACGTTTTTTAGTCTAAGTGTTTTTCCTCTAGAGCCTTCTACGCGTGGGAAGTAAACTCGCCACATACATTTCTGCGCTTTTGCAGGTACAGTCATTGTGTTTACAATTCTGTTCCAAGAACCTGCTGTTGTTGCTACAGACCTCTGGCTCTCATACCACCCATTACCATCATCAAACCAGAACGCAACATAAGCGTCAGTTACATCGCAGTTGACATCGACGGATATAGTTAGCTGTTCGCCATTTGTAAAGTTATGAAGTCCTTGGTCGTAACCTCCAATCTGGAAGAATGAATCGCTAGGATTTGTGCAAACAAGGTTTACATAGTTACTAACGAGGGATGCGGTAGAACCACCATTCCTGTTAGTTTGGTTAGATGGTAACGAGTTGTCGTCAAATAATCTAGGATATACCCCATTACCGCTAGAGTATACGACCTTATTCTGTGTACTAGTACCTGCTCGGCTGTCGAGTAAACTCCAATTTTGCTTATCATCTAATGGAAGGTCTTCCCAGTACTTTTCTTTAGTAGCTACCCCGTTCTCGTTCCAGTAGAATCTATCGACATATCCGTACATCCCATGAAACTTACCAAAAATAGTAAGCTGTGTACCGTTGTAGAATGTAGGGTTTGTTACAGGTCTAATACGGTTTCCAATGTCGAAATACCCTTCATTTGGAGAAGGTGAGTATTGAATTGTACGTCTGATGTCTCCATCAGCTATTTTCATGTTGCTAATCGTTAGTGTACCCTTCATGTTATCGCAGCGCATGTTAACTGAGATGAATGATGCTGTACCTGATGGGACTGTACATAAATCTGTGTAGACACCTCTAGTGTTATTTGTAGAGAATGTCGTTGTTGATGCGATGGCTGGGTATGGGTTACTACCTTGCATATACATCGTACCTGCAATCTCTCCGTTTGCATCAGGAGTTATCTCCCATGAGAACATTACCGTATGTACCTTCCCTATCATGCTTGCAGAGTTACCATCAGCGAAATCGTAGATGTTCTTTGTTTGGTTTGGTCTGTTTTCTCCTACTACTGTCTGTGCAGTCTTTGTACCCTTAAGGATATTGATGCCACCGATTGTACGCGCATCTGCTGTTCGACCGTTAAACTCTGGTAAACCTAATGTAGCGATAGGTGGTGTTACAGTTGTAGTAGGATTTATAAGAGTTGCAGTATCGTAGTTACCTACTTGACTAATTGCTCCGATAGTTTCCTTCTGCATCTTCAATGTCTCTTGCTCTGTAAACTCCTTTTGTCTATCCTGCACTTCGATTTCGAATAATGCGTAGAAGTTATTGTAGTCATTCCATATCTTATTCCATACCGCCCTGTCTGGGATAGCTACAATCGCTCCAGACGTCGTATCCCACGCTTTAGGTGTAAAACCACTCAAGTATGTTACAAGAGCTGTGTACGCGTCTCCTAGCTTCTTATAGTTAGGGCTCTTCGTTGTATCTAACCCTAAGTTTCGAGCTTGTTGACGTAATGCGTATAATTTACCCTTACCGTATCCTGCTGTATCAATCTGTGCGATAGTTGCTGGAGTGTCTGTTGGGTTGTAGTAAACGCCTGTGATATCTGCTAATGATGTACGTACTAAACTTCTCTCGAAACGAGTTAATTTAGAATCGTCACCTAAAGAGTTTACATTTGTGTTAAGGTCGTCGATGTCACGTTGAGTATCCTCTGGAGCAGGAATCCAGTTTACTGCTACTTCACCTTGTACTAGGATAGGGCTCGTAGTCTGTAACTTAAGGCTAGCTGCTTCTAAGTCTGCAACCTCGACACGCATTTTACTACCAGCAGTATTCATGGCATCTACAATATCTATTGTTACATAGAACTGCTTCCACTCCGTTGTAACTTGACCTATGATACTTCCGTTTACTGCTGCATTTTCACAGTAGAATCGTAAATCTTTTGATACTCCTGTAGCGCCTGTTAGTCTAGCAAGTACACAATATGTAACTTTATCTCCTTTTTTAACTACTCCACGTGTGAATAGGTTTTGGCAAGCGTAATCGACACTCCCCCAGTTATTACCCGTCTCGATGATGTATGTACCTTGGTACTGGTTATTTGTTCGGGCTGCTCTATCGAACGACCAACCTCCACCTGTACAGTCACGAGAGTTTAAGAACAAGTTACGGATGTTGAAGTCTAGGTCTTTAGAAGACACTTCCCACTTGTTATTTAAGAAGATTTTAAGTTTACCTTCTTTTGTGTCGAACCACATCGTACCGTTTCTAGGGTTTGCTGGCTCTTTGTCTGATACAGTGATGTCTCGTAAGTTAGCTACTGTGATGCTTCCTGTAGCAACTGCTGGAGTTTTATATGCACAGAAGAACGTAGCTCTATCTTTCACATCGTTTACAGATGCTTGGAACGAATCACCAATATTTACATGGCTACTATTCCACGCAGCATCCGCAGCAGTATCATCCGATACACGAGTCCAGATAATATCCTTCAATGCTGCTTGAGCTGTGACGTCTTCCGCACCTTTATAAATCTTAGCGTAGATTCTTGTATCGATATAATCGTTTACGAAGATTGTACCATTCGTAGATGATACTTCTACACGGTATGGAAGATTTGATAGCGTACCATCAACCTTCTCGTTTACTTTCTCTAGCTCATTCTTAATCTCTTTTTGTTCTTCCTTTGTAGCCATTTTTGATTCTAGGTTTTGTACCTGAGATGTTAGCTGTTCAGAACTAACTTTAAGAGTTAAAGAATTAAACAGTTGTGTCAGCACAGAACTTTGTCGAAGCATCTCTTTACTTGTGTAATTAACTGGATTGTCTACCGCTTCTTTTAATCGTGCTTTAATAGACTCTTGGATAGATGAAGCGAACACAATTTCGATATCCGCTAGAGAAGTCACGTAGTTTGTAATAGCTTTGTTGATATCGGACTTCTCTTGAGCTGTTAACACTCCGTCTGTAATAGATGCATCGATAACGTTATGTAGAGCTTGGTGATATCCATCTATTTTGTTCTTAGCGTTCTGTAAAGGAACTTTAGATGTGTCACCGATGAACGGGTCAGCCATAACCTCATCGTACTTACCATCAACTACAGATTTAAGTACATCAATGTTTTGGAGCTTTTTATTTAGTTCTACTTTACGTGCATCTGTTACTTGACCATCTGGGAATCCAGAGCCAATGAATGTACGTAAATCTTCTAATGCGTTTTTAAGGTCAGCGATGTGAGTCTTGATTTCCGCTAGTAATCTCTCTTGTGCGCCTTTTACTTCGTCAAGGTCAATCTCGTATGTGTCCTTCTCAACTTTTGTCTCCAAACCACCTTCCACGGCTTTAACTGTGATAGAAATTTTACTCAACGTGTCATTTATTTCTTTAATAGCGTCATCGTAGTCTCCGCCTCCGTTACCGCCTCCAGCGCCAATCTCTTTACCATCGACAAGGACACCTTCTTCGGTAATCTCGAACTTATGTTTTGGATTCTGTAATAGGACGTTACCGTTTGGAAGGATTTCCATAGAAGACTGGTCGTAAGACTCTTCTTCTGGGTCAGTCGTATCGTTCTTCTTCACAATAGAGAAACTACCATCTGGATTCATTTGCTGATATGTAATACCATGACGGTCACCTTTTGTATGACGACTACCTACACGGAATGTACCGTCTGATTTGATGAACACAGTGAATCTATGGTCATCGTAGATTCCTTGGTGTACATATAGAAGTGTCGGTGCTTTAGGAGACTCTGGCTCAATTAGCTCACCATTAGCGTATCTTGAGCTCGGTAAATCCATGTAGTCAAATGCACCATCTTGTACATATGCGTTCTCTTGGTCTGTATCGGTAATATACAAGAATGTTTTACCTGAGAAAGTGACTTCACGGTTACCACGTCCATCTATATTTTCATATGTCATAGAAGGATATAGATTAAATAGCTGCCATAGTTCACGTTGTACAATCTCTTCGGAATCGTCTCCGCTTGTCATTGTTGTACGAGTTAGCATTGACTGGTTATCGTTCTCTCCGTAGATGTTGATTACGATAGGGTTGTCTACTTGACCTTCTAAGAATCCTATAAGGACTGTAGAACCAACTGTAACTAGCGTGTTAGTTCCGTAGACATTACCATTTGCTGTACGTCCACCGAAAGCTATAGGTAGTTTAGCAGAGAACTTACCATTGTCATTAGGATTTTTAGTTGTTGAGTTTTTGTGGCGAGTTGTGATTACATCAACCGTATTATATTTGTAGTTAACTTTAACGACCTTAGCAAAAGAAAGAGTAACAATATTGCTACCCTCTTTGTAAAGTCTTTTTACATCTTTACCCAATTGCGCTTGTATACGTAATGGGCTTAATGGTGTTTCGAATTCGCTCATGTAGTTATTCCTCCTTTTTCTTAATTATAGCATTGTTATCCTACAAACCGTCTTACGTGTCCGTTGAACACCTTTTGCCAATATGAGCTGTTTAGGTCTTCCTCCTTGATGCCGTTACTACTCTGCGAGCCTATGAACTTACCATTACCCGAATAGATAACGATATGACCATCCGATTTGTAGGTATCGAAATAGATTATGTCTCCCTCCATTAACTGAGACATCGCCGCCTTCTTATCTCCTCCTCGCGGACTAACTACTTGCAACCTTGAATCCTTAGCGATGGTATCTGTTGTCATTCCCGTAGCCCCACCGTTAAGCTGTACTCCGTGTAGGTTATAGCACCACCATACGAATGAAGAACAGTCAATCTTAATCGGAGAACCTAAGAACGGATTGTTACCAGAACGTCCGCCACCGAATACGTATACGGAAGGTTTAGATGTCATCTCTCGTGCAGTAGATAGGGCTTGCATTGCCACAGCGCCACCAGCGCCTCCACCCATACCGCCGCTTCCAGTATTTCCAGTTCCTTGTCCCATAGCTTCTCTAGCTTTCTTTGCTTTCTCTAGTAGAGTTGCTACAGTATCTTCACCTAAGTATCCGCCTTTGAAGTCTTCTGATTTACCCCATAAGTTACTGAAACGTTTCTGTCCAGAGTCCTGTAAACCTCTTGTTACTCCTAATATAGTGGAATAACCACTTGTAAAGGAGAACTCGTGTTGAATGGATTCTACGTAGAATTCCCATGTTGTTTCTTGTTCGAAATCTTCGTATAGTAATCTAGTACCTACACGGAACATTGGGTTACCAAGAACACGGATATCGCCACTGTAGAAGTTAGGGTTCTCGCAGTACCAGTTAAATAGTCTATCTGTGAAGTCTTTTAACTTTACATTGTCCGCACTTTTCTCATTCGTTGTAGCACCGTTTACGTCACCTGTAGCAGCCTTAACAATCTGAGTATAGCTATCAGAATTCCATGTGTTACTTTGAAGAGCATCTACAATGCTGTTTGTCATGGATTGTGTCATCGTCGGGAATGCCGACTTTATCGCCGCACTCAACTGAGATTTGTTCTTACGTATTATCTCTGGGTCTTTAAAGTTATTACTTGACAAGAAATCATCGACCTGAGAAAACGATGGTTGTGCGGATGGTGTTGTAGCTGGTGTTGTGGCTGGAGTAATTGTCATAGGGGTAGGTGTTGGCATACCGCCTGTGCTCCCGCCTGTAGCAGGTGTACCGTTTGCTGCTTGACCATTGTTTTGTCTTGCTTTATCTGCGGTCATTAAATATCTATTCTGAGCATCTAATCTCTTATATCCATATTTCTTGATAAGCTCTGGATGGAATCGAGGATATACACCTAAGTCTAAGCTTGTGTACTCTACGATGTTAGGAGCTTCTACTACGTACACTGAGAATGCTTCCACATCATTTTTACCGACTGACTCCTGTAATACGATATCACTTGTGATAGAATACGATGGGAGTTGATTCCAGTTATCAGGGTCGAATGGAGTTGGTCTCATCAATGCGATACATCTACCATCTTTAGTGAAATCAAAGTATAATTCATTAAATGGTTTCGCTGCGATGTCCTCTAAGAACTGTCTTAAACTACCTTGATAGTTGACGAATGGTGATGGGTCTTGTAAGGACTCTGCGTCTTCCCAGCTCTTGAATTCATGTGTGAAATAGTCTTGTAATCCTTTACCGTCGTTGAATGCATACTGGGCATATTTATACAAGAATCTATCCATTAGTTCGTTAGCGATACTAGCAGCAGATTTACCAGAGAAATGTAATCCTTGCTCTGTACCATCTGGTAACCAACCAAGGTCTGGGGCTAATGCAGCGAACTGTTGAATTACACCTACTTGGAAATTGATTAATGCTTTTGTCATTGCTTGTCCAGTAATACGATATACAAGTGTACCGTTTGAGTACTCCCCTTCTTTTTTGATATCTGATATCATACCAACCATTATCCAAGGATTATCAGGTACTTTGTCTGTAACGTCTGGTATAGCTTTGATACGGATAAGGTCGTTTGCTCCGATTATCTTATCCCATTTATCTACGGCTGTAACAATCATAGAGAATGCGGGACTATCATCACCCATACTATTCTTGGTACTTAAACTAATGATTGCATTTTCGAAGCTGTCCGAAGATAACTGTTTCTTTGTATCGTATGTAATTTCGTATGAGGTATTTTCTGTAATTAGATTTACCTCAATTGTTGGATACCGTTTCTGTATTTGTACCATGCTTTACCTCCTTTTTAATTTAAAAAAGAGATGGATGGAATTACACCACTACCATCTCTCTAGAGAAGAACCCTAACATGTTTCCGACGTTTGTACCGACTTTCTTCATGTCACTAGAGCTCTTTATTTTGTCAGATACTTTTTCATCTCCTTTAACGTTGACGTTGATTGTGGCAGTTACATTACCAGAGCCCGAACCTGACGGTGCGCCCTTCATGATGCTTGCAATGTTTGTAGCCCAATCAGAGTTTGTTGCGTACCCAGCTTTATGCATCGCGTCAAGAGTTGTTCGACCTTTTCCGTAGTACTTATCGGCAATCCATTTCGCACCACCCATGATACCTCTCTCGGCGGCAGAACCCGAACCGTCTTTGAATTCGAAGGCACTTGCATATGGGCTGTCATCGAATGCACCGATTCCGAAGAAGTTACCCTTGTCTCTAGCGATTTTAGATGTACCCCAAGCAGACTCCTCAGCCGCATGTGCGATTAAGTAACGTGGGTCAAGTCCAGTTTCTTGTCCAGCTTTTAAGAATACCGCACCCATACCGCGCATCATTGAGCCTTCTGGCGCTTTAGAGTTAATCCAACTGTCTAAGTCTTCGGCTGTTAGCTTCTGGTCTGTTGTGCCTAAGTCATGTTGTGTCAAGTTACTATTTGACCATTTCTGACCATCTGGTAAGAACTTCAATGAACCTCCACCAGTGAAGCCGTTAATACCGTTAGCTCCACTAGCACCTCCAGCGCCACCCATACCCATGATACCGTTCTGCGCTCTAGCTTGAGCAAGTATCTGCTCTGCCTTTAACAACATACGTTCATATAGGGATAAGTTCTCGCGTTCGTAAGCAAGGTTGTCCGTTTTCTTACCTTCCGTTTGCTTTTTCGTGTTCGTGTTTTCTTTATCTACCATGTTTGTAATCTGGTTGGCTGTGCCTCCCATATTAGGCATTGTAGTTACGTCAACTGCACCATTAGCGTTAGGCATGGTTGAAACGGATGGAGCTCCTGTGACGTTAGATGTGTTCGTAGGTGCTACTGTAGGCTCGCTAGTCATCTCTGCTGGAGCTGTATCTTTAGGTTCATCAGAATCGAACCAACTACCGATACCTCCGCCGACAGAACTACCTAATAGACCTCCTAGAAGCCCACCAGCTATACCAATAGCGCCTCCGACTAGTGTACCAGCCCCCGGAATTATTGAACCTGCTGCTGCACCTGCTGCCGCTCCACCAAGGATACTACCACCGATACCACCTACTGCGCTTCCTGTTGCTTCTCCCTTCTTCTCATCTGGTGCAGAAGTAATTGTACTGTAAGCGGATAGTGCTGCAAGAGGTAGCATAATCTTATTAAGACCTTTAAGAGCTACGCTATCTTTTAACCCACCTTTAAATAGGTTAGGGAAACTATTAGCTGCTGCCGCTCCACCTGCCACTGTTGCTCCTGCTGCAAGTGCTTCTCCAGTACCTAAGTTAGGTAATCCACCAGCTCTAGCGCTAGGGTCGAAGAAGTTCTTGATACCGCTAAAGATACCGCCGTTGTTAGCACCTTGATACTGTCTGGTTGCACCGTTAGATACACCGCCTGTAGATGGTACTACACCTTCTGCAAATGTACCTTGTGATGCGGCAGCTCCTGCACCTGCGGCTGTACCAGCGCCACGACCAGCACCACCTACACCGCCACCAGCGCCTCCGCCTCCGTTACCGTAAGTTTGGGCTAGACCACCACGAATCATCCCAGCGCCTCTAAAGGCTACTGCTGCGGCTAACATAGAAGCTGTGAATGCTCCTACGGCTACGACTGCTGCATATAACGGAGCTGGTAATCCACCTAGAGCTGCGTTGGCTTTACGAACGGCTTCACCCATATCGTTGATACCTACAGCTTGTTTAGCGGTTACTGACTCACTCTGACTGTCTGTAGCTGCGCTTGACTTCTCGTAGTTTTCTTGACGTTTCTTAGATTCTTTAGCACCTTCCTTAGCGCTATCCTTCATGATTTTATCGATATTGCCTTTTGTAAGCTTACCTTGTTCCTTAAGCTTGAATAACCCTTCTGATTGCTGGTCACTCATATCGATACCCATGCGGTGAGCTAATGATGTTAAAGCTTCAATTTGTGCGTCTCGACTACCTCCACCTTGCGCCATAGCTGCATCAATCATGGTGTTAACATTGTCAACGTTTGATACTCCTTGCTCCATTTGCTTACGCAGAGCACGACGTCCTTCCATACCTTGGAACTTCGTACCTTGACCGAATAGTACACGTAGAGATGGGTCATCGAATCCTTTACGGATACCTTCATCCATACTCGCCATTAACGCTCCACCCTTACTACCTTGGAGTGCGCCTACACCAGAACCTGCTAAAACAGATTGTAGTCCTACTGTTCTCATCATGTCCTGAGAAGAGATAGAACGGTTCTGTGACATACCATTCAAGATACCGTCTAAGGCTTTAAGCTGGTCTTTTTCTCGACCTTCCATACCAGATTGTTTTATCGCTCCTAAGAACGCATTCTGGAATGATTTAGTTTGAAGACCAGATAAACCACCACTACGGTAAGCGGTGTTGAAGAAGTCTTTCGTTTCTGATGCATCGATACCTGTTGCTCGACTAAATGTAGCTTGTCCTTCCATCGCTGATGTCAAGTCTTTGCGGTTTGTGAAACCTTTAGCTGTTAAATAGCTTTCTTGGAATCCTAACATCTCTACGCCTGTGAATCCTAGTCTATTTTTAAGACCTGCTTCCATAGCGTTGTTACGGACGTTACTTCTCCAAGAGCCACCAGCTTCACCAGTTTGTTGTCCGATGTAAACTTCGTTACCGCGCATCTCTCTACTTAACGAACCACCTTGGTTATAAAGCTTACCTACGGCGGCTGTTACTGCTCCCATTACTGCTAGTGCGATAGCTGGAGCACGTTCATAAGCCATACCTCTCCAAGTACCACGTTCTGGTTTCTTTTCTACACCTTGTAAGGATTGATTGTATCGTTCCATGTTAGCTGTAGTCTCTTCCAGAATTTTGTTCAATTCAGAACGAGCAGACCACTCTCTATCTAATGCTGCAATATTCTCTTGCAATTTACTACGCTTAGTGATATCATCTTGAGTAGCATTAGGTTTCCTCTCGATGTCAGAAATTTGTTGAGCAAACTTCGTGATATCTGTTGAGATTTGTGTTAACCTAGTAACGTTAGCATCTTTATAGTTACGATAGTCTACACGTGAAGTGTTCAAGTCTTTCGTGAAGTTAGATGCTTGTTGATGTGACATATAGTTAGACGCACTTGCTCTACGAGATAAACTCTCTGCACGTCTATCCAGCTTCTTCGCTTCTTTAATCTTTTTAATAACATCGTCTAATTCCCCAGATGTTTTTCGTGTCTCATCTAAGACACCTTGAACAACTTTCTTCGCTTCACCTAAATTCTTCGTATCAACGTGCATGATACCTTTTTGCTGGTAGTTCGTTTGGAAGTTCTTAGAGTATGTTTGACCAAAGCGCGCCATGTCGTTTTGAGCTCGTCTGATACTGTCTTGCATACGCTTCATTTCACGTTGTTGGTTCTTGATGAAGTTTTGATATTCCTTCTTGGTGTTCATGTTAAGACCTGTGCGTTTCTTTAACTCAGCAGACTGGTCTTTGTTTAACATCTTGTTAGAGGATGTCTTGATTTGTCTATCTAAATCTTTTAGCTGCTTTTGAAGATTTCTATATTCTTGAGCTGCTTGTTTTGCTATACGCATTGCATCTAACATGTCTTTGTTAGAAGTGGTACGACCTTTTCCTTCACCTTTTTTACGAAGTGAATCAATATCGTCCATAGCTCGTTTAACTTTTTCTAAACCAGACATGGCTTGCGATATATCGGCGTTTACATCAAAAATAAACGATTCTCTATTAGCCAAACTTTTTCACCTTCCTTTTATTTAAAATAAGGCAGGAAGCTTGCGCCCCTACCCCTAAAGCATTGTAAACTCATCATCCTCATCTTCGAACATTGCGATTGCTTTATCCATCGCAGCTTTATTAAGTGGATTGTATCCCTCGTCAGACTCACCAGCAAGCTCCGTATCATCGATAAATCGTTTACCAGATGGTTTGCCCTCAGTAAGTTCTTTCGCTCGCTCTTCGGCTTTTGCAAGCTGTCTAGCGATGTGTGCAGATACTTCCGACTCACGACTAGTCATGCCGCCATTTTCGATATGCTCGTTGTAGTCCTCAAGTCCGTCGAATCGACCTGCAAGGTCTTTTCTATCTTTCTCGGCAGTAAGAGCTTCAACTTGTCTAGCAATCTCGTTAGGGTCGTGACCGTCTTTAAGTACTTCCCATTCACCGACAGGTTTGTTCCATACTTCGTCTTCGAATGATGAATCGTAATGGTCTTCTTCACCAGTAACTCCGCGTCTTGCTCGTTCGATTTCACGTGCATCTTCTGTCATAGAGTAAAGCATTAAATCTACCTGTAAATCAGATAGTTGCCTAAAGCTCTCATCAGTTGGTAGTGTCTCGAACTTTGTAAGCAGCGCCCACAGATTTCGCATATAAGGAACACGTGCTAATTGTTTTAGCCCTCCGTGTTTCTGAATACTATCTGCGAAATGAATTTAGCCATTTAGCATAATCAACCCCAATCTCGTAAAGTACCTCTAGGTTATAAATCTCTTCATCATTTTTAAGGTAGTCTGGGATATCTTGTCCGCATATGCGAATCGCAGCTAATGTTTGGAACACTGTTAAGAAATATTGTGATTGATATGTATTCATGCCTCCTAAGTAACCAGATGTCATCGCTTGGATACGACCTACTTCGATTGCGTTAGGTGCTTTAATTTTAATTGTGAAGTGTAAGTCATAGTCTGGTAAATCATATGTTTTGATAAACACATCGTTCTTACCACGGATAATTCTATCAATGATATCACGCTTTTCTTGCTGTTCTTGCGCTTCTCTTTCCTCTCTTGTCGGCTGCTCTTGTAAATGAGCAATCTCACTTTGCACTGTATTTGGGTCTAAATTCATTTTATTACCTCCTAGTTTTCTATTAATAATATAACACTTGTCTCATAATTTAATTATAACATAGAAAAAAGACTACCCATTTTTCGGGCAGCCTTTATGTACTAGTTTAAGATTGTAACGTTAACTGTTTTTCGTCCCCAGTCATTCGATACTTTGTTGTTTGGCATTAATACATCGATGCGGTTACCTTTGATTGCGCCACCAGTATCTAGTGCCATTGCCTCTCCGTAACCTTCTACATATACTTTAGAACCTAATGGAATTACTCGTGGGTCAACTGCGATTACTTTTGCGCTAGGATTTGCTGTTAAATTAAATCCTGTTGCTGTTTTAACTACTCCACCGTATGTACCACCATTCTCTGCTGGGTCTGCTGTATAAGCTGTTGCGACCACTGTAATTGTTTTACCTTGTGGTTTTGCTTTTTGTACCTCTTGTTTAGGTGCAGCTTGAGCCTTAGGTTGTGGTTGCTTATTTGCAGCTTGTACATTATCTCTAGCTGCTTGCTCTGCTCTAGGAGATACTTCACCCATGTCACCTTTCAGTAACGTTAATAGGTTAATATTTTGTTGTTCAGAACCTACATAATTCTGAATACCGTAATCTGCTGCTAACTGTGCTCGACTATCAAACGAGTGATTCTCACCCTTCTGGTATAGATAATCTACTACACTTACTTCCTCAGCTTTTGCATCGTGACCTCCTGCTAATAGTACTCCTGCACCGACTACCAATGTAGCGGCTAATGTCCTTAATGTTTTCATAATATCATGACTCCTTCTCCAAGTTTTTTATGTATTCTATTCTAATGTAACACATATACTAGTAGTTTTCCTTTTTGTAAAGGAATTGTAATAGTTGTGTAAATATAACGAAATGGAAGAGTGAATTGTGAAAACATTCTGTAAATAAAAAAGAGACTAAATTAATAGTCTCCTAATTATGCAGAACGAACGTTTGCTGATGTCAAGAAGTAGAATCGAGCAGACTCTGAACTGATTTCACCAACAGATACAGATTCACTGTATGTATCGATTGAGCATCCACGGTAAGCGATAACTACTTCGGATGTGATGTTGTCGTATAGTACGATGTCCATGATATCCATTTGTAGTACTTCTTCACCTAAAGCCGCGAAGCCTAAAGCTGCTAAGTTTTCTTTACGCATACGGAAACGTTCTACCGTAACAGTACCTTCGTAACGTAAGTAAACGTGCTCTTTTGGCATGATAGAACCAATCTCGTAAACACCTTGAGTACCGAATGAACGCTCTGAACTGATAGACTGAGCACGAGCAATCGGAACGTTTTTAATCATGAAATATACGGTATTTGCTGATTGGACTGTTTGGTTAGCTAAACTTGCCATATATCAATCACTCCTATTTTATTATGGTAGAGAGGGCGAACCCTCTCTGATTATGCAGACATTTTGTTATCTTTGTAAGAAAGGAATACGTTGATGTAATCCAATCCACGAGATGGTTGTACTACGATGTTGATGATTGCAGTATTACCGTCGATGACAACTTGGATGTCTTCTGGGTTGTAGTCTACGATTAATCCGTCTACGCCTTTTTGAACGTCTAGGAATGACTCAACACGGTTCTTGATGATTGATGCTGATGTGTTCTTGATACGAGTACCAATGAACTCTTCATCAAGGACTGTACGTAAGTCTGTTGTCAAGAAGTCAGATGTTTCACCAAGAGACATACGGTTCTGAACGATATCCTCAACGTTGTTGTAAGTTGTTGGGTCAGACGCAATTCGGAACGTAGACTCATCACGATTTCTGCGGTAGAACGTCATGATTACGCCTGTAGAATCTAATTGGTCTAATTGGTCGTCAGAGAACTTAAGGTTTAATGCATCGATGTTCATTTTCTTGTATGTCATTGGAACTCCGATTTGTAGTCCAGATGCTAGACCTGCTACTTGAGCTGCGTACATGTAAGCTGGAGCTTTGTATACGCGACCATCCGCCATACGACGTGTTACAGAGTCACCGACTAAAGCTACACGTGGGTTTCGAATCGCTGCTTGACGAGCACGTAACGCGTCAAATGATTCCTCAATACCTCCACCAACGAATCCTCGTAGTTGGTTACCTGCGCTTGATTCAGAACGTAAGAAGTGACCTAACTCAGCATGGATAACTTCATTTGCTGTTAATGGAACAACGTAGTATCCACCAGAGTCTGCTACAGATGCGAACAACTTAGCCCATGAAGCAGGTGGAGCTTTTGTCTCTGCACCAGCAAGACTTGTTACAGGGATAGTAGCTGGAGCTGGTTTTGTTAAGTCGATGTCTAAAGATACGTATCGGTCATTAGCAAGTGTTAACGCTAAGTCTGCTGATACTGCTGTTACTGTTACGTCCTTATCTTTCGCAAGTGGTGTTGCAGCTAAAGCGTCTAAGTAGTTAGTAGAGACATTTTTGTAACCACCTAAAGAGTTCATTACTGCTTTGAAATCTGGTAGGTTATTAATATCGTTTACTAGTACGTTAACGTCTTGATAGAAACCTTCACCTAACTCGTATGTACGAACTACAGCCGCTGTTTCTTTATCAGCACCAGCTTTTAGTTCAAGCGTTTTAGCTTCTTTAGTTTGAGTATCTACTTTTACTTCGATAGATGCATAAGCTAGAGAACCTGTGTATTGAACTGCAAAGATGTTACCGATGTTATCGTAAGTCTGCTCGTAACGCTCTCTTGTGAAGTAGACGTTGAAACGTTTAGACTTTGTGATTGTGTTGTCCTCTAATGAGATTTGGATACCGTTTGCATCTGCACCGTAAAGCTTAGATGTGAATGTGTAACCATCTTTCACTAGTTTTGCTTGTGTTGCTTCATCAGAACGAACAGCATAGATTTTACCTGCTCCGCCTAAGTTGACTGATGGATTCCAAGCCATCTCGATAGCATCTACTAGTTCTCCGCCACGGAAGATGTTTCGTGCTTGTGATAAGTTTGTTACTACTTCTACTTTGTTTGGTTCTCCGCCTGTAGCAGAACCGATTAAAATTAACGGTTTTTCACTACGAACATTTGCAGAACCTAAAGCTGTTGAGTCCAATGTAACTTCGGTACGTGGACGTTTTCTATTGAAACCATATGAAACTGCCATATATGTAATCTTCCTTTCTAATTGGTTATTTTAAATTGAAATGCTTTTTAAGAGCTTCTAAGAAAATCTCTTCATCTCTTTGGTAATGCTGCCCTGCCATTAGCGCTTTGAATCCTGCTAACTCTACATCCGACAGCTCGTACACTAGTTTTACAGAGTTTAAAAACTTATCGATATGTACGTAAGGTTTTAATGGCTCGGCTTGTACTTCTTTCTTTGTGGCTTGTTTCTCTGCCATGTTAGCTTCCTCCTAACTTTCAACATCTAGTTTTGCCTTTAGGACTAACTCCTTAATGCTATTTTCGATTGGAACGTCTAAGCTATAAGAAGTGACGTATTTAACAAGTGTCTCTCTCCCATATAGAATCTCTGGAGTTTCTTCACCTGTGTTTGTATTTACTTCCTCAATTTGACCAAACTTGATACCTTGTAAAAGATTGTTTGTTTGTTCCTCGGCTGTACTTCTCATATAGATAAGAACGGCTTTTAAAAGAAGGTCTAAACATCTAACGGTATTCATATTGGTTGACAAGACCAAGATTGAGTAGTATTCTGTAGTAGTAAAACCAGACCTAACACCAAACTCTCCTTTACGAGACTCCTTGGTTGATAGTTCCTCGTACCAAACTACAAAACCACCTAATCCTTCGAGGTCTGGACTATACTTGAAGTAGATTCTATTACCCTCGTAAGTGATATTATCTTTATTAGAGAAGGTGATACCTTCTACAGATGACAGAGAAGCAACTGGCTTTTCTAATTCAAAATACATTCGATTTGATAGCGCATCTACTTGTACATCGGCTACTTCGCGGATTAGTCCAAGTGATGGGCTAGGATATGTACTTTCTAGGTTTCCGATACTAGGATTTGTTTCTTCTCCTTCGCGTAAACCGATATAGATTGCCCCTTGTAAGTGCTGCTTGTCCTGCGGCATAGTATATACGATTGGGATTTCCCTTGGAACTGGATTATACCTCTCATCGTACACATATGCTTTTATAAAAGACTCACGAACATTAGGCTGTACTTCCTTTAATAGTTCCTCTATAATATAGCGGTTCGACAATAAAATTCCTAATGTCTGTTCAACTTGCGTATAAATATATGTATCGATACTAGATAGCATCTCTCAACCCTCCTCCTATTGATTTTTCATATTGTATTTCATAAGTCTATTTACATTGGCAACGAATGTTTTTGATGTATTACTAACGGTTACTCTATCACGATTGATAATCCAACTATTCGCAGGTGACTTATCTGATACGGTACGGAATGCGATGTAGTCATGTCGATTCGTACCAGAACGTATTTTCGTAATATTATTAGAGCGTGGCGTGTAGTTCAGCATGGATGCATCAGATGTTTTTCTGTTGTCGTACATGTAATCAGATATAACAGTCTTACGTTGGCTAGGAGCTATATCTATCGCTCTCAACTGCTCGTACATCCTACGAGACATACCACGCGCTCTGCGGCGTATAGGGACGGTTAAATACCATCCTCCACCTTTTCGGTTCTTACGTTTACTACTACGTGCGAAATAAGGCTTAAGGTCGATAACTCCTAAACTATTTAAACGGTTCTCTGTAAGCTCTAGATATTTAGGTTTTCTCTTGAGTTCCATACCATCAGGCAGGTTACGTGCTAAAGATTTAGCAGTTTCATCAAGAGCATTATTGACAAGATTATTTCCTAGATTATTCATAGCCTTCTTCATGTTGGCTTCGCTTTGGAATATCTTAGGACGTTTCTTAGCCATTAACCCATACCTTTAAAGAATCCGTTGTAACCGTTAGTGTTAAGACCTTTCTTCGCATCAAAGATGTCTTGGATATCTCTATCATTAACTCCTGATTCGAATGCCTCTTTATCGATAAATAAGTCCTCACGTTTTAGTAATAGCTTTTGATATGCGTCATGCTGCGAGTAATCCATATCACGTACATATCGGTGCTCTTTCAATAGGTCTGCTACTAAGTATCGCAAAGTAGTTTCGACGTTAAGAGAAATGTTCATACCCTTCAAGTGTTCACTAGGGTATATTAAATTCTTCTTGTAATCGATTTTAAAGTCAGAACCCTCGAATAGTTCACCATCTACAGACATAGCTAGTTCAACTTTCTTCACATCGTACACCATATAGAACCCATTCTTGATTCTTCTATCTGTTACATCAAAAATCATAGATTGCGAGATGATTGCATTCGTTACAGTGATTCTATCCCTAAATGCAATACGGTGTGACCTGTCAGGTGTTCCGATTGCTGTACCTGTATCCATAATACCTATATCCTCATTAATCGCCCCTTTAGCTTGTGATTGAATCATGATGCCAATCTCTTGAGCTGGTAAGAAGGCGATACCTCTGCCGTGACAAATAGGGCAAGTCTGGTCAGGCTGTCTTGTAGCTTTATCACGACAAGGGCATAGGTATGATTTTTCCCACAGTATTTTTTGTGAGAAGTTATCAATATGATTATCTAGGTCAGGAAGCCTATGAGTAGCTTGGGCAATGCTTTGCAGTATCATTGGTTTCTCTGCCATAAAAACCCTCCTTAAATGATTCCTAAGTTAATTCCGTAGAATGATTTTAATCCTCTAACTAAGTCTTCGATATCTCTGTCTAGCTGCATGATATCGGCAGATGCTCCACCATACATAGCAGACTGAGTTGTATCTATACTTTGAGAAATACCATCGATGTTTACGCTCATAGATGCAATACCAGCACCTACGATTAAACGTCCCCATTGTTGTAGAATCTCTTTTAGTGCTACTTTGATAACCAGTGTCCATAAGTCTGCTGGCATCTCGTACTCTCTTGAAACCCCTCTACGTTTTGGTGGGAGCATACCTGCTACATACTCTACGTGGAACATTTGCGGTGCATAGTTATTGCCGACTAAATTAGGAATACCTGCAATCATCGGGTAACCTGAGTATACCTGTGCTAGATTTAAACTTTGTCCTTGCTCTGATAGCATTAAAGTAGGCAACATCTCCAGTTGACCTTCTAGTTTATATACTCTCCACCACTTCGTAGGATAGTTGAATACTGTGCCTCCACCGTATTCTAATGTTACTTTTTCCATTTGTAGGACGGGTCTTTGTCTTGTTCTGATAAACATAAAACTTTCAAAGTCATTACGGTAGTAGTCATGATGCTCTCCGTTATATCGAGGTAATATTACGATGTCAAGCATCTTCTCTACTTGTGCAATAGCTTTCTCTAAAGAAGCCTCATAGAAGGCGTCAGGCATAGGTTGCTTCGTTCTAGGGTCTGTAACATCTATACCGAAATGATTCATCTTAACGGCGTCTACAGTGAACCCATAGTCTGCTAGAGTAAGCTCTTCGATTTTATCTAAATCGATTAACTTTTCGTTATTATGCTGGTATTGAGTCCCGTCTTGATGCATAGGATTGTTATACATCACTCATCACTCCTACTCCGCTTTTTTAGGTGCTGGCTTTGCTTTGGATTTAGGTGCTGCTTTTTGTTTAGGCTCTTCTTTAACTTCGGGAGCGATGTAAGTGAATCCACCGATATGTGCTAATGACTGTTCTTGTTCATCAGTCAAACCTTCTGCTTCACCTTTTTCATTAAATGTAACTTGTCCTAAAACTGTGGCAACTACCTTACCTGCTACGCGTTCTCCAATTAACATAAATAAATCCTCCTTAAATTTTGGTTTATATACATAAAAAGGAGCAGATATTTTCTCTGCCCCTATTCAGTTTTCTATTTAGTTGTCAAAGACTGTACCGCTTACTGGGAGTGCGGCAACCTCGTTTGTATCGTTTATCGGGAGTATATCTTTATTTTTAATGTCGTTGTATTCTATAACAACCTGTGATATACTCTATTTAAGGTATGAGGGCGCGAAGCCCTCGGAATGTCCTTACGACTTAGAATTAGTATTTAACTGTAACATCTGCTGCAAGAGCTGGGATGTATTGAACGTTTTTGATACGAACCCATTTCTTCGGAGCGTATAATGCTAATGCACCGTACCAAAGAACTGTGAATGTAGTTGTAGCGTTCATTTGAGCCAATGGTAATTTCATCATTGGTAGTAACTCTAGTAAACTCACAACGTTAGGAGTTAATTCACCTACGAATACGTCAGTAGTCTCAGGGATTACTTGGTTACGGTCAAGGACTTCGATTACACCTTGGTCATTTACTTTTGATACAGGAACACGAGCGATTAAGAAGTAGTGACCTGTTTCTGTACCTTCGCGGTATACAGAGATGAATTGTGGTTGCGCTTGGTATAGAGAAGCTAGTTTAACTTCAAGTTTAACCGTGTTGTCTTTTTTCGCAACTGCTGCTGTAACTGCCTCAGATGGTAATGACTCTGCATCATCAGAATGAACTACAACTTTGTAAGAATGAGTTTTGATGTCCTCGTCACGGAATCCACCTTTTTTGTCATCCACAATTGAAGCTACTACAGATGCTGGCGCTTGAGGAGCGTTAGGCTCTGGGTTACGACCTTCAAGTAAGATGTTATCATTCTCCATGATTGTTGAACCATGTAAGTTGATTGCACCACGAGTAGATAAGAATTGGTTAATAGAGAAACCAGTTGAGAATCCACCAGCAGTTGACGGTTGAATTACACGTTGACGGTCTAATAGATTATTCGTAAAGTCAGCTTGCACCCCTATCGGCATAAACGCATCAGTAGCGCGACCATAACCTTTACCTACAATAACTGCTGCTTTGTTTAAAGTAGCTTCGTCTAAACGAGCACCTTTAAGGTCGATTACGTTTGTATCTTGGTCAATCAGTTTATGTAAACCATCGAACTCAATACCTGCTTGTCCATCAGCCTCAGATGATAATGCTGCGTCACCGTAAAAAATAGCCCACTCGATAGATTTCGCAATAACCGCGATAGCATCTTCCGTTAAGATTGTCATTGGGTCTGCGATGTTGTTAACTAAACCAGCAGCAAGTGATTGTTGCTTAGTGTCAGATAAGAACTTCATTTGAACCGTTTTTTGACGGATGTTAGGGTCGTTGATAGAAGCTACTCCGACCTCACGTACGAAACGGCTGTGACCAGTACGACCATGTTGGTTGAATACTGCGTATTTAGCAACTGTACTATTTACTTGTTGTTTGTTAATTAACGGATAAATAGTGAAGTCGTTGCTAGAGAATGCAAGCATTTTAACTTGGTCTTCTAATAGTTCTCGACGAACTGCTGCTCCATCTAACTGTGTATCAGGTGTAATGCCATAACCAGTCGTAAACGACTTAGACACTAATTCTGCTAATTCTGCTTCTGCTTCGACAGGAAGCTTTTTATTCTTAGCTTCTGCTTCTTTTTTCAATTCTGTCATTAATTATTCTTCCCTTCAATATGATTTGTTTGTTTTTATAAACTAAATTTTCTGAGTATTCTGACTTTTACGTGCGGTACTCGACCGCCACTTGTTTTCCCCTATATATTTATTATAACACATGGAGGAGAGGTAGCTTAGGAGGAGGTCGCTACCAATCCTTTTTTGAGCTTACGAGTATAATATAACACTTCGTACTATGTTTTTCTAATTTTCTAATTATTTACCTACAATAGCACGGAAAGCTCTAACATCTTCTTCTGTTTCACGACCGTTTTTAACACGGTTTACTGCACCGAATAAGAAGTATTGCTCGTTAGCAGAAGCTTGACCAGATGTGTAATAGTTTACTACCTCCTTAACGTGGTCAGCAGCTTTGAAGACTTCTTCTTCCTCAGGAGCTTCCTCTTCGTCCTCTACTAAAACATTATCCGCAGATTTCTGAACGTATTCTACTCCTTTGCCTTCTAGGTCGTCGTTCATAGATTTAGAGACTTCTTCTTTTTTCTCTTCTGGTTTCGTATCCTCGGTATTATCCTCTTCTACTACTTCCTCTTCTTCTTCCTTAGGCTTTTCGGCAGGAGTTTCTACTACTTCTTTAGCTTTAAGCTCTTCGATGTGTTTTGCGATATTCTCAATCATAGGTAAGACTGATTTCTCGATACGTTCTAATCGCTCTGCTAATCCGTTTTGAGACTCTGCAACTGCACCATAAGATTTAACAACAGATTCGAATGCTGAGATTAACTCACCATTAGAGATTAAAGCTTCGGCAGATTTCGCTACTGGTTCTTTATCCTCTTTATCTTTATCTTTATCTTTGTCTTTCTTATCCTCTTTTTTATCGGACTTTTCTTTACCTTTTTCTTTTTCCTTTTCGTCTTTCTTGTCTTCTTTATCCGACTTCTCGACTACTTCTTCCACTGGTGCTTCCTCCTTTTTATCCTCAGGTTCTTTATCTTCTTTCTTTTCCTTAGGAGCTTCGACTACTTCGTCTTCTTCCTTTTCTTTATCCTCAGGTTTAAATTCTGGGGCTTCTGGAGCAACTACTTCGTCTACGGGAATCGCAACAGATTTTGATACCTCTTCTAACTCTTTTGTTAATTCTGAAATTTTAACTTCTGCCATTATTCATTCTCCTTTTTATTAGGTGTGTACACCGTTTTTATATGTTCTAAGGCTTCTGAACGAGACATACCTTTTGAAATCTGTAAGAATAGTACGGCACACTCAGGCATGTTTCTATTCATATCATCTAAGTAGATACCTACCTTCTTCCATACTTCTTCAAATTTACTATCGTCAGTCTCTTTAAGAGCCCATGTTAAATTGTATAGGCTACGAGCGAAGTTTTCTGGGCTTAACGCTCCCGCATCGATTGAATCTTCGGGAGTAATTCCATAACCTGCTTGGAAACTTTTCATGATGTGTTCCCATGTAGCTTGAGGGTTAGCAGGATTAGTGGTAACAGCTACGTTCGTTACGCGGAGTTTACGCATAATCCTTGGGTCATCTTTGTCTCTGGCTAAACAGAAACCTTCAACAGAGAATCCTAGTTTCCTATCAATTCCAGATTTAGAAATGTTATTCGCTAAGTCCCACATGCTCTTTGCATAAGGATTTTCTTTGTATAACTTACATTCAAGATATAGACCTACATCGGGGTCTACGTATGTACCCTCCGTAGGAACTCCGACTTTATAGAAGTCACCTTGTTTATGTTCGTAATTTATGTATCCGTGATTCATAAAGTAGCTAATGTCAATACCTGCTGGGTCTACGATGTCATCTTGTCTATCTAAGTCTGTAGTTGTAGCGTAACCTTGTAAGTACCATGAGCGCTCAGAAGGTGTGTCATCATTCTTTTTGATAGATTCTTTGATATCGATTGGAACGAACATATTGAACATTCCTGTTGCTTTGTCTACGACTGTATGCACATATTTTCCTCCTTTCTAAGTGGTACGAATTCAACTGTTATTAATATAGCAAAAGTACCACTTAGACCAGAGTTTTTTGTTAATTAAATTTCATTAATGGTAAATATCGACTAAAGAATTTATTCAACTCTTTTATGCTATCGATGTTTCTACTAGCTAAACAGTCTACTGCGATAGAAGGATGCATGTGACAATCAATTGTCAATGTTCTGAATAATACAAGTTCATCGATATTGTAATATTCTAAAACATCTTCATCATACATTCGAGTGTCTAGCTTAAGCTCTAGCTCATCGAGTATCTCGATTATACGTTTCTCCATTTTCGCCTTTACCTCCCTCTTTAGTAGAGTTAGCGTTACGACTACCTTTAACTTGTCCATCCTTACCCACGCCATTATCTTTACCAGATACCTTAGCGTTAGAGCCATCTAAACCTTGCTGCTTCATCTCAGATGTTTGTTTATCGTCTGAGCCTTCTTGTGCTGCTTTAGACTGGATAAGTTTTTCTTGTAAAATCTGACCTTTACTTTGAACGTGGAACGCACTATTGATAACGTCTCCGCCTTCAATTTCTGGTAATCCAAGTACTTTACGCGCTTCGTTGAATGACATACCGACTTTTGTTTTCAACTCTAGTAATTCTAGAATCTCTTTCTCTGTCGTTGCATCTCCACCTACGAATACGAATATGTATTTATCTCCGAACTGAGATACGATGTACTTGTTAATGATATCTTCTAAGAACTTAAGTAACGGCTCTAAACCTTTGTCACGAGAGATACGGTTCTTCTCTTTAGCACTCGTTTCATTTAGAGTACTACCAGAACTACCTGTCGCTCCGCCACGGTTCGGGAAGTTAATCTCAGAAGGGTCGATAGCGTAAATACTACACATAACGTTGATAAGGTAGTTTAGCCATCTTTCGAATTCCATATCACGAGATGATTGTGTCATGTTAATGAACTTAACATCTTCTGCTGATACAACTGGAATCTTCCATGCCCCATTAATACCACTAAACATTGTTTGCCATTCACGACGGAATGACTGTAGCGCATGACGAGATTGCTCTTGCCCTGTTTTAATATGTAATAACCCGCGAGTCGTACCACCTTGAGCAAAGTAACGAGCGTTAAATAACTCGGTATTTGCATGGTACTGTAAGTGCTCTAAACATAATTCAAGTTCTGAGTACCCGTATCGTCCGACGTGGATGTCTGTTCGAGGATTATGTACTTCCCATGCCATCTCGTTCGCTTTGAACCCTGCGACCTTCTTACGGTCTAAAACCTGTACATACTTCTCAACGTTATCGCCTTTACGCTCTTTTCCTTTTTCATCGACTGCTACGTAAATGGTGGATGCGTCAATAGCTTTAAATCTACCAAGCTCTCCATCTTTATCGTAAATCAATTCAAAGTTTATTTTGTCGTATATTAATCTATCACGAGTAATCTTCTTAATGAACGCTCGGAAGTTATCTTGTGTAAAATCATCCTTGACTCGTCCTGTATACTCCAGAAACGACTCTATACGCTCGATAGTCGCTTTCTCGTGACTCGAAGGGGTCTTTAATGGGTCTTTTAATCGAACCTCATAGCCGACACCTCTGTTGCTGTAGCGGGCGGGTGAACAGAACATTGATACTTGGTTCACACGGGTGTTGATAATTGCGTTAACAATAATATTTTTACTTGACCAGATTTTTAAATTCTCTAGCAAGTTGTATCGTCCATCTTTTGACGGGGCTTCTTTGTAATCTGGATTAATAGAGAACTGACCTAATATAGGCTCTTCATACGCCTTAGCTCGTCCTTGACCAGCGTTTGCGCTCTTCATTACTGTCTCTTCTTCTAACCCTCGTATTGCAATAGATAGCTCCTGCTTATCTACTGGATTCATAAGTTCCAGTGTCGTCGTAGATGGGCGTTTTTTAAACCTAAAAAAGTCTAAAAAGCTCATTTGCATACCACCTTATAATAAAATAAATAGGGCAAAGCTCAATCGCAATCGAACTTCTTCCTACCGTTCTTGACATCTGTGTAATTTGCCCTAATTATCTCTCCGTGTTTATTCTCTAGGAGTACTTTGTCTGGTTCTTCTGCAACGCCTACGATTCTATATTTCACTCTATCTAAATAGACGTATACCTTCACTTTCATACCACCTAGCATTTTGTAGTATGTTACAACCTCAATCCACGTGTATCCTTGAGATAGGAGAGACTTCGCTTTAATCCATACATCTTCTACTTGATGAAAGCTCATGACAACACCTCTATCTCTATTAATATAATGCTTTCAACACTTTTTCCTTACTTTAATTATACCATGTACAAATATCTACCCGTAAAATAGGGCATAAAAAATGAGCACAGCGTATAGCTATACTCACCATAAAACTAGTAAGGAGGGGAAGGGATTCGAACCCTCGCGCCGATTACTCGACCTATTAGTTTAGCAAACTAACCTCTTCACCGCTTGAGTACCCCTCCAAGAAAAGCGCACGAATGCGCTATAGTAATATTGTGCTCGCCCCACTATCCTGTACTTTCGTACTAGGTAAGGAACGATTAAAGTCTATTTTCGTGTAGGAACTGTTCGCTGTAATATCTACGAATTTAGCTGTAGGTATTAACGAGATGTCCCAGAGCATACCATCGAATCGGTTATGCTGCCCGCTTACTTTCAAGACTTTTGTTGTTGCTGTAGATGGTTGTAGTTGAAGTCCTGAGAAAATGTTACCACTACATTCATTTGGGATTGTCTCACTACTGTCAATCGTAATCATTTCTACGCAGTCTTCTATGGAAATGTTATTGAATCTATTAGCGTTTACCCACGCCATTCCTGTTGTTGGCGCTTTAGCCTCTAGCTCAATACCTTTTCTTAGACCGACTAATTTGACATTCGATATATCCACAAATGAAATCTCATGGTCAGTTCCTCCAGAAAAGAGTCGGATACCAACACCTTTGTGAGAACCTGTCCAGTTAACGACTACACCATCTTTTATAGCTGTCTTATTCCATGTATTGTAATATTTATTCTTACCGTCAAAGGAAAAGACAAGTGAATCAAAATTCGGGGAATCGATAGCTATGAATGGATTTGTGACAGAAGCATTTCGCCCTATTAATAAAACAGGGAAATTACCACCAATAACTAGTCTTGAACGGTAGCCAAACAATAACTCTACATCATTTAGCAATGTAAGAGATGATTCAAGGTAATAATCTTTCTCTTCTAGCAGTACGGTCTTTGATGAAGATGTTGATAAGGCTGCTGCATTGATAGCATTCTGTATCTGTACGGCAGGTGTTAATCCACTAAAATCCTTCACATTTATCATGTATTGCCCCCTCAAATAAGTATAGACGAGAATAAAAACTCTCGTCATGTTTTAATATAGCAGAAGCAGGACTTGCACCTGCGAACTCGAATGAGGGGTGATTTACAGTCACCTGTCGTTGCTGCTTGACTATTCTGCCAAAATATGATACCGAAGGAGGGGGTCGAACCCTCACTGGACGGTTTCTAAAACCGCTATCTCTACCTGATTGGATTACTTCGGCATGTATCACTATCTATTCTTTTACGTGTCTGCGGATAGCTCGCCACGTCATGTTTGCCTTCTTTTTATAATGTCTCCTTAGGACGGACATGCTTTGCTTAGGGTTTCGCCTAAGCTATCTCAACATGACTGAGATTTTATAGTTTACGAGGATAACGGGGTTCGAACCCGTGCTTCACGGTAGACGTAATTTAAGGTTATCAAGAGATTCGTGTTCTTCAAGATGGCAGTTAGCGCATAGTAAAATACATTTATCTAATTCTTTTTTGATTTTATCCCATAGAATAACTTTTCCGCCTATCTGAAAATCTTTCTCTTCTGGGTCTAGATGGTGAAATTGTAAGGCTCTATAACTTTTGTTATAGCCACAGCGTTGACAAGCGCCACCTTTATACTCTACCGCTCTGATTTTCAGTTTCTGTCTATTAACCCTAACGCAACAAGTGTTACATTTAGTCTTTGTGCATCCTGTACTACGAGCATATACATAATCTTTACCACATAAGGTACAAGTACACTCAATCTCTTTGTTGTTATCTAAATGTATCTGTTTTGTATTACGTCTACCAAAAGGACTGCAATCAACACAATACTGACGTTTTTGTAAATTGCGACGTTTACCTTCTATTTTCATGAAGTTTGGAAAATCTACATTACATTTTTTACAAGTCGGCATTTTACTGCTCCTTTTTGCGTGTTTACCTCTACACTATATCCCCAATGGAGGAGGGTGTGAGATTTGAACTCACGGAGGTTTTACCCTCGGCGGTTTTCAAGACCGCTGCAATAATCCACTCTGCCAACCCTCCGTGGCAGGAGCTATACGAATCGAACATATGACTTCGGTTTTGGAGACCGAGGTTTTACCACTAAACTAAACTCCCATGTGGTGGGTAGAGATGGGATTGAACCATCGCAGATGCTGTTTCAAGGCTTCTGAGCTAACCAAGCCACTAACCCATGAAATTCAACTATCGTCTCCCTGCTTAGGTAGGTGTAGTCAACCGTATATTTGGTTGAGTATGAGTTACGATAATTGAAAGGATGATAACGTGCTAGGTTGGAATCGAACCAACGACCATCAGATTAACAATCTGGCGCTCTACCGACTGAGCTACAAGCACATGATATAAAAAGTTACCCCCTACATATCGTACTGACATGCAAAGGGTATAAGAAAATTCTAATAAAGGGAGAGAAAACGTGTTTCCGCACATTTGCTCTAAGGCGTATTAAACTTACGAATGATATCCTTGTCTTCACGAGGTTAGAGGAGGAGAGAACATGGATACCGCAGGAGGAACATCCTACAACTCTATTATAACAAAATCTGATACAAGAATCCTTGTAATTATAAAAAATATTTTAAATATTCTGAATAATTATTTCTGATGGAATTTACACAACGCATACACATATTAATTTAACTTTTAAGGGGTCTGAGAGCTCGATGAGGATGTTTTATACCTTAATGAATACAATTAGTCCTATTCTATAGTAAATACCTTCTACATCTTGATACACACTTCTATTAGGTTTATCTCTGACACAGTACCCTATTTTATTTTTTCGGACGTCTATATAATATTACAGAGTTATATTTAATAACTAATATTATAAATAAATATTTAATAATTAATAATAATATAAATAATATTATATAGAGAATAGATAAAATAAAATAGGGTATCTAGGTTGCCCCATTTTAATTTAATAAAAAGTAATTCCCTTCATCAGAAATAAATACTAATTCCCTCTATCAAGAATAAAATAAATACTAATAGTAAAAAATATATTTGACAATTAGTAAACAAAGTATTATACTCTAAATAAAAACATTTAAAACTTAACATAAAGGAGAGTATCAGAAATGATTTATAAAAATAAAGAAGTTGTATTGCGTTTAAGAAAGGTTCGATTAGATAGGAATATTGACATTCCTGAGTTATGTCAGAAACTAAATGTTAGTTATAGTACAGTTAGTAACTGGGAACGAGGTCTCAGATTCCCTAGAAAAGATAAATTGATGCAGTTGGAAGATATGTTCAATATGAACTATAGGGATTTATTTGCAGAGCTGTCAGATGAGGAAGTGAGGGGATTAAAGGACAAAAAATAAGACCGTATATACGGTCTTTTAAGTATGCCCCATTTTATTTTATTTATATGTGACCTTAAATTTTAAAATATTTTGCGCGACTACGAATTCCCACTCCCCATTCATATCTGCTGATGTGTTAACACGGAATACAGGACTACCGCTACCTTTCACAGCGTTCCCGATTACCGCTTCTGGTTTCTCAGGAATGTTACCTCGATTGAATACATCCTGAGGAATAAATGCTTTTGTACCGTCCATTAAAGTGATTTCTACGTCCATTGGTCTTGCCATATTTATCATCCTTTCTTATTTTTGCGACAAGCTAAATATGTAACTTATAATTCCACCTAAGACCACCATAAGAGCATTCTCAACTAAAGCTCTTTGCTTATCTGTACCTTTTTCTCCTCTAGTCTCTAAAGCTGCTAACCTCTGGTTCAGTAAGTCTATTCGGTAGCGTAAGTGGGATTGTTTTTCTTCGTTAAGGGCTACGCTTTTATCTAAGTCCTTTACGATTACTTGTATTTCTTCAAGTACTTCTCTGATATCCTCAGAATCCTCGGAGTGCTCTTTTAGGATACTCTCGATTTCCTTGATTTTATATTCAAGCTCAGTGTTTTCCATAACAATCCACCTTTCTTGTTAATGCCCCATTTTAAATATATGTCTGTAAAACGGTTGTTTTATTTTATTTTCTTCATGCAACTCCTTTAAAACTTCTATACTCTCTTCATCTTCTATTTTACCATACTGCGAATTGATATCGATTGATACGTTCACAATTCTATCCTTTGGAGTAATAATCTGTAATTTAATCCAATCAGGTCGATTACATTCTAAATAATGGAAGTGGAAATCGTTGAGAAGACCTAGAGAAATTAGACGATGTATAGTATAGATATGAAATTGTTTCCTATCTCCGTTAACTATTGTACCTATCAGCTCCATCAATTCATCGCGAACAGCCGCATTAATGGATTTTTCGTTTTGTCGCATTTTCTTTACCTCCTTTCTCTTTTCCTGTTGTTAAAGACGTAACCATTACCGTAGACATGACGCCATTCTTGTAAGTGATAGTCTCGTACTTGGAAGCGTTGAACAGAACGATGTCTGCTATAATAGAGGTATAGACAATAATGATAAACAGCAAAGCCTTAACTGTCGGAAACACTAAACGGAATATCCAGCCTCTATGAAGGATAGATGCAGTTACATAGGACATATAAGCAGCTACTGAGTAGAAAACAAGGGTAAAGGCTATTGCTAGAATCAAGTACACCATAGTAATTACCCTCTTCCGTAGTTTTTTGCGTTTCTAATATAGCACTTCTTACTATCGTTTTTATACAAACCTCTATATTAGAGATATAAAAAATATTTCTCAATGGAGGTATTTGGAAAATGGTAATTAGTAAACATACTAGGAACAAGCTCCTACTAATATTTTTAGCACAGGTGATAGGTTATGAAGCAGTACAATACCTTAGCTCTGTAGGAGTGGAAGTAGAGAGTTCAACAGTATCGTATTTCGTGACGGGAGGTGTTTTCGCCTTAATCACGTTAGGGATATATGATTATGTGGTAACAAAGAATGCGATGAAAGTACAGAAAGAGTTCAGTCTTATTTTAAACTGCGTACTGAAACGATATGATACAGTCGCGGGACATAAGGAGAAAGGAGATTAATATGATTTATGAGAAAGAGTTAGATATAATGTTAGATGCAGTACAAGAATATGCGGAAATCAATTTAATTAAAACGTTTGAGGAAGATGCGAAAGAGCTTGCCCCGATTTTTGAGGTGCATGGAGTTAAGTTTCGAGACCGTAGATTTAATGAAAGTGTTAAAGATGAAGCGAAATTAGTAATCACGACATCGATGCTGCGACTGGCTAACGAGTATGCAGATTATCAAGATGCCAATTATGAATACGTGGGAGCTTTTGAAGAGTTGATTGTAGAGATGCTAGATACTAAATATTCGTCCCATCTGAAAAGTCAATTCGTACAACACGGGATTCCTTATACGGATAATATGATTTCTAATTTGATTACTGAGATGATTTTAGAATTACCGTTTGCGTACGCTAATGCATTTTGTGACAATGAAAAAGGATACGAAATGTTCCTATCAGAAGTTCTACACGCCTATCATGAGAAGTTGGAATATTCTGAAAAATGATTACGAAGAAAGAAATAGTAGATAAAAGAAAACGTCTGTTCCAAAATTGTCAAACTTATAAAGAGTTTAAAAAAGGGGACAAGCGTGTTAACTATCCAAGGATTTGCTCGATATGCGGCAGACCCTTATCTACTTTAACAAAGCGTACACAAAAATACATACTAACGCAAAACCAGTACAGATTTGAGTTGAGCGCACTTGTTAGTGTTCATATATGTAAGGACATCAATTCTTGTTACAGAGTACTAGATAGGAAAGGAGAGCTTGCAGATGGCAATGGTTGATAACATCAAACGAGGAGTACAGAAAAGAAGTTCTGTATTCGATGCACAAGAAGAACTACGACAGAATTTAAACTTAGGATTTTCCGAAGCTATGAACCAATTTATCCAGAAGTTGCAAATGGGTGAAATTAAAATCGATAACGTAGCTGATGCGATTCGTGTATTCAGTGCTTATAAAGAGTTAAATGGTATCGATGAAGTGATTAACGGTCAGCAAGGAGCTGGGATGCTTCCAGAGATTAATATGCGTCAAGAGAAGGTTGTTGACGATATGGTACGTGAAGGTACTCTTGGTGAGACAGAAGAAGGTCGTATCGATATCGGTGGAATTAGTGATGCAGAGTTAGCTAAGTTACTTACAGAAATGGATATCGCACAAAATAGGGCAAACGAGGAGTCGATGTAATGGAGAAAAGACCTTGGAACATTGATATCATTGGAGATGAGGATACAACGCAATACAAATCAGTTAAAAAATCTAGGGCTATGGGGCTTTCATATATACCATATCCCTCACCTGACAATGTATTGGCACAGAAAAAGCACTTTAGGGAACTCAGGGATTTAGTGTACAAAGATATATTGTTAGCTGTCCCGTATTCTGGAGAGGAAGATAGAAATGTATAACATTACAGGAGAAATGATACAGCGAGTGGCGAAGCAGACGTTTGGTCGTACTGACTTATCGAAAGAAGAGTTAGCGTATGTCCTTACTATGATTAACTGCTCTTCGTATCTATTGAAAAATCACTCGGTAAAAGGTCACCCGATTACGTTCCACGTTAGCGGTAGAGACGTTACACGAGCATTAGCACACAGACCGTGGCAGGTAGACATTATCAACGATACACATCCAGATAAATGCGTTATCAAGTCACGTCAGTTAGGATTATCAGAGGTTGGGGTAGGAGAAATGCTCCACTTCGCAGACTTACATAGTTACGCAGGGGTTAAATGTTTATATACATTCCCAACAAACCGACAAATGAAAGACTTCGTATCCACACGTATTAACCCGTTACTAGGTGCTGGTTACTATTCTACTATTTCTGACCCGCATGTAGACTCGTTAGAAAAGAAACGTATTCGTAATAGCTTCATGCTGTTCCGTTCTTCTTCTAAAGCGTCAGCAGTAGAGGGTGTCGATATCGATTACCTTTCAATGGATGAGTACGACCGTGTAAACTCTTCCGCAGAGATGTCAGCGATGGAGTCTATGTCATCATCTAAATTTAAGATTTTACGAAGATGGTCAACTCCAACAGTACCTGCGTTCGGAATACATAAAATTTTCACTGAGTCAGACCAACGTGTATACATGCATAAATGTGACCATTGTGGTTACAGACAGCAAATCGATTATGATTTGAACATCGAGTGTATGGATGAAAGCGGCGTTGATACTTTAGCGAAAACAGTTAAAGATGGTACATACCGATTTATCTGTCAAAAATGTAAGAAAACATTAGATAGATGGTATAACGGTGAATGGGTAGCTAAATACCCTGACAGAACGTTAAACAATCAAGGTAAACGTGGATATATGATTACACAGCTAAATGCCGTGTGGTTAACAGCAGATGCCTTAAAACGAAAAGAATTAGAAGCAGAGTCTAAACAGCACTTCTATAACTACGTTTTAGGATTCCCGTACCAAGACGTAGCGTTAGCTGTACAACCAGATGACATCGAAAAGAATAAACGAGAGTATCTAGAGAAGCCTCTATTTAATCGTAGTGATTACCGATTCATTTCTGTTGGTATTGACTGGGGGAACTTCCACTGGGTAACGATTCGTGGATTCCGTGATGACGGTCGTATTGATATGATTCGTATGTTCTCAGTAGAACGTGCTCGCGGTGTATCGAATATCGAAGCGGACTTAGAAAGAATTATTGTAGAACTAATCCCATACCAACCAGATATTATCTGTGCGGATATCGGTGACTCTGGTAACTACGTAGACAAGCTAATCCAGCATTTCGGTGAAGGTGTAGCGTACGGAGTTAAAGTTAACCCAAACCCTCGTTCTACAGGTCAAATCAGCCCTGTGTGGTCTGAGCAACGCTGTATGGTTACGGTGGACAAGTTAACACAAAATAAACGTCATATTTCTGATATGAAAATGGGGCGCTTAGGATTCTACCAAGTTGATGATAGAGAATTAAAACTTTATCTAGAACATTGGCAAAACGTCGTAATTCGAGATGAGGAAGATGAGAAAACGAAAGCAATCTATCAAATTATCATGGCAAAAGGTGACGACCATTTTGCTCAGTCTTCTGTATACTCTATGGTTGGTATGGAGCACGTACTAGAGCCTTATATCAAGAAGGAAATAGAGAACGCATTCGATTATACGACAGTAAATGTAATGCGAACTGACAAACCTGATATATTTGCCAAAGGATGGTAAGTGCTATATTAGTCTAGGACAATAGAAGAAGGAGGTTATTATATTCATGTTAAGAGATGGAATGTATGACGGTTCTCCCGAAAAAAGGATGAGAGACGTTGAGGAGACTTTAACGAAGACGGTTAAAACTGTTAATGGTAAAGCTCCTGATATCCACGGTAATGTTAGTGTAGATGGAGCTCCTACGGGAGACTTCGCTACAAAGGACGATATTAAGGGTATGGTTAAGTCGGTTAACGGTAAAGCAGCAGATGCAGCAGGAAACGTAACAATTACAATTCCTAGTACGACTGGTTTCATTAAACAGATTAACAGCGCGACACCTGACGGGAACGGTAAGGTTACTGGGTTTGTTCAAACAGTAAACGGGGCTAACCCTGATGCGACAGGTAAGGTTTCAGTACCTTTGATTACATCAGGGACAACAGCGCAGCGTCCAACAACAGGTACTTATGTAGGGCAACCGTTCTTCGATACAACTTTGAATAAGCCTATCTGGAGAAACAAGGATAACAACGGATGGGTAGATGCAACAGGAGCAGCAGTAGTTTAATTTATAAATTAAAGGAGGAATTTTAAATGGCATTAGAAGCTAATAAGTATCCAAAAGACAAAACGATTGTCGATATTTCCCATCATAATGCGGATATCGATTTTGACACAGCGAAGAATTATGTAAGCATGTTTATCGCTCGTACAGGTGACGGACATCGATACAATTCAAACGGAGAATTACAAGGTGTTGTTGACCGCAAGTATAAAACATTTGTGGCGAACATGAAAGCGCGCGGTATCCCGTTTGGTAACTATATGTTTAACCGTTTCTCTGGAGTAGCATCAGCTAAACAAGAAGCAGAATTTTTCTGGAATTACGGAGACAAGGATGCAACTGTTTGGGTATGTGATGCAGAGGTTTCTACAGCTCCGAATATGAAAGAATGTATTCAAGTGTTTATTGACCGATTAAAAGAGTTAGGTGCAAAGAAAGTCGGTCTATACATCGGACATCACAAGTACCAAGAGTTCGGAGGTAAAGATGTAAACTGTGACTTCACTTGGATTCCTCGTTACGGTAATAAACCAGCGTTCGCTTGTGATTTATGGCAATGGACAGAGTACGGTGACATCGCAGGTATTGGTAAATGTGATATCAACGTACTATACGGAGATAAACCTATGTCGTTCTTCACAGAAAAAGAGGGTGCTAAGGAAACTCTAGTTCCTGCTTTAAACAAAATCGTAACATACGAAGTAGGTACAAACTTAATCCCAGAGATTCAAGATAAACTTGCATTCTTAGGTTACGAAGCTCGCATCAACTTCACTGGTTTAGGTGATGGACTAGTAAGTATTGAAACATCACATCAAGTAGGTGCTGAGTTAGACAAACTTACTGCATGGTTAGATGAACGAGGCTGGGCTTATTACTACACAAACAGCAGAGAGGGTTACAATGGTAAATCTAAGGTTGTTACATATGATATGGGTACGAACAAAATCCCAGAATTGTCTAATGTCTTAGCATACCAAGGTATGCAAACTGCTATTGTGTTTACAGGTAAGGGTGATGGGTTAATTCGATTAGAGTCTACTCCGTTAGATGAGAGTCGTTTACAAAACTTCAAAAACATCCTAGAAGCTCAGAAAATTGCATACTACATGTACAGTGAATAATTAAGAAGTCCTTCGGGGCTTCTTTTTTTATATAAATCTATTGACTTAAAGTAAAAATGGTAGTATTATGAGATTACAGAGGAGGTGATAGAATGCCAGAGCAAAAGTTTTGCGCGAAATGCGGTCGTCTAAATTGGAGTGAGTGGAGCACAACTTGTTACTGTACACATCCAGAATTTATCTACGACTCTTACGAAGATTATATGAAAAATAAGAGGTTTTATGTATTAACTTTAAATGGTAATTTTTATGGTTCTGGTGGATTGCCGCACATCCAACAACTGATGAACGATTGGATAGGTGACCACGGTCTTAAGCATAAAGAGTTTGAATTTAAGGTAACGTTAAAGGAGAGAGAATAATGTTGTACAAGTTTATCACGATTGCAGAAAATGACAAAGAATATGAATTTACTAAAACTGGTGATACTATGAAAGAAGCAGAGGCTAAAATTCCTCAGGAAGCAGACAGACGTGGTATTGTACATAATCTTAGTGTGGTAGATAGGTTTAGTTATGAAGTTGGAGGTAAGTGGGTTCGGGATGATGGAAGCTACGAAGAAGATTTAAAAGAAGCAGAAGCTCAATATGAAGATGAGCAATGGGTAGAACACATCGATACTCACGAAGAGGAAGGACAACTTACCTTCGAGCTATAATTAGTATGATATAATAAAAGTATATGATGTAAAAGAGGTGCATATATGAATGCGGTTAAATCAATCGTAGCTGGTATCGTAGCTGTACTATATTGTATTGTTAGTGTAATATTATGGGTGTTGCTTATATTAGTGGGCGTTGTTCTATCTGCTATCGCTTTAATGGTGATGGTAGCGTTCCTAGTGATTTCCATTCCAATTATGTTAGTAGTCTTTATGGCATGTGCTGTTGGTCAGTTATTCAAAGGGCGCGGTTGAGTTGGATGCAACGTTCAACTATAACCTTTTATTAGCAAAAATGATATTAATAGCATTGTTTATTTATACAATGATACTTGCTTTTGGGGTTAAGAAGTCTGTGAAAGAACATAAAGAAGAAATGAGCTATACAGAGTCAATCAAGAAAGCTTTATCAGTATTAAGTGAAATAAAAACAGATATTAAAGGAGAAGATGAAAAAATGACAGAGATTAACACAACGGAAGTAGAAGTAAAAAATAAAATGAGTTTAACAGATTTGGTGGATAGAAAGCCATCATTGCATGATTATGCAGAAGTTGTAGAGCTGCTATCGAAACTAGCGCGCAACCGATTTGAAAACTATCAATTCTATTTAGCTAAAGCGCCAACAGAAAGCGATGCGAACTTTATGTCTATCGTAAGTAATTGGCATGATGACCCAGAACTACATAAGCTAATTTTCGCTAAAGGTGTCGAATACGGTATTAATATGGGAAGCTTACAGAAGTATTTCGTAGACCACGTTCGAGACGGTCATGTATTAGATTTAGGTAGCGATGTTATGATTATCACGGACGATGGTTCGAATCTAGCACCTACAGGTGTATCGCCTATTACAAGTGGTTTAGAAGGTGGAGAGATTTCATTTAACTTCACATTCATTAAGAAAGAAAATTACCATGCGTGGTGCAAAGAAACTTTCGAAGGTGATGCAGAAAAACAAGATGGTAAAACTGAGGATGCAAAAATCCAGTTGGTAGTGAATAACGGATGACAACACAACAAAAACCCAAAAATTTAATTGACTTGTTCAAGATTAATGTGATAAAATACAAAGGTAGAGAAATAAAAGGTTCATCTGTTCTAGAGTATGAAGTGTTTATACCTGTAGAACTGATGGTGAATCAAGCGCAAGATACGGACAACTTTATTAAGATGGCAAAATACATAAAGAACGATAAAGAATTAGGTTGTCTCGTCGCACTAGAAAAAGATAAAGTTGTAAGATTATCTGCTAGTGAATCTGTACAAGGTATCGCATTTGTATTTACTTTTAATCAGTTTACGGATTTTGATAGACTTCTAGAACTAGCGGATAAATTTTAATTAATTGGAGGAGAAACAATGGAAAAGATGATTACGAAAGATAATGTTTTAGAGAGTGTTAAGGAACTACATAAAGGTTTAGAGACTGTGATGGCACTATTAGATGAAATTAATAGAGAGGCAGAAGCGCAATTAGAAATTAAAGTAGAAGCTGCCCCAGAATCGTTAACACAGTTCATCGACCACTTTTTGGACGAGGTTAACTACCATAAAGACGACCGCGAATCGTACTTTGATAAAATGAAAGAAGCTATTAAAATTATTATTAAGCAGCATGGGTATTTCTTAACTACATTCCAATTAGATGATAAACTACATACATATAAAGTTATTATGAATAACTCAGGCATCTCTTTAGAAGAGCAAGTACAAGGTTACGGAATTCCTGAGCCTAAGACTTTCTCATATGAATTCTCGTATGAGGATAAAGTGGAATTGGGAATCGTACCTTCCGAAGAGGAGGAAGAGAAGGATGCTTGCTACGAAGAGTATGGTGCATATTGCTGCGATGAAGAGCCGTGCGAAGAGGAAACGGAAGAAGAGGCTCTAGAATTCGTAGTATCTATTGTAAATTCGCAGTTAGATTCTATTAAAGACTCTATCGACATCATCAAGGAAGAGATTGAAGATTACTTCGGTCTTCAAAAATTAAAAGTGGACGACCTTGAAGAGGATGAGTTCGATTTACTCCGTACATACTTAACGCACGTAACAGAAGAGGATGCACATGAGGTGAATCAAGCGACGAATCGTGATTTAGTTCGAGCTTGGAATCTACTAATGTATCGAAAAAATATATTGTAAATTTTAGAGACAGTCATTGACTGTCTTTTGTTTTTGTGTTATACTTTTAGTATAATAAACGAGGAGGAGAATCATGAGTAACGATAAAAATAGATTAATAGACGAACTGACATCTACAGAATTCAAACAGACTACTACAATTGGGCATGTTGAGTATTTTTTAATTGACAAAACTAGCAGCATGTTCCATTTCTATGCGAAGTACACAACTGAGACTGGTAGAGTTGTTGTCGCAGAAATGTACTACGACTTACGGAACAAAGAACATTACATAAAAAGAAATGGTAAAGAAGTTAAGTTTACGGTTAACAATTTAGATGAAATAGTTCCTAGACGTATCATGGGAGCACGGCGGGACTTCAATACAAGGGACAGTATAGATAAGTTTGTTGACTTTGTGGAGACAGATGAGAATAAAGGGATGTATAATCAGATGTTATACTTAATTGGTTCTATCGGTAACGAGAAGCGAGACATGACATCGCGAGCCTTGATACGGTTGATGAATGATTATAATAAGTTGGAGCTGTTATACAAAGCTGGTGTAAACCTAGAACGCTTTGATAGTGATAAGGCTTTACTGCATTGGGTTCTTGTAGCAGGTCAAAAGAATGTAACAAAGGCACATGAGATACTGAAAATGACCAAGAATCAATTCAAAGCATTTAAAGACTTTTCTAACAATGAGAAATTCCCATTAAATGCGATTTCGCACATAAGAAACTTAGAAGTAAAAGATGTTAGTTTTTATCGACATATTAGAGGGTTAGTAGAAAAACTTCAAGATAAGTACCAAGTATACGATAGGTTAGAAGTGTTCGATAACAACATGAGTTTGAAGGATTTTGCGGAGCTAAGAGAATATACAAAGAACGGGTACGCTCACTATATGAGTTGGAGCGGTTGGTCTTTATTGGACAAGCCTTACATAACGAATGAAGCACGTTTAATTGAATACTTGGCTTTCGAATGTCTATTGAGTCAAGGGATGGAGCTTGGAGATGCCATCACTACATATCGCGATTACGTTAATATGAATCGCTCGTTAGGAAATCATACATATAATAAATACCCGAAATACTTAAAAACATATCATGACATCGTTTCTCGAAATTATAAATTAGTAGAAGACACGGTTCTTGTTGAGAAGTTTGAAGCGCGACGTATTGAGTTGCAGAACTATGAGTGCAAGGTTGGTGCTTTTTCTTTTATCGCCCCTAAAACAATGCGAGATATCGCAACAGAGGGTAGTGAGCAATCTCATTGTGTTGCCTCATATGCAAGCCAAGTCGCAGAAGGTACAACGGATATCATCTTCATGCGTCTCAAGAAGAAGCCCGAAAAGTCTCTCATTACAATGGAGATTCAAAACGGAAGAGTTGTACAAGCTCGTGGATTCGCTAATAGAAACCCAGATGAAGAGGAAATGGCTGCAATCGAAAAGTTCAAAAATATTAAAAAACTCCGATAATAGATTGACATTTTACTAAAAGTAGTATAAGATGTATCTAGAAGGGAGGTGTAACAGTGGCTACAGAGTCAAAAGTTATTAACGAACAGACAAGCCTAGAATGCGAGGTCTGTAAAAATGTTGTGAAAATATGGAGAAAACGCAGTCGCCTAAAGAAGCCGCAGCATTTAAAACATATGTACTGCCATCAATGTAAAGAGACGACAGGACATTTGGAGTTGAAAGGTGTTGATGAGATACCATCTTGGATTGAACAATGGCAAAACGAACAATATGAGAAGAGGGGATATCAATGATTACACATGAAATGTTAGATAAACGAATTTGTGATGTAGAAGAAGTGGCAGATAACCCACAAACATACAGAGAGTTCATTCGTGAATCAGAAGAAGAGTTTTGTATGGCTAGTGCTCCTTTAGAAGATATGACTGTAGACGCGCTAACAGACTACTTCGAGTTCATTGATTACTTGTGGGAGAAGTAAATATGACACCTAAATTTAAATGCATGTTAAGAGGTCATATATGGGAATACGATGGGTATGAGGTAAACATACTAGGAAGAAAAGATAGATACATATGCAGAACGTGTAAATGCGTGAAATACGACAAATAAGGAGTTACATAATGAATAACGTAGATAAACAAGTTTTAGATTTATATGATTACATACTTAAACACGGGGAAGTTAGAAGTGATAGAACGGGTACAGGTACATTGAGTATCTTCGATTATACCATGCGATTCGATATGTCAGAAGGATTCCCATTACTTACAACGAAGCACGTAGCCTTTAGACTTGTAGCAGAAGAGCTGCTGTGGTTCTTAAAAGGAGATACGAACCTTAAAACACTTATAGACAAGAATGTAAATATCTGGACTCCAGATGGATATCGTTGGTATAAGGAACTAGGCGGTACGTTGTCTAAGGAAGAATTTATTGAGTTTGTGAAAGAGAATGGATTCGATTTAGGTAGAATTTATGGAGGAATCTGGACGGACTTACCCTACCCAGATAGAGTTATAGAAAAAGTAAATCCGATAATAAAAGAACAAACCCTTAATCGTGAAAATAATGTAAAAGTAAACATAACAGGAAAGACCATATACACCAGTGAAAAATTTGGTGATTACATAATTATAGGAGATGGGGAAAGTTATAAATACAAAGGTAGAGAAAGAAAAACAGTTAATATTCAGTTTTTAGATACAGGATTCATTCAAAAGAACGTTAGAATCGACGCTGCTAAAGAAGGTAGAGTTAGAGATGTATACAAAAAAACTGTGGCAGGTATCGGTTACAGCGGTGAGTATGAAGTTAAGACGAAAATGGACAAGCATCTTAAAAAAGTATGGAATCACATGATAGATAGATGTTATAACCAAAAGTGTAAAGAGTACAAATACTACGGTGGTAAGGGAGTATTTGTGGAAGATTCTTGGCATAACTTTTCAAATTTTGTAAAAGATGTTAAGAGGCTTGTTAACTGGAAAAGAAAAGAAAGAGAACCCAATAAGTACCAGTTAGATAAAGATTATTACTCGTCCAATTGTTATTCACCAGATACATGCGTATGGATTAGTAAATCGGACAACATGTTGTATAGGAATAGTAGGTTATTTAAAGTAACGACACCAGAAGGATGTGAGTATAAGTATATATCTATAACTAAGTGCGCTAATGATTTAGGATTATTAGATTCGAAAATAAGCATGGTGCTATCTGGAAAGAGGAAGCATCACAAAGGTTTTACTTTTGAATATTTACCAGATGGTGAGTTATACAGATATAAATTACCATTAAATCAGATACATAAGGTTATAGAGGATATAAAAAGTAACCCTACATCGAGAAGGTTGTATGTAGATGCTTGGAGTCCTACAGAACAGTACGATGCGTCATTGCCTTGTTGTCACAATGCATTTCAGTTATACGTTCATAATAACGGTAAGTTAGATTTAAAATTCTTCATGCGTTCGAATGATTCATTCCTTGGTCTTCCGTTCAATATTGCTAGTTACGGGTTGTTGCTGCATTTAATCGCACTAGAGTGCGGATTAGAAGTAGGTTCTCTCATTTACAATGGTGGGGATATACATCTATATCTTAACCACATCGAGCAAGCTAAAGAGCAGTTATTAAACGAACCACGAAAGCTGCCTAAACTAGTCATTAAGAACAAGAAAGACAATTTAGAAGATTATGAGATTGAAGACTTTGAGATTGTAGATTATAACCCGCACAAAGCTATTAAAGCGCCTGTGTCAGTTGGTTTAAAGGAGGAAGCTAAGTGACGGATTTCGAAAGAGAGATTCTAAGTATGCATGCATGGTTGATGCGTAGAACGGAAATTCGTGAAGATGGGACGAAACGAACAAACCCTACTCATGTGAAAGAGTTTTTAAGAGACTTCCATAAAACAGTAGAAAAATATGAAAAGGAGTTAGTGAAATGATTAAAATTGCAATTGCAGGGAAGATGCGAGCTGGTAAGTCTATTGTTGAAAGGTATCTGTCTATTAAATACGGATTCTATATTTATGACTTGTCTGACGGTGTAAAAGATGACTTCGCTAAAAAGTACCCCTATAATAGAGGTGAGAAGCCACGAAAAGGGTACAAGTTGTATGCGGAATTACAGAAATTCGCGTTCGGTGAAGATTATTGGGTTAGACGAACACTCAATAGAATCGAAGATGATGTAGAGAAATACGAAAGCACGCCTTTTACGTCTCGTGAGTTCTTCCGTAATTTACCTCACTTCAAAGTCGTAGTTACAGGTGTTCGTCAGGAAAATGAATTCCGTAAGCTTCGTGAAGAAGGATATACTATTATTCGTATAAATGCTGATGACAAGGTACGATTACAACGAATTAAAGATGCTGGTGATATCTGCGACATGGATGATTTCACAGATGAGACAGAGCAGTGCGTGGATAAAGCTGAGGTAGATTTCGATGTATACAATAACGGAGCACTTCCGACTTTATACCGACAAATCGATAATATTGTTTTAGAAATTATCGAAAGAGAGTTGAAAAGTAATGAAGATTGATTTATACTTAAAGAATAATTCTTGTGTGGTAGTTAATACTCGTCACGCGTCAATGGATTCATTTGCAGAGCACTTGGCATGTTCTCAAATCAAAGGATTTACAAATTACAAGGATATTGAGCCAATCGGAGACTATGTAGTAATCGACGATGAGTATATACGTTATGATGAAATCGTACACTTTAGAGCACACAAGGAGGATAAATAAATGAAAGTATTATTAATTTCTGGTGACGGTGATGGAGCAGCTCGATATTTCTTAGACAATTACGAATCGGAAGCTATATATCAGGAAATGCTAGAGAAAGGTTTAACTAAAATGGTTCTCGCGGATGACTACGACGATGACGGAATTAAAGTTAAACTTCACGAGTTTGGAAAAGTTGATAAAGAATTCGTTAATTTCCTGTATGACGTAGGTTTAATCGATTGCGATTTAGCGGAGAGTTTAGACTTTGTAATCGTAGGGGAGGAAAAATAATGGATAAGAATAAAGTGTTTTACGCAATTATTGAGTGGGAACGTGAACATGGGGAGTCATTTGTAGACCGATTTGGTTACCTTATTAATGCACCTAATTTCATGTTCTGGGCGCATGCGAAAGGTTACATTGACCAGTATCAATTCAACGAGTGGGAGGATATGTATCCTGCTTTAGAAGCGGATGACCCTAACTACTATATTTATACAGATGATATCGATATAGAATTCGCCTTAGTTGTGGATGAGGATAGAACAGAAGAGGAGTACCACCGTGCTATGAAAATGTTGGCGGAGTTCATCTCGGAAAGTAAAATTTATACAGAACGATTCGAGAAATTTCTTCGAGGAGAAGATGAGTAAGAGGCTAAATTAATAGCCTCTTTTTTTGTTGATTTATCAAGTATTTTGTGGTATACTTTCGAAGAAAGGAGAAATGTAGATGATAATTAGTTTGATTGCGGCAGTTGATGAGAAAGGGGGTATCGGAAAAGACAACGAGCTACTAGTAAAGATAAAAGAAGATTTCGATTGGTTCGTAGAAAAGACGATACATAAGCCTGTTATTATGGGGAGTAAAACGCATCTGTCTATCGGTAAGTTTCTAAAAAATAGAGTTAATATTGTACTTACTAGAAACAAAGATTTCAAACCACTAGACGATGATGTAAAGGTATACCACGACATACATAGCATACTTAATGACTTTAAAGATGAAAAAGAACTAATGGTAATCGGAGGCTCTAGCATATATGAGCAGTTCGCACCGATGGCTAATAGATTTTACATAACTGAGTTAGGAAAATCGTTTGAAGCGGACTCTTATTTTCCTGAGTTTGATAGAGAGATTTATAAGTGTTTTTATAAGCGAAAAGGTGATAAAAAATCAATAGCAGCGCTAGGATTCGAATACTACTTTAGAGTTTATAAAAAAGTAGATTAATTTTTAAAATTAACTTTACTTTTAGTAAAATTGGTAGTATTATAGAATCAAGGAGGAGATAACCAATGGAGATATATATTGGAGAGAAGTACAAGCTTACATCAGATGCGTACAATGTAATTTTAAATGAGATTGTTGTACCGAAACAAAAGAAGGACGAAACGGATGAAGCGTTTAAGGGACGTACCAAAGAACCTAAATACGTAGCTATCGGATATTACTCTACTATTGAGAAAGCATGCGTAGGAATCATTAACAAAGTATACAAAGAAAGTGAAGGTACAGGTGTAATTTTAAGCCTTATGGACTTACTTGAGAGCATCGAGAGAACAAAACATGAGATTCTTAATATGAATATTATTTCGCTAACAAGGGAGGAAAAGTAAATGTTACCATCTAGACCTTATATCGAATACAGAGAACTTATGCGAGTACGGAATACAAAGGATATTGTCAATGGAGATATACATATACCAGCGCTATCAAGTGGTACGGTGATTTGTGTACATAATCAAAATCGCGTAGTTGTTTGGTTTACCAGTGAATGGAGGCTGGAAGATAAACTGAACAAAAAGTTAGGTTGCGAAACAAGTTTCCGTAGTGGTGAAGGCAGCTTGCATGGGGTATCTGTAGTAGTGCAGACGAAAAATCTAGCGGTAAACATACACTACCCTAATAAGGATAAACTTATTAATCTAAAAGTGGACGCTGGTAGATTCGGTAATATACCTCTATTTGATGGTAAAGGGTTAACCCCTCATCAGAGTCAGTGGATGATAAGCGGCTCTTTCCGACGAGAGTGGGAACTATTTGAAGTTATCGATTCTATCGAAGATTCTTTCTCATCGTGGGTGGAGCAGAACGGTACGACACGAGAGATTTCGGAGGATGAGCGAGAAGACATGATGTATCCTGATGAATGGGACTTTGTATACACTGAGGACTTCATGAAAGAGTATTACGCTAAGAAAGAAGTGATAGAAGTTGAGTTTGCTATCGCAACAGGGGTTTACAATGAGTTTACAGGAGGCATGTGTTTCAATGACTGATTATAAATATGCAACACTAGTAACTTTTTATGCATCGACAGGTTATGTAGGTTCGAAACGCGAAGAGAAATTCACCCTACACGAACTAGGTTGGGACAGCAGCATGACGGATGAAGAAACTCGTGTTTTTCTAAATGAGGCTCATGATGAATGGTTAGCGAATTATACAGATATGGGATGGTATACAGAATAATATAAAAAGTACTTTACTTTTAGTAAAATAAATGATAGAATAATAGATGTAAGGGAGGTGATAAATGGTGAGTGAACCAAAAGAATGTACAACCTGTATCGAAGACCTACAGTTAGATGGAGATAGATGGGTATTGGTTGTAATGACAACTACGTGGGATTATTATAACGATGGTTTTGCAAGGGAATACATAGAAGTTAATTATTGCCCAGAATGCGGTAAAAAATTAAATGACTAATACATAAAAGGGAGAGAATTAAAATGACATTAAATATCGTAGAGGTTAGAGATTTATTAAAAGACGTTGTAGATGCAGGTAGAATGACTAAGGACGCAAAAGAAAACTTACATAAGGCATTTACTCTATTGGACAACAAAGTACGCGACAACGAAGCTAGAGACGTGTTTCGTGGTGAAGGTTTAGAAATTGCAGAGTACGGTGTAACGACTTTGCTAAAGGATATGCAATCAGCGGTAAATGTATTCTCTAAATATCCAAAAGCACATAATGCGGCTTTAGAAGATGTGAAATACTTAGATGAGGTTCGACAAGATATTTGGCATAGCGCAGAGTTCCTAGAATTCTCAGACGAAGAAAAGATTGAAAAGTGGAACATTTTAGAAGAGTCTGCTAAAAAACGTAGACGAGCTAAGGAATTAGCGGAAGCGACAAAGCCTATTAAAATGTTGTTAGCTAAACATAATGGTATTGAGAAAGACTTAAAAAATTGCATGCAGCAAATTAGACAGATTGAGAACTTACAAGAAAGTCGCTGCTACACTCCGAAACGATTAACAGAATTAGAATCTGCGTTCCATAAAGCTGCTCCAGTGAAAGAGAATGGACAAGTTGTACATAAAGAGGAGGTGGCACAATGAGGAATATCGCGTACTTAACATGCTTTGGGATAGCTACAATATCATGCTTCCAGATGATTCAAAATATAAATGTTAATGAGGATATGGCGTTTGGTTACGGCGGGCTGTGGATTCTGTTTATCCTATTAGGCTCATTCGTTAAAACATCGGGTAAAAAGAAAGGGGACAAGTAACATGGGGTTTGGAGAGACGTTTTTTACTAAATTAAAGGAATTTATCTTGGAGGATTGTTTTTATTACTTGGACACACTAATACCGCACTATGAGAACTTGCTAGATTATGCAGATACGGTATCTACTATGCTTGTAGATGCAGAAGAGAACGGTGTGTATTTCAGATACGAAAGACCAGATACACCTTACACGGATGGAGTTATAGTAGTTTATATACACCATACCAAAAGACGTTACGAAATCAAGCTTCTTAAAGATGATAGACCTTGGGGTTATTGCTCATGTCAACAAGGAGATGAAGGTTACAATCCAGATAAAGGATGCTGCGGAGATGGATGCGACTGGATTGCTCCTAGATTCGAAGTGGAGTTAGTTACATCTATGGCATATGGGGCGTATAAAGGTCAAGAGCGTGATTTATGGAAAGATGAGGAGAAATGGAAAAAGTACACAAAAGACCATCGAGCTAAAGATATCGAAGGTAAGATTAATGCTTCTAAAGAATATGAAAATTTCTACAAATCTCAAGCTGAACATTGGCAAAGAGAACTAGATAAATTACAAAAAGAGGAGTGTGACGCATGACAAGACATGTCCGATATAAACAACTAAACAAGGTAACTATTAAACAAGCAACAATTAATAGTGTGTTACTGAAAACGCCTTCAATCAAAGAGAATATTGAAGTGTATAAGGTTATGGGTATTTACGATAGGGGATTCTTCTGGATGTCCCCTCGTAAATGGCACAAAAGTACACCTGTTGGTAATAGGATTTTCTTATTCGATTTAGCAGGTTATAGTAAAATGATATACCCGAAGGGATGATAATATGCTTAATTTTTTCAGAAAAAAGAATAAAAAAGTTCCTCCTAGAAAATGCGACCATGATTTTGAAATGGTGTGTATGGAAGTTAAATGGGAAGATGCAGGGTATGACTTCGAATACAATACATATGTAATAGCATATTGCCCCAAGTGTGATAAAGAAGAGACAGTGAAAGAAGAAACGTGGCATAAGTACCTTATTAAACGAGCGATTAAACGAAGATACCAGAAGGAGATGGCAAAGAATGTGGTTGAGCACAAAGGATAGAATCAGGTTTATGTACATATTGAGCGCTACAGCAGCGATAGGTATTTCAAATTCCATTCAATCAGGAATGTGGTGGTTCATGATTCCACTAGGTTTGTGTGGACTTTATCAAGCTAATTTAGTGATTAACGAATATCCGATTATAATGGAGGAGAAACGATATGGCACAAGAGCTTAAAAAAGGTGATAGAGTAATTAGTAACGCGGGTACTTTAGGACAGGTATTACGGGTGTATAGACATGGAGATTCCAATGCGTGGTTTGCAGAGTGGAAATCGATGAGCGGCACAGTGTATACAAATGCGTGGAGTGCATTGAAGAGAGATATTAAAGACTACTCGCAAGTTATTGTAGATATGGTGAATGGAGCTCATTACTACAACTCTGGAGTAGGTATTACGTACAGGTTGAATAAGGGAGTCTTAGAGGCGTCAACTTCAACTCATTCATGGCAACCATCATCGACCAATCTAAATGAAATAATCCATAAATTAGAGAAAGTTAATCATGATGTGAAGTCTGGAGAGTACATTTTAGTGACAAGAACTACCTTCGGTTCACAATCAACATTTGTTTTAAGAGCGTTAACAATTAATGGTGATGTTGTTTGTGGATATCGTGAATACTCAAACGAGCTATCTAATGTCGATTTATCAGACGACAACGTATCCTATGAGAAGATGGACGAAGAAGAAATTAAGGTGTTTAAGTACAAGAAAACTTTTATCAGAAAAGGACGACAACCTTATGAATATAGAGTTGGTGATATTGTATCTCATTATAAATATGGTACAGGTGAAGTAGTAGAAACTACAGATGATGGTTTTGTTAGATTGAAAGGTTATGACGGTACTGATAAACTAGTTTTAGGTAAAAATTGTATCATCCAATTCTGGTCAGAAGATAAAGTTAAAGTAGACTAATAGAAAAGAGGAGCTATAATGAGCCAAACACTATTAAATATTAACGAAGACGGTTTCACTTATGTAATGGATGGGTTTATCATCCTGTTAGATTTACCTCTAGAACGTTTGAAAAACGACCCAGAACTAGCTTATCAAACATTGGTGAAGCTGCATGATTCTTTGTTAAATAGCGGAACAAGAGTACTAGCAGTAAATAATTCTAAGGAGGACTTACAATGAGAGTATATTTAGAGAAGCAATTAGAACTTGTTACTAGCTATCGCGATATCGCGAGAAAACGATTCTCGAATTTATTACAAGAGGATGCGTCAGCAGCAGCGTTATCGACGGAAGCTCGCAATATTTATAAGAGTGAAGAAGCATTACGTACTATTAAAGAAATTCTTCGAGATATTCCAGATACTTTCTTAGCTATCACAGTTGATAGAGAGCTTGACAATCACGAAATACTATTACGTACTGTTAAATCTACCATCGATGATGGACATATGAATGAGCAGCTATACTTACAACTGAGCTCGTTAGGTATGATTATCCGAGTGTTAAGCAACGCCTTAAAAGCTTATAGGGACGATAATGAGTATTATGAGGAAAATGAATAAAAAGTAGTTTACAAATAGTAAAAAGTGTGTTATTATAAAAGAGTAGAAAACAAACAAAACTTAGGAGGAATTGAATATGAATTACTTAGAAAAGAAATTAGAAGGTTACACTAAAAAGGCAGCGGAGCTTAAGGAAACAGTTTTATGTGAGGGATTTGAGATTGATTCAGATGAAATCTACAAAGCTGTTAGTGAAATTGATGCTTGTAACTTTATCGTAGATACGTTGAATTTAGCACTTAAACATCCGTTAGAGCCTATACAAGCATTCGCTATCTTTGTATTCGCTAGAGAAGTTGAGGAGAAATACTTCAATGCATTAAATGTTGTGTCAAACGACTTCGAAGAAAAAGGAAAAATGGACAAGCAGATGTTAGGAGAGGTAACATTCTTACGAACTGCTTACAATGAGTTAGCTAAAATCGTAAATGGTTTAGTTGAAGAAAAAGAAGAGGCAAATCTATGAGAAGTCTACAAGAGTGGAGAAACTTCTTCGTAGAGAAAAATGATGCAGCAGTAAACGTTGTGAATGACCCAGACGCTGAGTACACTAAAAAGTACTTAGCTCTTGGTGATATCAAAGCTTGCACTATATTAACAACTCACATAGATGTTATCTTAGAAACAGCTACAGAAGACGAATACATAGAACGAGTAGAAAAGTTGATTGGACGTTTTCAAAAAGACGCAGACAATGAGATATTTTACGCAGTCGAACAATTTAATACATTTGGACAACCCATGTATGATGTTGATACATATGAGGTTATATTCAACTTAGGTGTGGTAAAACTATTAAAAGAGATTCTAGATGACTTAGGATTTCGTAAATTATTTAGTGAGATTTTAGATAAATGACAAATCCATTAGATAAAGCCATAAGCAGTCTAGAACGAAAATACGATAGACAGGAAGTGCATCTTCAACGATACGAAGACATTATCCACAACGAGCTTACAGATAGGGAGTTTCGTATTCTAGAGCGTGGAATGCATTTAGGTAGCATGAATGCTTACGAGATGTCTATCCTAGTCTTAGAAAGGTTGAAGAGAAATGGCAAGAACAACTCGTAATAGGCAGTTAATTAAATTAGCTTTTATGCAGGGATATCACGTACCGATATATAAATGGAACTATCAACGCGGGACAAACTTACCCATGTGGGCGTCTATACAGCTAACAGATGAAATAGATAAAACTTTTTCATGGCATAGATGTGAAACTGTAAACTACAATAAAGGACGAAAAACCTTAAGTAACTCCATATCGTTCCACGTCAAAGGTGGAGCAGGTAATCTACTTTACTATTACACAGGGATACGCATAGTACCAGTGAAGCATGGAGAGAAATATAAAAGTTCGTATAACCATAGAGCAGAGTGGAAGCATCAATTACAGTCTATGGAAGAGGATTTAAAGTCTAAGAATACATACGATGAGGATGAAGTTCTATGAGAGAGGGATTGTTAATTGTATTATCTCCAGTAATATTGACATTATTATCTATGTATAGCTACCGAGTTATGGAAGATAACTATAGTACGAGCGGTGACTTATTTGAGTTTCTAGGGCTTATAGGAACTTGCATATTCGGAGTTTTGGCTTTCTTGGCAGTTATATTGAATATAGTTGTATTCGCTAGTTATAGTGCGTAATCATTAAGCAGCCTTCGGGTTGCTTTTTTTTTTATAATTTATTTTACTAAAAGTATTGCAACACTCTATTAGACATGCTATGATATAAGTAACTTAAAGAGAGGAGGGATACAATGAGTTCATTAAGATGTAAGATTTTCGGGCATAAGCTTGATGGAGGTACTAGGGTAGACCCTGTAGGTGTAGCGCGTAATAAAGACGGAGTAGAGCAAGCGCTGTTTACTGGGGAGAGTATTTGCAGTCGTTGCTATGATAGAGTGACAACTGTTAGATGGCTACCTATTGTTGAGTGGGAGCGTCGATATACATACAAGGAGTTAACTGGGAGGGGTAAGAAATGGTGGTAGCAGCAGTTATACTTACATTACTGTTCGCATACGGAGTAGTAGTTGTTTTGTATCAGTTGAACAATATAGGTCAACAAAGTGTTTTTGAAGTTATGTTTACTCTAATTGTCACTATGGTGCTGGCAGTTCTAATCATCTTTATTGTGACGGAGGGGATTTAAATGGTAGCAGTATTGATTTTTATCTTAGTGATATTACTAGTTTTGATGTCTGCTAGTGGGTTTGTTAGTGTACTTCACAATATACAAGACTTTATGGATGTACTGTTGTTGATTGTGTTGTTTATTACATTTGTATTCTCGGTTTTCTTATTAATCGGTGGGATTGGATATTTTCTAGGATATTAAGGAGGGTTATATGAGCGATTTATTTAAAGGTATTATAGTAGCTGCTTCGATTCTATTCACTTTCATTTTTGTAGCATATCCGTGGGAGTACAAATACGAAGCTCCACCTAAAGAGACGCAAGTTCATGTCGAAAAGAAACCAGAAAAGGTAGAGTTAACTCCAGAAGAGAAAAAGAAGCAGCAGGAAGAGGAAAAAAGACGTCGTGAGGAAGAACAGAAGATGTTAGATGACGCTATCGATGTTTCAACTCAAATGATGATGACAACTGTAATTTTAGGATAAAATACTTGCAAAGATAGATTTGTAGTGTTATACTTTTAGTATAATAAATAAAGGGAGGAAATACATAATGTTAACACTAAAAGGTAAATATAATGAGGCGAAGGTATTCACTAATAATATCGAGGAGACTGCAACAGGGCAGATTATTGAACTCTGTAACCAAGAGTTTGTAAAAGGTAATAAGATTCGTATCATGCCTGACACGCATGCAGGTGCAGGATGTACAATTGGCACAACTATGACAATCCAAGATAAAATTGTTTCAAATCTAGTAGGGGTTGATATCGGATGCGGGATGCATGTTGCTATCATCGATAAAAAGAAAGAAGAAATCAAGTTTGACCAATTAGATGAAGTAATCTATAACCATGTACCTAACGGTTTCTCGATTCGTGGTACGGCGCATAGCTTCGCTAATATGGTAGACTTCAAATCTGTACGAGCTCCATTCAACCTGCAACGAGCACAGAACAGTATTGGTACATTAGGTGGAGGTAACCACTTTATTGAGGTTAACGAAGACGAAGCAGGTAACGTATACCTTGTTATTCATAGCGGCTCTCGTCACTTAGGTAAACAAATTGCAGAGCACTACCAGAACCTTGCATATGAGCAGCTAATGAATGTTAAATCTGTTAAGGACGAAATTATCGAACGATTAACAAAAGAGGGACGCCAACATGAGATTCATGATGCTTTGCGAGGAGTTAAACAACCTAAAATCCGTAAAGAGTTCGCTTACTTAGAAGGGCAAGGATTTAAAGACTACATGCATGATATGAAAATCGCGCAATACTACGCTGCGTTAAACCGCCAAGCGATGATTGATGTAATCGTTGCTAAGATGGGGTGGAAAATCACTGATTCATTCGATACTATCCACAACTATATCGATATGGATAACATGATTATGCGTAAGGGCGCTATCTCAGCTCAACAAGGAGAACGAGTAATTATACCTATCAACATGCGAGATGGTTCTATCATTGCGTTTGGTAAAGGTAATCCTGATTGGAACTTCTCTGCACCTCATGGAGCAGGACGTATTATGAGTCGTAGAAAGGCTAAGGATTCATTAGACATCGAAGAATTCACAAATACAATGGCTGGTGTTTGGACAACTTCTGTTGTTGAGAGCACATTAGATGAAGCGCCTATGGTGTACAAACCTATGGATGAGATTATCGAGAACACAAAAGACACAATCGACATCAAAGATATCATCAAACCTTTATACAATTTCAAAGCTAAATAAAAAAAGTCTTGCAAAAATATCAATCTATGTTATACTTAAAGTATAATAACTAAGGAGGAACATAAAATGGTAGATTCAAAAGGATTAAGAGAGTTAGAGGTTAAGTTCGAGGGAGAAGAGCAAGAGTACATTGTGCAGGTAGAGACAACAAATTCTGTACATATCGCAATCGGTACTCTACATAATCTTGATGAGGCAACAACGAACTTAGAGTTATTAGATGGTGAGGAAGTTCTACACGCTAAACTGATTCCAGATTCATTCGACAACTTTGTTAAACTAATGATGATTAACGAGATGCGTGGACTATCGTTAAATATGCCACACGAATTACAATAGGAGGTAATCGAAAATGTACAACATTTACTATAAAGGTGAAAAGATTGGATACATTAATGACAAATCTCAAGTCGATACTAGCGTACTGAAAGAAATTGGATGTACGGTAGAACATATTAAACAAGAGTATGTCGAATACATTAGTCGTATTGATACAAAATTCGGTAAAGTGTACATGGCTATCGGTAATATCGCGAAATTAGAGCACTATACAAACAAATTAGTTCTGGATGAAGGTGATGAGGTAGAGTATGCATACCTATTACCTGATAGCATAGAGAACTTTGAAATTTTAAGAAAAGACATCATCGTAGCATGATATGGGTATTGTTCCCTATCGCCTGTCTGGTATTCCTAGCGAGTGTAGTACTTTTCGATTACGCACTCGCTGAACCTTGGCGATTCACCATACTACAACTGGCATTCATTATGTTCTTTTTATTCTTAAGTGCATTTTGTGTAGTCGGATGTGTGGATTATATATTACATAAATAAGGAGATGGATTATGCACAACCTACCAATGGATTTAGAGGAGTCAATTAAAAGAACAGCAAAACTGTTCGCGGAAGCTCGTAAGGAAATGGAGTACTTAGAGGAATGGCTAATGGTACAAGATATTAGTGACAGAAGCCTAGAAAACATATATTGCGATACTGTAAAGTATGCAAGCGTAGAATCGCATGAAGAAAGCGCACAAGAATACATAGATGAACTAGTAAACAAATATGGTCAACGACCTTGGACAACCTATTACGGTTCTTAAGGAGGGCGATTAATGAAAACACTTCCTGTATATGTAACGGATAGAGACCTCCCTGAGTGGAGCGATACATTCAATTATATGGACATGTACTGTGTTGTCACTATGGTAGAACAATATTACAATAGAGAGATTGTTAAATTTGTTATGTACGAGGCTTTCTGCGCGTTGGAGATTAGAAAGAGGAGGAAGTAATTGCATGTTAATCATGGTGGATAGGAGTAAACTGAGCTTCGAAAAGACTGTACGTATAAAGGACTTACTTGACGAGTACGAATCCTTAAAGAGAAAGATGATTAGTTGTATCGAAAAAGATACACCTTTCCTAGTTGAATGCTGGATACCTAGAGTTAGAGAAGTCTTAGATGAGTTGGAATCTCTAGGAGTAGGTATGAGCCACACTAATAATGTCTGTTTTTGGATGGGTAGTAGATATGATACAAACTAACTTACAACACAGGTACTGGATTTTTGAAGTTGGGTTATTCCCTTTAGGTGGTCTAGATGACGTTGTATATACTACAGATAATGAAGAATACGCATTCGTATACCATGAGGATAACCCAGATTCTACATATTTATTCGACTCCATTACCTGTAAAGTATATACGGGAGAAAAGGATGTATGGGAATGACAGAGGGATACGAAATATACAAAGAGTTTATATGGTTCATGGTAGCTTCCTATACACTCTGCTGTACCCCTTTAATTGCTGGTCTAATACAAATGGTCAGGTATCACGATACAGACCTAGAACGAGCTACTAACGGTCTTAAATTAATGGGATGGGGTTTTATGGGGTTTTTAGGTAGTGTACTGTTTTTATCAATTATACAAGGCGTAGCCGCAGCAGCTATGCAATAGGAGGAGATAAAATGACAAGACATACAAGAAGAAGACAAGAAATGAATTTTAGGAATGTAAAGGGTATTCCGACAAAGAATGTCACGATTGAAGAGAATGTAGACTTTATGAAATATGTAGGAACTATCGATAATACGTTAGTCACTGTAAATGTATTTAAGTTTGTACCGAACACGAACTCGTTTTTAGGTAATTATCGATTACATAAGAAAATCAATAAAATTAAAAAACAAGAAGGTGGACGACTACCTACATTTTCAGAACTTCACGAACGTTGTAAAACAAGAAAAGATGTTAGAAAATTAACAAGAACCATCAGTCAGGATGAAGATGGTCGCGTATTTACATATAGGTTGTATTTATCACATTTAGTAGGATTTAAGAGCGGCACGTTTAATGGTAAGGATAAATACACATTTTACGATAAGCACGATAGATATAGCGCTTAAGGAGGAGAGAGAATATGGAATCAGTTTATAGTTATCCAAATATGGCAGGTCAAACTATTTACGTAGGACAATCATTATACGTTTACGCAGGTCAGTTCGGTGTACCGAATGATAATAAGGAGATTAAAATCATTGTAGATGAAATACGAATTGGAGGGTTTGCTGTTCAAGCCTCATTTATAGGGTTCTACAAATTTTCAGATAATACATGTAAAAAGATTCATGGAGAATTCTGTTTGAAAACAATGAAAGTCACTCACTGGAACGGTTCAGCAACTGGCAACTCAGTAAACGTACATATACGTCCAGTTAATATTGATGATAAACGAATCAACACCAATACTAAAGATAAAGCTCCAGTTAAGTTTGGAGATATCTTATATGGTAAGAAGTACGATAAAGAGACGGAAAAGCTAAGTGTATATACGCAGAGGTATAAAGTGCTAGGTGTAATAGATAGAGCTTACTCTGCTGCACTTATAAATAACGAAGGAGAAGTTGTAGAGAACTATACAGCCATTGTAGACACTAAGACTCATACAGAAATCGTGAAACCCAATGCGAAATCGGTAGTACATTTCTTCCCGACGGAGCAAGAATCACATAACGCATATATCTGCAATCGATTAAAGCTAATAGTGGAGTAAGGAGAGTATTATGAAAAACTGTGGAGACTTCGGTTATAGTAAGACATATGTAAACAGAAGATTATCTACAGAGGAAGATGTTGTTTGGTTAAGTATATGTGAAAACGTTAACTGTGATACGGAAATAAAAGATTTCAGTAAAGCAGATACTTGTAATTATTATGACGATGATTCATGGATAAAATGAGGGGGAGAGCGAATGAGTGTCATTCAAAAGATAAAAGAATTACTAACAAACCAGAAGGAAGAACCTGTAACAGAAGGGGACAAGCCTAAGGATAAGGTAGAACTACAGAAGTGCGTAGGAGTTAAGACAGTAAACTATGTACATGAGGTAGTTATCTCTCCAGTAGAGTACGGGGATAAAGTGTACTTACCGTTATATCACAAACCTACATCATTTCATCATTACCTAGAGTTTGAAGTGTTCCATGTAGACGAAGATGAGCATACATTCCAAGCTAAACATGAACCAAGAATAGGTATTGAGAACAGATACATAACAGTATCAATGGCTACAATGAGACTTATATCTTATATGTCAGATGCGGTATACTCACGTGACTTAATGGTGGATGGACACCCCGATACAGTATTGGTAAAACATGAATACTTATCAGCATTAAGAGACCGATATCAAAACTTCCCAATCGTAGGAGATACACGTGTAGCAAAAGTGTACTATCCCGATAGAGATACATATGGAGAGAAAACAGAGACATATAAAATTTTAGGTATCATTGAAGAAGCATACTCAGCAGCTCCTATAGGAGATAAAGGTGTAATTGAAGAACGAACAGCAATCTTTGATATAAATACACATAAGGAAATAAAAGCTGATAACTCCTTATACTACACAGTAACGTTCCCTGATGTATCAGAAGCTCATACGTCCTATCTATATAAGAAGGTGAATAAACTCAAGGAGGGACAATAATATGTCAGTTATGATGTTCCTATCAGAAGATAAAAAGACAGTCGTTATTAAAGGAGACTATGGAGGACACTTCTTCATGAAAAATATTCCTATAGAGGACTTTAAGAAAAAGGCATTAGACATATTACTAGATGAAGCGGAGGAACAGTAGGTGAGTACCGATATCAAATACATAATGATAATATGCCTCTTCTTATGGGATATTATCGCATACATTATCGACTCATTTACAGGAGATGACGAGAGAGACCTAAACCTCTTCGCAGGTATCGTCTCCTCTATCTGCATATCCACAGTCATACTTATATTATTCTAGGAGGTACATAAAATGATATTACGAACTATATTTATCACCATATTCTTATTCTCTTCTTATAGTTTCATTAAAATGGCATTCGAAGAGATAAAGAAAGAAGACGTTAAGAAGTTAGTCATATACGGTATGTTAGCCCTTATAACAGGAGTTACCGTAGCAGTAGACATTCTATCATCAATGATAGCAGACCTTGTCAGATAAACAATAACACAGAGAGGCTAACAACCTCTCTTTCTATAACTATTAAATTGGTAAAATATGGAAGTGACCTTTAAACCAAGTCGAAAAATTTTTAGGAAATTTTAAGGAGGTATCATGAATGTTATTACATATTATAGGAATAGTAGGACTTTTAACGGTTGGGTGGTTAACCAGTTTATATATGGAGAAGTTAAAGACAAGGTACGTATATGACCAGATGACAGATAGAGCATACTTTAGGGCTGCTACGTGCTATATATTATTCAACTTAGGAGTAGCGGGCTGCATTATCCTTATACTAGATGCCATTATGAATAAGTAGGGTTTAGGAGTTATATAAGGGGCTGCTATTATGGGGCTGCTATTAGAATTCTTGTGCAAGATAGATATAGCGACTTTTCAAAATTTTTCTGGGATTTTTACCTGAGGTAGTCGGGGTAGAGAGGGGAGGTAACCGAACACATGGTCGTAAAGCACGGGTGGGGTTATATGTCAAATGAAATGGTAAAATAAATTGAAATAAAAAGGTTGACAAAATAATCATTGACAACCTAATACATTTATGATTCTAGATATAGATAACTTTAGCTCCTTCACTCATGCGCGTTCGACGTTCACGTGTGCGAGCCTTCATAGCAGATGACTTAGTGCAATACGTGCATTCCCGAACGAGTATACCCTCGAATGTATGGACGTTAAATGTCCAGCCTTTATGAGTCTTTACGGGCATATCAATGACATAAGTATCACTAGTATAGTATAGGCTCATGCGCTCACCTCCATAGCAAATGTAGTGATAGTCTTGCATGTCTGATAGGCTGCCTCTGCTAGGTATGATAGTCCAGTGCTAGTGACTCTATCGCCTATATAGATACCATTATAGACCTGCTTAATACGGCTCTCAATGAACTGCATTTCAATAGCTATGATGCCATTACGAGTGGTATTGAACGCGCCTTCTATATGCTCACTAGCCTTGATTAGTCTATCATTAATATCATTGACAATATCAGTATTATATGCAATGCCCTGCTCCCACTGGTCGGCTAAGAAGTGGGCATGATTAGCAATCCCTTTCAATTCAATAATAGCAAGCTCCATTTTAACAGTTAACATAATAAACATCTCCCTTTATATTAGTTTTAAATTGTCAGAATATTCTAGCAAGTGTACATGAATACTTGTTCAGTAATATCATATGTACGCTTTAATTTAGTACGCATATCGCGAGCAGCTTTAAGGGCTTCTTTCTCATTGTAATAAGTACCAAATGTAGGATATAGAGTATCGCCGCTGTCAAGTACAATTTGAACCTCACAGTCGTATACCTCTGCTCCGTCCTCATCGCTATTATATACAGCTACCTTAACGCTCTCAATCTCCTCATACCAGTATTGAGTTAGCTCCTCCTTGATAAGGGCTTTAAGCTCCTTAAGAGTGCGGATGCTGTGAGGTGCTGGCACTTCCTCCTCTTTCTCAATGATAGTCACTTTGTCAAGCTCTGGACTTACAAGCAACCAATCTTTATCAGAGTGACGTTCTACCCAGATATCCCCAGCGCTTGTGAAGTCTACAATCTTCCCTTCTAATTCGAATCCGCTTACCATTTCCACTTGTACCTCTTGATTTAAATTGTAAGTATTTGTCATTTCCAACAGCTCCCTTTGATTTGTTAAGTTCATCTTACCATTTATTAATGAGTATTTCAAGTACTTTTTTTAATTATTTTTGGGGAAGTTTGTCGCTTCCTTAACTGCTTTCATCTTACTATTATTATACGCTGCTGACAACCCTTTTATGACAAAAAGTAAAAGAAAGTTTATTCTAAATTTTCAGAATATTTATAATACATTTAATACTTGACATAGCTGCTCTAGTGTGGTATATACGCGCGCACCTGCTCATGCATATATAGTAGAAGTTGAATTGTCAGAATATTCAGTTAGTCAGAATATTATAATTACTTCCCATACCACACAATCTATTATTTGTCAAATCTATTTTAAAGGCTCTCAGAAGCCCGTAGAGGCGTTTTAACCTATAGCCCTAGTATTTGTATTAGATAGCCTTCTAGAAGCCCATACAGAGGAAATAGCCTCTCAGACCAGTCATATCAAGGCTTCCCAGACTAACAGTTTCATATATAATTGTCTGATAATATGAATATTCTAAATAGTCTGATAATTCTAAATATTCTAAATATTCTAACTATTCTAAATATTCTAACTATTCTAACTATTCTAACAGCTCCCCATATATAACACACCCGCTCTCGATTGTCAAGTTAATAATGTATTCTGAATTGTCTGATAATTTGAATCGTCTAAATAGTCAGAATATTATAATAACTCTGGAGCAGCTCGTATCAAACAATTGTCAGAATATTCAATCTAATGCTAATTGTTTGAATTATCAGAATTATCAGAATATTCTTAATAGTATGAAGATTGTGTATATTAATTGTCAGACTATTCTAAACATTCATAACATTTAAATTGTCAGACTATTACGAATACTAAGACAACTCCCTCTGCTCCTGTTCATCATAATTGTCAGAATACTCTCACTATTCACACTATTATATATAACAGAATATTCTTAATTATCTGATAATATAGACAACTATTTTAAATTGTCAGAATATTTAACTAATTATAATCACTCTAATTGTCAGACTATTCACGCTATTCAAATTGTCAGAATATTATGAATACACTTTTAAATGGGACAATGTTGTAATTTACTGTCGTCTATAGTATTCTAATGTCAGAAACAAAAATGCTGTCGAGCTTGTACGAATTGTATATAATATTCACACAATTTAATGTTGTAATTTGTCGTGCGTATTTAACTTGACAATTCTATGAAAGTATGATAGAGGCAGCAGCGGAGGAATTTTAACATTTTAATAGAGGGATTATATATGAGTCTAGTATGCAAGGAGCTACTAGGCTTTCGTATGTTTTGTGGTGAGCTACTAAGTAAATTGTCAGAGTATTTCGACTATCAGAATAATAGACAAGTATATCAATAGAATCGATTATAGATGCAACTTGTTATACCTAGCTAGAGCAACACTTGAAAAATAAAACCTGAGGCTCTAACTCCTTTTGTTGGGCTCGACGAGTTTTGTTGTTTATTACAAAAGGAAACACCTGAGGCTCTGACTAATTTCATTGAGCTCTCAGGCTATGTATTATATACTATTATAAGGTGTTATAATATCAACGTTGGTTATGTGCTCTATCGGTATATATCTATCACGAACTTTATTATATTTCTCTACTGTCACAACCATATGATGTTGTGTAACTCGTTTAACCTTCCCTTCTATAGTCCACTCACTATTATATGACTCATACGTTACAATCACTATTTCATTTATATATACTTCCATTATATACAGCTCCTTTCTACAAATCAAAGAATGTTCCGTCTTTATAATAATACTGTGACTCTCTTATAGCTTTCTTTTTGAACTCTACATAACCAAGTATTTCATGCGGCTCATAATAACCTCTTACCATATCTAGATAATCGTTATACGCTCGTTGTCGTGCTGTTATATGTAGTTCATTTATTGTATATAGTGTGAACGGGCTTATATATGGTTCTCTTATCATTTCTCCGCCTCCTCTGGTATATACTCTTTATGTCTTACTATTACAAAGGGATTATTATTAAGATATTCATTTAGTTCTATTCCATTCTTAAATGTCTTCTTCTCTGAAATACCTTCTCTTATATCCATTACTTTTGCTATTATCATTATACACATCTCCTTTATTATATTCTATGTGTTGGCTACCAGTCTTTACAATATATGAGTATTCTTGTTATCATTTCTACTTTACTTTGAATGAACTTATATATTTCCATTGTTATTTCTGATTCTATATTATACGTTTGGTGAAAGTCTGGGTGATTACATTGTACATATCCCTCATATTTACGTGTTTCATTATTGTAACTAACGAGTATAGCTGTATCAATATGTTTTAACTTTACTTTATACTGGTATGTGCCTATTGTATCTGTGTACATTTCCTCTACAATGTAATCATTATCTTTTGTGAACTCCTCCGCTATAAGCTCGCAGTTTCTTTTATATATTTCTTTACTTGATAAGAATGTCATGATAATGCAACTCCTTTCAATTGTTTAATAACTGACTGTAGTTGTTTGGTTTGTAAGTCTAATGTTAATAGGTGAGAGTATAGCGCCTTTACTTCACGGTTGATGGCATTCTCTAGTTCTGTTTCTTTCTCTCGTCTATAGTAGTCTTTTCTTTCGTTTGCTAAATCCATTCTAGACTCAATTAATATCTTAGTACTTACAACTGTTGATAAATTGTCCTCTAGTGTCGCTATAACATTTTCAATTGATTTTGTGTTTTCGTTGCTCATTGTACACATCTCCTTTTATTTGTTTTAACGTGTCTGTTGAGCCTGTGACGCTCCTGTAGTATTTTATGAGTACAAATACATTGCCATTGTCTAGGAACGTCACACAGCCTCATAAGATAGTTCTATGATTCTTGAATGCATTAAATAGGTCATCTCCCGCAATGCCTGTCACGTAGTTGTTATTTGCGTTATCTGGTTCATGTGGGTAGTCTTCAAATTCTGCACCGATTTTTCTGATATAGTCGTCTCCTTCGTATGCTCCCAGTAATAGTGAGATAGTATTAAGTTCTGCTTGTGATAGTACAACCATGTAACGTCCTTTTTCGATTTCTTCTATTTTAGCCATTATTGTTAGCTCCTCTCATTCTGTCTAACATTTCATACTTCACATAATCTTGCAAGATGTAGCAGCCTTCATGTTTCCATCCTTTTGTTATCCAGTGTTCTAATCGCTCATGATACTTAATTAACTCCTCGTTAGATAAATCTTTCAATTGACTACCATATATAATATGCTCCTCTGGTACGTCAAAGGCGTTGAGCTCCTCCGCTATGTGTTCGAACTCTTGCTTATCTAGATAAATCGCCTTATAATCAAATCCATCTTTCGCGAGTGGGTTTAGTTGATTGATTTTAAGGGAATCACCCTCTACATGTACACACGTTCTTTCGTTTACATCAATTCTCGTTTTCATATTAACAGCCCTCCAAATATCCTGTATAGTTTTTATCAACATTGTATAGCTCAACATAATTTCTGATAATATCTGTAGCGATGTATAGATGTGTTTCACCTGTTACAATTGTTGTAATCTCGTTCTTTTCATTCTTTACAGCTATTACAGTGAAATCAAAGTCATGTGCTTCTTCGTTGTATTTCGTTTCAATTCTGATATGTCTTTCTGGGTGTCCCACCGTTAAGCAGCTACGTCCTAAATGCTCCGCTCTGATACCTCCATCTTCTTCTAAGTCATCCATAATTTTTATTTGTAAGCGTAAAATTTTCTTTCCAATTTGCATTTTTGTTAACATGTGCAACATCTCCCTTTTTAAGTTATCAAGCGCCCTACACTAGAGCGCCCGCCCTTTCACTCCTCCCAGTCTAAAACCGAGTCGTTTTCATCGAAGTCATTATATAGTTTGCATTGCTCTATATAATGTTGCTCCATTTCCATAATGCTTTCCGCGAAATCTTCCAGCGCGTACTCTGCATATTTTTGAGCCTTATAATCAACCATAGCTCTAACTTTTTCCCTTCTATCATAATAACTTTCCTTAGCAGCTAAAATATTTTTACCTAATTCATGTAAACTTAACACTTCATTCATTAATAACATCTCCCTTTTCTTAAGTTATTTATATCTTACCATGCATTTTATAGTATTACAAGTACTTTTTTAATTATTTTTTAACTCTCGCTCTAACGCTAACTCCTCTAACACCTGTTGCTCATACAATTCATGATGTACAACCGCCATTGCCTCGACTATAATATATTGAGGTGTACACGCTTGACTCAATGAATACTCAATCGCCGCCTCTATCATACCTAAATCCATAAACCTGTAAATTTTCTCAATCGTTTCTGTTAACCAATCCTCTTTAGTTTTCATATGTAACGCCTCCCTTTATTTATTGAATCTGCTTTCCCTCTCAGATATTTCTTTTTGTAATGCATTAATTAACTTTCTAGCTCCATGTGTTCCCACTTTGTCAACAATTTGTTTTGCAAAACTGCTATACGTACCAATAATAAAATTTCTTAACATTTCTCTAACACCTTCCTTAAATCGTTTTGAGCTTCCCATAATTTATTACGTATTCTCATATAATCATCAATGTACATTTCATTACCGCAGTAGGCGAAGTGTAAAGCCTCCTCCGCCGCCTCCATTGTCTTTTTAGCCTCTTGCATATGTTTAGTATCCTTCATTAGTATCTACCCGCCTTGAGCTCATCACGCATAACTGACAGCGTGTTAACTATCGTTTGTTCATCCTTTGTTTCGTGCATGGCATCAACCTGCATGCTAAACATTAGATAATCACCATTTTCAAGGAGTCTTGCAAGCTCCCTTCCTTTACTCCATTCATACGCACTGATAACGCCGTTCGGTTGTAACTTTCCTTGTTTGAACTTATACATTATATTCAACCTCCATTTTCTTTAACAAGTCAATCGCTTCTTCTAAGCCTCTGATTTCGCCTATCTTCTTGTATATCTTCTCAATCTTAGTAATTGAGCCGCAAAAACTTGTATCCATCTTTTCTAACTCGTGTAACTCCTCTGTTTTTAAATTCACTAATGTTTGTAATCCGATTAATTGCGCTTGCATATGTAACAGCTCCCTTTTCTTAAGTTATTTACATCTTACCATGTATTATATAGTATTGCAAGTACTTTTTTAAATAACTTCTCCCGTTTGTCTATCCCATGTTATAATGATTTCACGCTCTTTACGAGTAAATGACAATCTATCCTTTGAAACTGCCTTATAATCCTTTAATATCTCTAGTAGTTCCGCTTCTTCACCTTCACGGAAATAATCGACATGTCGAAAGCCGTTTATAAACTTTGTATTGTCTTCGTACTTTTGCGCCTCGTGTTGATTAACAACACGGCGCACTTTGATTTCATCCCATGAATTTGTACTAACGTAAATCCCTGCATATATTCTCCAATCAGTTTCATGACTTATATTAACTCCCGCACGTTTTAACGCTGCTGTTACACTTCTTTTCAATCCGCCAATCGTTTTAAATGTTTTCATTATAGTCCTTCCTCCTCACCTTCTAACTCTGCCCATTCATTTGTTAATTTCATGATTCTATCAAATACAGCGTTAGAAGCCTGTTCATAGTTATTTTCATGTAAAGCCTCTTTTAATGACTCGCTATCCGCATACCAAACGAAATGCTCATACTGTACATATTCAACAAAGCGATTAGCAGGGACATAACCTTGAATGTCGTTGTAATCAGGGTTGACGTAATCCCATCCAGCGATTAAGTTTAGTTCAACAACGAAAGCAATATCATCCTTTGAATCGATACGACGACCAATTTCTAAACCATAAACCTTTTTATCTTCTCCGACAACCAACATATCATATTCTTTGAATTTCATTTTAAAACATCTCCCTTTTCTTAAGTTATTTATATCTTACCATGTATTTTATAGTATTGCAAGTACTTTTTAATAACTTTCGTCATTACTCCATTTCAATATGTTTTCTTCCATTTCTTCCCCATCGTCGAACGATGCAAAACAGTTGTTTCCTTTGTCATCAAGTGCTACAATCCAATCTGAACCACTAGCAATAATAATTTTGTCGTCGTAGTCATCACGACCAAAATATCCATTACAGAAACCACAGATTTTAATACCAACAAATTTATCTTTATAGTGCATGCTTAACAGCTCCCTTTTTCGCTTTTCGTAGTTCTTTTAGCATATCATTATTGTTACTATTACGGAACTTTCTATAAGTACGCTCTTGTGTTGTCTTACCCGCCTCACCTTTATATAAGAAACCTTTATATACATCTTTCATTTTAAAACATCTCCCTTTGTTTTGTTAAGTTCATCTTACCATATCTATTTTAGTATTACAAGTACTTTTTTTAATCTTTTTTTCGTGCATTCTGATATATTTCATTATAATGCTTTCTACACAGTCCGCGCGCTGTTGCTACCAAGTCACAACCACTCTGAGTGCATTTAAACGCGTCTGACACCTCGACAGGAGCGTCATGAAAGGTAAACAATGATTCTATACCTATTTCAAAGTATTGAGCCAGTTTGAAGGCTACAGGCAGCGAAGGTTGTATTCTGTTTTCTGACATCTTTTTTATTGATTCTGATGTTAAGCCGCAATATTGCGCTATCTCATCGACAATAACATACTTTTTCAATCCAGACATTTCTTTTATATCATTAATAAGCGTGTTCAAATTGTTTGTTACCTGATAAGGCGTAACCCTTGATTTTCTCATCGTTGCGCTCCTTCCTCTATAGGTGTACAATCATTAATGAGAGCACATATACATATAAATAAAATATACCTCCATATACAGTGACTCTAAGTGAGCCGCGGAAAAACTCTTTCATGATTGATACACTCCCTATTTTAAGTTATTATTATGGCTACTCATAACCAAACTGTAATTTTTAAATACTTCAAAGTGAACATAAGTATTGAAGTTGAACGCCTCAATAATTTTATAATTACGGCGCATCTTGCTTGCTAGTGGTAATAGTTTAACATCAACCCAATAAGGATTATACATGTAAAACATCTCCTTCTCTTTAAGTTATTTTCATTTTACTATAGATAATTGAGTATTGCACGTACTTTTTATAATTTTAATTTTCCTATTATGTGTATGTGATGTGCAATCTACAAACATAGCCACACTAGTTTTATGTAAGACTCTATACACCTTGTTATTAAAGTGTATAGAATCACCTTTTGAATACTTCTCATGATTTTTAACAAAGAAACTAACTGATGTCCCGTGAATAAACGCGCGTACCATTATTTAACTTCCCTCCCATAAATCATATAGAATGTTTCTGTTTCATCATGACTAATACATGTTTCGATGTCTTGCAAAATAAAATGAGGGTGCGAGATAGTGAGCGTTATATGTATCATAGCGTCACCAAGTTCGGTAAACTCCCTTTTAGCGCCTTCTTTATAATTGTTATCCTTGTATACATTTACAATATATTTCATTATACTAACACCTTCCCTTTCCCCATTAATTGCGGTAAGCACTCAACAATATTCTCTATATCCTCAACACCTATAGAGAAGGCAGCCGCTACATTATCAATTCGCGCTGCACCTAATACAACACGGATGTCAATGTCGTGTAAATCCTCGTTGTACGAAGCCCATACACTTCTAATCCCTTCACTATTCACACATACAAACCCTTTGAAATGCTCTGTATAATGGTTGTCCATCGCTTTTAACATATACAATAACTCCCTTTCTTAACTGTCCTCATCTTACCATATGTAAAATAGTATTTCAAGTACTTTTTTAAAAGAAGGAGGAGAAGGACTATAAAAAGTCCCGCTCACTCATGCCCGCCTCGTGTTGTGCTCGCTCCCTGCTATTGGGGAAGCGTCTTGTTTCTTCCTGTTCTAACTCTGACAACCGCACTTGTAACAGCTCTATTTTGTCTTTACAGAACTGTATTTGTTCTGTGTAGTATTCTCTGTCCTGCTCATGATAAGCGAGCTCCCGTTCGTCTTGTAAGTACTCTATGTGGTCGTTCCATTCACTTATTTTATCCATAATATGATGTATTTGATTTGTTATATCTTCCATTATTAAGCCTCCTCTACAGCAATGCCCATATTCGCTAGATACTCGATAGCATCCGTCTTTTCTTCGAAATCTTCCATATCTGGATTGAAATTTTCTGCGCCGTGATAATCAATTACAGCCAACACTTTTTCTATGTCGTCGTCACTTTCCTCTGTACCGCTGTAAGATTCAATACCAGCCCAATCAAACCAGTCATCGGAAATATCAACATACATATCCGTAATACGAATTTTATCTTCATTTGTTATATATTCTAAGTTGTCAACCTTTACAACATAATAGCAATGTCTTTGTTCTTCATCAGGACGGATGAAAATCCCGCCTTGGTCGAGTGCATCGACGTCTCCGTGATTCTCCCACGCATCATTCTTGTTAACCTTCCCTTTGAACTCTGCAATAATACGTTTCGCGATATCTTCCAAGTCTTCCATATAACTATTATTATCAATGTCGCCTTTTTCATATTCGATACGCTCATCTAGATTGTCAATATCTAGCTTTTCTAACTGTTCGTAATTAAGGGTTTCAATCCATTTATTAACGATGTTAGCAATGTAATTATAATACATTTCACTTTCGTTGTTATATAATAGTTGTGAGTAATATTCATAGTATCCAGCCGCAAATATTTTATCTAAGTCGGGTTGCTGTCCGCGTGGCGTCTCGCATAAACCGCTTGACATAGCCTCCTCAATGTACTCTTTCATTTCATAAGCATTTTTCCATAAATCAGCAGGATAAATTGATACAGCCGTGTCCGCAATTTCAGTGATAGCATCACATACACAAGTTGAGCCGTCATAGTCATTGAATCTTGCTAATACATCAATTTCATCTTCTAAAACCTCGATATAATCGTATTGAGCTAATTCTAATTTTTTTGTCATTTTAAAACATCTCCTCTTAATTTGTTTTGTTTTCTTAACCTGTAATCATCTTATCATGTATTAATTAGTATTACAAGTACTTTTTTAAAATTATTTAGGAATTTTTTATTTTCCTACCTAGAGAGGAGAAACCCTCTCTAACGCTGTGAGCCTAAAGGCTATTTATACTCGCTCACACGAGTTCGAACATAAATTCTCTTTCAAATTCATCATGACATACCATAACAAGATATCCTCCAGTTGTTACCGCGAAGTGACTAACAATTAAATCCTTTTCAGTGTTCCAATCATAATAAGTGAATTCTCCGTTACAAACGTTGTACATTGCGTATGCGCTGGAAGATGTATAAGCAAGCCCTAATGATTCATGATTGAAGTTAAACACTTCATCGTTACAATAAGTATCAATTACACTTTCAATCCCGTATAACTCAAGTTCGCTCATTTCACTTTTAAAGTTTACTTCCCAATTAATTGCTCTGATTTCCATTATAATAACCTCTTTCGTTTTATATTTTTTGGTGTTTCTTTAACCTGTAATTATCTTATCATGTATCAATTGGTATTTCAAGTACTTTTTAAAACTTTTTTTATCTTGGTATCAAAACTGTTTTATCAATTAAAACCTGCTCATCTAAATTAAAGCGTTCAATTGCTTCTCTAAGTATACGCTCCTCATCCTGTGCCGTACGCTTCGTTAACCCTCGAAAACTATTTGTTTCATTAGTAGAACGAACAGCAACCCAGTAAAGAGAAGCGATTAATTCCGTATCACTCTTTTCTTTAATCTCTTTAATAGTTAGTGCTTTCATACACATCAACCTCTTTCGTTATTTTGTTGTTTTCTTAACTGATTTCATCTTACCATAATACTTTTAGTAAAACAACAACTTTTTATACATTTTCGTATCTTTTTTAATAAAATCGAGTTTCTTCTATTATAAGGACAAAAACAAGTAGCCTTTATACGCGCATATAATAGAAAGAAAGCGACGGAGCTGCAATTATTTAAATTTTCAGAATATTATAACTATTACTACTATTCAAATCTAGATTATACGATATGTCGAAAGGTGTTTGCAGCGAGCTACTAAGTGTTTGTAAGGAGCTACTAGTAAAATAAAAACTCCCCACGTTTTGTGAGGAGCTACTAAGCATTACTTACCTTGGATTTGTTTGACGATTTCTTTTGTAGCATAGTACTCAGGGTTTACCGCCTTACTAATACCCATCTCAGCATTCCATAGTACAACGAAACTGAGGAAGATAATAGAGACCGTATATGCTAGATTAATCTTGAATCGCTGGTCATCATTTGAATCAGACCAATAACCGCTAGTCTCCATAACTTTTTCTTTTCTCTCGTTAAACTTTTTATTATAATTAATCATGAACCTAACTACTACAAATAATGCGATACCGAATACAATAAACTCTAACCCACTGATTGCAGCGTCTACGTACATTTGCTTTACTACTGATTCGAATACTCTATCAGCCGTTACCCCTAATGTCTTAGCGAACTCATCTATGTATTGAAATACCTTATCTGTTACTTGTGTTTTATCCATGTTCTTTTACCTCCAACTAGTTTTTATTAATCGCAGTACGAATCGTTACCGTAGCTAGGTGTATCGTAATTATCGTTGTAACATGTGTTTGTATCATGAGCGTAATCGTAGTTATTCATACTTCCATAGCTAGTATTGCTAGAACCGTAACTAGTATTGCTAGAACCGTAACTATTTTTACCAGAGCCATAACTTGATGACCTGTTATTCTTGCAGCGTGTGCATAACCCTCCATAATTAGAATGACGTCCTCTACACTTTGTACATTGTTTCATATAAATCTCTCCTATCAATTTAGTTTTTTTAGTGCTAGCTCCCAGCACCAGAGTCTAGTCAGTAGTGCGAGGAGCTAATATGTATTTAACTATATTATACTATCATTTTACTAAAAGTCAACAACTTTTATAAGATACATCCTACTTAAATGATGCACCTCGTTCTACTAGCGAGAAATCTGCTGTATCTACTAGTCGTAACTCTTTCTCGTTAAAGGTAGTTTTAATATACTCAAGCACAATCTGTAAATCCGCGTTAGATGTTTTACATATAAATGGGTTTTCCCCTCGTGCACTAGGTATTACTAGAGCTCGGAACGGTCTTGGACACCCATGATTCTCTCTTACAACCATATAAGTGTTCTTCGTACCAATAACCACTAACGACTGCTTTTCCTCTACAGTCTCAGAACCTCTTGTGATAACTTCCATTATTCATTTCCTCCTTTATTTAGTAAAGCTGTATTAATACGTTGAAGCTCGTCCAACCGAACTGTACGATATGTACCTTTCTTCCAACCTTCTTTTGTCATATTCTCAGGAATATACTGAACAAATTCGTTTTTACCTTTCGTACACAGCAGCACTGTGAACTTACTCTTCTCATCAATAGTACCTTCTTCAATTACTGTTTCTGTATCCCAGCTAAATGCCATATCATATCTCTCCTATCGTTTATCTGTCCAAGTACCGCACACAATCCAGTCATTATCTTTCCTTAGACTTTTAGGCGGTTTCTTCCCAAAGTACAGTTTATCATCTCTATCTTGATACACATAAGTATCTTGAATATAAGGCTCTCCTACCATCTCTCCAAAACCCCAAGAGAATTTTTCAGCAATCTCAGAACCTGTCATAATCCATAAACTCTGATACCCACTCCACGAGTCATGTCTAACGATTTTACCTCGTCTCATGTACTCTTTCGCTTCTTGCCAAGTCAAGTTCTTAATCTCCTCTCTACCAGCCACAACTATTCCTCCTTCTATAGCATCTCCCATATAGGTGCTACGTTCTTATCAATCTCGTCATCTACTAAATCTGTAACATCGTTTTGGATTTCTTTAGGCAGCAACTCAATAAACTCCCAAATATCTTTTACGAAATGATTCTCACCATTGAACTCAATAACCATTCTTACCATCCTCCCTTTTCGCAAAGCATACAATAACGATGAAGTTGATAATCGTTAGTATTCTAAACCAACCATCAATTCTAGGCTCTTTAGCGGTAGCATCAAACCCACATACACATACCGCGCACCATGTAAAGGTGAACCACACAATGTATAATTGCTCTCTCATTTCAGAACTACCTTAACTTCGCTGTCATTGACAAACCCTACATTTATTAATCTTCTATCTAGTTGCATTTGATGAAGAATACATATAATATTTGAGTAATACTTCTCAGGTATAACCAGCGTACCCCCTTGGTTGAGGCTTGTTAGACACATTATGTACCAGTTTAGTAATTGCTTGTCCTGTTTAACCATAGAAAGGTATACCCCAGATGGCTTCATCCCACTCTCTAGCAGACCTATCATCCGCTAAATCTTTCTTACGTTCATAATACTTAACAGCAATAGTGTATAGGATGTGTACATGCAACAGGTCACCTGTAGTAGATTGGTTGAAGATTTGTTTCGCTGTCATCTCAATACCTTTAGCCTCCTTTAGGTACTTAGAAATAAACTCACAGGCGTCCTCATATGTCATTTTCTCTTTCATATTATCTCCTCCTTATGATTATATATTACTATACGTTTTACTTTAAGTCAACACTTTTATTTAAATTTATCTATTAATTTTCATAAAAAAGAGAGGCAGAGCCTCTCCCATTATATGTATTAGTATGTACCGCGTTCTTTTAAGATTTCTTTAACAATGTTAGGTAGAACGCCTCCGATAGCGCGTCGAACTTCTTTAGGCTCGAACTCTTCTGGAAGCATGTCACGCTCTTCCTCGATGATGTCATCGTATACTAATCTACCAGCAAGACTTAAGATTAATCCCATGTCTTGGATTGTAATTTCTTCTGGCAGTTTCCCTTCATCTTGCAGCTTGTAGATGATTTTATCCACACGAGCCTTCGTAACAGTATTGTTAACGAATTTACGCTCCTCACTTACCTTATTAGGGTCTTTAGGTGCTTTCTGTTGAGAGTTACCACCTTTATTATGTACTTCTAAGAATGCCTCGTCTACTAGCTTCAAGAATACGCTATTATCATTTGATGCTAGTTTAACAACGATACCTTCTCCACCTTTTTTATCTCCGATGATACCGCCCATTTGAGTTTGCCCAACGAATGACTCAAGATGCTCATAGCTGATGTACTTACCACGGTATAGTACTGGGACAAGTTTAAGGTTTAATCGTTTCGCTTCCGCCTCTACATCATCGAAAGAAGCATATGTACGAGTTACTGTATCAAATAAGTCAAACAATACGAATGTACGTGTGTACTCTGGGTACTGTACTTTGTGTGGCGCTAACCATTCACCGAAGTATAATACATCTGGTAGCAGCTCATTAGGATTGATAGTCTTATCAGCCCACTCTACGAAGCCATTCAAACCGTATACATCCGTTAGCTCGTTGTTTCGAGAGAACTTTCGTAATCTATCAAGCTCTGTGTCATTACCAAACGATGCGTTACTACCATCAACCTTCTCTAAGATAACAATCTCTGTCTCAGGGGTTAATAACCCTGCTGTGCCTTTCTTTCCATAACGTAATACCTTTGTGTATTTCTTTTGTTCAAATCCTGTCATTTAACATTTCTCCTTTTCATTTGTAAGTTTTTGTAGTCCATGAATTTCGATGATTAACATTAATCAACCATCGTTCTTTTACTAACTTATTATTTTCATAGTATTCCTCAGCAATTATGTATTCAGAAGCAAGCTTAAACTCTCCATCTACAGGTATCCAGTAATGGTATTTTGAGTATGCAGAGAGTATAGTTACTGTTACTTTAACCCACTTACCTCCCATTTTACGTCTAACTTTAGGATTATCGTAGCGAGCTACTTTAAATGCGCTTCTCTTTCGAAATAACGGATAGGTGTTAAGACCTCCTAACGTGGTATTCACGACCAGTAAACATCTAACTTTCTTTATGTATGTAAGTATATTCATAGCAAACTCCTATGCGACTGGAACTGGTAGCGCTGGGTTAATCTCCCTAGCCTTGTCCCACATCATTTTAAGTATTTTACCTCTTGTCATGCCCTCGCCATCTAGTGTGAGAGTCATATTTGTTTTATGTACTTTATAGTAACCATGTAATCTACCATCTGGCTCTTCCGTTAATACTAGAGCAAACACATCTCCTATGTTGTAGGAGCGAACAGAATCGTCATATACATGACGTCTGTAGATAGCTTCATCTTCCTTCTCCCACTGGTCAAATAAACGCTCTCTATATGTCATAATGCACCTCCTACTCGTTAATAACGCTATCTTTATAGTGTACGAGATGCATATCGTGAATGAAATCAGTAACAGCATTTTCATAGTCTGTGTGTTCTCTGAATTTACCGTCTTTATAGAATTCTTCTAGCATCTCCATTAACTCTCGCATACCAGCAGCTAGTGCTAGTGTCTCTTTCATATTATGTACAGTTACACTATTCTCTTTTATGTATTGAAGAGAGTTATTAAATTTATCAATCTCTTTATTTATGTTTTTAAAGTCGTAATATGGTAAGTCCATTAGTTTGTTGTGGGTAGCTACTAGCTTGTCCACCTGTGGAAGTTTAACCCATTGCATTATTTTTTACCACCTTTTGCGTTGTATTTACGTAGAAAATGCTCATCAATGCAACCCTCAGTTTTAAAGTGCCACCACAGTAATCCCATACCTCCTAGCAGACCTAACATAAGCATCCCAATTGATAGAAAGATAGCTCCTGCGATAACGTTACCTGTTAGAATCATAGCCCAACCACCTACAAATAACGCTGTACCGCTCATAATAATTAAAGTGTTATGCATTAGTTAACATCCTCCTTATTAATCTTTCCTTCTAGTTTTTTGATTCTACTATCTAATTCGTAATTATCAATCGCATTAGCACCGATTTGTAGTCCTAACAGAGAATACAGCAACCCTAACGAATCTTTATTAACGGCGAACTGATAGAATCCTCCGATACCTAACGCTAATCCTAACACACCATCTATAACTCTACTTGTTTTTGATTTCATTTTCATTTCCTCCTATTGTTTAATTCCTAAGTCTCTTAATGTTTCTCTAGCTTCTTTTATATCGTGTGCAGATTTGCACATCCCGATTCCTACTATAAACACTGTGAATCCGATTAATAGGTTAGTGAGCAGCATTATGAATACCCCAGCCCACATGAACACAAACCCTATGAAACCTCTCATAATCTCTTTAAATCCTTATGTAACGTGTGCGCTATCGCAAAGCTTCCACCAGCCAAGAATGATATCACGAAGTTTAAAAGGTTCGGTGCTCCTGTGAAAGCCATGTATCCACTACATACGGCTAAAGCAGTACCTGTTGCAGCAAGCATCCCTCTGCCCCATTTCAAATCATGTTTTAGTTCCCAAATGCTCATATTATGTATTCCTCCTAATCTTTTAATAACTCATGCCAATCTATTACACTTTTAGTATAACACTTGTCCAACTCATCGTCAAGCATATTTTCGTAATCTTTCGACAATCTATTAAATACTTTATCAATCCTGATACAATAGTCAATCATCTCTGCTCGTGTTATTTCATCTACTAGTTTTATTGCAAATTTCATTGTTCAACCACTCTCCATTTTCCTTTATCTACTAGTTGCTGCTTTCTATCATAAAAGTAATTATACGCATGTGTAAGCCCTCTGTCTGTCCATGACTCGAACGGACTAGCAAACTCCATTTCAAACACACGAGCCATGATATAGCAGAAGTCAATCATCTGTTCTTTCGTTACGCCCAGCCTCGTGTATTGCCACGTCTTGTCCTTCTCTGTACCATGTGTCATAAGAAATCAATCCTCCCTTAGTTAGGTCTGTGTTTCTTAACATGTTTTGCAAACCCACCACACATAACTGTTTCATCGTAATGACAAGCCCAATTATGTCCAGTTTCTTCTTTCATTTTAATAATATCATACTCGCATGGTAGGCATCCATAGTTCTGTGCCTGTTCCGATTCTTCCGTCCAAGCGAACGGGCAAGTAATACATCCACCTGTCCCGTTATTCGCCATCTCACGGTTACACTTACTCATTGATTTCATCCATAATGTACTCGATTGATTTTACATAGTCTGTCATTCGTTTTAAGTCACTCTCTAATTCTAGTATTTCTAACGGGTCTAACAAAGGTTTAAGGAAATGCAGTTTGTCAAGTTGACCAACTAGAATAGATGCTGTCTCGTTAGCTTCCTTAACTAGTTTCTTCACCCCATCATACCATACAGCCCATTCATCCTCTGGAGTAGGCTTCATGTATAGTTTAATTTGCTTACCTTGATGCCATACCTCTTTATGGAAATCACAGTATGTAGACTCTTTTGCTGCTACATCTGCCGCATCCTCATCAAAACCTGCATACAATGTTACGCTGTCTTGGTTCTCCTCATCAAAACCAGTTACTACAAAAGTGATATTTACATTTCTTAATCCAGACATTATTGTTCCTCCTCTAATGTGATTCCTAAATTGTCTCTAGACCATTCATACATCCTCTCACATTGTTCATCACGGGCGTGAGAGAACGGAAAATCATTCGTAGCTAAAAGGTAGTCCCTTGTACATTCCTCTTCCACATCAGGACTCAAAACTTTATATTTCATAGTAAACCTCCTAGTCTGCTACTCTAATAGATTCTAAGCAATCACGTAATCTTTGAGCTTGTCCAAAAACTTCGCGAACGTCTGCTGTGAACTCTGGATATCCTGTTACAATACCGTCTGTTTCTTTACGCATCTGTTCGACTGTGTATACGCGTTCGTATAGCTCTCCAGCCTTTGTTAATGTTCTCTCCAAATCCTTCACAACGTTCGTTGTATAGTTTTTAAGTTCTCTCCATGTTTGTGCTTTATTATCGCGAATGAGTTCAAACATAAGCATGCCATCGAACCATAACTGTTTGATTAGGTAGTCGTTACCACTAGCATCAATGTTATTCGCTTCATCGTTATCTGCACCTACATACACATTTTCCAATCTTCTTTCAGAATAATCAAATTTTTGCACAACAATATTAAATGGGCTCTTTTCTGTTTTCATTTTCATTTCCGTTTCCTCCGCTTCTTTTATAACCTCAATATACTTATCTAAATCACCTATACATAATTCGTACCTATTCCCACGACCTTCGATGTATATATCCACTAACGTAACACTATTAGATGGCTTACGTTTAACACTAATAACACGACCTGTATCCCCTACATACCCTACTAAACTAGGATGAAATTTAGTTATTACAAATTCGTCTCCAACCTTGATGTTGTTGTTCTCAGCTACATTGAATAGTTTTTGCATCTCTTCCTCTGGGATACGCCATACATCCGTCCCACCATTGAAAACTATACCGTAGTAGTTTTTATAAGGTGGCATCTCTGCTGTAGATTTCCCGATAACCTTTGCATACTTGTAATTCACAGGATTTATTTCAGTACCAATACACACTCTTATAACTTCGTTTACATCTATCGCTACTAAGTCATCGTATACTTCGAATGTTTTACTCATTTTAATTACCTCCATTAGATTTATTATGTATTACGAATTCTCTGAAAATCTCGTAGCGTACATGACTCTCATTCTCTTTATTCATCATACGATAGTAAGTATGAATTTCTTCTTCTGGGAGATTCTTGAACATTTCGAATATGTCTTTTCCTGTTTCACGAGATGCATCCTCAAGACTTGCTATCTTGTCTTGTAGCTCATTCTGCGTTTTGATTAGCTTACCTAGAGTTAAATCTTTTTTATTAATGTCTTGTTCACCGATACGTTTAGCACCTCTAGGGAGTGCAGATACTGGGAACGGCTTATTTAGGTCTAGTGTACACCTAAGCTCTCCATTTAGGTTTACGAAGTAATAAGAGCCATCCATAGATACTTTTCGTTGTAACTCGTACACATCACCTATGTAGTTAACATAAACAACTTTTACAGTTCTCATACCAACTTACCTCCCATCATATCTTGTTCATGCGCTGTAACATATGTTCTAGCACCTAATAAGAAAACCTCACCAGCTCTCAGAGCCTTCACCTTAGGCAGCTTATCATTAATATCAAATAATACCATTGTCTCATTAAATAATGTTTCTAGAGCGTACCTCGCATTAGCGGACGTTACAACAATACGCCCTTCATGTTCAATCTCATATAACATTTGAATTATCCTCCCTATTTATCGTTACCGAATCGTAATAGTTTTTCCCACCATCTTAACTTATTCTTTTCTTTATCAACAATTTGTTCAAACGCATATCTAGGCTTACCCATAAGCGGCTGTTCTATGATACCAATCACTCGTACTAATCTAGTTCGATGCCAATCCCACCCTAGTGCAATTGTATCGCCAACTTGCACACCATCATTAAACTGAGGATATGCAAAGTATATTGTATTGTTCTCGCGGTCTACCCATCCGTCGTCAGGGTGAGCAGCTTTTACTCCTTGCGAGCGTAGTTTTGCTACCCATTCTCGTTCACTCTCTTCCATTTCCTTGCCAATTCTGTTCCAGTTATTAATAAACCCTGCGTTGTTACTTTTACAAAGACCATCATTACTTTCATAATCGTATGCCATATTCAATCACTCCTCTTCAACTATTGATTTTATTTTAGTGATTTCTTCTTCTAGTTTACTTAATTCTTCCTTCTTTTCTGTTAGTTCTCTCTGTAAAATACCTAACCTGTCAAGTACCAATTCCCATGTATGGATGTCTTTCTTTACGTACTTTTGGAGTTTAACTCCATCTCCCCACACTTCCATTTCTAATACGTGTAAGGTCTCATCGACAGTAAACGACTTAGCTTTCGCGCTATCATTACCTACATATAACGTTTCACGATACTCGTTTGCGTGAGAACCGCGCTTACCTACTACTAAATACGATTTGTTCCCCATATCCAATCACCTCTTGTTAAGATTTAACTTCCTTTAACTTGTCTTTATCTTATCATTCATTTTACTTTCTGTAAAGTACTTTTTTAATAAATTCTTGTAATTTCTTTTCCTTCGTAATCTTTAACGATTAACACGAGTTCTCCCTTAGCTGCACGTCCGTTGTAGAAGGTATTATTAAACTCTTGAAGGAATGCTTGCAGATTATCT
>Ga0268252_1000002_pt1 | contig 162701 bp, 144 predicted proteins | sample AgamicMgSfrz_FD_200244 | JGI IMG/M metagenome (GOLD analysis project Ga0268252, IMG submission 200244) | Agave microbial communities from Guanajuato, Mexico - Mg.Sf.rz (v2) (version 3) | ecosystem: Host-associated > Plants > Phyllosphere > Phylloplane/Leaf | place: Guanajuato, Mexico... | reverse complement strand
CCGCATGTGAAAATGAATACTGAATCTGTGGATGTTTGTCCTCAATGTGGTAAAGCTACGTTTGTAAAACAAGATGGTTGTACAACGTGCTTACCTGACCTTGGAGGCTGTGGACACAGCAAGTGTAACTAGAACGAATGTTTGATTTTAGGAAAGTAAGCTATATAAAATTATATAGCTTACTTTTTTATTTACTTTAAAGGATAAAAAAATCTAATTATTAACTTTTTTTGTTTAATTTTTTGTATAATATCTTTTGTAATACGTTTCTGAATTTAAAAGGCACATATGAAAGGGTTGTCTAAAAATGTTTTTTAAAAGGAAAAAAAGGAATAAAAATAATAATAATGAATTAAATTTGTTATTAGAACAGTTGAAAATAAATATAAAAAAAATAGAGTTGAGAAATAGAAGATTAAAAAAACAAGTTAAAACTCTAAAAAATACAGCAAAAAAATATATCCTTCTCTTGAAATATGAGAAAAGTTTATTAGAGTTGGAAAGAAAATCCCGAATAGAAGATGAGTTAGAACTGAATAATAAAATTTTATCCTTAAAGAAAAGTTTAGAAAATAAAAATAATTATATTGAACAGTTAAAAGACACACTGAAGAATGAACAGCAAAAAACAAAGGATTTAGAGGTATACATAAAAGAAATACGGAAAGAAAGGCTCTCTTTATTACCTACAGTTGAAAACATAATAAAATACAAGGGCAGAGCTAATTATGTTTATATACTAACAAACAAAGAGCGCACACATTTTAAAATAGGAAGAACAAAAAATGATTTAAAAGGTAGGCATAAAGCGGCTGAATTCCATTACTATTGTAAAACAGGAAAAGATGAAAACTTAACAAGGATTAAAGTATTTGAAACAGAAAATGCTTATTTATTGGAGCCTTACTTACATAATAAATTTAAAAATAAAATGGTTGTGAATTTCTCTTCAAATGAATGGTTTCATTTGGATACAGAGGATTTAAATTATTTACTAAATGACGGGTATAGATTAGATGGGGATTTTATGAAAATATATTCACACAAATTATCTGAAGAAAATATAGTAGGGGAAAATTTGTTAAAAACATCTTAGGAATTTATATTGAACAAAATAGCCCATAGTGATTAATAAGGAATACCAAAAGTATTTCTTTTTTATTGATGAATATTATTATTTAGATTCAAAATCAATTTCTTTTACAGAATCTTCACCAGCTTAAATATAGTCAATTGTATTTGTATCAGGATTAAAGCTAAAAGTAGCTACATTAGTTGCTAGAACAGTCGAACGGATGTAGGGTTTAGTCCAAATCGTATTGACTCACTTCCAGGTGCTATTGCTAAAGTATTTATCATTTTAAGCGAGAAGACCCCCACCTCAAGCACGGAGTGGTAGGTGGGGGTAGTTCAATAAAATGGCTTATAGTGATGTAGAAGAAGTTAAGGAAGAAGTAGTAACCAATGCAGAAGAGCCGCATGTGAAAATGAATACTGAATCTGTAGATGTATGTCTTCAATGTGGCAAAGCAATGTTTGTTAAACAAGACGGATGTACAACATGCTTGCCGGACCTTGGAGGATGTGGACACAGTAAGTGTATGTAGGAGCTATATTCTATTAAATGAATATTTAATAGAATAATAGCCTTAAAGTATTAATATAGATAGACTTATTAGACAGTTATTACAAATGCACTTGCATTAATTAGTTGTTATTTTAATGAGTATATGTGCATCAGGGGGATTGTTAATCAATCCCTCTTTTTTTATATTATTGGGTATAATTTATGGTTTATTCTAAGTTGTTGCTATAATAACCATATTTTATATGAAAGCTTATATGACCATCTTTACATAAGATAATACCGTTATTTAAATCATATTTTAATTCTTTATAAGTTTTTAGTTATAAATATGGTGAGCGAGCGTTTGAATTTCATCTTTATTGTCACTACAACATTTATAGATGTAGTTGTCTCACACAACAATATTAATTCCTTTTTATTATTTTAAGCGTGAAGACCCCCACCTCAAGCATGTAGTGGTAGGTGGGGGTAGTTCAATATTAATTAGAATTAAAAACATGAATTCAAAAAAACGAATAAAAATTGTTTCTAATATATTTAACTAAAGAAATAGAGTACGTATACGCAAAGCTAAAGTAAAAGCACAATTAAAGGGGTAATTCCCCATTCAAAAAAATAATTTCAATAATAAAAAGACGTTAGTGAATTACTAGGTTCTCTTTTAGCTAGTTACGAAAATTCAGGATTTAGTTTTTTTATTTGCAATGCCATTTTTGGTGATGTAAATGAAAGACTATTTATTAATAGAAAAAAAGATAATTAACGTCTTAAAAGAACACAAAGTTGTTGTATATCAAAACGAGAGCTATGTGGTGAAAAAGGTGGCTAAACCTAGACCTAGTAAAGGAGAGTGTAAAACCGATGTTTATATCCTCCTTGAAGGCGAAAAAGGCAAAAGGATAGAAATTAAATTAAGTGTAAAGAAAAAGAATTCAAGCGAATTTTTAGAAAATAAAATAACCCAAAAAAGAGCAAAAACGATTTTTGGGGAAAAGTATCAAGAAATTATTGAGATTACAACAAGTTTAATAAAAAATAAGTTTGTAGAAAGTCCATTAATATATACGAAAAGGACAGGAAATGTTGAAGAAGGTTCAGTTACGATGGGATGGAGATTCGAGGTAGTAAATAAAGAACGAAAATTGAGTATCCCGTTGCAAATGAGTGAAAAGGATATTATAAATTGTTTTTATAAGGGAACTAACTTAGAAGAAGATAAACGCAATGCCAAAGTTGAAGGGAATATTATAATTAATTCCGGAGTGGCGAGTCATATTATTGTTTGTAATGAGGAAGATATAAAAGATTATACTGATGTATTAAGCAACATGATTAGTTTGGACGTATACAAGCCTGAAAAGCTCTATTTAGCCTTTATTTCAAATAATTATAGAACAAAAAAAGATAAAATTGACGGTTCCCGGGCTTTGGCTGTTTATGTTGAATGGCAGTTAATAAATGGTGAATTAACTTATAATTTAGTATTTAATAATCCATTAACTTATACTGGAAGATACTTAACAACTAAATTAAAGCAAGACTTAAACAAATCTAAATTGGATTTAGACCATATCAAACTAAGTAATAAGGTTTTAAAGGTTACTATTTAATCAATGTACACTCAAATGCATTCAGGCAACACCCTTCATTAAATATTCCTTGCCATTTATAATATATAAAAAAATGCGCATGTAACATGCGCATTTTTTTTAATTATGAACAATTATTTTAGTAGCTCCTGTTTGCCCTGGGTCAGAAAAAGCAACAACTCCAGTATCATACACAGTAACTTTTTGTCCGTATTTTAATTGATTCAATGCAGTCTCATCATTAACCCCATAATAAGTAAGATTATGCTTAGGTATCTTCATTACGTATTTAAATAATTCCTTTTTAGGCTTTTTTAAATCAGCCTTTTTTATTCCGCTTGCAACCAATATGTCGCCGCCTTTACCAGTAGTAGTAATATCAATAATATAACCTGTCTGTCCGAGATACTTTTTCTTATTCGTATTTAAAACAACAGTATCCTTATTGTTATTTAATTGTAATTCTGTTGCTTCGCACCCAGATAAAACTACTATAAAAACAAGTAAGATGAGCGTTGTATATTTAAATAACAAAGGTTTGTTCATTGGTCACCGTTCACCTGCCTTATGTTTTAAACAAAAACAATTCTGATTCGTTACTTATTGTTGTTTTGAAGAAAAAGTAATTTCTTTCGCTGAATTGTCACCTGCTTGTATGTAATCAATAGATTTTGTATCAGGATTATAACTAAATGTAGCAACATTAGTTGCTAAAATAATTTGATTATTAGTCTTTAAATTATATAAATAGAGTTCTCCGTTAGAAGTATCCGCTGTGTAAAGGATGCTTTCACTATCTACCCATTCCATGCTAAGAACATCTATTAAATCAGGGACTGTCATTCCGTTTAAAATTACTTTTTTACCTGTGATATCTCCTTCAATATCAGTGAATGATGCTAAATAAACTAATCTATCACTTCTAAAAGGGTTCACTTTAAAGTCCACTATGTACTTGTAATCATCATACTTAGGAAGTTCAAAAAGCTTTTTAGGCTCGTTTCCATAAATTATTTTATATAATGCATTATCTGCCTTAGAGTATCCAATTAAGTCGTCTAGATAAGGTTGAACCTTATCAACTTTTACATCTTTGAATCCTACTTCTTCTGCTGCGTAAGAACTTCCTCTTATTGATTGGTAATAATATGTACTAGGCTGTTCAAGAATAGAGAAGTAATTAAACTCTTTGTGCTGTCCAAAATCTACTGCACTACTATTTAATACAATAATATCTTCAAAACCATCTACATTCTTAATGAAATTATATCGATACAAAGTATAACCTTTTTCAGTTTTCTTTTCGAATAAAATATAAGGTTCATTGAAAGAAGGGAATACTTTAGTTACATCTTTTGTAAGAGAACGAGTTTCTTTTTTTACAGGGTCGTAATAAAGTATTTCGTTGTTATTAGTATAAGCAAATAGATAGCCTTTATAACTATTAAAGATTTCTCTGCTCATGCCTGGGAAAACACTGTTTTCTAAAATAACAGGATTCGATAAACTATATGAATCTAAAGTTGAGGTATCTTTAGTAGTATTAAAAACAGTCTCTGTTGTAGTTTCTAATGTATAATCAGCTTTTGTTTCATCCATTTGTTTTTCTTTAGTTGCAACCTCTTTGTCAGAAATATCACCATATATAATATCAGTTTCTTTATTTATCGTTTCAGGGGCATTGTCATTACTATTAGTCTTAGACAGAGTTGTGTCAGTAGAATTACTTTGAAGACTTGATTTTGACTTACTAAGTAAAGAAATTGCCATAATAACGGTTATTAATATGAGTACTAGTATAATCCCTAATATGATTTTTCGATTTTTGTTTCTCATTTTATCTTCTCCTCTCTTTTTTCTCATAAAAATTTTTTCTATGATAACATATAGTTAAAAAAAAGATAGTTTTTGGGTGAAAGAGGTGAAAAATGGTCCTTGTTAAAATTGCTTTGTACATTTTTATTTTTACATTTGTCATGTACATGGCTTACAGAGCGTTGTGGTTAATATTTTTTCTGTTTAATTTTAGGTTTTGGGAAATGCTACTATTAAAATTTTCTCCAGATTTCTTCGCAAGCTTGCAGACTTCTCATAAAATTATCCTCTTAACCTTTTTGTCGATTATTTCATATTTACTAATATATATACTAACTATGAAAATGCCTTTAATAAGATATATTTTATTAGCTGTTTTATTTGTTATTGCTATAAAGCAATATAGTGTGTCGGATATATTAGTTTTTAAAGATTACTTTGAGAAAAACGGAATGTGGAGTATGGATTATTGGTATGCAGAAATTAAAAAACCGTTTAATTTAAAAGAGGGAGAAATATTTAAAAATATTAACGAAGTATTTAATGATTTTGTAGGTTTCTTTTTAAAGATGATTGATGCAATCAAGAAAATGTAGAAAAAAAGAGCTTAATTAAAAGCGTCTTTTTTTCTTTTTTTTATGCTTGTTTTCTTCATTGTAGGACTCATAAATAGCAAACAAAGAACCAAGCCAGAAATAATAAGTATGAAAAGGAATTTCTTCTACTAATTCGTTTTCAAGCAAAAAATACTTGTGTGAAAATTCTTCAGAATAAAAGAATAAACTAACTTCTAAACTGTAATCATCTATTAAGTAATAAAATTGCCCCATTAATTCATCATCTACCATAACTGTTAGTACCTGTGATTGTGCTTCTTCGCCTTCTAAAAAGGGTTCATCAATATATAAATTTTTTCCTCTATCCTTAAAGTAGTTTTGAAGATGCGTCATAAAAAATGGAAAGAATTCGTTTCTTGAAGTGTATTTAGAAATTGAAAGCGATGGAGCGTTATGATAAATGAGTTCGATTTGTTTTAAAGAAATCACAATATCACCCCAATATCATTTGAAACGCCCCAATAAATAACATATTTCTAGGGAAAAGCAAATTTTTGAATAACATTATTTAAAAAGCTTTAATTTCTAATTTTTTTGCCATATTCCTTTAGGCGAAAATAAAAAAAGGAGGGGAAGATTGTGGGCATACAAGCTATAAATTCACAACCATTTCAAATGAATACTGCAATTCATAATAGAGTGAACCAAGATGTTAGTTTGTTTAAAAAAGAGTTTTCTGTAGATGTTCATAAAAAAGAAAAAGTTAATGATACAAAAGAAACGCTTGAAAACATGCTATCTGATATTAATGAACTCAAAGATAAAATTGACTTTGAGATGTCTGTAGAAAACGTAATGAAATACAAGACGCTCGTAAAGTCCTTTTTATCTTTCTATGCAGATAATGCTCTTCAGACAAAAGATGTTATGTATAGAAATGGTAGACATAACGAGAAACTTACAATCGTAAAAAAGATAGATGATGGAATAAATGAACTAGATGATGCAATGTCACTTCTAGATACCAAAAGCGGTCATTTAGACATGCTAAGAAAAATTGGTGAAATTAATGGAATGATTGTGAATTTAAGAGTCTAACCAATCTTATGTGCTTTTAAAGAGAAAGAAGGAATTAAGGTGTACGCAAGCTTAACAGCTAGATTATTAACAGTGAAAAGAAACTACCAGACAGGGGTTAATATAACAGAACAAATATTTGAAGCTTTGAAGAATAATGAGATTAAATTATTGCCTGGATTAACAATACAACAAACGGAATGCATGCAGGAAATAACAAGTGGAAAAGAAGAGTTAAAAGAGACTGTGAAAAACATAATAGAAACTTATAATGTTCAAGCAGACGAATATAAAGTTCAGCATATTCTACCTTTATTTACACAGATTCAGAAAGAGAACATTTTGGATTTATCTAGAGAAATATATGAACTAGAAGTTTTTCTTCAAAGAATACTATATAGAAATCAAGATATGCTTGATGCCATTATTCGCTCTACACAAACAATTGTAGATACAGCAGTGGATTATAGTGAAAATGAATACAAAGAAAGTCAGATATTCCTTAACGAAAAATTTTAACGAGAAAGGTAGATACATATGACATTAAGTTTTAATACCTCCTTATCGGGTTTAATGGCGGCACAAAAAGCCATGCAAGTAGCACAAATGAACGTTTCAAACATGAATACAGATGGTTATGTTAGACAAAGAGTCGAACTTGCTGAAAATACATCTGCTGGTGGTTCGGGAATAGAGCAAAAAATAGGTTCAGGAGTTATTACTGAAAATATTTCTAGAATGACAGATTTAATTATGCAGAGTAATTATAACAATCAATCTTCTAAGGTGGGCTACTACGAAGAAGTAGAATCCACATTATCAGAAGTAGAGACGGTTATGGGTGAGGATTCTATCGGAAAACTAAGCAATATGATGCAAGATTACTTTAATTCATGGCAAGAACTATCAAAGTTTCCTGAGGAGAGCTCTTATCGCTTTGCTTTGGTAGGGGAGACAGGAAAACTAACTCAAAAAATTAATGAAATGGGGAAAGAATTGGGGCGAGTGCAACAAGATGTTATTGATAACACTCAAGTTCAAGTTAAAGAAATGAACACTATCCTAAAGGGGTTAGCAGAGGTCAATAAGAAAATTAATGAAAATGGTAAATTCGTTTCCAATGGATTATTAAATGAAAGAGATAGACTTGTTAACCAATTGTCATCGTATACACAAGTGGAAGTCAGTTATGAAAGTAGTAATCCTGAAGCAGTAAGTATCCGCTCGGGTGGAGTTTATCTTCTTGACAACGAAAAAACATATGATATTCGTTTAATGAAATCAAACGATGAATACTATTTATCTAATGGAGCAGCAAGAATTGATGTGTCAAACGGTAAGCTAAAAGCAAACTTAGACTTAGTAGATAATTACATTGGAAAATACACAAATCAATTAAATAAGTTAACCACTGAATTAATTAATCAAGTAAATAGCATCCATAGTTCTGGATATAGCATGAATGGAGATACAGGCATCGATTTCTTTGTAGGTACATCAAGTAAGGATATAAAAATTAATCCTATCTTAAAAGATGACCCTAGTAAAATTGCTACATCTGCTGTGGCAGGAGTGGAAGGAAACACAGATATTGCTAAGCAAATCTCTAATGTAATTAATCAACCTGTTGATTTGAATATGAATTTTAGAAACTATGTTAACTCATTTAGTATGGGCATGGCTCAAGATTTAAATAATGTATCGAGTCAAGTTACTGTACAAAATGAAGTATTAGTAGGCATAGGGGAACGAAAAGCTAGTTTAGAAGGTGTTAACTTAGAGGAAGAAATGACTAACCTAATGATGTATCAGAAAATGTTTGCTGCAAATGCAAAATCTATAAAAACACTTCAAGAAACATTAGACACAATTCTAAATATCATGAACTAATTTTTATGAACTAATTTTATAGGGGGGTATTATCATGAGAGTTGCTTCATTTCACCAATTTAATAAAACACAATACAATATTAATTTAATTCAACAAAAACAAGCAAATCAGCAATTCCAGCTTTCTACAGGTAAAGAATTTTCTAAAGCAAGTGAAAATCCAATTAAGGCAAAGCAGGCAGAAATTATTAAGCAGAGTATGGATAAAGTAGAGCAGTATCAAAAGAATGTGAGTGACGCTAAAGGAATTATGGAAACAGCGGTAACTACTTTACAAAATACATACCAGCTCTTAGAGAACGTAAATACAGAGATTTTAAAAGCTCAAAATGGTACGTATAACGACAATGATATGCAGACTATGGCTATGGTTATTGATAAAAGTATTGAACAAGTGGTCTCGGCTGCTAACACGACTCATTTAAACAGATATATTTTTTCTGGAGAGAAGATACTAACAAAACCATATGATTTTGATGGGAACAATTTAACCTATAACGGAAATGGAAACGATGTGAAAATTGCTGTATCTCCATATGTCGATACTACGGTAATGTCTAGTGGAGATAAACTATTTACTAAAACGATTAATGACTTGGTGACGATTAGAGACCAAATTAAATCTGGAGATAGAAGCGGTTTAGCTACAAGTTTTGAAGAACATAAAAAAAATATGGATAATACCTTAAATCAGATAGCCACGATTGGTGTAAATATAGATGGGTTAGATATTGTGAATGAGGGATTTATTGCTCAGAAAAACAATCTAGAAGCAAGGCGTTCTGATGCGGAAGACATCGATTTTACTAAAGTCATTGTTGAATATTCCGCTACTCAGCAAACATATCAAGCAACCTTAAAAGCCACATCTATGATGTTTGATTCAAGCATACTAAATTATATTTAATGCAATAAATTTTTAAAAAAGAGGTGAATGAATATATGGCAGCAGAATTAACAAGATTTGATAATACAACCCGTTTAATGGGTATGAGTAATAGCTTGTTTAATACAAATGACCTTGTTGAGGCAGAATTGCAAATTTTAGATTTACAAGCAGAGCCAAAAAGGAATCAAAAAACACTGTTAACTGAAGAACAGACCGTTTGGAAAAACTTTAAGACAGACTTTAGCACATTGACAAGTGCATTTACTGATATGAGATTTTTTAAAACAGGTCAAAAGGATATTTCTTATACAAAAGATGGAGTAGTAGGTTTTACACCAGGAACTAACGCACAACCAGGAGAGTACATAGTTAATGTAAGCAAACTTGCAGAGAGACATCAAATAGCAGGAACTGATATGGGCTCCACAGACCAAGCATTGGGAAAAGATGATGTAGCTAAAATTAATGGCGTTGACTTAGAAATAACAAGTGATATGTCTCTTAGGGATGTTGTAAATAAAATTAATGCTGGTAATTATAATGCTTCTGCATCAATTATTTCAAATAGATTGGTTATTACAGCTAAGGAGACAGGAGCACAAAATAAATTATCTTTAGAAGATGGAGCAAACGGCTCTTTAAATTCTTTAGGTATATTAAATGCAGATGGTTCGGTTGCAAATGAACTTCGTACAGCGCAAGATGCAGAGTTTAGTGTAAATGGAATTTCGTTAACTAGGTCTACAAATACAGTTTCTGATGTAATTGAAAATGTAACTATAGATTTAAAGAATACTTCTACAGAAGATATTCGTATTTCGGTTAAGAACAATACCACCGCTACTGTAAAAGCAGTTAAAGATATGGTAACTGCGTATAATAAAGCGGTTCTTCAATTTCAAAAATATACGGATAAAGGTACTTATCTTCAAGGTCAATCTATTCCTTTGAACGTTAAAAGAGAAATGTCTCAGTTATCAAATTTTTCATCAGCTACAGGTGGATATTTATATGAATACGGAATAGAGACGGATGGAACTGCGAAAGATGGAACACTTAAGTTAGACGAAACAAAACTAGAAAAAATGTATAACGAAGACCCTAAGAAATTCGAAAGTATGTTTTTCGGTCAAAACGGTTTAGGAAAGTTTATGGAAGAAAAAATGCTTAAGTACACAGGGGAAACCGGAACAATTAGTACTAAGATAGACGGGTTGCAAAAGAGTATTGATAGTATTACTAAATCACTTACGCAGTTTGACCAATATTATGAAAATCAAAAAAATACAATATTAAGCAAGTATGCAGCTTTTGAATCTACGTTAGCGGGATTAAACTCTACAATGGATTACATGACTGCGCAATTATCTTCAATGAACGGTTCCAATAAGAATAGTTAAGAAAATAAATCGAGGGGAGACAAACAATGAGCGGTTACAATATATATCGAGAAAATGAAATTATGACAAATCATCCAGTGGAAAATACAATTCTAATGTATGAAAATTGCATACAAAGATTGAGAGTAGTAAAGAAACATTATCTGGAATATAAATTTTCAGCAGCAGATGAACAATTAGAAAGGTTAGAGCAGATTGTTGAAGAATTAAAACTTCAAGTTAATGAACAAGCCGACCCAGAGTTAGCGGAGCTATTATATAGATTGTACGATTATACATTGGATGGTATCTACAAGATTTATAAATTCAGAACAATTGAACCAATGGAAGAAATAGAAAAGATTTTACTAGATTTAATAATAAGCTTTAAGGGAGCCATGAAACTTGAAGAAGGAAAATGAAATATTAAATAATTATATACTTCAACTGGATGACTTAATCAGAAAAGAGCAAAATACGGATTTTGATAGAGTGTTAAAAGAGTTTGAAGGTTGGGTAAGAAGTGTACCTCAAAAGGAAAAAGAAGATATTCTTAATGAAGCTATTCCTAAGATTGAAAAATACATAAAGCAAGCTGAAGAAAAGATGAAAATGTATGAAGATATTGGCATGGATAAAACATTGAAAAGGGATATTAATCAAAAATATAGTCAGTATTAAAAAGGGGTGAGGGATATTTTAGAGATATTAGGAGTATTTATAACACTAGCTTCAATTTTATCATTAGGTTTACTAAATAGAGTTTGTCTTATAGTTATAAGAAAGAAAAAGTACAGCATAAAAGTAAAAATAGTTAGTGTTGCAGTTTTAATTATTGTAAATATAATAATTATGTATGGAATGAATGGTGTGCTTGGAAAAGTGATGTTTTTAATACCGCTAATACTATTCGGTCCCTCATGCACTTTGTTTTTTAATAGAAAAGATGATAGATAGAAGGAAATAACTTGTATTTCCTTCTTTTTTTACTAAATAAATAAAATTGAAGTTGCGTAATTTGTGATAAGATAAAACTTACATAAAGGAAACGAGGAAATCTAAAGTGCAAAAAAACGTATTAAGAAGAATTCTTATTGCAACTATAATTGTCGTAAGTTTAATATCTCTAGGATTACTAGCAATATACACTTTTGCTAAGTCGGGATGTGGAGAAGAAACAATAAAGAAGACAAGGCTATCAAGTCAATACAAATTAGAATTGCAGCGCGGAAGTTGCGGTGCAACCACAGGTTTTAGTTATTCCTTACTTATAAAGGGAAAAGGTAAACAGGAAGAGAAGATTTTGGACTTCGATATGCTAAAGGAAGAGCCTGTAATTCAAGCTAAACTAAAAGGAAATAATCTTGAAGTGTTTTATCACCCCGCAACCGTAGTATACAAGCAGATAAGTAGCTTTAACGATATAAAGATTAAGTTTGAAAGAAAAGGTGGGAATTATAAAATTCCTTCCTATCTGAAAAAGAATAGAAAAACTTCAGATGTAGAGTACACAATATTATTTGATAATGACTTAGAAATCTTTAGCAGTGAGGAAATTCTTGCTGCCCAGTATGGGTATGCTGTTAACGGAAAGGGAGAAAGGTTAGGGAAGTGGAACAAAGACTGGATAGTAATTGGAGAAAGCAATTATGAGATACCCATTGTGATGGAACCAAACAACCCCTATGTTTATGTAGTAAAAAAAGAGGAAGCGGGATGGAAGAAAATTAAGATAGCAAATTCTTATCGAGAATTCCAAAATATTTCAAAAATAATAGATAAGAATTCAGAAGATAGAGAGTTTAGAGAAGATAGAAAGGATAACCCTTTACCATCAAAGGAATTAAAAGAATTTTGGTTAAGAGTAAAAGAGGCAAATGGGAATAGGGAATACTGGAATCATTGGGTAAGCGGAAGGTCAATTGTAAAAGGATATAGCGAAAGTTAAAATTTAAAGATTGGAGAGGTGCTTTGTCTATTGATAAAGCACCTCTTTTTTTTATTAAATCTAAATTATTACTTGTTCCTATATTTTAAGTATCCCTACATCTTATTAAAATTTGTAGGGTTTTAATGATTGACGATAAAAAGAGAATAAAAGAAACTGAGATTATTTTGAAATGAGGGAAGTACATGAGCTTTATTGATGATATAAGCGGAATAATGAATTATTCCGTACGTAAAAGAGATGCTATCTCAAACAACATATCAAATCAAGCTACTCCAAATTATAAAGCTCAGGTTGTTAAATGGAATGATGCAATGCACCAAAATGGTGATGACCTAAAAGTGACAAATAAAGGGCACATTCCTTTGCAACAGAGTAATGATAGTTTCACTATTGAAACTGATAATGAGACACAAGTTAGGTCAGACGGAAATAACGTAGACCAAAATAAAGAAATAGTTGAGATGATGAAAAATAATCAATTATTTTCTACTTCCTTAAACGCTTTAAATAATTATTATGAAGCAATGGGAGCAGCAAGAGGTAAGTAATTTCTTTGGTATAAAGGGGATATGAGATGTTTAACAGCATAGATATATCAGGTTCAGGAATGGCTATGGCAAAGAAATGGATGGAAGTATCAAGTAATAATATAGCTAATATGAACACAACTAGAGGCAGTGACGGAAATCCATACAGAAGACAAACTGTTGTTTTGGAAGAGAGAACTAAGTTTGAGAATTATTTAAATAAAGATGTGAGTGCAGGAGTTCAAATTAAAGAAATTGCATCAGATAAATCTGAGGATTTAGTATATAATCCGGACCATCCCGATGCTATGCAAAATGGATACGTAAGAATGCCACAAATTAACCTTACTGCTGAAATGACCAATATGTTAGCTGCTCAAAGAACGTATGAAGCTAATGCCTCTACATTCTCTGCTAATAAAAAAATGATGGATAAAGAGCTTGAGATTGGCAAGTAAAAAACTAATAAAGGGGGTTAGGTAGTAAACTACCGAAACTATGAAAATACTTAACGTTGATAATAGCACTAATAACTTTTTTGATTTAAATACAGGTAATCAGATATCGACAGATGAGAAATCAAAATTTGAAGGAATGCTAAATACTATAGATTCAATTGAAAAAAATCAAATTAACACTAGAGCATCTATTACTAAGATGTTAACAACTGGTGAAGGAGATACTCATGAATTACTAATTGCCTCTAATAAAGCTGTTTCCCAAATTAAGACAGCTTCTGTATTTAGAGATAAGTTCATAGAGAGTTATAACACAATCATGAATACACAAATCTAATAGGAATGGGCGTGTGAATATTGGAAGAGAAAAACCTTATAGAAAAAGTAAAAGAATTCGCTCTTAAGTATAAAAAAGTCCTCATTGGGTTTGTAATTGTATTGGTCGCATTGTCTACATTTATAAGTTTAAAACCAGATGGATACGAAAAAGTATATTCTAACTTATCTGATGAAGATAAACAGGCGATTATAGTAGAGCTTTCTAAGAGAGGAATAGACTATAAATTAGATGAAACAGGACAAAATTTATCTGTAAAGAAGGAAAATGTAAGTGTAGTAAGACAAGAAATGAATGACCTGGGTTTACCTAGTAATTCAAGTGGGACTGAAGGATATGACTTGTTCTTAGAAAATTCTTTAGGGACTACATCTGAGCAACAAGCGCTAAAGGAATTAGCGGCAAGAAAAGGGCAACTTGAGTCAGAGTTAGTAAAAAGTTTTCCTTTTATAGAAACTGCAAAAGTAAACTTTAACGTACCCAAAGATGAGAGTATCTTTGAAAAAGAAGAAAAGAAGGGTACAGCCTCAGTAACAATAGGATTTAAAAGAGGAACTAACATTAATAAACAACAGTTACTTGGAATTCAGAATATGGTTAGTTCCGCTCTACCTAATATTTCTCCTGATGATGTTAAAGTCATTGATACGGAAAAAGGAATTATTTCTGACAGTATCTTAAATGATGATGAGACAGGTTCAAGTGCATACGAGAAACAAATGGCAATTGAAAAGCAAGCAGAAAATAACATACATGATGATATTAAACGTTCATTATCTAGCCTTTTTGGGTATGACAATGTTCAAATCAATGTAAAAACATCAATTAATTTTGACGAAATTGTTCAAAATATAGAAAAGTATGGCGATGATGGAGTATTAAGAAGTAGAAATAAACAAGATGAGGATACAGTTAAAGTAGATGGTGCAACAACTCCAGAAGCAGGGACAGACTCTAATGGGGAAGTTGTAGGTTACGATGTAAGTTCAAGTGGTGGAAAAGTTGTTTATCAACAGAAGAAGAATAATATTATAGAGAATTTTGAGATATCAAAAACTGTAGAAAAAGTAAGGAAAAATCCAGAGTTAACAAATACGAATGTAGTGGTGTGGGTAAATCAGGCTGCTCTTAAACAAAGGCAAATAAATGTTAATCAATTCAGAACAGCTGTTGGAGTTGCAGCGGGGCTTACGTACAATCAACAAGATGACACATTTACTAATGGTCAAGTAAACGTTCTGTTCTTAGATTTCCAGGATACACCTAAAACAAAAACAGCAAAAACTAAGCAAAAAACAGGTCTTGAAGGTTTTATGGATAAGTATGGTCTGTATGTTGTTATAGGTATAGGTGTTTTAGTTTTAGTAATTGGTATACTGATTTTCTTCCTTATGAGAAAGAAAAAGAAAAAAGAGGCTGAAGAAGCAGCAATGCAAGCGGCAGAAGCAATTCTTAGAGACCAAGAGGAAAGAGAAAGAGAATTAAATAGTTCAAGTTTAAAAAATAAGGAAGATAAAGGTGAACAACCACACAGTGTAAATATCATCATTGAAGGTGAAGAACCTGTAGAAACAGAAGAAGAAAAAGAAATTAGAATAAGAAGAGAAGTTAGACATAAAGAATTAAATGAGCAAGTAACAGCTTTAAGTAACGGATATCCTAAAGAAACCGCAGAGTACATAAAGAAACTACTAAAAGAGAGGAAGTAGTTAAGAGTGGAAAATGAAGAAAAAGTAGAATTAACGTCGCGTGCGAAAGCAGCGATGTTAATTCGTATGTTTACAACGGAAACAGCCCAACAAGTTATACAGGAACTTAATAAAGAAGAACAAGAAATTTTAGCGCAAGAACTAGCTAAATCAGGTGATTATACAAAGGACGAATATAATGAAGTAATGGCAGAATACCTATTCTACTTTGGAAGTAGAAATATAGGGACTATGGGTAATGGAATTGAGTATTTAAGACAACTGTTTAAACATATGGATGAAAAAGAATTCCAAAAAATGCTTGGTAGAGTTTACTATGATGTAGATAATCCTTTTGAGTTTTTAAAAAAGGTAAAAGACGTAGAACCTCTTATTACTGCATTAGCAAAAGAGGACACGCAAACTATAGCTCTTATATGTAATCACCTAGATTCAAAAATAGCTGGGGACCTCTTACAGTCACTACCTGAAGAAAAAATGATAGATACATTTGTGGCTTTAGCTAAATTAGAACAAGTTGATAGTGAGTTAATTGCTAAAATTGGTAAAGCTGTGGAGAATCAACTTAACAAAATGAGCATGGGGGATTCTAACCAACAAGAAGGATTAAAATCAGTAGTTAGTATTCTAAATAATGTGCCAAGGGGAATTGAAAAAGTTGTACTAGAAAGACTAGAAGTCATGGATAAACCGCTATCTATAACAATTAAAGAGAATTTATTTACTTTTGATGATTTAAAAACTTTGGATAATCTTACGTTACAAAAAGTTCTTAATGAAGTTCAAGATGTTGGTGCCTTAGCAAAAGCAATGAAAATAGCACCAGAAGAACTAAAAGAAAAACTATTGCAATCCATGTCGGAAGGAAGAAGAGATATGGTAACAATGGAATTAGATAGTATGGGACCATTAAAACTAAAAGATGCTGAAAAAGCCCAACAAGAAATAGCTAATTTAGTAAAGCGTCTCGAAAAAGAGGAAAAAATTCAAATAAATAGAGGCGATGAAGATGTCATTTTATAACTATAACGGAGGTAACAGAATCCCAAAAGATTCTGTTACTATTTCTGATGATAAGTACTTAATAAAAGTCCAAGATATTATTCCTGAAGAACTCCTAACAACCGAAGAAAAGCAAGAAAGGGTTAAAAAGACAGAATTGCAGCTGAAAGAAGAAGAATTAAGGTTGTATGAAAAACAATTAAGAAGAAAAGAAGAAGAATTAAAAATTAGATTGGCAGATTATGAACAAGAAAAAAGTGAGTTTCTTCAAAGATTTAGAAATGAAGAAGAGGAATATGAGCGAAAAAAAAGACAGGAATACTACGATATGAGGGAATTTATGTGGGAAAACGCATTGTTGTTAGCTGAAAAAGTGGTTGGACAAAAGATAAAGGCTAATGATTTTTCAATGGAAAATATGTTTACTAATTTATTAAAAAATTTACCAATTGCATTTGAAGAGTTAACAGTAACCATTAACCCTGAGACATTAGATGTATTAAATGGAGAAAATTCAAAAAGTAGCTGGATGTTAAAAAATATTAACTGGAAGTTTGACTATAGTATGCAATTAGGTGAGTTCATTGTAGAAGATGAGAAAGAATTTTATGATTATCGCTTTGAATCTATTTTTGCTGAAGTGAAAAATAAAATAGAACAGCGAAATAAAGATGTTAGGAGTGGAGAAGAATGATTAAATTTCAACAAGAAAATGAAAGTTGGAGCGAGATTATTAATTCCTCTCCGCTTTTTTTAAGAAGAGGGAAAATACATACTATTAAAGAGCAATATTATATATCAAAAGGTCCAAAAGCAAAGATAGGTGATATCTGTTTAGTAGGTGTAAATAATATAATGTGCGAAGTAATAGCAGTAAACAAACAAGATAATATTTTATTGCCATTTAATACAGGTGAACGAATAGAAAATGGAGACTGGGTTGAAATAATTTCTGATACAGTAAAGGTTCCGGACATGCAGCATATTTTAGGGAAAGTACTGAATGCAAATGGTGAAGTAATTAATGGTTCAAACCAGGTACCTTTTGAAGAAGTTTCTTTAGAAAGTCCTCCAATTAATGCATTTGAACGAGAAGAAATAAGTGAGTCACTTGAAACGGGTGTAAAAGCAATAGATGCTATGATGACTATTGGAGTGGGACAAAAAATAGGGATTTTTGCAGGCTCTGGGGTCGGTAAATCGACACTGTTAGGTATGATTGCAAAAAATGCAAAAGCAGATGTTATTGTTATAGGACTTGTAGGAGAGCGTGGTAGAGAAGTAAAAGATTTTATCCGAAAGGAATTAGGAGAAGAGGGTTTAAAACGAAGTGTGTTAGTAGTAGCTACATCTGATGAAAGTAGATTAATGCAATTAAGGTCTGCAAAGTTAGCTACATCTATCGCTGAAAAATTCCGGGATAAAGGAAATAAAGTTTTATTAATGATGGATTCTGTAACTAGATTTGCAGACGCTAGGCGTGATTTGGATATTGCTACTCAAGATTTCCCTGTGGGTGGAAAAACACTGTCTATGGCAGACTATATGAAGAAACTATTAGAACGTTCGGGTAAAACTAAAAAAGGCTCTATAACAGGAATATATACAGTACTAGTAGACGGTGACGACGAAAATGGTCCGGTTCCGGATTTGGCTAGAGGTATACTGGATGGACATATTGTTTTAAGTAGGGATTTGGCAACAGCTGCGCATTATCCAGCTATTTCTGTACTAAGCTCTGTAAGTCGTATTATGGAAGATATAGTAGACGAAAAACATTGGAATATAGCAAATAAAGTTAGATATTTATTGTCAATATACAGAGATAATGAAACATATTTCAAGTTAGGAACTATAAAAGAAACAACAGATAACCAACATATTTTTGAAGCTAAAAATAAAGTAGAGTTAATTAATAAACTACTTGTACAAGAGAGACACACAAAATTTAAAATGGATGAAACTATCCAATTGTTCGAGAAAGTTATTTAAACAATTTAAAATAAAATAACTAATTTTGATGAATGTTTATTATAAACATTCATCTTTTTTTTGCATGAAAGGGAAGTTTTAATGAATGAAAAGACATATAAAGCAGTAAAGTTCAAATTTGAACAAGAGAAATTGACTATTGAAGAAGAAATAGCAAGCCTTCAACTAAAAAAAGATAAGGTTATTAACAGGAAAGAAACTGAAGAAAATAAGTTAAAAAATTCTTCTAATTTACTAAGAGAAAGAAAAGTAGTAACCGCTGCATTACTAAATCAGAGATTTGATTATGCATTTGTTAAGCAATGTGAAAGAGAGATTGCTTTAATTAATACATATATTGAAAAATGCAATAACAATTTAGAGGTTATAAAAGAACAGGAAAAGTACATAAATGGTATTTATTTAAAACGAATAAAAGAAAAAGAATATAAAGAGAGAAAAAGAGAAGAAGAAACGTTGGTTGAGTATAAAAAGTGGTTAGGTTTCTCTTAAATAAGGAGGTAGGAGTAATACTCCGTATGTTATGAATGTAACCAATTTAATAGATATAGGAACAAAAGGGTTAAATAATGTGGAACCCAAGAATGACTCGGTAGAAAAAAGCGGCAATCAAGGAAAAAGTGATAGTGGGTTTGAAAGTGTTCTTGCAGGAAACAGTAACAGGTTATCAGGTAATGACAAAGTTAAGGAAATAGTAGATGTTGATAAAACCTTAGAAGTTGAAGATGAAAAAATAATAATGAATGATTTAACAAAAGCTAATGGGATGGTGGACGAAAAGCTACCTCTTAAAGATTTATTAACTAATAATATGAAAGTTAATATAGTAAACCATATAGAGGGTAATATGCCGATAGAAGAGGGCTTGGTAGACTTAAAGAAATCCATACCAATATTAGATTTAAGAGAGACTAAGTTAGCAGAACAGAATCCTGAAGACTTATTGCAAGACAATGCTCTGTCAATTGAAATGGATGATAGTTTATTTAAGCAAGAAGTATTAAAAACTCTAAAAGAAGTAGCTAATAAAAGCCTAGAACAAAAAGACAACGAAAAAATTAAAAAGGATGACGTGTTAAGTTTAGTTAACCAAATACACGAAGTAATTGGTTTGTTAGCTGAAATGCAAAAATTACTGGGTAATGAAGAAAATATTCAAAAAGGAATTGAAGATATAAAAAATAGACTAAACCTTATAAGTAGTGCTCAACTTCCTAATATCACTAATGGAGATGCTGAGTTTTCTCTTAAAGATTTTAATGTGCAGGTTAACGACATAAAAAATAAAATAGCGGATTTATTTAAAGAATCTAATGCAGATAATGTTTTAAAAACAAAATTTAATGAAGTACTAACAAGGCTTAATACAATGGAAGATGCAATTGTGAAGATAAAGCAAAACGACTCTTTAAGCGATACAGAAGTAGAAGTAATTCAATTAATTAAAAAAGATACTCTTAAAGATGACATACCTGATATTAATAATGAGAACAGTGAGATAGATATGAGTGCTTCAGAAAATAACATGGAACAAACGGAAGTAAGCAAAGAAGGTACCTCTGATATAATCCCCAAGACTGACATGAATACAAATGTTGATAGAACAATTAAATCTGGGAAACCTATTGAATTAAATCTTGAGCAATTAAAAGAAAAAGTAAATGACAAAATTAATTTAATAGAAAAGATGACTGTATCAAAAGATAAGATATTAATTTCTTTAAATCCGAGAAATATGGGGGATGTGGAACTGTTTTTCAAAAAAACTGCCGAAGGAGTAGAATTAACAGTCGAATTTAATGAAAAACATACAAAACATAAGTTAGAAGCTATGTTTGACGATATGAAAAAGGATTTAAAAGAAAAAAACATAGATTTAAACTTCATTTTTAAAGAAAAAGAAAAAAACAATGAAGAAAACTCAGAAAGAAAAAAAGAATATATACCAGAAGAAAGAATGTTAGAAAATGAAAATGAGCCTGAACAAACATTTCAGGAAGTAATGAAAAGAGTATTGAGAGGTGAGTAATGTGGAAGTTAATTCAGCCACTACTGCTGCTAGCTCAAGTTCGACTAGTAGTGCAATAACTGGTGCAGTGAATAATGAACGTGGAGTTATGAATAAAGATGACTTTCTCAAACTGTTCTTGGCTAGTTTGCAATACCAAGACCCTATGAGTCCTATGGAAACAAAAGATATGATGCAACAAATGAGTCAATTAACCATGGTTGAACAAATAACAAACTTAGGTAAGGTAGTGGACAACTTAAAAACTATTATGCAGCCTAATCCGCTAGACCAAGGGGTTAATTATTTAGGTAAAGAAGTCTCTGGAATTACGAGTTCTGGAGAATCAGTACAAGGTCAAGTAAACGAAGTGAAAGTAAATCAGGGCGTATTAGAGTTGATTGTAAATAATCAAACGTTAAATATAGGCAATATATCAAAAGTTGCTAACTATTCTGCTTACGCTAATGCGTAATTAATAGTAGTGAATTGTTTTATAAATAAGGAGTGTGGAACGAAATGATTCGTTCATTAGCAACAGGTGTTACAGGACTTAAAACTTTTCAAGAGGCATTATCAATTACATCAAATAATATTACAAATTCTCAAACAGTCGGTCACAAAGGGCAAAAAGCTAGCTTTGAAGATTTAGTGTATTTCCAATCAAAACCAGGTTCGAAAAGTACAGATATGTACGCAGGAGTTAATCCGATGGATATAGGTAGTGGAGTGAAGATGTCTGGAGTTAAAACTAACCTAGCTCAAGGTGCTATCACCAATACTGGTGGGAAAACTGATGTAGCAATTGAGGGAAATGGATACTTTATGGTTGGGGATGCCAATGGAAATAACGTCCTTTACACAAGAAAAGGTTCTTTTACAGCGGATAAATATTTAACAACAGAGGGTGGACAGTATGTTTTAGGATGGGGTGTAAATCCTATGACTGAAAAATTAGATACTACCACAGTTCCTTCAAGAATTGAAATTCCCATGGACCAAGTAATTCCTGGAGAGGCAACTACAAAAGCTACTGTTAAAGGAAATATAGATTATGATACACCAGTTGGTGAATCTGTGAGAACTCAATTCCCTGCATATGACGCAATGGGTAAGAGAACAGATATTACAGTTGAATTAGTAAGCAACGGTAAAAATGCAGCTGGGGAAAATGAATTTTCTTATGTAGCAATGCCATCTGATATTAAAAAAACAGATATCATTCAGAATGCTATGCTTAACATCAAAGAAAATGTGGGCACTTTAAAAGCTGGAGAATACGTTATTAATACAGTTCAAAATGGTATGGACCCTTCTAAGGTAGATATAACAATAACGGGTCCTGGTGGATTCAATTTAAACCAAACAGCGGATAATGTTGACCAAACGATTACTTTAAAAAATGGTGCTACTGATTTTATAACGCTAGACTTAAAGAAAATTACTGCGACAACTCCTGCTACTCAATTAAGTACTAGTATATTTGTTGGGGAAACTGGAACGGTAGAATTTGATGCTACAGGTAAAATGGCTAACATTACAAATGACAATAATGATGCTGTTCCGACAGTAGAATATAATTCTCCAGCAACAGGACAAGCAGTTAATATTGAATTGAACTTAACTGGCTTAACTTTATACGCAACAGATAGTGCTCTAAGAACAGAAGACGTTAATGGTAAAGCAGCTTCTATGATTAAAGACTTTAGCGTAACTGATGATGGTATTATTGTAGGTCAATATAGTGATGGCTCTATAAAAGAACTTGGACAAATTTCTTTAGCTATATTTGATAACCCACAAGGATTAACAAGAGTTGGAGCTAGCAATTACGCTCAAACTCCAGCATCAGGCGAACCTGAGATTGCACGTTCGGCAGATGTGGGAGCAGGTCGAATTAGAGCTAACTCATTAGAGAGTTCAAACGTTGATTTGTCTCAAGAGTTTGTTGATTTAATGGTTTATCAAAAGGCATTCCAAGCGAATACAAAAATTATTCAAGTATCTGATGAAGTAATTGACGGGATAGTAAATTTAATTAGATAAAACAGAGGTAACTCTGTTTTTTCAATGGTTACTTTAAAAATTGAAAAAGACTTTTTTAATTGATGTTGAATTTAATAAGGAAAGCGAAACTAAGAGGTGAAAAAGATGAATATACAAGAACAAAACAAGTTTTTTAATGAGCTTGGATTTTTTACATTATGTAATGCAGCTCCGGCAATGGGCAAATTTCTAAAAGATACTATTACTATCTCTTCTCCTAAAACTAAACTAGTAAAAATGCAAGATATAAAAAAAGAGATTCATAACCTAGTATATTCCAAAGTTGCGTTTAATGAAGGTGAAATTGGAGAAACCCATGTTCTAATGACTAATAGAGATGCAATGCTATTAGCTAAGTATGCAATTAAACAAAGGTTTAATCAGGAAAAAGAAAATAATGAGTGGGATGAGTTTAGTATTAACTCGGTTGAGGAGATTATAAATATTCTAGGTGGAAATATGACTGAAATTTTAAGTGTTATTTATGGAAAAGGAATTATAATTGATGTTCCCGAGTTACATCTAAGAGAAGAAAGTAAAAATTTTTATTCAGAAAATGAAGACTTAGTTTTTAATAAATTTACTATTTACCTTGGAGACGGAACTAAAGTTGAAATGATTGAGCTAGCAAAACAATCATATTACAAAGAATTGTTAAAACAATTAAGAAATAGGGTGTAAGTATGAGAATTAAAGACGAAATCCCATTAAAAGTAAGTTTTGAGTTAGGTAGTACAAAAAAGAGCATTAAAGACCTGTTAAATATGTCAAAAGGAACTACATATAGATTAGAAAACTCTAAAAAAGATGTGGTAATTATAAAAATAGGAAAAGAAAAAATAGGTGAAGGAAAGATATTTATTAGAGGTGGAAAAATGTATGTTCAAATAGTGGAATTGAGAGAGAAGGAGGGAGAAAAATGAAGAAAAAAATCTTAATAGTTGATGATGCAATTTATATGAGAGCAGTACTTAGGGATTTACTTGAACGTAATGGATACGAAATAGTTGGAATGGCTAAGAACGGTGAAATGGGCGTTGAGATGTATGAACAACTATACGTTAATGGGAATAAACCAGACTTGGTTCTAATGGATATAACAATGAAAAAAATGAACGGAATAGAAGCCTTAAAGGAAATAAAAAAGATAGACGCTATGAGTAACGTAGTAATGGTTAGCTCAGTTGGTGCCAAAAACTCGCTTGTAGAAGCAATTCATGCAGGAGCAAAGTACTTTATTAATAAGCCGTTTGATGATGAAGCTTTCTTGGCGACTGTTAAAAAGGCAATATTAGAAAAATAGACTAGAGAGGAAGGTGAAATTGTGAGTGGAGAAAAGTTATCACAAGATGAAATTGATGTTCTAATATCTTCATTTCAAACTGGTGGAGAAGAAGCTATTGAACAAGAAAATTCCAAGAAAGATTATAGAGAATACGATTTTAATAGACCTGAAAAATTTAGTATAGATAACTTACAAAGTATCGAAAGAATTGCGAATACATTTTCAAAAAATGTGTCACAAACCCTTACAGGAAGATTAAGAGCGCCAATAACAGTTGAGTTTGCTGGCGTAGAGCAAGTTGCTTTTGTGACTGATTATGCAGATATCATGACAAAAGATTATTATGGTTTTTTTGTAACAAGTTTAGGGCATCCAGACCTTCATGAAATTGTGGTGGAAATTGATTTAGCGTTTATTAGAGCTATACATAAAAGATGGTTAGGAAACGAGTTACCTAAGACATTGGGAGATAGAGTGCCTCTTACTGATATAGATTTGCTAACTGCAAAAAAACTAATTGAGAATATAGTTTATGAAAATTTAGAAGTAGCATTTAACAGTGTAGCTCCAATAAGTCCATCTCTTGCTCTATATCAAACGGATTCCACATTGCTGAAAATTACATCAGGCACAGATATGGTTGCTCTGGTTAATTTAAATGTAGTTTCTGAACATTGGCAAACAACAATTCGCTTGGTTATTCCGTATGAATCCGTAGAGGCTGTAATAGATAAATTAACGGTAGAAAACATAATGGAATTCACTAATAATAAGAAAAAGAATGATTATAGAGAGGAAATTGAGAAAGGATTAAAAAATGTAGAGGAAGAGGTTTACGTAACAGTTGGCGAAACGACTATGCATTTAGACGAATTGGTGAGAATAGAGGTAGGAGATTTCCTGAAATTTGATAACAAAGTAACGGATTCTCTAAAAGGTTACGCTGCCGGAGTTTATAAGTTTGACTGTTTAATAGGAAGAGATAAAAATAAAAAAGCTTTTCGTTTTCTGAAGTACAAAGAAGAGGAAGAGTTAGCATAAATGTAAAATAAGAAGGTGTGAAAAATGGATTATAAACCAGAAATTTTTACAATTGAATTTGAGGACTTCTCGGGTATAGAACATGAAAATAACATAGTTTACAACCATGAAGACATTGTAAAACTAGCAGATTTAAAACTGAGGGTTGTTGCTCAATTGGGAATAAGTAATTCTACTGTGGGTGAAGTCTCAAATTATAAGGTTGGAGACAATATAGAAGTAGATAGAATGGCAGGACATACAGTTGATATCTTTATAGGAAAAGAAAGAATTGCAATAGGAGAAATAATCTTAATGGATGAAAATTTTGGATTAAGAGTTACGGAAGTAGTCTCCCAAAATGGCGAGTTTTTAAAAAATGTCAAAAAAAATGGCGAGGTTGAATGATAATGCCTATGTTTGGAGCTCTGTTACAAATAATAGTTGTATTTGGTTTAATGGGAATTGGAGTCTACTATTTTATTAAGAAAATGAGAACAAACCAATTTAATAAAATGGGTGATAAAGGCAGAATTAAGGTAGTGGATGGAGTCAATCTAACCTATCAAACATCTTCTTATTTATTAAATGTAGATGGTCAGCAAGTATTGGTTGTATTAAGTCCAAACGGAATTAATACATTGCCTCTAAAAGATAAATCATTTGGTGAAATGATTAATTCTGGATTTACAGATGAATTAAATCAAGAAAAAAGTGAGGTTGAGACCTACAATGAAAGTGAGTAAATACAAAATAGTATCACTGTTAGTGGCTATATTTGCTCTCTTTCTTTTTGGTCATGAGGCATATGCCGCTACAAGTTCAAATCAACCTTTAAATGATGGTTTTATTGATATAAAAATAGGCGATGACAATCACGGAGACCCAGTAGTAAAAATGCTAATGACTGTTTTCTTAATGTCAATTGCCCCTTCACTAGTAATTATGTGTACTCATTTTACTTATGTAGTAATTGTACTAAGTATGACTAGACAAGCGTTAGGAACAACAAATATTCCTCCTAACCAAGTTTTAATTGGCTTGGCAATCTTTATATCAGCCTATCTAATGTTTCCTGTTTTAAATCAGGTATATCAAGATGCATGGGTGCCTTTAGAAGAGAATAAGATTGAAACCGTAGAAGCCCTAAAAATTGCCGAAAAGCCTTTAAAGAAATATATGTTAGACAATACATATGAAAAAGACTTGTCTATGGTAATGAAGATAAGAGAAGAAAAGAAACCTACAAGTTACAATGACGTATCATTTTTAGCCGCTGTCCCTGCTTTTACTTTGACGCAGATACAAAAGGGGCTGTTTACGGGAATGATGATATATTGGACATTTATTTTTATAGATATGATAGTTGGTGGACTCCTTATGTACATGGGGATGATGATGTTGCCACCAATGATTATTAGTTTGCCGGTTAAAGTGTTAATTTTCATTTACCTAGGTGGATACGCTAAGATTACAGAGATAATATTTAAATCTGTGCACATAAGCTCGTAGGATACTATTCTACGAGCTTTTTTTGGATATGAAGAAAAGAAAAGACTTAGGAAAAAGGAAAAAAACAAAAAAACTGTTACTAGAGGTGAAGTATATGGATGAGAGTCTGTTTATAGATTTATTTAGACAGTATTTTTATAAAGCATTTGAAATAATGATGCCGTCACTATTAGCTAGTTTGCTCATAGTATTAGTTGTAGCGGTTGTAATGACTGTTATGAGTATTCAAGAACAAACTTTAACTTTTCTACCTAAATTAATAGGTTTTGTTTTTGTATTAGCACTAATGGGTCCTTGGATGTTTGATTCATTAATTACTTTAATCCAAGATACTTGGAATAGGATTCCGTCACTGCTATGAACTTAGGAGGGAATTTAACTGAAGTAATTTTTGCATTTGCAAGAATATCATCTTTTTTATTTGTGTTGCCGTTGTTATCTGGAAAGATGATACCAAGGATGGCTAAGATGGTATTAGCTGTAGGACTATCTCTAGCAGTAGTAGGTAAGATTGACGTATCACAAGTTAATGATACGTTTGAAGTAATTGGTTATCTTATAATGCAAATTGTCATAGGAATTACCCTGGCTAAGATTGTGGAAATGTTAATGATAGTACCGACTATTGCAGGGTCTATTATGGATATGGAGTTGGGGTTCTCAAGTATAAGTATGTATGACCCTACTACAAAGCAAAACAACACTATTTTGGGTGTTATGTTAAATATTATGTTTGTAGTTATTTTTATATCTTTAGGAGGAATACAAAATTTAATAATAGCAATTGTTCGCTCCTTTGAACTAACCGATACGTTGCTATTTTTAGGAAAGAAAGAGTTTCTAGAGTTTTATACTTCTGTAGGAGTATACATGCTATCTTCAGCCATTCAAATAGCACTTCCAATCATGGGAGCTATGTTTATCGTGAATTTTGTACTCTTAATAATTGGTAAAACAGCACCTCAAACACAAATATTTACAAATATGTTTCCGATAAAAATAGCAGCGGGCTTGCTTTTTATTGCAGTAACGATTCCGATATTGGGGAATGTGTTTGAATATATATCTTCTCATTTGTTAGATGAATTTGTCCGCTCGTTTAACTATACATTTAAAAAGTAAATAAGGGGGGATACTCTTGGCGAAAGACGGTAAGACCGAACACGCCACCCCCAGAAAACGGCAACTAGAACGTGAAAAAGGCAATATAGCCAGAAGTAAAGAAATGGCTACGTTTTTAACATTGTTGTCTTTTGCCTTAGTGTTGTTCGTTTTTGGTGGAAAAATGGCAAAGGATATGGTGAATTTAGTACAATCCATGTATAACATGATAATGACAGGAACGAGTGCTCCTAATTTAATTGTTGAGGGTTTTAAACAGGTAGCAATTATCTTGGTACCAACAATTATAATAGGCACCTTTTTTCATATTGTAAACTACGTTATTCAAGTTAGGTTTTTATTCTCATTTAAAATTATGAAACCTAACTTTAAGAAGATAATTAATTTTAAAGGGTATTTTAGTGAACTTTTTACTAGAAAAAAAGTAATTGATATTCTTAGAAACTTTGCCATGCTGATTTTATTTGTTGTAATTGCTTATTATGTTTTGAAGGGGAAAGTTAGTTTGTTAGCGGGTTCAATTTGGTTGCCTTGGAACCAGTCACTTTTAAATATTGTTCAAACGTATAAGCTCGCATTTCTATCTTTATTAGCATTGCTGTTCTTTATTGCGGTTGTAGATATTTTTTATCAAAAGTGGGAACATGAACAGAAAATTAAGATGAAAAAACAAGAGGTTAAAGATGAAGCGAAAAACAACGAAGGAAGTCCAGAGGTTAAAGGAAGGCGTAAAGAGTTAATGTATGCTCTTTTACAGCAGGATATAACGAATAAAATCCCTGAAGCAACAGTTATTATTAATAACCCTACTCATATTTCGGTTGCACTGAGATATAAAAAGGGAGAAGATGATTTGCCTATTGTTATTGCAAAGGGAGAAGAACAATTAGCTTTGTATATTCGAACAATAGCTAAGGAAAAGAAAATACCTATGGTAGAGAACAAACCGTTAGCTCGTGCATTATATTTTAATGTTGATGTTAACAATCCTATTCAGGAAGAAATGTTTGAAGCAGTAGCATTAATACTTAGACAATTAATTGATAGAAATGAAATAACACTTTGATAGTGAGGGGAAAAGATGATAAATAATATAAAAAATTACTTTCCTATCATGCTTGCAATATCATTCGTTATAGCATTGTTAATGCCATTACCAGGATGGGTTCTTGATATGGTAATAGTTCTTATATTGGGTATATCAGCTTGGGTATACATGAATGCAACTCGAATTAACGAATGGAATGAAATGAAGACCTTTCCTTCTATATTGCTGTTGGTAGGAATATTTAGGGTTTCGGTAAACATATCTACGACTAGGAACATTCTAACAGAAGGACAACCTGGTCATGTAATAGAGCAGTTTGGTAACTTTGTTATTAGTGGAAATCTACTAGTAGGTGCAGTAATGTTTATTATCCTAATTATTTTTCAATTCATTGTAGCCAATGGTTCAAGCAGAACTGCTGAAGTAGCTGCAAGGTTTACATTAGATGCAATGCCTGGGAAACAAATGGCTGTTGATGCAGCTGCGCAAGCTAAAGAAATTACTAGAGAAGAAGCCGAAGAAAAAAGAAAATTAATCTTAATGGAATCCGATTTTTATGGTGCAATGGACGGAGCAAGCAAATTTATAAAGGGAGATGTAGTATTTGGTATTGCAATACTATTCGTAAATATAATATTCGGCTTAATCGTAGGCATAATGCAAAAAGGAATGTCCTTTGCTGATGCTATGCACAAATATACGCTGCTTACTGTAGGTGACGGAATTGTTAGTCAAATTGGTTCTTTGTTAATAGCTATTGCATCTGGACTGGTAGTAACTCGTGTATTTGATAATAGCGGTAAAACTTTACCGGGAAGTATTTACACAGAATTAATGAATAATGGCACAGTAGTATATTCACTAGGTGGATTGTTCATTGTTATGGGGGTTTTTACACAATTACCAGCGCTTCCTTTTATAGTAATAGGTGGAGGGATTATTTATTTAGGTTTCCAACACCAAAGAAAATTAGCAAAAGAAAAATCAGAATTAGTAGCAAAAGAATTAGAAGAATTAAAGGCGAAAGAACAAGATGATGAAAATCAAAAAGTGTCTGATAACGTTGAGTTAGGCAAGAAAAAAGAGCTTATTTTATTAGAAATTGGTTTAGATTTAATTCCTTTAATACTTAGAAATGAAAAGGCGAAAAATAAAATTGAACTAATGAGGAAAATTATTGCTACGCAACTAGGTATTCGGGTTCCAGCAATATCGATAAAAGATAACACTAGTTTAAAACCTAAAGGAAGATATGTTATTAAGATAAAAGGAGCCAAAGTAGCGGAAGGTGTTCTAAAAAGCGGACACTTATTAGCGTTAAAAACCCCTCACACTCTTTCAGAATTAAGTGCGGAGCCTACTAGAGACCCAATTTTTAATGAAGAAGGATACTGGATAGAAGAAGATATGGTCAGCGAAGCAAGAATAGAGAATTATCAAGTATTAGAGCCATTAGGAATAATGGTAACGCACCTTGATATGTCTATTAGAAAAAATCTCCATGAAATTATGAATCGACAGCAAGTCAAAGAATTACTTTCTACAATTGAAGATGAATTCCCAGTATTACTAGACGAAATTAAAGAAGAAAAATTAAGTTTATCAACAATACAAACTGTATTACAAAATCTGTTAAAAGAAGGTATCTCAATTCAAGATTTGCCTACGATAATAGAGGGAATTTTGGATGGCAAAAGAATTTATAGTAATGTAGATGATATTATGGCTGTTGTTCGAGAAAAAATTTCTAAGCAACTTACTGAGAAGGCAACTAGCCAAGATGGTAATATACACGCTATATTATTTGACGAAGAAATTGAACTTAAAACAGAAATATATACAGACGGGCATAAAGGATATTTTCTAAATTGGGATATCGGATTTGAAACAAAAATAGTTGAACAACTTGCACATGCAATCAGAAAAGAAAGATTAAAGGATAGAGAACCTGTTTTAATAGTTAGAAGAAGAGATTTCCGTTTTGGAATATTAAAAACTCTAAGAAGATACAATACTGACATACAGATATTGTGTATAGATGAACTAGAGCCAGAAGTACTAATAGAATACGCTGAAATCATCAAATGAAAATGAAATGAGGGGGTGAATGGAGAGTAATTCTCTCCGTTTATTATATGAACAATAGAGTGGTAACTGAATACGGAAAAAGTAGGCAAGAGGCAGAATTAAACTTAAGAAAAAAGCATCCAGGTTCAGAAATATTTTTTGAAAGAGAATACAGAAAAGGTTGGAAATTCTGGTCAAAAGAGTGGGAAATTAAAGCTCTTTTAGAAGAAAAGAAAGCTAAACCAGAAAAGGAAGTCCCAGTAAAGGTGCAAAAAAAGGGTAATAAAGTAGAAGCAAAAGAATCAGATGAGAGAAAAGCTGCTTTATTAAAAATGCTGTCAAATTCTGAAGATGAAAGTTCTCTTAAAGAAAATGAACAAAAAATACAAAAGCTAATGCAAACGGTAGACTCTTTAATTGCTAAAATAGAAACAGATGTACATAAAAAGGATATTCCACTTCCTTTAGAAAAAATGGAAACATACTTGAAAGAACAAGAAATAGACCATAGAACAGCAAGAATCTATGTTGAAAAAGTAGGAGAAAAATTAAAGAATAGTCCTGTGATAGAGGAAAATGAAGTAAATGAAGGCATACGCTCTTTAATTGAAAACCAAATAAACGTAATGGGACCCTTAAAAATTGAAGACAAAAAGATTATATGTGTAATTGGTCCAACTGGAGTTGGGAAAACTACCACTCTAGCAAAGATAGGCTGGGAATACACGAAAAAAGAACGTACCATTGGTTTTATAACAACAGATACCTTCCGTTCAGGTGCAAAAGAACAACTAGAAAAATATGCAGAAAAAATGGATGCAGAGACAATGGTAGCAAAGAGTGCCAAAGAATTAAAAGAAGCAATTCAATATTTCCAAAATGTTAATAAAGTTGACCATATTTTAATTGATACAGTGGGGAGAAACCCAAGGGTAGATGAATCTGTTCAATCAGTAAAAGAATATTTGGAGATAGCAAAGCCTAAAAATGAAAATGAGATGCTGACTTGTTTAGTGTTGTCTTCTACAAGTAAAGTTAGAGATTTAAAAGAAACATTAAATAGGTTTAAAGATATAAAGGTTAATGCAATGATTTTTACAAAGTTGGATGAAACCTTTAATGTAGGGAGTATACTAAATGTGTTTAACTTTACAAAGTTGCCTTTGTTGTATGTGACAGATGGTCAAGACATTACCAAAAATATATATGCACCAACTAAAAGAATGATTTCAGAAAAGATTCTCAATAAAGAAGCTGAGCTAGAGGGAAAAATACTTGCATAATCTAAACTTAAAAACGAATTGTTAGTATAGTGGATATTAATACTAACAATTCGTTTTTTTACTTTTATTCACCATATTTAAAGGAATTACAATACAAGGTGGAATGTATGGAAAGATGGGTTTTTGTTTTTAGAGGTGAATTGAATGGTATCTGATAAGCTGTGGAACCAATATTTTAGTAATCAATCAGTAGAGAATAGAAACAAAATAGTAGAGGGATATCGTTATTACGTGCGTTATTTAGTGAACAACATTTATCATACTGTTCCAGAAGGTTTATCAAAAGAAGATTTAATTCAGGAAGGGAACAAGGGTTTAATTGAAGCTGTTCAACGATTTAATCCTATAAACGGCAATAAGTTTGAAACTTATGCAAAAATAAGAATTATGGGTTCTATCTATGATTTCATTAGATATTATAAAAAAAGTAATTTAGGAATATCCAGAATTAAATCAACAAGAATTAGGGAAATTATTGAAAAGAAAAATGAATTGGAACAAAGGCTGAATAGAACACCGACAAAACAAGAGATAGCAAGCGCCTTAAATATGAATGTAGAAGAATACGAGAAGATTTTACAAGAGAAGGAAGTAAAAGTTTTTTACGAAGATGATTATTTGAATCGAAAAAGCACAGGAATGGATTCAGAGGAAGATAGAGGTATTGAGACTCCTGAAGAAGCGTATCTAATAAAAGAAGAAAAAAGACTTTTAAATGAACGAATTAAAAAATTGAACGAAGTACAAGAGAGAGTATTACACCTTTACTATTATGAAGAAAGAAACTTTAAAGAAATAGGAGAGGAACTTTCGTTAACTGAATCAAGAATAAGTCAAATTCATAAAAAGGCTATTCAGAGGTTACAGTATCTATTTGATGACAGTATAGATGGAGATATTAGAGCTCGTGGATAAGGAGTGAAGTGATATGGAAGGTATTTATATAGGTGCTATGGGCATGTTGAAAAGCCAAAACCATATTAATACACATTCTAATAACATTGCAAATGTTAATTCAAACGGTTATAAATTTGACACTATGGTAGCAAAAGTATTTGAAAATACAGAGGCATATCGAAACGAATCAGGTAACCGAACCTTTATTGGAGATTTTGCAAATAAAGTAGTAGATGAAGGTACCATTATTAATTTAAAACCTGGACAAACTAAACTGACGAATAGTGCTCTTGATGCAGCTTTTAATGATGCTAATAGTAAGGATGTTTCATTTTTTGTTGTCTCCATGAACAACAAGCAATATCTTACAAGAAATGGAGAGTTTGAAATAGACGAACAAGGGCAGTTAAAAACAATGTCAGGGGCATATGTGATGGATACAAACAATCAAATCATTAAAATCCCTAAAAATGTAAAACCAACTGTGGATAGTGAAGGTAACATCAGAGACACGGAAACGGAAAGAATATTTGGGAAACTTCAAACAAAAATAATAAGTAATAATGACAGACAAAATTTAAATAAAGAAGCATCAGGAATGTTTAGCTATGCTGGGAATATAAATAATTTACCTACCTCAAGTTCAGAAATTAAATCAAATACCTTAGAAATTTCGAATGTTGATTTATCAAAAGAGATGGTAGATTTAATGAGTTCTCAAAGAGAATTCCAAGCAAATCAAAAAGCGTTTTTAAGTTATGATAAAGTACTTGATAAAGAAGCTAATCAACTAATAAAATAAAAACCGCTTTAACCAAAAGCGGTTTTTTTGACGAATTTGAATTTAGGAGAGATAAATATGAGTAAAAAAGAAATTGTAATATTAGGTGCAGGATATGCAGGAATAGTAAGTGCTATCAAGTTACAAAAAAAATTATCAGCTAGCGAGGCTAATATTACTCTGGTTAACAAAAATGATTATCATTATTTTACAACTGAATTACATCAACCAGCAGCAGGAACGTTTCCTGAAGAAAAAACTAGAATCACAATATCAGAGTTACTAAACCAAGATAAAATAAACCTTATACAAGATGAAGTTGTAGAAATTAAAACTAGTGAACAAACGGTAATTCTAAAGAAAACTCAGTTGAAATATGACTATTTAATAGTTGGTTTAGGTAGTGAATCAGAAACATTTGGAATTCCTGGCTTGAAAGAATATGCTTTTGGTAAATGGACTTATAAAGGTGCTATTAAGCTAAGAAACCACATTGAAAAACAATTTGAAACTTATAATGGTGAATCCGAACAAGTCTCTATAGTAGTAGGAGGAGCAGGGTTTACTGGAATCGAGTTTGTAAGTGAAATTGCAGAAAGAATTCCTGCTTTGTGTAAGCAGTATAATGTTCCAAGAGATAAAGTAAGAATAGTATGTGTTGAAGCGGCACCTACGGTTTTGCCTGGTTTTGATGAAAAACTAGTTAAATATGGAGTTAGTAAACTAGAAAAAAAAGGTGTGGAGTTTATTATAGGAACTCCTATTAAAGAATGTTTTGAAAATGGGGTTTTACTTGCTGATGAACAAAGAATTAATGCACGTACTGTAGTATGGGCTGCGGGCGTAAGGGGAAGTTCGGTAATTGAAAAATCCGGATTTGAAAATGTTCGAGGAAGAGTAGGGGTTAATGAATATTTGCAAGCGCCAGGACTCGAAAATGTATTTATAGCGGGGGACTGCTCATTCATCATGAATAAAGCTACAGAAAGACCTTATCCTCCAACTGCTCAAATCGCTATGCAGATGGGAGATTTACTTGCTGAAAATATTACTGCGACACTTAGAGGGAAAGAAAAAGAAATTAAAGAATTTAAACCTTCTATAAAAGGAACTGTTGCTTCTTTAGGAAGAAAAGATGCAATTGGATTAGTTGGAAATATGAAAGTATATGGCTTTTTAGCGGCTAGTGTAAAGAAAGCAATTGATTTAAGATACTTATTTATTATTGGTGGAATTAAATTAGCTCTTAAAAAGGGAAGATTTTAAAAGGAACAAGGAAGACTTAATTGTCTTCCTTGTTTTTAGTTCCTACTTAACTGCTGCAATAAATCGTTTGAATCCACTATTAGAGAAATAGAGCCGTCGCCAAGTATATTACATGAACTAATTCCTTTTGCCCCTTGAACAAATGGATGCATAGTTTTTACAACGATACTTTGCTGACCGAAGAATTCGTCTATTGTTAAACCTACAATGTAGTTGTGAGCTCTGACAATCATAATTTTTAAAAATGGGTTATTAGGGTCATCTTCTCGGGAGTCCATATTAAAGAATTCCTCAGAATATATAATGGGTATTTCTTGCTCTTTTAAAAAGAAATATTTTTTATCGGAGGAAGTTCGAATTTCAGATTTTTTAACATTAATTACTTCGTCAACTTGAGAAATGGGAAAGGTAAAATACTCTCCATTAATTTTTGTAATCATACCTTCAATTATAGCAGTGGTTAGGGGCAATATTAGCGTAATTTTAGTTCCTTCATTTTCTTTTGAAGAGACATAAATAGAGCCATTTACAGCATCTAATTTTTTTCTCACTGCTTCCATTCCTATTCCTCTACCGGAGTATTCTGTTACGTTTTCAGAAGTTGAAACGCCAGATTTAAATATTAATTCAATTAAGTCATTTCTACTCATATTGTTAGCAGCAGATTGGCTAATGAGATTCTTTTTAACAGCAGATTTTTTTAAGGAATCTAATTTAATTCCTCTACCATCATCAGTTAAAGTTATTATAACTCTATTTTTATCATGTTTTGCTTGGATGTGAACTGTGCCTTCAGGTGGTTTTCCCTTAGCTATTCTTTCTTCGGGTATTTCAATGCCATGAATAACTGCATTTCTAATTAGATGCATAAATGGGTCAAATAACTCATCTAAAATGTTCTTATCTATTTCTGTATTACCGCCACTGTAGGAAAACTCAATTGGTTTTTTATATTGAATAGATAATTCTCGAATATCTTTAGGGAAACGGCTAAATAATTGGTCAAAAGGAGTCATTCTAATTTCCAATACACTCTCTTGTAAATAGTCTACATGTGAACTTATTTCCGAAAATAATTCTTCCAATTCTTTTCTTTTTTTGGTTCCTGCTAAAAAATCATTTTGAAGCAAGAATTGGTCTAGTTTGTTATTTAATATAACTAATTTAGATGTGTGTTTTAAAACATTATCTATGCGTTTGGTAGAGATACGCAAAGTTTGTGATTTGCTTTTTTTCTTTTTCGATAGTTTATCTTCAGGTAAATAGGAATTAATATACTCTTTAATAGTTTCTTTTGCTTGGGTTTGTTGCACACTGTAACCTTCTTTCACAGTGTATTTGTAAGGTATATTAACGACCTTATCAACATTTTCCAATTCTTCAAGAAAAGATTGAATTATATCTTGTTCTTCAATTGAGTTTATTTGTACCGTGATATTTTCGAATTCTTCCCCCTTTAAAAGAGAATCTTTGCTTGGAATAAATACCGAGTCACTGTATTTTTCTTCTATATCTCTATAAACTAACGTGAGGTAACCGTGTTTATATGTCTCATCAGAATTAAGAGTTATACTAAAAAAATGCCTATTTAATGTTTCATTGTTGATACTATTTAGGTCAATGTCCTCTTCTTTATTTTCTAAACGGGCATAAAAGTCTTTGATAATATCTTCATTTATTGGCTCCTCTATATCATCTTCTATACGTACCTTTAAATCTCTTACTATATTTTCAAACATGAGTAATAGTGTAACTTCATACTCAGACAATGAAGTTTTAATTTTAAGGGTTTCTAAATAATCTTCAAATGTATGTGTTATAAGTGCTATTTGTTCTATGTGTATTTTTGCGATATGGTAGTCCTCTTTGTTTAAATTATTTAGTAAAGATTTTGAACTACCTTTAATTGTATGAACGTTTATGTACAAGTCATCAATTAAACTAGCAAAATTTAATTCTTTTTCAATATTTAGTGTTGTAGAAGAGTATTCGTCTAATTCCTCTTCCAACTCATAAATAAATAGGTTAATTAGTTCGTATATTTCCAAGGTTGGTCAGCTCCTTATAAAGAATGTCGTAAATTTTTTTAATGCTTAGTAGTATGACAAGTTCTTCAGAAGAATCTCGACTTTTGCTAAAATGTTTATCCTCCATTCTAATAGTGCCATCAGAAAAAATGTGAACGTACTCGGAAACGTAAGTGAATTCTTTTTTAGGCAAAATATTTGTCTCTTTTAATTCAAAGATTGAATCAGCTAATATTCCAAGTAACTTTTCGTCATATTCAAATAGTAAAATAAACTCCTCTGAGGATTGAGTTTTTGGTAATTTCATTCGTTCCTTTAAATCAATAATTGGAACTATTTGTTCTTCAAAATCTATAATTCCCCGTATAAACTTTGGAAGGTTAGGTACCTTCCTAATGTGCATCTTAGGGATTATTTTATCTAGTGTATTTATTTGAACACAGTAATATTCATCACTTAATTCAAATACAACATACTCCTGGGTTTCTTGAGTTTCTTTTGAGATTTCTTCCACGTATGTTTCCTACCTTTCTAGAATCTAAATTGTATTCAAATAATAGTAATCTTCATGGGTATTTACTGTATTCAACATAAAAATAAAATTATCTTTTAAAAAAGGTTTTATAAGAAAAAACGAAAAAATAATTGGCAAGGAGTTTAGCGAAGGAGTGTTTAGTAGTGGAAAAGGAAAATGCGAATGGGTTAATGGAACAATTGTTTGTTTCGCAACAGCACATAGTAAAAGAACAAGACTTAAATATGTTCATAACAAATCTTCCAAAAGCTCCAAGTAAAGAAATGATTAAAATGTTACTTATAGAGCTGCCTCAACAAATTACTTTTATTGATAACTATGCTTTAGAATTCAAAAAACAAATTGGAGATGCTAAAACTGCTCTTAAAGCTAAAAAAAGCCTTCTTGAAATTGCGAAAAGTGAAATTAGACAGAAAGAGTTAGAAAAATTTCAAAAAGAACATAAAGAATATATGGAAAGAACTCAAGAATTAATGAGGGAAATCATGAATTCAGAGGAACAAAACGCTTCCTTAAAAAAGGCTTATTTGCAGGAAGTTTCAAGAGTACTAAAGCCAGAACGTCCAACTAAATCAGATTTAGATGACATGGCAAACATAGGAACTAAAGATTTACAAGAAGATATAGATGAATTAGAACAGGTTATTAGTCAATCGCAACAGGAGCTAGACCTTTTAACTACTAAAAAGGATTTCTACAATAATATGTGGGTTACAATGCGTGCCTACAAGGGAGTTATTGTAGAGGAAATGAGAATGCTTGGTGAGCAGTAACAAACACCGATAAAAATAGGGGGTTAATGAAAATGACAGAGAAAAACAATGGCATTAACAATACAGTTTGGTGTGGAGAAGTAATTACACCTTTAGAATTCAGTCACGAAATTACTGATAAAACAACTAACGAAGTACTTGAGAAATTCTATAAGTTTTCACTGAAAACAAAAGTAGTTACTAATAAAGGTAAGGAGTTAGATGACTCTAAATTGCCAATGGTAGTAAGTGAAAAACACCTTGAAAAATTAGAAAAGCAACTTGAAGTTGGGGATGTAGTATTTATTCGTGGTTCATGGAGAGCTTATACAATTAATGAAGATACAAACCGCAAAGTAGAACAAGTGGGCTTAGTAAATCATATCGTTCATTCTGAATTAAAAGACGGAAAATATTTAAACCGTTTTGATTTTCAAGGGTATTTAGTTGATAAATTGTATATTCCAGAACGTGATGAAGCTACTGGTAAACCTTTACGTGACCCTGAAACGAGAAAGTTTCTTCCACTGCTAGATGAGGAAGGAAATAAACAATGGACTGTTCGTTTAAATAGAGAAAAGAAAGTAGTTAATGACTATTTCATCGCTATTAATACAAACAATCGTTCATTCTATATTCCTTGTGTATCTTACTTTGGGCTTGCGAAGAAGGTTGCGGAAGAATTTAACCTTGGTTCAGAATTAAAAGGTTCTGGATACGTAAGGTCACGTACATACAGCGATGACGCAGGGAGAGAAAGAACAGTTTACGAAGCAGTTGTTGTTTCGCTTGAGCTAGTTCCTTCATCTGAAAATCAACCAGAAATTGTTACATCTGTTGAGGATACTCAAGAATAATTAATTTGACAAAAATAAGACTCCATATTATATGGAGTCTTATTTTATTGTAAATTTCTATATTTGAAATAAAGAAGAGTAATAGTTTTAAACAAAGGATAAAAGAACAAATTCAGAAAAACTGTGTTAAAATCAAAAGAAAAAAGGAGAATTTTTATGTCAATTTTGAATGCCAAGAGTGTTATGAATTTAAACAGTATAGTAGAGGTTAATCGTTTGTTTGAAATAGCAAAACAAAAAGGATATAGTTTTGCAGCGATAACGAATGATGGTAACCTTTCTAATTTGTTTGATGTTTCTGAAGCAGCAAAAGCAACAGGGTTAAAACCAATAGTTGGATGCAGATTGCCCTTTAGAATAGGAGAAAATGTAGTACATTTAGCATTATATCCAAGGAATAACCGCGCAAAAAAAATGTTAAATGCTTTGAGCACAAAATATTATAAGAATGAATTGAAAAATTTAGGATTAGAAGGAATGAAAAATATCCTTACAGAAATGTCAATTGTAATTGATTCTAATGAAATTACATCGAAGGTAGTAAGAGAAGTTATTAAAACTTTAATAACATTTCTTGAGAAGAATATAATCTATGTTGGTTTACAAGAAACGTTTGACCAAACAAACAAAGAGAAAAATCTTGAAATCAAAAACGTTATAACTGAAGAAGGCATTAAATATATATCATTCAATGAAATAAAATTTTTAAACGAAGATGAATTTGAAACGTTCAATTATTTTTCGCAAATGAAGTCTTTTGATGAACTAGAAGACATGGATAATATGTTAATGACCAAGAGTGAAATTAATGAGATTTTTGATTACATGGGAGAGAATAGTGACTCGACTCAAGAACTGGTATCTCAAATTAAAGCCAATTTTATAATTGAGCGGGAAGAAATAAGGTTACCTTCTTATCCTGTTCCTAGTGAATTTAAAATTCCTGAAAAATTTAGTAATCATCTTAAAGAATACATTGTGAAAACTCCAGAAAATCAAGTTAGAAGTGCAGCATATTTATGGCACTTGGTATTTGAAGGGTTGGTTAAAAAATATAATATTAATAATGAAACTATAACCAGCGACCCACTTGTTCAAGAAGCTATAAAAAGAGCTATTAAGGAGCTTAAAGTCACAATTACTATGGGCTTTTCTAATTATTTCTTAATTGTGTGGGATTTTATAGATTATGCTATTAGAACTGGAATACTAACTGGACCTGGACGTGGTTCGGTTGTAGGAAGTATTTTAGCTTATAGTTTAAATATTACTTCAGTGTGTCCCTTAAAATATAAATTGCAATTTGAAAGATTTCTACATGCTGATAGAAAAGGTCTACCTGATATTGATATAGACGTAGATACAGAAAAAAGGGAAGAACTAATTAAATATCTGTATAAGAAATATGGAAAAACAAATGTAGCACATATCTTAACTAAATCAAGTTATGGATTCAAGCATGCTTTAGAAGGTATTTTAAAAACAACGAGAGTGCCACAAGGAACTGTTGACGAAATGATGAGTTATTCCCCGCATAAGTATGACTCTTTAGAAGAATTTTGTGTGAATGAGCCGGAAATCCAAAGCTTAATGAATAAATCAAAGGATGTACGCGTTTTGCTGAAAGAATGCTTTGCTTTAAAAAGCGTTCCTAAGGGTCTTTCTACTCATGCAGCAGGTATTGTAATCTCAGATGACTCATTGGAAAACGGTGATTTACCAATGATGTATGACAGTAATAACAACTTAATTACTCAAATTATAAATGATACAAGTAAAAACACTTTAGAAAAAATGGGGAAGCCCAAATTTGATTTGCTTGGTCTTCTTAACTTAACGGTGCTCGATAATGTTGGAAGTTTAATTTTTAAAAACCACAATATAAAGATTAATGAATTAGATTTACCTCTAGATGATGAGAAAACAGTGCAGTTGATTTCTGAAGCGAAACATATGGAAGGTATTTTCCAATTAGAATCAGATGCTGCCAAAAAAATTATTAAGGAAATAGGGGTAAAAACATTTAGTGATGTTTATTTAGTTAATGCATTTAATAGACCGGGACCAAACGAATTTGCCTCTGTATATGCACAAAGGGAAGGTCAGCCAACAAAGATTTTTAGTGAAAAAGGAGAAGAATTAAATCTAGTAGAGGATTTATATCCAATTTTAGAAGATACTCGCGGAATTATTGTATACCAAGAACAAATTAATGAAATTGCAGCTATTTGGGCTGGATATACTATGGAAGAAGCAGATGTTTTTAGACGTGCAGTTTCTAAGAAAGATTTAGACTCACTAAATAAGGAGGGTAATGTTTTCCTTAAGAAATCCATTGAACAGGGGAGAAATGAACAAACTACCAATGAGCTCTTTGCAATTATTTTAAGGTTTGCTAAGTATGGATTTAATAAAAGCCACGCTGTAGCGTACTCTCTTATTACTTATAAATTAGCTTATCTAAAAGCACATTATCCATTAGAGTTTTGGGCTGGGTTGTTAAGCACCGTAGCTCACAAAACCGAAAAGGTAGCAAAATACATATCTGAAGCTAGAAATATGGGAGTTAGTGTTTTGCCACCAGATATTAATTTATCAACGGACAAATTTGTAATTGAAGGTAATTCATTAAGATGTGCACTACAAATGGTAAACGGTCTTGGAGAAAAGACTGCGAAAGCAATTGTTGAAGCAAGAGGTGGAAAACCATTTTCACACATATATACTTTGCTAAAAAGAATTAGTTCTGTTCCTAATGTAGGAAACGCAGATATTGAACTATTGGCAAAAGTAGGCGCATTGGACATGTTTGGAGAAAGACATCTTGTTATATCCGAAATAAATCCAAAGTATTCAAAAAATGAACCTTTGACTATTGGAGAAAAAGCAATGCTAGAAATAGAATATTGTAAAACAATATTCTCAGTAGAAGGTGAATACAGAATCAAATTAGAAGAAGCTATTCTACAAAAAGAGAATTACGTAGCCGCAGTAATTAAATCTGTGCATAAGAAATACGATAAATATGAAAGAGAAATGGCTAAAATTGAGTTAGTATCAATTAATGGTGAACGATACGAACCAGTTATTTTTGCTAAGCTATGGAAGAAAGTAAAAAAAGATGTTACGGTAGGCTCAATTGTATTAGCTGAAATTAATGAAAGCGCCAAAGGGAGCCTTTACTATGGAAACATACAAAAAATTACTACAGTAAATGTATGAAGCTGACGATAACGTCAGCTTTTTTTAGTTTTTCTAGACAAAAAGGGGAATCCATAATATATTCTAGTGGGTTTGGTTACAAGGAGGGGTTTTATGAAACGCTTTTTAATGATATTTGTTGGAGTCATTTCAGTGAGTTCTATAATTTACACCTTTTTAATTAAGGGGAAGAAAAATCAATCAGATATGGATGATGAATTATTCATTTAAAAGTTCATAGAGGTGTTTACGGCATCTCTATGAACTTTTTCTCTTTGCGTAAATAAAGGTTTTTTAATTAAAAATACAAATGTAAAAAAGAATATAAAGGAGAAGGGAGATATCCAAATTGTTAACTAAGCTCTACACATACTTTAGGGGTTTAAACACTTCTTGGCAATCTATTATTTTTGTTGGTACCGTTTCAATTTTATTTTTTGTAATAGTTTCTCAAAGTTTATCTGTTATACAAATGAGGTACCACATAAATGAGCTAGAAGAAAATATTATGCAAGCAGATAATGAAAATAAAATCTTGGTTGAAAAACTTGAAAAGACATCTACAGAAAAATATGTTGAAGAAATTGCTCGTGAGCGTTTAGGGATGGTTCGTAGTAACGAAACACCAGTTCAAGTAAACGTAACTAAGACAGAAAAAGTAGAAGAAGATAGTCATATTTTAGGTTCAAAAGATAAAGTGGGCATCTATTTAAAAGAATGGTATATGCAATTAGGAAAATGGTTTGAAAAGGCGAAAAAATGAGGTGATAGACAATGAAAATTATGGAGATAAAAGACATTCCTTATTTTTCACGTCTAGGACAAAACATATATCGTCATGATGGCTTATTGGCACTCCCAAGAGGAATTGTTTTACGAGAAAATGAATTAAAGGAAATTAAATACTACGGAATAGACTACACAATTGTCTACGATAAAACAGTTCCAATAGGTGAAGAGAACGATACAAGTTTTACACTTAATATAATTGAATCGGCTTATGTTAAGACTACTCTTTGGGATAACTCTTTTGGAGGAAGAATATATGAATACATACATAAACAAGTTAGCAAAAATAAAAAAGTAGCCAGTATGTTAAATCAATTAAGAACAGCAGATTCCTACTCCTTTGCACATTGTATAAACATTAGTTTAATAGTAACAAGTTTACTGAAAAAAAAGATAGCAGATGAAGAGATGCTAGCTAATATAGCGTATATATCAATAATTCATGATGTAGGTAGACTAAAGCTTTTAAAGGTATTTAACAAAAATAGAAAATTAACGAGTGCAGAATACGACTTGCTAAAAAACCATCCTTTAGAGTCGTATAACATGCTTAAAAAAGCGGGATTTATAGATGCAGAAATAATGTTTGTGTTGGAAACTCATGAAAAATATAATGGCAGAGGTTACCCTTATAATTTAAAAGGAGACGAAATTTCTAACTTAGGACAACTTATTTTAATTGCTGATGTATATAATGCCTTGTCTAGCTTTAGACCTTATAGGAATTCTTTTTTGCCAAGTGTAGTTATAGAAATGATTGAAGAAGAAAAAGGAAAAGCTTTTGGGAAAGAAATAGTGAATATATTTAAAGAAAACTTCGAGCCTTATAAAAAAGGAATGCTAGTTTTGTTAAATAATAATGAAATGGCAAGAGTAAAGAATATTTCTTTTAATAAACTGCTACCTGTAGTAGAAGTTATTGATGAAATAACAGGAGATACTCTTAAAAATATTGATTTATCTTCAAGTAGCGACATTAGAATTAAACAAATTATTAGTATATGAGAAGCGCTTTATAAAAGCAGCTTCTTTTTTTTAGGAGGACAGTATATGAAATACTTTAAACCAAATTATTATTTCAAACACTACTCAAACATAAAAGGAAATTGGCTTATACAAAATGGTATTACTACTATACTTTCTGATATTGACAGTACATTAGCTCCTCATAATGAGCTGGGGGATGAGAGCCTGTTAAATTGGATAAATGAAATGAAGAAATATGGTGTAGAAATTATTTGTATTTCTAACAATACAGATGAACGAGCAAAGGTCTTTTCGGAAGTACACAGTATACAAGCGGTAGGACGATGTAGAAAACCAAATACCACGAAAATAGAAGAGTTTATAAAAAGAGAAGAAATTGATAAAAAGAAGGTAGCAATTTTAGGAGACCAGTTATTCACGGATATATGGGTGGGAAAACGCTTAGGTGTAAAAACCATATTGGTACAACCAATAGGAACTCATCAACCTATCGGAATTAAGTTGAAAAGAATAATTGAGAACAAATGGATAAAAAATTGGGGAATGAATACTTAAAAACTAATTTTGTAATTACCGGTTTAGCATTATAAAACAAAGACTTATTTTATAAAGAAATATATATGAGATTTAACATATTTACAAAAAATACTAAAAGTGAAAAGTGGTGCTATACTTACTCTGGAGAGGTGATGATATTTTGAAAACTTTAATTATTGCAGAGAAAGAATCCCAAGCGCTTGATTATGTTAACGGTTTAGAAACATATGGGGCTTTTAAAGCTAATAAAGCGGGACGTTTTTATGAGAGTAACAATTACATTGTTACGTGGGCTCAAGGGCACATAATTGGACTAATGGAGCCTAGAGATTATGACAATTGGGGAGATAGAAAATGGGAGCTTGAAGCATTACCATGGTATCCTCCTAATCACGATTTTAAACATAAAGTAACAAACGAAAGAATATATAATCAACTTAAATTAATTTTCAATAGAACAGACATAAATGAAATTATTATAGCAACAGATGCTGGACGTGAAGGAACTCTTATTGGACAAGAATTAATAGACCATTTTGGATTTAATGGAACTGTTAAAAGATATTATGATTCGGCTGTTATGACACCGGAAAATATCCAAAAAGTAATTGCAACTGGGTTAAAAAGTGATGATTTTCATAGACCCAGAGTTAAAGCTGCATATGCTAGAGCTTATGCGGATTTACTATTAGGAATGAACTTTACTATAGGATTTTCTGCAAAAGCAGGTGCTACATTAAGTATAGGAAGAGTTAAAACACCTATTATGGCGATGATGGCTTCAAGAAAGAAAGAAATATTGAATTTCAAAGAAGAAACATATTATGAACTTGAAGTAGAATTTGGTGGGGTTTATAAGGGAATTTGGTTTAAGGAACAACTAAGCAACACTAAGTTTGAGAAAAAAGAGTTAGTGGATGAAATGGTTGCTAAAATAAACCAAAAAGAAGGGGTAATTACCAAGAAAGAAGTGAAAAAATCTCCTGAAAATCCCAAAATGCTATATAACTTAAATAATTTACAGAGGGAAGCGAGTAAAAAATTCGGATTTGACCCAAATCAAACATTAGATATTGTACAATCACTATATGACAATCACAAAGTGTTAAGTTACCCGAGAACAGAGTCTGAGGTAATAGGAACAGGACACGTTGCCGATTTGCCAGGGATTTTAGATGCTATTAATTTAGAGTCTTATGCTAATTTCGTTAAATTAATTCAAGACAAGGGTTATTCCATTAATAAAAAAGTCGTTAACGATAAAAAGCTTTCTGACCACCATGCAATTATTCCGACAAGTACAAAACCAAAACTTGAAAAATTGAATGCAAATGAAAGAAAAGTTTACGACTTAGTAGTAAAGAGATTTTTATCCACTTACTTTCCAGCTGCAATCTATGAAAAAACTGAGGTTATTACAGAAGTTGAAGGCGAAACATTTAAAACTTCAGGTAGAATAGAGGTTGATAAAGGGTGGAAGATTGTCTACAGTGGGGAAGTTGATTCAGATGAAAAAGATTCGGACGAAAATACTATACCTCCAATTGAAAAAGGTGAAGTAAGAATAGTTTCAAAAACAAATGATATAGCTAAGAAAACAACACCGCCAAAGCTATATGACTTTGACAAACTATTAGAAATTATGGAAAAACCTAAGAAGTTTCTTGAAACTAATGAATTAAAAGAAGCTCTGGATTCTGCTGAAGCTAATGCAGGTTTAGGAACACCAGCTACTCGTGGTGATATACTTAATGAATTGTTAGAAAGAGAATACATAGTTAGAAAAGGGAAAAGCCTAGACATAAGTGATTTTGGAATGAAATTAGTGGATGTTTGTCCTGAAGAACTTAAATCCCCTGAAATTACAGCAGAGTGGGAAGGTAAGCTCAGAAAAATGGAGTTAAATGAATATGATTACAATGTATTTATGAAAGAGTTATATGATTACATTGAATCTATTTTAAATGAATTAAGAGTTGCTCAATGGACAGTAGTTTTTCCACGAAAAGGTGGTAGTGGAGAAGAAATTGCCACATGTCCACATTGTCATACTGGAATTCGAAACATTGGGAAAGTATATGTCTGCTCTACAAGTACACCTGACTCCCCTTGTTTTATTGCTCCAGTAGAGATTGGAAAGAAAAAGATAACTCCGGCTATCATTAAAGAACTAAGCGAAAACGGAGAAACAAAGCTTATTAAAGGATTTATTGCTAACAGCGGTAAAAAATTTGATGCAAAGTTAAAAATAGAAAATAAGCAAATTACGTTTAATTTCGAAAAAGATGCTATTAGCAGTTGCCCGCACTGTGAGACTAACATTACTGATAAAGGTAAGTTTTATTCATGTGATTCCCACACGAGAGAAAATCCTTGCTTTGTAGTCTTTAAGGAAATTGCAAAGAAGCAAATAACTCCTAGTATGGTGAAGCAACTCGCTGAAAAAGGCATAACCAATGAAATAAAAGGTTTTACAGGAAGCAAAGGCATGTTTGATGCAAAATTAAAACTTGATGATAAAAAGGTTGTATTCTCATTTAATAATTCCCCAAAAGCTAAAAGCACCAGTAAATCCTTGGATTTAAAATGCCCTTTGTGTAACCAAGGTAACATCCAAGAAAACGCTAGAGCGTTTGGCTGTTCTAATTGGAAGGGTGGATGTAAATTCACGGTTTGGAAAAACGGGAATAAAATTACCACTGAAACAATTAAGACTATTATTAAAAATGGAGAATCCGGTAGGATTGATGGTTTAAAGAATCCAAACGGCTCTTATTACAATGTAAATATTAAAATTGATTATGAAAATAAAGCGGTCAATTCAGAATATGTAAATGACTAATTCTGAAAAAAACTAAAAAAAATACAGAAATCCATAAAAATAAAAAAGGGTTTCTGTATTTCTTCGATAAATATAGTTTATTGACAGATACATAGACGTAAAGTCAACGAAATTAAATAAAAAATATGAAAAGGTACTTTAGGAGGTAACTATAATGGATAACTTTAACGAAATTTTAGAAGCATACGAAGGAGCAAAAATCTTAGTTGTGGGCTGCGGTGGCGGTGGTTCAAACACAATTAATCACATGATTGAGCAGGGTGTTAAAGGTGTAGATTTTGCAATTTTAAACACTGACATTCAAGCTATTCAAGAATCAATTGCACCTAGAAAGCTTCAAATTGGACTTAAATTAACCCGTGGTTTAGGCGCAGGTGCTAATCCAGAAGTAGGTCGTAAGGCTGCTGAAGAAAGTATTGAGGCTATTGAAGAATTAATAACTGGATATGACTTAGTATTTATTGCAGTGGGACTAGGTGGAGGCTCAGGTACAGGTTCTGGACCAGTAGTTGCTGAAGTTGCTAGAAAGAAAGGTGCTTTAACAGTTGCCGTTGTAACTTTACCATTCGGATTTGAAGGTCGTTCTAGAATGAAGAAGGCTATGGAAGGAAAACGCGAACTTACTGAAAATGTAGATACTATTATTACAATTCCAAATGACCGACTAACGGGACATGTTCAGTCTTTAGGTAAAAAATTCAACATGAAAAAAGCATTTGAAGAAGTAAATAATGTAATGTTACAAGCTGTAACGGGAATTACAAACTTAATTACTAAGCCAGGGGTAATTAACTTGGATTTCGCTGATGTAAAAACAATCATGTCTATTCGTGGTGCTTCATTAATGGGAATGGGTGTTGGAGTTGGTGAAAACCGTATTAGAGAAGCGACAGAAGTAGCAATGAAGAATCCACTTTTAACTAATGACATTACTGGTGCACAAGGCATTCTATTTAATATCACTGGAAATGAAAATTTAGATTATGAAGATTTCGTATTAGCTAACGAAATTGTTGCTCAATATGTGGATGAAGATGCTGAAATCATTGTAGGTACAGTGTTAGATGAATCAATTCCAGAAGATACGGTATACGTAACGGTGGTTGCAACAGGTTTTCAAGAATCTGAAAAGCAGCCAGCACCAACTATGACTAGAAATAATCGTTTGGCTAACTCTCTTCAAGATAGACAAGTAGAAAATAGAGCGGCATCTATGAATAGAGAAGCAACACAAATGCCAACGATGGAGCCGGCAAGAAGTCAACAGGATAATGAGTATGTTACTAAAGAAATGAGCAGCTTTTTTGAAGGAATAGATATGCCTTCATTTATGAGAAAATAAGAAACCCATGTTGGTAAATGCAAGGGGGGACAGTTATAATGCGTAATAGTTTAAGTGAAAGTATTAAAGAAAAAACATTTAAGACTACTAAAGCTGGCATCCTTGGAGGGAACCCAGTCTTAGGTAAGCAAGAGGTGGAGACCTATCTCCAATCTCTTGCTAATGATGTTGCACAAATAGAAAAAGACAAAACTTTATTAGAAAGAAAAATAGAGTTATTAGAGTCGAAGCAACAAATTACTGCCGAACTAAAAGGGCGTTCTTTAGAAGAATTACATCAATTTGACAAAGAGCTTACTCAAAGGTCTAAACAAATAGAACGTATGGATAAGTCTTTTAAACGAATGGTATTAATGGCTGAAGAAAATGCTGAAAAAATTGTGGCGGATGCTGAACAGGAAGCTCTTGCTATTAAAGAAGAGGCAATGGATATTGCAAACACTTTAAAAGCGGAAGCAAAGAAGTTACTTGATGAAGCACAAACTCAAGTTAATCAAATGATGAATGAAGCAAAAGAAAGAATGCAAATGTTAAATAACCGCTCAAAAGAAATTAAAGAGGATATGGTTGAAATCTATAATTATATTGGTAAGACCATTATCAATGAAAAGGGATTAGAAACATCTTTACTATCTGAAAAAGCTAAAAAAACATTTGTGAAATGATAGAAGAGGCATCCCTCTTCTATTTTTTTATATGAAAAAGGTTTTTAAAAAAACAGAAACAAAAAAGTAAAGACAGGACTCTAAGTAAGGAGGTAATTCTCATTAATACTAAACTTTTTGGGAAAATTAAGTGGCAAAAGCTAAAACTAGATTTAGAGTTATCTATTTTATTAGTAGCCCTTTTATCTATTGGTACGTCTTTTATATTTAGTGCGAGTTCTATAATGGCTCGTGAAAAATTTGGTAATATGATGTTTTTCTTTGATAGACAGCTGGTGTATTTATTTTTAGGGGCGGTTATTCTTTTAATTGTATCTAAAATAAGGTATCAGAGTCTTAGAGGGTATATTTTACTGCTAAATATTGTAACAATTATATTGAATCTGATGATTGTATTTAACATATCCTCTGTAAGTGTAAACGGGGCAACTAGATGGATAAGTTTGTTTGGAATTCAGTTTCAACCATCTGAAGTAACAAAACTAACGTTAATTATTACTTTAGGAAGTATGATTGATAAAAGAAGACGAATGGGAATACTAAATGACTTGTATCAAGGTATCATTCCTATTGCTATGTATTGTATGCTAATGATTGGATTAGTATTTATGCAAAAACACATGAGTGCTGCGGGTGTTCTAATCTTTATATCTGCGACAATGCTCATTGTATCTGGTTTAAAAAGAATTTATATTATGATAGCAGGTAGTGTAATAGGAGCATTTGCTGTACTAGGTGTATTATTGTTCCCGTTTAGAATGCTGCGTCTATTTAGTTTCTTAGACCCATACAAAGATGCACTAGGCTCCGGATTCCATATCATTCAAAGTTGGAGAGCTTTAGCTGGCGGAGGTTTAAATGGTTTAGGGTTAGGAATGAGTAGACAAAAGTTTGATTGGTTACCAGAAAACCATACTGATATGATTTTAGCTGTTATCGGTGAAGAGTGGGGTTTTATTGGTATATTAATTCTATTTAGTATATTTGTTTGGTTCCTTATTAGAGGATTAGCAATATCCTTAGATGCTCCAGATTTTTACGGAATCATTGTGGGTACAGGAATTGTAAGTATGTTGTTTTTCCAAATAGCAATTAACATCTCAGTTGTTACGGGTATGTTCCCGGTTACAGGAATGGTGCTCCCGTTTGTTTCTTATGGAGGGACATCTACTATAATGTTAATGGGAGCTGTAGGAATACTACTAAATATTGCTTCGCAAAAAAGTGAAATAAATAACCAAATGAAGAAGGAATTTGAAAATTAATTGATAAATTAATAATATAGAAAAAAGGATACCTCCTAAATTCCTTATATAATATATCTAAAAGGTATAGCAAAATGCTATGCCTTTTTAGTTTTCTTTGAAATAGAAGAAAAAGGTTTTAAATATTTTATTTAAAAATGAGAAATGTAATATCCTACTAAATATTGGTGAAAGGTGGGTAAGTTAATGATTTCCTTAAGAAATGTTTCAAAACGTTATAACAAAAGAGATTATGCATTAAAGAATATAAGTTTTGACGTTAAAGCTGGTGAATTTATATTTTTAGTAGGTGATTCTGGTTCAGGAAAGTCTACTATATTTAAAATGTTGTACAAGGAAGAAGTTCCTACAGAAGGGAATATTGAAATTTTTAATAGACCATTAATTAAGACTAAAAAAACTAAATTGAGAAGACAAATTGGTGTTGTTTTTCAGGATTACAAGCTACTTAATAATAAAACAGTATTTGAAAACGTATCATACCCCTTATTAAGTTTGGGAACAAACCCTTTTACAGTAAAGAAGGAAACAATTAGGGTTCTTGAGGTGATGGGGATAGAAAAAATACAAAAGAAGAAACCACAGGAGTTATCAGGTGGTGAACAGCAGAGAGTTGCAATTGCAAGAGCTATTATTAGTAAACCAAAAATATTATTATGCGATGAGCCGACAGGGAATCTTGATAGGACAAATACATTATTAATAATGGAACATCTGCAAAAATTAAATGAGAATGGTACAACAATTATTATGACAACGCACGATGAACAAATAGTAAAAGAGATGAATAAAAGGACCATAACCCTTAAACAAGGAATTTTAACAAGTGATTCTGAAAAAGATAAGCAGAATAAATTAAAATTGCAATTAACAGATGATGTAGAAAAGAGTAAAATGGAAATTTTAAAAAATAGTCACTTAAATATAAAGAAGCAGTACATGGGGAGGGGAAAGTAAAAGGGTAATAAGATACTCTTAATATGCTTATGTTTGTATTTTTATTGTGGATAAAAGAAGCATTTACAGGAATAATAAGAAACTTTTGGTGGAACTCTGTTGCAGTTCTTATGTCTTTAATTTGTTTATTGTTCTTTTCAATTTCATATATCTCAGGAAACACAGCTGAGCATTTTTCCGAAAGGTTAAATCAACGTTTAGAGATACAAGTGGATATATCTGATAACAATACTAATTATGGCGAAATAAAAGAAGAAGTTTTAGAAGATAATCGTATAAGCAATATCGAATTTGTCAGTAAAGATGATGCACAAAGAAATATGATAAAAGAAATGGGTAAGGACTCGGACGTTTTAAAAATATTTAATGGAGAAAACATCTTTCCTGCCCAATTTATAATTAAAGTTAAAAATCCTGAAGATATTGAAAGTGTTGCAAATAACCTTAGTAAAAGTCCTTATTTTGAAAAAGTCCTTTATGGAAAAGAATATATAGACAAGCTATTGCAAATAACGGGCAAATTAAAAAAGGTAGGATATTATATTACCATTGCAGGAGCTGTATTTGTTGTATTGTTGGTAGTTTGGGTAATAAGAATGAATATAGAGCAGAGAAAAGATGAAATAAGTATTAAACAACTTATTGGTGCTAGTTCTATGACAATAAGAATGCCATTTTTAATAGAATCACTTTTATTAATGTGGATATCAAGTATTGCAGCATATTACATCTTTTTAAAGCTATATACCACATTTATTTCGTATGTAACAAATGAACTGCCAATGTCATCTTTAACATTTTTGGATGTAAGTACGGTCCAAAGTCAAGTTACCTTACCTTTGTTTGGTTTAGCGGGTATTATTGGTTTATTAGGTAGCATTGTTGCTACTACTAAGCATTTAAAATAGCTGTTGGGAAAAACACCGCTTAGAATCTATAGAGCGGTGTTTTTTCAATATAAAAGTTAATGAAGTCATTAAAAAAATCGTTCTTTATTTTAGTATTTATGATAAATAATGATATAAAGGGATAGTTTGAAGGGAGTGAATGGCTTGAACAATTCAGAAAAGAGTAGAGATAAAATATACATAATAGCCCTTTTGTTTTTTAGGATAGTATTAGTTGGCTTTTTTATAATAGATGCATATGGGAAAGAAATGTCGGAACATATGGAGACAATATTGTTAATAAAACTAATCGTTTTGGGACTCTATGTATTCGGCGCATCGTTATTGTCTGTAAACAAAATTGGAGTATACATTGAGTTAATCGTAATTCTAGGATTAATGTTATTTCTAGGACATAAGGAATTGGCTATGTTGGCAGTGTTCCCCTTAGCAGTATCGGCAGTGAGTGCAAGCAAAAAAATAGATATAGGATTAATGTCGGTAATGTTTTTTGCCATTATACTTTATGCTTTTGGGCTTAATTTATTAGCTGTTGGTTTTAGTTTGGGATTTGTTGCGTTTTTTATGATAAAAGAATTAGAAAAAACTGAAAGGGAAAAAGAAATTAAAAGATTAGTTTTAATTTCAAGTGAGAGAGAAGAAAAAAATAGAAGATTAGAAAATGAAGTTTTATTAAGAGAAAAGGAGACAGAAAATTTGATGGATGTATTTATAAGAACAAAATCCTTAAATGAGAAAATTGATATTGATGAATTAATTACAGAACTATTAAACGCTCCCAAAGCATTTTTTAAGGCGGAATATGTAGCGTTATATGTAATAGATGAGGATAGATACAGAATGCTTGAAACCACAGGTGACAGCAAAAGATTCCACTTAGAGAAGGTAGTACCGCTAAAAGAGGGTGCCGAACCTATAATAGATAATAATAGAATGCGTATTCCTATAAAATTAGAAAGAAGTGCATGGGGGTTAATAGATATCTATGGAAAAAGAGAAGAAGTAATGAATGGTCAAAAAATTACAATTAACTTTAACGAAGATGATTATGTAACTATTGCTACTTATATTAGCCAAGTGATGTTTAGTATTAAGCATGCAAAATTACTTGCTCAAACTGAAATTATGGCACAAACGGATGGTTTAACAAAGTTAGCTAATAGAAGGCATTTTGAAAACCAATTTGATTATCTCTTAAAACAGGCTAGAAGAGGATATAAGTTGGCTTTAATAATGTTGGATATAGACCATTTTAAAAGCTTTAATGATACATATGGACATCAAAAAGGTGACGAAGCCTTAATAATTGTTTCGGAAGTATTACAAACGTATCTCAGAGAAATGGATGTCGTTGGGCGAACAGGAGGAGAAGAATTTAGTATTCTAGTTCATAATGCTGATGAGCAGGTTCCTATAATTGCTGACAGATTAAGAAAAAAAATATCGCTTGTTCCTTTCGTTAAACAAATTACGGTATCTATGGGTATTGCATATTACGGAGAAGATGGAAAGACAATAGAAGAACTAACCAAAAATGCAGATAAAGCGTTGTACTGGTCTAAAGAACACGGAAGAAACCAAGTTAAGGAGTACAAAACCATTATAGATGAAGATAAATAAGAGAACAGAAAGAGAACTTCTTGTTTAAGGCACTGTGCTTTAAACGAGAAGTTCTTTTTAATTAATTAAAAATCGGACAATAAAAAGAAATTTCATTACTTGAAAACTTCTTCTAAATATTTTTTAATATAGCTCGTTTTCTTATTTGAAACCAATGAAAGGTGGTGTGCGGCTTTTTGCCACTAAAATGAAAATAGGTTTTCATATGAGATTTGCTGGTAATTTAAAAAGGCTAAGCAACGATGTAATTAAATCAAGAGGGAATGTTTTTCAGTTCTACTCTAGAAGTATAAGAGGCGGGAGAAGTCCCGAGATAACTGAAAGGCAACTTCAAAATTATTATAACTTCTTATTTGAAAGAAGAATTTCAAATGTTATTGTTCTAGCTCCCTATGGCTTTAAAGTAGCGGGAAGAGACGTATCATCAAACTTAGCTGTAGAAAACAATATAGCTGTACAAGAAATATTAAAGGACTTGCATTTTGCGAAACAAATCCATGCTAAATATTATGTTGTAAATGCAGGATACAGTAAAGGTTTAACGGAGTTTGAATCCATAGAAATATTAAAAAAACAATTAAATGAAATTATAGAAAAAACAGATTGGACAGGAGATATTTTAGTGCGGAATATGGCTGGTGGAGGTACAGAACTGGCAGCTAATTTATATAGGTGGAAAGAAATTATTACAACAAATCATAGAGTAAAAGGTGCACTAGATTTTGGACGTGCATTTGCCTATGGCTATTCATTTACTACTGAAGCAGATGCAGAAGTGTTATTGAAATTTATTGAACGTGATATAAATTGGGACAATATACCTTTAGTGTATTTGAATGATTCAAATAGATTTGCCGGCTCAAAGAGGGATGATGCAGTTCCTTTAGGAGATGGCGTTATAGGATTTCATAGTTACAAAAATATTTTATCAAATCATGAGTTAATACAAAAAATATGGATGATAGAACATCAACCAGATGTTACTTATTATGATAAAACAATAGATTTTTTAGCAGAGTTTCATAAAGATTACAATAGAAAAAAAGGAGGTAAGCAATAATATGAATCCCAAAAATACATTTTTGTTCGCAATTATATCCTATGTATTTGGTTTAATGATGTATATTGTGCCGGAAAAGCACACATTATTTTATATCATGGGGTTGTTTATATACATAAATATCTTCACCTTGTTTCATCCTATTAATTTTCATTATGGAGCAATGAGACCAATTCAAATTAGCTTAGCTTCTGTAGGAATATTAGAACTCTTAACCGGAAAAATAGCGCTCTTAATTGTAGTTTTGGTCATGCTTATTACATTAATTTTTATTGAAAAAGAAGATGTTTATGCATTGAACAAATCACACAATAAATTTAAAGAAACAGTTGGACTAACAATTAAAAGGCTCATTGCAACCATTTTTATGCCGTTTTCAGTAACATATGTAGTCTTAATTTTTAGACCTTATGAAGAAATTTCTTCTTTACTTATTGTTTTACTGTATTTTGCTGCTTTGTTTGTAGCATCAAAGTGGTTTGATAGCATAATCTCTTTCGGAATTTTCATGCTTATACAAATTATACTATTTGTATACATAATAGAAGTTTATATTAAGTGGAATTCAGAACAGATAACTGTATTCTTTCTTTCTATTCTATTCTTTCTATTTATTGGATATGCAAGAAAAGGATTATTAAATTATACAAGCAATAATAAATTTAGATAAAACTTTTTTAAAAGAATTTTAATAAAAGTGAAGAAGTGTAGAGAATAGAGACGCTTAAAGGGGCATGTCCCCTTTTTTTAATTATAACAGCGAGGAGGAGCATCAAAAGTGAGTAACTTAGATTCGGTAAAAGTTATACCGCTGGGTGGATTAGATGAAGTCGGGAAAAACATGACTGCCATTGAATACAAAGATGAAATTATTGTTATAGATGCAGGGACTGCCTTTCCATCTGCGGAAATGCACGGGGTACAATTAATCGTACCTGATGTTGATTATTTAAAAGAAAATAAAGAAAAGGTAAAAAGCTTATATATTACTCATGGGCATGAAGACCATATTGGTGGTATCGCATATTTCTTAAGCGAATTTGATGTAGATGTATACGCAACAAAATTAACAATGGTTCTAATCAAAAATAAGTTAAAAGGTAAAAAAGATACCATAAAAAACTTAAAAATAGTAAATAAGGATTCAGTTATCGAAGGAGAAAATTTCAAAATATCATTCTTTGAAACTAATCATAGTATTCCTGATTCAGTTGGTCTGGTTATTAATACACCTTATGGAAATATAGTACACACTAGTGATTTTAAGGTGGACTACACTCCTGTGGATGGAAGGGTATTAGATTTTTCAAGAATAGAAGATATTAAAAGACAGGGAGTACTTCTACTATTGTCAGATAGCACAAATGCTCTTAAAGAGGGTTTTTCACCTTCAGAGGAAAAAGTAGGACAAGAGCTACATAAAATAATTAAACCTCTAAAAGGTCGTGTTATAGCTACAACGTTCGCTTCAAGTTTATATAGAATCCAAAGTTTAATTCGCATTGCTGAAGCAGAAAAAAGAAAAGTTGTACTAATAGGAAGAAGTATGAAAAATAACGTTAAGGCAGCACATAAACTAGGCTATTTAGAAGTGAAAGACGGTACGTTTGTGTCAGATAGAACGATGGAAGAATATGCACCAAACGAATTGCTTATTATTACAACAGGCTCCCAAGGTGAATCTACATCAGCATTGCGCAGAATGTTAGAAAATAAAAACCCATACATAACTTTAAATTCAACTGATACGGTATTATTCTCATCTCATTCTATTCCAGGTAACGAGAAATCTGTTAACTACTTGGTAAATGAACTTTCTAAATTAGATGTTGATGTTTATGTTGGTGGAGATATACATACATCCGGACATGGATACCAAGAAGAGCTAAAACTATTATTAAGTCTCTTTAAACCAAAACACTTTATGCCAGTTCATGGTGAACACAGAATGCTTAAAAAGCATGCTCAATTGGCGACAAAGATTGGTGTTGAAAAAGTAAATTGCTTTATTTTTGAAAACGGAAATGTATTAGAAATCACTAAAAATAAGGTATCAAAAGGTAAATCGGTAAAAGCAGGAGCAGTTCTAGTAGACCAATCTGGTCTAGGAGATGTGAAATTCAATATTATGAAAGACCGGGAAAGATTAGCCAATCACGGAGCTGCTTTTATTCAAATTCAGAAAACTCCACACCGATACAAAACAAGAGTTATTTTAAAAGGGGTCATTGCTGTTCATGATAGCAAACAACTTTACCGTGAAGTTAATTCAGTAGTAGAGGAAATTATGAAAAAAAATGAAAATAACAGACATTCTTCTAAAAGAGACTTATACAAAGAAATTGGAGAAGTCCTTGAAAAGCATTTAAAGCGAAAACCTTTAATCATACCGGTTTTCGATTGAAAAAGAAAAGCCAATTTTAATATTTAAGAAATTAATTATCTAAAATATTAAGTTGGCTGTTTTCTATGATAAATAATGAGGTGAATTTATGGTTCAGGTTCTAGAAAAAGACTTTTCAAAAGTCAAAACAGTAGTTCAAATTCCTAATTTGAACGAAAACCAAATAAAATCATTTTATAAATTCAAAAACGAATTTATTCATAATGTTCTTGATGAAGTATTTCCAATTGAAGATAACAACGGAAATTTAGTTTTAGAATATCACTCCTCTCATTTTGATGTGCCAAAGGTTACGCCAACTGAAGCTAAATTAAAAAATATGACGTATAGCGGTGTTTTAAAAGCTAATGTTCGATTAATTAACAAAGAAGACGGAGAAATAATGGATTCCGAGGTCTTTTTAGGTGAAATACCTTACATGACAGAAAAAGCTACGTTTGTATATAACGGTATAGAAAGAAACGTTGTAAATCAAATAGTGCGTTCTCCAGGTATTTATGTGACAAGTTCAACAACAAATAGAGGCAAGTATAATTATCAATCTAAAATCATACCTGATGAAGGTGCATGGTTGTCTTTTGAAACAGATAACAAAGATTGCTTATGGATGTTTGTGGATTTAAGTAAAAAGAAGATACCCCCCACTCTTATAATTAAGGCTTTAGGTGGTTACACAGAAGAAGAAATTTTAGAAATGTTTAATCATCATCCTTTTATCAAAGGAAGCTTTGAAAAGGACAGAGCAGAAAATCAAGAAGAAGCTTTATTAGACCTATTCCACATTCTTAGACCTGACGAACCAAGAGTATTAGAAAGAGCTCAAAAACATATTGAAAATTTACTCTTAAATCCAAGGAAATACGATTTGTTACCTGTAGGAAGAGATAAAGTAAATAAAAAGCTTTCTGTTGAGGAAAGAGCTATTAATAAAGTTTTAGCTCGCGATACAAATGGATACAAAAAAGGCGACGTATTAGATAAAGAATTTTTTAAGACTTTTGAAGACACTACAATATGGGTTTTCAATGCTGATGGAGAAGAAGTACAAATACGTGGTGCGAAGCCGGGAGATACAAAATTATTACGAGTAGAAGATATTATTGCTGCAATAGACTATGTAATTACAGCAGAACAAGGAATAGCTAATTTTGATAACATAGACCACTTAGGTAACAGAAGGGTCAGACTTTGCGGAGAATTATTAAGAAACCAATTTAAAATAGGAATAAATAGACTCGAAAAAAACATTAAGGAAAAATTAAATACTGGTGCAGTTGATGGAACAAATAAACTTACTCCGCAATCATTAATTAATGTTAGACCACTAGTAGCTGTTCTAAGAGAGTTCTTAGGTTCTGGTCAACTTTCTCAGTTTGTTGAACAGGTGAATCCTTATGCAGAACTAGGTCATAAGAGAAGAATATCTGCCCTTGGTCCTGGTGGGTTCCAAAAGGACAGAGCAGGAATAGAAGTCCGTGATGTTCACTATAGCCATTATGGAAATATGTGTCCTAGTGAAACTCCTGAGGGAGCAAACGTAGGTTTAATAACATCTCTAGCCTTATATGCCCGAATTAACGATTTTGGCATTATTGAAACACCTTATCTAAAAGTTGATAAAAAGAATGCAAAAGTTACACAAGAAGTAATATATATGACAGCTGATAAGGTTGAGGAATACTACATAGCTAAAGCTGACAGTGTAGATGAAAAGGGTAACTTTAAGGAAAATAAGCTGACAGTAAGAAAAAAAGGTGAGTACCCTACAGTTAATAAGAATCAGGTAGACTTTATTGATGTTTCACCTGGGCAAATTGTTGGAGTAGGTATTCATTTAGTTCCTTTCCTTCCACATGATGATGCTAACCGAGCAGTTATGGGAGCAAACATGCAGAGACAAGCGGTGCCTTTAATTAATCCTGATAGACCTATTGTAGGAACAGGTATGGAAAAAGTAATTGCTCTAGATACTGGTTCTTCATACGTTGCAGAAGAAAGTGGAGAAGTTGTGCATGTGTCGGCATCTGAACTTAAAATTCACTACAAAAACGTCGGAGAAAAGACATACCAATTGTATAAATATCAACGAACAAATGCAGACACGAGCTTTACTCATAAGGTCAAGGTAACAGTGGGAGAAAAGGTGAAAAAAGGAGATATCTTAGTTGATAGTTCATCGTCTGAACATGGAGAATTGGCTTTAGGTAAAAATCTACTTGTAGCATTTATGACATGGAGAGGATATAACTACGAGGATGCTATTGTTATTAACCAAAAGCTTGTTAAAGAAGATGCTTTTACAACCATTATGATTAAAGAATACAAAACAGATATTCGTGATACAAATTCAGGTCCTGAAGAATTAACTGTAGACATTCCCAATGTATCTAAACATAACAGACGATTTTTGGATGAAGAAGGAATAGTGAAAATTGGTTCATACGTTAAATCTAATGATGTCTTAGTAGGTAAAGTAACACCAAAGAGTCAGGAAGATAGTTCACCAGAAGAGAAGATTTTACGAGTAATCTTTACTGACAAGGGGAAAAACTTTAGGGATTCATCTTTGAAAATACCAAACGGTAAAAAAGGTGTCGTTATTGATGTTATAAGGATTACTAAAGATGATTGTGAATTACCAAGTGGGGTAAAAGAGCAAATTAAAGTCTTTGTAGCTGAAAAAAGAAATATTGTACCTGGAGATAAAATGGCAGGGCGACATGGAAATAAAGGAGTAATAGCAAGGGTAGTTCCTGAAGAAGATATGCCATATATGGAAGATGGAACTTCGGTTGATATAGTTCTTAATCCATTGGGTGTACCATCTCGTATGAATATTGGACAAATCATGGAAACTCATTTGGGTATGGCTGGAAGAAAGTTAGCAAGAGTATATAAAACACCAGTTTTTGACGGAGCAAGTGAAGAGGACATTATTAATGAACTTAAAGAAGCTGGGTTACCTGAAACCGGAAAATTTAAATTGTTTGATGGTATAACAGGAGAAGAAATTGAAAATGAAGTAACAGTAGGAACAATGTTTATGCTAAAGCTAAATCATCAGGTGAAATATTTATCTATCGCCGTCTAATAGGGAAACTTACTAGATTATGAGTGGGGAAAATCGATGAAGGCTGAGATGCTAATATCGAGAGGGCTTGCATCACAAGTCTTTGTAACGCATAGAAGCTGAGCGCTATGATAGCAAAAATGCTTCCACGAGTCTCCGCTACCTAAGTCCATTCTGGATATGGTAAAAATGTATGCTGAACTATATCAAATTCAGAAGATATAGAGCCATTTGATAAAAAACAAATGGGATAACAATATGGATGGATAAAATGCATGCACGTTCTACTGGACCTTATTCTCTTGTAACACAACAGCCACTTGGAGGTAAAGCTCAAATGGGCGGACAAAGATTTGGTGAAATGGAAGTTTGGGCTCTTGAAGCTCACGGAGCCGCTTATATGCTACGTGAAATGCTGACTGTGAAATCGGATGATGTAATAGGTCGTACGGAATTATATGAATCTATTGTAAAAGATAGAGAAATGCAACAAGAAGGACAAACTGAATCATTAAAAGTCATGATAAAAGAACTTATGTCACTAGGACTTGACGTGAAATTAGAAAAAGAAGAATAAAACTAATTTATTTTTAAGTAAAATACATTTGCAAGGAGTGGGAAGATGGCAAAAGTATCTGGTAATGAATACTTAAGTATTAAATTAGCTTCTCCTGAGACCATAAAATCATGGTCTTATGGGGAAGTTAAAAAATCAGAAACTGTGAATTATCGTACTTTTAAACCTGAAAAAGACGGTTTGTTCTGTGAAAAGATTTTTGGTCCAACCAAAAACTATCAATGTGGAGTAGGTTGTGGAACGTATAAGAAAGAAAGAGACGTTGGTACAATCTGTGAAAATTGTGGAGTAGAGGTGCAGCATTCTAGAGTACGTAGAGAACGTATGGGTCACATAGAATTAGCAACACCAATTGTTCACTTTTGGTATTTTAAAAAGCAAAGCTATATTCAACTCCTACTTAATATGAAGCAAAAAGATGTAGAAAACGTTATCTACTGCAAGAACTATATTGTTCTAGACCCAGGAGATACGATGCTTGAGAAAAAACAAGTTATTACGGATAAACAGTATGCGGAATTATATGGAAAATATGGTGAGTCTTTTAGAGTTAATATTGGAGGACGAGCTATTAAGGAACTACTAGCTGAAATCGATTTAGATAAAATGGCTCAAGAATTAAAGAAAGAGCTTGATGAAACTAAGACTTTAAAAGCAAAAGATATTGCAAAACGCTTAAAACTAGTTGAAGATTTTAGAAAATCAGGAAACAGACCTGAATGGATGGTTATGGATGTAATCCCTATTTTGCCTGCTGATTTAAGACCTCTTGTTCAATTAGATGGGGGAAGATTTGCAACTTCAGATTTAAATGAATTATATAGAAGGATTATTAATAGAAATAATCGTCTGAAACGTCTTAAAGAACTCGGAGCACCAAGTTTAATTGAGGAAAATGAACTTCGTATGTTGCAAGCTGCTGTTGATTCTTTATTTGCTAATCAAAATAGGCAGCATCCTGTAGTAGGACCAGGCAAAAGAGTTTTAAAATCTTTATCTTCATATCTCGAAGGAAAGGCTGGTCGTTTCCGTCAAAATCTATTAGGTAAAAGGGTAGATTATTCAGGACGTTCCGTTATTGTTGTAGGTCCAGAGTTAAAGTTACATCAATGTGGTATTCCTAGAGAAATGGCTTTAGAACTATTTAAACCTTTTGTAATGAATCAGATGAAAGAATTAGGTTATGTTGAAACATTTAAACAAGCTAAAAGACAAATTGAGAATCGAAATGATAAAATGTGGGACGTTTTAGAAAAAATAGTACAGCATCATCCTGTTTTGCTAAATCGTGCACCGACATTACACAAACTTTCTATTCGTGCTTTTGAACCGGTTATTATTGAGGGTAAAGCTATTCAATTACATCCTTTAGTTTGTTCTGGATTTAACGCAGACTTTGATGGTAAGAATATTGCCGTCTAATGGGGAAACTTATTAGATTATGAGCGGGGAAAATCGATGAAGGCTGGGATGCTAATATCGAGAGAGCTTGCATCACAAGTTCTTGTAACGCATAGAGACTGAGCGCTATGAAAGCAAAAATGTCTCCACGAGTCTCTGCTACCTACGTCCATTCTGGATATGGTAAAAATATATGCTGAACTATATCAAATTCAGAAGATATAGAACCATTTGATAAAAAGCAAATGGGGTAACAATTTGGATACAATGTCTGTTCATATTCCTATTTCTCGCGAAGCTCAAGCAGAAGCAAGAATTTTATTATTAGCAACTAAAAATCTATTGCACCCTCAAAATGGTAAATCTTCAGTTACTCCAACTCAAGATATGGTCTTAGGCTGTTATTATTTATCTCTTGAAGAAGCAGGGGCAAAAGGTGAAGGTAAGTTCTTTGCTAGCATTAGAGATGTTTATACATCTTTAGAAAACAAATATATTACTCTGCACACCAAAATTATATTAAATGTATTAGAAGATGACAGGTTTAATGGTAAGTACTTAGTTACTACACCAGGAAAACTTATCTTCAATGAAAATCTTCCTGAAGGTATTCCTTATGTGAATAATGGAATAGTTAATTTAAAAGAGACTGAAGGAATATTTGACAATGCCAATGAAGCATTGGCTTATCTTAAAGAAAAAGAAGTGAAAATGTTTGATAAGGACTTCTTAGAAGAGTTTGTTTCCCAAGTATTTAATGAAGTTGGAGATGAAAAGACAGCTGTATTACTTGATGTTATTAAAGAAACTGGCTTTATCTATTCAACAAAAGCAGGATTCACCATTTCTTTATCTGATGTAGTGGTTCCACCAGAAAAATGGGATATTATTGACGAAGCACAGATAATAATGGACGATATTGAAGAAATGTATCAATACGGAAGAATTTCAAAGGATGACCGACACCAATTAGTTATAGAAAATTGGACAAAAATAAGTGCACAGGTTGCTGATGCTTCAATTAGTACACTTGATGAATCTGGATTTAATTCTGTAAAAATGATGATAGATTCAGGTGCCCGTGGTTCTAAAAATCAGTTTAGACAATTAGCAGCGATGCGTGGTCTCATGGCTGACCCTTCCGGAAAAACTATTGAACGAGCAATTCTTAAAAACTTTAAAGAAGGATTAGACCCATTTGATTACTTTATTTCTTCACATGGTGCGCGTAAAGGGCAAGCAGATACAAGTTTAAAAACAGCTGATTCTGGATACCTTACTCGACGACTAGTTGACGTAGCTCACGATGTAGTTATAAATGAGGATGATTGCGGAACAGAAAGTTTTGTAGTGGTACGTGATATTGAACCAAGAGTTGAAAAAGTCGAAGAACGAATTCTTGGTAGAAGATTGGGTAAAGATTTGATTCTAAATGGAGAAGTTCTATTTAAAAAGAATACATTAATTAATAAACAACAAGCAAAAAAAATATCCCAGCATTTCACGGAAGTTCCTATACGCTCAATTCTCACTTGTGAATCAGTACAAGGAGTTTGTAAAAAATGTTATGGTTATGACTTATCTACCAATAGAGAAGTACCAAAAGGAGAAGCTGTAGGTGTAATTGCTGCGCAATCTATAGGAGAACCAGGAACTCAATTGACAATGCGTACATTCCACTCAGGAGGAGTAGCTGGAAACGATATTACACAAGGTCTTCCTCGTATTCAAGAAATTTTTGAAGCTAGAAAGAAAATAAAAGGAGAAGCAACTTTATCTGGAGTAAGTGGTGTAGTAACCATCATTGAAAAAGGAAGATTAAAAGATATTAAAATTACTACGGATGAGGGAAAAGAACAGGTATATCACGTTGATTTAGGCGTTGGTATTGAAGTTGAGGACGGGGAAAGAGTTGAAATTGGTAAACAATTAACAAAAGGTTCTATTAATCCTCATAAACTCTTGGAATTGCGTGGAATTGAAGCCGTACAAGAGTATGTGCTTCAAGAAGTTCAGCGAGTATATAGAGGGCAAGGAGTAAAAATAAACGATAAGCATATTGAAGTAATTATTCGTCAAATGACAAAACAAGTACAAGTAACATATCCTGGAGATTCTGAAGAAATAATGGGTTCGGTACTTAGTAAAGGATATGTCGAAAGAATGAATAAGAAACTGAAAAAAGCTAAAAAGGATTTGATTGAGTACATACCAGTGTTAATGGGAATAACAACTTCTTCATTATCAACAGAGTCGTTCTTATCTGCTGCGTCATTCCAAGAAACTCCAAGCGTCTTAACAGAAGCTGCTGTTAAAGGCAAGGTTGATAAAATTGTTGGTTTGAAAGAGGCAGTTATCTTAGGTAGAAATATTCCTGCCGGAACTGGATTTCCTGAATACATAAAAGACTAAAAAGAAGCTGAATATCAGCTTCTTTTCTCTGTTTATTTTAGTTAGCATAAGTAGGATTTCACAATTATCTTGAAAAATAACGGGATAGAAGAAAACTCATAGTTATCTTAAAAATTAAAAAGGCAGGTGTTTCAAGTGAATTTGGGCTTTAAAAAAGCAGAAATTTTTCATGAAGAAGTTTATACTAATAGAGCAAAGTTTCATTTTCATCCTTTAGAGAAGGGTTATGGAAGAACTCTAGGGAATGATTTGCGTAGAGTACTAATTTCAAGTATTCCCGGAACAGCGGTAATGGGAGTTTTAATAGACGGTTTAAATCATGAATTTCAACATATTCCAGGTACTGTAGAAAACGGAACAGATATAATCTTAAATGCAAAAAAAATGATTTTTTCTGTACCGGGAGAAAAAATGGTCCAGTTGACTTTTAAAGCTAAAAAAGCTGGTACATATTATGCGAAAGACATTGAATTACCAGAAGGTGTTGAATGTTTAACTCCAGATGCTATGCTTATGAAATTAACAGGTGAGAAAGAGGTAGTGGTTTCTTTATTTGTTAAGCAATCGAGAGGGTATGTAGATGCTGATGAACACAAAGAATTTGAAGAAGAAGGCTTTGAAAATGTAATTCGTGTGGACGCTGACTTTAAACCGGTAAAGAATGTAGCGGTAGAAGTAGTGAATATGCGTGTAGGACAAAATACAAACTTTGAAAAATTAATATTAGATGTGGAAACTGATGGTGTTGTATCACCAAAAGAAGCTTTAACAATTGCGAAATTTATAATTGTTAATCAGCTACATTTTATGGATGATATGAAAGAGTTTGTAGAAGAATTTGAATTACTTGAAGAAGAGAAGCAAAAGGAAGAAGAAATTTTTGATACATTAATAGAAACTTTGGATTTAACCCCAAGACCTTATAATTGTTTAAAGAAAGCTGGATATAACACAATTGGTCAAGTACTTGCCTTAACTAGAGAACAATTAAAATCTTTAGACCAGTTAGGTGCAAAATCTATTACTGAAATTGAAGAAAAGCTATTTAAGATAGGTTACAAGTTAAAAGACGAATAAGATTAAAATTACCCTTCTCGAAAGTTGAGAAGGGTAAAAAACTAAAATCGATACAATTCATCACGGATAAAAGAAATTATGTTATCCTTAATATTTAAATCTTCTATTTTAGTGAAAATACTTTTAGCATCAGCTTCCCGAGTTTGAAAAATGGTATTAACCACCCATTCTCCTACTGATTGTCTTGGTTTACCATTCTCATTTTGCATGGATTGCTCCAATGTAGGTAAATGAGTATGGTGACCAGAAGGGATATATGTTAAGAATACAAAAAACAATGGTTGGCGCTCTAAAATTATAAGAGATTCATAGTCTTCTTTATAATAAGAAAACAGAGTATTAGTGGTACGCATGGTATCTATAACTCCACTTTCAAATTTATCTGAAGACAGGTATCCTTCAAAATCAATAATCATAGGATGCACACTCCTTTTTCAGATAAAACTGTCTGCTATTTTATGGTTCAATCTATATATGATATATCCTTTAAATGCAGTTTCTGAATTAAAATAAAAAGTTAGGTGACAAATTCAAAATGAAGATAAAATTTAAGTTCTTATTAGCGGTAATGACACTTACAACACTAATGTTTACATCAAATGCAGCATACGCAGAAGGCAATCCGCCAGAAATAGCAGCAGAACATGGCGTTTCTATTGAAGCGCAATCTGGAGATGTTTTATTTGATAAAGGAGCGCATGAAAAAGCTTATCCTGCTAGCATTACAAAGATTATGACAGCTCTGCTTTTATCTGAAAATATTAAAGAAGATGAAACTATTACAATTTCTGAAAAATGTGTTAACGAAGTTAGAAGTAACTCACAAATATTATTTAAGGCTGGAGAAAAAATGAGCAGAGATACTGCCTTATTCACAATGATGACTATTTCAGCTAACGATATTGCGTGTGCTATTGGCGAACATATTTCAGGAAATGCAGAAGATTTTGGAGCTTTGATGACTAAAAGAGCCAAAGAACTAGGAGCCAACGACACACAATTTAAAAATGCGAACGGACTTCATAATCCAGAGCATTACACAACAGCCTATGATATGTCACTTATTGCACGAGAAGCAATTAAACATGATGTAGTTTTAAAAGCTATGGGTACAAAACACTATAAAGTAACTACAAATCTACAAGAAAAAGTACCTGTAACAAATCCGAGTAAAATTCATGATGACCCTGATTCTATTGGTGGTAAAACAGGATTTACAAATCAAGCACGAAATACATTAGTTAAAATTGATGAAAAAGATGGAATTCGCGTCATAAACGTGGTATTAAAGGGCAATAAATATCAGTATTATGATGATATTAAAAGAATGTCTAATTATGGATTTGAACAGTTACATAAAAAGAAAGTAGTAGATGAAACAAAATGGAATAAAAAATTGACATTTTTAGAAAAAAGGGTATTAGTTAAACCAGAAAAGTCATTATACTTAGTGACTAAAAAAACAGACACTTCAGCGTATGATATTAATTTCAACCCAAAGACTATAAGTAAAAGCTCACTTTATGCTCAAGGAATTAAAAAGGGTCAAGTGGTAGGTAAACTTAAGGTTGAAAAAGATGGTAAGTTAATAGATGAAGTAAATGTAGTATCTACTCAAAATGTATCTTTCGAAAAACCAAAGTCTTTTGAAATTCCATTTTGGGTAAAAGTATTGGTGGCTATTGTTGTTCCTTTAGGTTCTTATGTTGGTTTTGTATTTCTTTATAATTATAGATATTTTAATAATAAAAAGAGACCAGTGTAAGAAACACTGGTCTCTTTTTATTTAATTGATAAAACTTTTAATTTAAGCCTTCCAATTGGAGCCTCTACGACTACCTCATCGTTCACTTTCTTTTCAAGTAATGATGAGCCTAATGGTGAATCAATTGAAATTTCATCTTTTCCATTTCCATATCCTAATAAACGGATGACTTCTTTGTTTCCGTCAGTCCACTCTATTTCAACGAAATGACCAATTTCTACTTGTTCATTAGAAGCATTTTCTTTAATAATAATGGCGTTGTTAAGCAGAGTTTCTAAATCAGTTTTTTCTTTATACAACTTTGCTTGGTGTTCTTTTGCAGCGTCGTATTCAGCATTCTCTGACAAGTCACCTTGTGCTTTAGCACGTTCAATTTCTTCGGCATTCTTTGGAATTTCGATATTAATTATTTCTTCAAGTCGAGCTTTTCTAAGAGTCTTTTGTTCGACTGTAAGATAGTCTTTTGGTTTTTTATTCATGTTTATCACCTCTAGCAAGTTAATTTGTAGAATTTAAATAGAAATCCTACTAAATAGAAAGGAGTTTTTAATTATGAACTTAGATGTAATTGGTTATATCCTATACTCTGGTTTAGGAATGTTAATTTTGGCTTTCCTGTTTTTGCTGTCTAGCATGGTAAATAAACCACAAAAAGTAACCCACAACCTATATGATGAAGCAGTAAGTGATTATGAAGATGATTCTGAATACGATTCTGAATATGAAACAGAAGAATACGAAGCAGAATTAAACACATATTCACCTGAAAAAGAAAGAAAATCTATTTTCGGTTTAAAAAAGAATAAACGAAAACGTAATTATGAAGAAGATTACTATAAAGAAGAGAATAACGAAGAAATTAATTTAAATAACGATGACGAAGAAAGCTTTTATGAAGAAAATTTTAATATTAATACTTCAAAAGAAAATTACACGGAAGAAAAGTTTAATGCTAGTAATCCAGAAGAATATAGTTACGAAGATGATGGAATAGAGGATGAATTTGAAAGTGATTTTGAGTTTATTGAATCCATTACGAAGAAAGGTAAAAAAGAAACAAAAGATTATGATTTGTTTGAAGAGGATAATTTTAACACCTTTAGTGATAGCGGGGACAAAGAAGATATTCAAGATTATACCTACGATAAAAAAGAAACATTTAACATAGATGATGAAGAGGATGATTATAGTGATTTTGAATTTGAAGACGCTCCTAAAGAAGATGCTTCAAAAGAGGAAGAGAGAAAAGGTATAACAATAAAAAAATATGAAGATACATATGAAGACCTAGAAGAAGATTATGATGTAGAAAAAGCTATGTTAAAACGATTTAAAGCATATAAGAATAGTATTAATAAATAAAAGTTATTTATTAAAAAGCGAATAGAACAACAAAAAGATAGCAGGGATACCCTTGCTATCTTTTTTATATTTTTAATGTTCTTTCAATTAATAACTTTTGATTTAAAAATGTGTAATTAGTTGTTTGTGCCTCGTTATTAAGTAAAGAAATAAGCGTTCTAAAGTTACTTTTTAACATAGAAGGTAAATGAAAAAGTTCTACAAAATCATTAATTGTATCGAAGGAAGTGGCATAAGAGAGCAAAACTAACTGTAAATGATAGTTTTTTTGGAATGCTGAAGTCATTAGAGGTTTAGGGTCAAATTTCACACTAAACTTGCGAATTAGTTCTATTTCTGACAGATATAAAAGAGCATTTAGTGTGTAAGGTCTGTCAAGAATTCTATATGCATCTTGTGCTTTAATGCTAGGGTTAATCGAATATATTAAGTTTTTATTATCAAGAAGAACATTTAATAACTCGGTATCTATTGAAAAACCTGTAGAAGCGCAAAGAGTAATTGGTTTAAACCATATAAAAGGGCTTACTTGGACACTGTTATAAAAATTGTTTCCTAAACCAGTAATAACTTTTCTTTGAAAGTCAGATTGTGAGTTTGTAGGGTCTATAATCTCTTCACCGTTGTACATTAAAGAATTAATATTGAGGTCAGCTAAAAGAGCTTTTTGAGTTAGTTGCTCATCAGTTGGCACAATTTCAAATGATTTTTTATTAAGTGTGAACGACACAATTGTATGCCCTGATAAGGATGTTCTTGTGTTTGCATAAGGAAATAATGACATTACTCTTTCTAATGGGGCATTTGTAGTTATATCAATATCCTTTGGATTAATTCCTAGTAATGTATCTCGAATATATCCGCCGAATACTGCTGTATTACCATACAGACTAAGAGAATTAAAAACTTTAAGTATAGTAGGGTCTGTTATTTTAAACATTTCCCACCTCCACATGAAAAAAAACGTTTTTTTAAACAAATTCAGAATTTAATATTATATAATCCATAACATAAAAAATAGCAAAGAAAAGGTGTTCATTCATGAGAAACGGAAAATTTATACGAACAGTTCTACATATGCAAAATGTACCGAGGTGGGATGAATATGCGCCACACTTTGAAGATAATGCAGCTAATCATAGTTATAGATGTGCAGCGTATGCAACTATCGCTTGTTTAGTAGAGGAAAAGAAATATAAAAATCAAGTAAACAAATTCAAAATAATAGCCAGGGCATTATTTCATGATTTAAATGAAACTATTACAGGTTCTATAAAGCACGTAACTAAAAAAGACCCGTTCGTTAGTGAGCACATTCGTATTTTAGAAAAAGAAGCAAGTAAAGAAATTGTTTCTTATTTATCAAACTCACTACAACCTACGTTTTATGATTTTGTTGTAAATGCGGAGGATGGAACATTTGAAGGGCGACTAGTTGATGCAATTGATACATTTGATGCAATGCTTCTTTGCCATAGGGAAATGATTTTTGGCTCAAACCCTATTTTCCGAAAAAAATTTAAGGAGTTTTATGAAAAGTTAGTTAATCATGAGATAGACTCAATTCGTTGGTTGGTAGAGGAGTTTGAAAAGCGAGAGGGCGTTTATGATTTTTTAAATAACATTCTAATGTTAGATACCATTGCTAGATGGAAGGGTAGTTTTAATTTAGTTAAAGATAATGATAGCTCTCATACTTTTAGGGCAACGGCATTATCTGTCTTTAACGGCGTTCTGGAAAGTGTTAAATACGGTAAGGATATTAATATGTATTTACTAACCGGTAAGACGATATTTCATGATTTGGTAGAAGCGGTAACGGGAGATATATTGGGACCGGTAAAACATTCGAACCCCGAAATAAAAAGGGCGTTTGAACAGTATGAGAAAAAGGTTGCTAATAACATGATAGAATCGCTTCCGGAATTTTTGCGTGAAGATATTATTGAGTTAATGGTAGAATGCAAAAATGATACACCGGAAGGACATATGGTAGATATTTCGGATAAACTAGATGCATTAATTAAAGCTAACTTAGAAATGAAAAACAATCCTAGTGAATACGCTGATACATATTATAGACAATTGAGGAATATACAGCATAAGTTTGAAAATGGGAGTGTTATTTTCTTCCTAGCATACATTTTGCATGACATAACGCATAATAATTTTAGTAAATGAATTAAAACTGCTTATGAAGAGTAAACCTTCATAAGCAGTTTTAAAAACATATGAAATGTGAAAATATATTAGTTAATGTAATTTAGCGGGTTAGCATATGTGAATGTGCTCCCATTAAATGAAGTGGCGACGCAAAAGTGAAGGTGATTTCCAGTAGAGCCTCCAGCTGAGCCAACTCCTCCAATTTTTTGACCACGAAAAACGTAATCGCCTGGTTTTACATACAAGCCATCATCATACATATGTCCATAGATAGTATATAAGCCGTTTGTGGGATGTTTAATGACAATCCAGTTCCCGTAACCTCGTGCTTTTCCAGCGTATAGCACATAACCTTCTTCCATGGCATATATAGGTGTATTCTGTGCTGCTGCATAATCCACGCCGTTATGTAATTTTTTCACTCCTGTAATAGGATGAATACGATAACCATAAGGAGAAGTCATTGTATAGGTGTCAGGCTCCATTGGAGGTGCAAGTATAGTACCTTCTGCATTTGGAATAGAATTATTAAATTCTATATTATGCTGATTTTCTTTAGAGTTAGCCCTAGCCAATTCTTCTTGTCTTCTTTTTTCTTCTTCAGCTTTTCTTTTAGCTTCCTCAATTTTAATTTTTTCTGATTCAATGTCCTGCTCGGTGAGAGAAATAGATTTAGCAAGCTCCGACATCACATCGTCTTCCTCATCAATTTCGTGCTTTACTAACTTTCGTTTTTGGTTTAAAGAATGCTGAATAATGTGCTGCTGCTTTTGTTGAGCTTGTTGCTCATTCCTTTTATTCTCTAAATCTTGTTTTTGAGTTTCAATATTTAACCTTTTAACTTCTAAAGCACCTTTTTGGTTTTTTATAGAATTTAGCTCACTTAAGATATCATTATGAAGCTGTTCACCTTTGTCCATAATATCCCTGTACTTCTCATATCTAAACAAAAACTGTGAGAGATTATCCGACCTAAACAGAAATTCAAGAAATTGTACATTTCCTCTGGAATACATTAACTTAAGGTTTTCCTCTAATTTAGCTTTCTTGTCCGCTAAAACTCTTTCTTTTTGGGAAATAGTTTGTGACAAATCATGTATGTCTTGTTTTGTATTTTGAATTAAGTTTTCTTTTTGTTTAATATCCAAATTGGTAGAATAAATTTTCTTTGTTAGTACGGCTAACTTTAATTCTAAATTTTCAATGTCGATTTCTACTTGATGAAGTTGTTTCTCTAAATTAGTTTTCTTTTCTTGAGATGCATTCGCTTCTTGAAGCAATGTATTTTTTTTATCTTCCAAATTAGTTAAGTTATCAGCATATACATTGTGTGTGTCAATAAGTAAAATTGAACTTAACAAAAAGGAAAGGGGAATAGTTATCTTTTTCATACATCATGCTCCTTTTGTGAAATATTTAAATAATAGGTTGTCAAAAAGGTAAAGAAAACCTGTATAAAAGCCTTTATCTCTCAATATGATAAAGGCTGTACGTAAAAGAAATTAACTTTATTCTTGGATTTCAATGACTGTGGCATGTCTTTCAGTTTCAAAATAAAACAGTGTTTTTCCTATTCTAATTCTGGTTTTATCTAATAGTAATGGAATTTCTTCTAGACTATCACCTATGGAAATTTTCATTACATAGTAAGGTTCTTTCTGTACGAAGGTAATAACTTCAGTAACTTCTCCTTCATATTTAATACCGTTAACTACTGCCTCTACATGTTGATTTAGAAGATGTGAATTTAAATATTTGTCTAAGAAATCAATCATTTGAGGTTTATTGCTAGCTATGCTTAATCTCATGCTTTCACCTCTTTTACATATAACGCAAAGAGTTAATATCTAAAAAGAGGTGATTTGTCTAGTTTTTCATGTAAATTATTAATTTGCTAAACCTAGTTTTTTCTGTAACTCAGTAGTAACTGCAATTCTATCTGAGTCTGCCACTTTTACAACTGACATTTTTCCTTCTCTTGCTGGAGTTCCTTTAAGTTCAATTTGATTAACTATTAGTGAATCATCATATTTTAATTGTTTTAAAAATAGCGGGATTGTTGAAGATTTAACGTTTGTTCTAAAGCTATCTTCAAGAATTCCTGATAACTGGTTAATTTTCTTTAAATTTTGGAAATCAGCAGTTTGTTTAATTAATTCAATCATAACTTGTCGTTGTCTTCTATTTCGTCCAAAGTCACCTTCACCATCTCCACGGAATCTAGCGTAGTTAATAGTCTCGTTTCCGTTTAAGTGTTGTTTACCTGGATTTAAGCGGACATATTGATTTGTAATTCGGTCATAAAATTGCATCTCTTTTTCAATATACACATCCAAACCTCCAATTGTATCTACCATCTTAATAAAACCGTTCATATCAATTAACGCATAGTAGTTAATAGGGACTTGTAAAAAGCTTTCTAGTGATTCAACGGTATTAGAAACTCCATGATTAAAAGCGTGCGTAATTTTATCTTCTTTTCCGGTAGCCTTGTTTAAAATCCAAGAGTCCCTTGGAACAGATACTAAATTCAAAGTGTTCTTTTTAGGTTCCACAACTGCTAACATAATTGTATCAGTTCTACCTCTTTCAATGTTTTCTGAATCAGTTCCAAGCAATAAGAAAGTAAAGGGTTCGTTATTCCTTAAAGATTGTTGTTTGTATACAACTTCTTCTTCTTTTCCAGTTTCGGAATTAATGATTTTAATGGTTTTTTCTTGAACAGGTAACTCTTTGTATATATCTTGCCAAAAGAAGATACTAAAACTTAAATATGCTCCATATCCAAAGAGAAAAACCACGATGAGGATGCTAAGGGTTTTAATGAGACGTTCAAAGAACATACTGTTCACTCCTAAATTGTAATTATGTATTTACTTAGAATAAAATTGTGCATAATTAAAAAAAATCTTTTTTTAATTATTATTTAATAAATAATATAGTGATTATTGTTGCTGTTTTTGATAAAATAACTTTAAAATAGACAATGATATTCTGAATTAGTAATCGAATGATAACTTAATTTTTAAAATAAAAATTATAAATTAACCCACTTCTTTACTGGATACTATAGGAAGAATAGTTGTTAATTGAAATAAATATTACATTGTAATTCTGAATTCGAAATTCAGAATTTTGTAAGGTATTATAAATTGTAATTAATAAAGTATTATTGAGGTGGAATATATGGAAATAGTAGTGCAAAAATTTGGTGGTACTTCAGTAGCTACCGAAGAGTCTCGCAAACATTGCATTTCGCATGTCAAAAGAGAATTAAAAAGTAACAAATCAGTAGTTGTAGTTGTTTCTGCTATGGGTAGAAAAGGAGACCCTTATGCTACTGACACACTACTATCATTATTAAAAGATGGTGTTGGAAGTCGCGAGAAAGATTTACTGTTAATGACTGGAGAACTGATTTCATCCACAGTCTTTTCTTCTATGTTAGAAGAAGAAGGAATTCCATCGGCTGTATTAACTGGCGGACAAGCAGGTATTTTAACCAATAAATCATATGGTTCATCTTTAATTATGGATATACTTCCTGAAAGAATAGTTACTGAATTGGAAGCAGGTAGAGTAGTGGTAGTTCCAGGTTTCCAAGGCATGACCCCCTCTGGTGAGTTTACTACATTAGGTAGAGGTGGAAGTGATACTACAGCGGCTGCGTTAGCAGCTTACTTAAAAGCAGAAGTTGTTGACATATTCACTGATGTAGAAGGTATTATGACCGCAGACCCAAGAGTTGTAGATGGTGCTAAGTATTTAGATAAAATATCATACGAGGATGTTGCGCAAATGGCTTGGGGAGGTGCAACGGTCATACACCCAAGAGCAGTAGAGTGGGCTATGAGACATGAAATTCCAATGAGAATCCGTTCAACTTTTACAGAGTCTGAAGGAACAGTTGTTGAAAAGAAATCATTAAAGCATAGAGAATACGACGCTGGAGAGTCTATGATTTCAGGAGTAGTTTCTACAAATAAAATACATAGATATACGGTGTGTAAAAATGAAAATCCAGAATTAAATGATTTTCAAGGTATATTTAATTTTCTCCAAAAACAAGAGATAAGTATTGATTTCATTAATATAACTCAACAAACCCTTTTCTTCACGTTACCAGAGGGACAATCGCCTGTTTTAGAGGATTTTTTAACTTATAGCAATGTTAAATTTACTAAAGAGGAAAGTATCTCAAAGGTTTCAATAGTAGGAAATGCTATGAATGGTGTTCCGGGGGTTGTTGCAACAATTGTGAATGCACTGGAAAAAGAGGATATTGATATAATTCAAACTTCGGATTCTAATACAACAATTTGGTTATTAATTAATGAAGAACATGAGAAAAAAGCTGTAAGAGCAATTCATCAATCGTTTTTTAAATAAACTACTAAATTTAAGGAGAGATTATGCATGTGTGGTATTGTAGGTTACATTGGTAAAGAAGACTCTAAAGAGATTTTACTAAAAGGACTAGAGAAACTGGAGTACCGTGGTTATGATTCAGCAGGTATTGCAGTGATGAATGCAGAAGGTGTTCATGTTTTTAAAGAAAAAGGTAGAATAGCTAACTTACGTAAGGTAGTTGGTGAGGATGTACATGCAAGTGTAGGGATTGGTCATACACGTTGGGCAACACACGGCGTACCAAGTCGAGTAAATGCTCATCCTCATCAAAGTGATAACAATCGTTTTACATTAGTTCACAATGGCGTTATTGAAAACTATGCAATTCTAAAAAAAGAATATTTAAGTGACGTATATTTAAAAAGTGATACAGATACAGAAGTAATTGTACAAATCATTGAAAAGTTTGTAAATCAAGGATTAGAGGTTGAAGAGGCATTCAGAAAAACTTTAAGCGTTCTTCATGGTTCATATGCTTTGGCTCTGTTAGATAATCAGAATGAAGATGTAATTTATGTAGCCAAAAATAAAAGTCCATTATTAGTAGGTCTAGGCGAAGGATTTAATGTTATTGCATCTGATGCTATGGCAATGATTCAAGTTACAGATAAGTATGTGGAATTAATGGATAAAGAGACATTAGTGGTTACAAAAGAGTCTGTAATTATTAAAAATCCTAATGGTGATATTGTTGAACGCGAAGCTTATGTAGCAGAAATTGATGCTAGTGATATTGAAAAGGGGACATATCCTCATTACATGTTAAAAGAAATTGATGAGCAGCCTTTAGTAATTCGTAAGATTATTCAAGAATACCAAAAGGAACAAAATAGTCTAACTGTAGACAGAGAAATTATTAACGCTGTTAATGAATCTGACCGTATTTACGTTGTCGCATGTGGAACAAGTTACCATGCAGGTCTAGTAGGGAAAGAGTTTATTGAGAAGTGGGCAGGAATTCCTGTAGAAGTTCATGTAGCTAGCGAATTTGCATATAACATGCCTATTCTTTCTGAGAAACCATTATTTATATTCATCTCTCAAAGTGGTGAAACAGCAGATAGTCGTGGAGTGCTTGTTCAAGTGAAAGAAATGGGTCATAAAGCATTGACTATTACAAACGTGCCTGGCTCTACTCTATCCCGTGAAGCGGATTATACAATGCTTCTTCATGCAGGACCTGAAATTGCAGTAGCTTCTACTAAGGCGTATACTGCGCAAATTGCAGTCTTATCAATTTTAGCTTACACAACAGCTACAGAAAAAGGTAAGCAACTTAACTTTGATTTAAGTCATGAACTTGCAATTGTGGCGAATGTAATGGAAAGTCTGTGCGCACAAAAAGAAGAAATGGAAAGTATTGCGAAAGAATATCTTTCAATAACTCATAATTGCTTCTTTATTGGTAGGGCGCTGGATTATTATGTAGGTCTTGAAGGTGCACTTAAACTTAAAGAAATCTCTTATATTCAGGCAGAAGGATTTGCAGGAGGAGAGTTGAAGCACGGAACAATTGCTTTAATTGAGGAAGGTACACCTATCATCGCACTAGCAACACAAGAGCATGTTAATTTAAGTATTAGAGGTAACGTTAAGGAAGTTGTAGCTCGTGGAGCGAACCCTTGTATTATCTCTTTAAAAGGATTAGAAACTGAAGAAGACAGATTTGTCCTTCCAGAAGTACATCCTGCGTTAACTGCACTAATTTCTGTAGTACCTTTACAATTAATTGCATATTATGCTGCCTTACATAGAGGATGTGACGTGGATAAGCCACGCAATTTAGCCAAATCAGTAACGGTTGAGTAGAATTACAATTGAGTAAAAATATGTAAGTTATTAAGTCAGGAACTTTATTTAAAATGTTAAGAGAGTACTTGAAAGATGTCTATATTTCAGTACTCTTTTTTTCAGTATAATAGGTAATTTACTGGTTATGCAAGATTTTAAATAGGTTTTTAAAAAACTTTTTTAAATAACATAAATGTAATTTTGAGATAAGGCTAAATAAAACTCTCAAATGCTAATATATCTAAATGGAGGATAGGTTTCTTGAAAGTAATATTAATGATTTTAAGTGCAGCCATGTTTACCTTGCTAATTACACCTTTTTATCTAACATGGCTTAGAAATAAGCAGTTTGGTCAATACATTAGAGAAGATGGACCTCAAGGTCATTTGAAAAAATCAGGTACACCGACAATGGGAGCAGTTGTTTTCCTAATACCTGTTGCTGTGTTATCCTTGTTTTTTGTTGATTATTCAAAACTAGAAAACTACGCACTATTGTTTCTAATGCTTGTTTTTGGGTTCATTGGTGGTGTAGACGACTTTGCTAAAATTACAAAAAAACAAAATGAAGGATTAACTTCCAAACAAAAGATTATCTTACAGTTTTCAGCGGCAATTATATTTTATTTAGTATTTTTAAGAAGTAACGTAGACACAACAGTATTTCTTCCCTTTATTAATCAAACTGTTGACTTAGGGTTGTTTTTTTACACAATATTTGTCATGTTTATGATAGTGGGGGCAAGTAATGCTACTAATCTAACAGATGGATTGGATGGATTGCTAGCAGGAAATGCAATTGTGTCATTCTCAACTTTTGCAGTTATTGCTTATATTCAAGGTAACGAGACGGTATTTGCTGTAGCATTACTATTTATTGCAGCGTTAGCTATATTCTTAGTTTCTAACTTTAATCCAGCAAAGGTGTTTATGGGAGATACTGGTTCTCTTGTTTTAGGAGCAGTTATGGCAGGGATGTCTATAATTTTAAAAGTTGAAGTATTACTAATTTTTATAGGTATCATATACGTAATAGAAACTTTATCGGTTATAATGCAGGTAACAAGCTTTAAATTGACGGGTAAAAGAATATTTAAAATGAGTCCGATACACCATCATTTTGAATTAGTAGGCTTAACAGAAAAACAAGTATTTAGTTTGTTTACCATAGTACAATTTGTATTTTCTATTGTAGCTGTTATTCTTTTAGTGAATATGTTTTAGAAAAAGTGCTTAATCTACTTGAAATAGATTAAGCACTTTTTTTATAAAATAAATAAACGTAGTATAATAAAAGAAAAGGAGAAAAGAAATGGAATTCAAAAAAACTAATTATGTAGTTCTCAAAGAGGGAAACACAAAGAATAGTGTGATTGCACAAGTGAGAGACTTAAAAGAGGGAAATACTGCATATAGATGGAAAGAGTTTACGGATAGTGAAGAGGCGATGAGTTACTTAAATAAACACTATAAAGGAGTAACTGTTTTACCTTGGGTTTTGTTTAGTAGTGGATACAAGAGGATTTTTGGGAAAATATCTGCACTGTTTGACGAACTATTAGAGGAGAACAAACTCTCATTATTGCTATTAAACTCAGAAAAAATAGTTGAAAAAATAAAATTAATAGGAATAACTATTGACCAAGAAATATATGAAGACTATGAAACAGTGTACGCTTTTAATCTTCACCTTTTAATAAAATGTGAAGACAAAGTATATGTATCGCACCAGATTATATATAACCTTCCTTTGCTAGAGAATGAAAGTGATGAAAATAGGATAAAGGAAGTAGTGCCTTTATTTCAAAATGCATCTTATTTTGATGAAGAAAATCAAGAATTTGTGGTGCGAGTTAGAGATAATGAGATGGCAAATAATCCATTTACGGCAGCTTTAAACTTAATGAGCGGCATTGGAGAAAAAACCATGAAAAAGTTTCGTGAAAATGACGTAGAAGACCGTATAATAGCAGATTTTTTAGAATTAATAAATCTTCCGTTTATCTTAAAACATGAAAGTAACTTATTGGCAGATTTAAAAAAGGAGTATTATGAGATGTATTTAGCGCAACAAAAAACATTATAAATCATTTACATTAAAACGCCTGTAATGAATTGATACATAAGATTCATTACAGACGTTTTTTTACTTATTTTGTGCAAAAAAAGAATAATTGTATGAAATACGGTCTAGGATGTTTGGCTTTATATAGCCCTTCAACGAATAAACATATTGATACAGAATATCCAAATCATCCAGGAATATAACTTTGCAGCGCTGTGAGATACCTGTACTTCTAAATATAGAACGATTCAATTCTTTTGCTAGCTTTTTGCTTCGTACTCGTGTAGTGACAATGTATAATTCAACCGGTAGATTAAGCTCAAAAATAAGGTCAGAAAACCTTAATAACCCACTTGAGATTGAAGTAGTTGTTTCAATCTCAAAAGCTGCAATTGGAACACTATTTTTAAACCACAAGACATCAATTAAAGATATAATGTTTTTCGCTTCTTTTGATATGTGCTCATATGGTATATCTGTTATTGCTCCATCTCCTAAAATCTCTTTATTATAAGATTTACCTTGGTCATTTTTTGCTAAAAAAGCATCATATTCTATAATGTCAGCTATCTTTTTTAAAATGTATTGGGCTTTAATATGAGGTTCGGAAATATTTGTATATATAGAGTCATTTTTATTACTGCTGAGAATCTTATTTGCTGGCTTTTTCTTTTCTTTTTTAACCGATTTAGCATACTCTGCAACAAATATATCTTCAGCGTTATTAAGGTAATATGTAAAGCTATATGGACTATTATAAATTAAGTCTAATACTTTTTTAGATAAATCAGTAGTAAAGGAGAGTTTATTTTCAGGTTTGCTATTTAGTGAAAAAGGCACTGAGATTCTCTTATCTGGCTCCGTTATATGTTTTATATCTATTTTATATATAAAATGATGTGAAAAGGGTTTTTGCTCAGAAATGAGACCTATGGCTGCTACTCGGTCTTTAATTATATAAATTAAGAAATTATCTTCACTTGTTTCTAAAGAAAATTTTATATCACTTTCTAATCTTTCATTTAAAAAGCCGTCCAGTAATAGATATTCGGTGGTGGTGAATGCATATAGACTCAACTTTTTAACTCCTCTCTACGAAGTAAAGCATAATTGTTAATAAAACTTGCCTAATAAATATATCAAATGAATTTATAAAAAAGTTGACATTTAGTCAAAAGTTACTGACGGTGGGGATTTATACGCTGAAGTAGTTTACGAAAATCGAACTGATAGAGTGAAATTCAAAAATATTCAAATGAATTTTAGTACCGAAAATGTAGATGTAGATAACAATTCTGCTACACCGGATGTTACGTTCCCAACTGTGGCTTTAAACCCAACAGCGGACTACGAACAATTTGCTTTAAATCAAAGTGTTAAATTCACAATAGTTTTAAAAGACAAAGACGCGAAAGTAGCTATAACATCAAAAGTAGAAATTCCACTACAAGCAAAAGCAGTATTGAAAAATACTGCATTAGCTGTAAAAGTAACACCTTAATAAGTAAGAAGTAATGGCACTGATGTGTCATTGCTTTTTAAAAATAAAAATAGTTCCGCTAATATAAGTTATAAAACTATATTTACGGAACTACTGATAATTTAATTTTTAAATATGTCATGACACTAATTTTTGTAATAAAGTGTTGCAAGAATTAGTGTTGTTATCTAATAAGTAAGAATTCTGAAAAAGAACTTTTTCATTTGTTAATTTATTTTCAACAATTTTAAAAGTAGTTTGGAGAAGTTCACATGTAAAAGTGTATACATTCTCTTGTTCATTATTTTCCTTACCTAATAGACATAATTGAGAAATAAATAAGTTTTTCATTAATGTTTTCTTAGAAGTGTTATCACCTACTGTTTCTTGTTTTTTATTTTTTAAAGCAACCTTATTAGGGTTAATAAAAAATTGTTTTGATTTTAAAACTTTTCCTTGTTTAATCATTGTTTTCATAATAAGCGTGTTTCTGGGCGAAGAAACACTTTCCCACCTTTCAATAATAAAATAGTGTGGGCGGTTTTTTAGGCATAAAAGGTCGGGCGAGACCTTCGTTGTTTACATTAATTTCTATTATAGTAACTAAATAGTTTCTATATATACATAATAATATAGTTTCATAGATTTGTAAACACATATATAGAAAAAAATACTAATATTGTTATTTTATCTTATGAATAATTTTTTTAAAAAGTAAATTCATAAAAAAGTGAAATATATAAGTAAATAAGTAAAGTGTGAGGGAGGAAATGTCATGAAAGATGGAGAAATGTCCCAGGAAGAGATTGATAAGCTCTTAAACGGAGGTTCGGACGAGAAAGAATCTAATTTGCAGGAAGAATCTATAAATGACACTAATGCTTTAGGTGATGAAGAGAGTTCTCAAAATTTAGATGGAGAAATGTCTCAAGAAGACATTGATAAATTTTTAAATAGGGGATTAGAAGAAAAAGATTCTAATGTTAACGCTGAATCCGTAAAAGAGACTATTACCAAAGGTAAAGAAGAAAGTTCTCAAGATTCAGTTACTGAAATGTCTCAAGAAGACATTGATAAACTATTAAAGGACGCAGGTGAAGGAAAAGAAGAATTTACTCAAGATAGCATTGATGGTTTATTAAGGATGGCAAACAATAGCATGTCGCAGTCGGACCTAGACAGAATTTTGCAAGAAGCGTATGAAAAAGAGCTACATGAAGAAAATATGAAAGCACAAAAATCACTTCACTCTGGAACCAACAACGATATAGCTCAGCAGCTAAATAAAGAGAGGGATTACAGTAAATTAAAAGAGGAAAAAAGCCAAATTGACCTTTTAGAAGAAGAAAAGCAAAGAAGAAAAAATGCATCACTAACAGAAGAAGAAAAAGACGTTATAGCTGAACTTATGGTTATTTCTTATAACGAAGCTTCCACTACATTGACCACTTTGTTAGGGGAGAAGGCATTTATAAAAAATCCTGTTATTGAGGAAGTTAACGAAAGAGATGTAAATGATGGCGGCGTTCCTCATGTAATAGTGAAAATACACTATACTAAAGGATTAGAGTTAGAAAATACTTTAGTATTTAAAAAAGAGGATGCCTTTTATATTTCTGATGCTATGATGGGTGCAACGTTTTCATATGATGACAACAGAGAGTTAGACGAGATGGAATTCAGTGCTATAAAAGAGGCTATTAATCAAATGATAGGGAAGTCAGCTTCTGCAATGTTCCAGGTTCTACAAAAACCAGTTGATATTTCACCACCAGAAGTTAAGGTTGAGCCACTAGGGACTGAAATAGAAGGCTCTAGGGGTGAGAATAAAAGAGTTGTTAGAATCTCTATGGATTTGGAAATGGGTTCTAGTGTCAAATCTAAAATTTATCAGTTAATGTCTATTGACAATGCTAAGAAAATGGCAAATCTGATTCTTAATATGCGCAAAAAAGAAGAAGAGGTATATACTGATAAGAGTGATGATGGTGGCTCAAACGGTGAAAGTTATTATGTTAACCCACTGTTTAAAAATGTGGAAGTGAAATTGGAACTTGTCTATGGTACAACAAGAAAAACACTAAAAGAATTCTTGTCATTAGATAAAAATGATGTTATAGAACTGACAGAGGAAATCTATGAACCGCTAAAACTATATGCAAATGGAATATTAGTTGCTGAAGGCGACTTAGTAAATGCTGATGGATATTATGGTGTGAAAATTAAAAAGATTGTATAGTTTGTTTTTTAGCAATTGAGGTGTGAAATTGGATAAAAAGAGAAAGAGTATATTATATGTAACCATAGGGATATTTGTAGTAGGTATAATATTGATGGTGTATCTTGGATTGAAACCAAATACCGTAAAGAAACAACCTGAAAAAGAGATTACTATAGATAGTAAAGAAACGTCTACAACAGTTTCTACTGATAGTGACACTGAAAACAATCCAAACGCAAGTGAAGAGGATAAAACAGAAGACGATACAGACTCTAAACAAGAAGAAGGTGTAATTGGTTTTGTTACAGAAAAGGATAAAAAAGCAAATTATTTGGATGGAACAAGAGAGAAAGCTGAAATAAAAAAAGACGATTACTCTTATATATTAGATGGGAAATCTATACCATTTTATCCTAAGGTGCCAAAAGAATGGGAAGATAAAAAGACATTAATTGAGGACATACCTGATTACGCAATTAAAGATGCTTCAGAAAGGTCCGCGTATTACAAACAAAAAACTGATTTTACAACAGAACAAAAAGTGGAATTAGAAAAAATTAAATCACTAAATACAATTATGTATGAGGCATATCAGAAGGCTGATTACAATACGTACCTAAAGAATATGTATAAAGGGTGGAGAGAGTATTTCGGAGGATTTATTGGAAAAATGATTAAAGAAAAAGAATTTAAAGAGGTAATTTTAGATTTCTATCCTGACCAAATTGATACAAAACTAGGTTATGCAAGTGGATTTATGGTAAAGGAAATCACTTATTACAATAACGGTGAAGCATCTGAAACTAGAGTAATAGATTCTTATATGCTTTATAAACAAAATGATAAAGGTCAATGGGAGTTATATTACGAAGGTCAATTGTAATAGGAGTCTTAAGCCAATATTAACAATTGGCTTAAGACTCCTATTTAATTATTTTTTTTAAAGTCATGAATGTATAAGTCTTGGTATAGGGAAAGGTCCAAGTATGTGTCATTTTCAAGCTTTACTATTGGTCTAATAATTTCTTTGGGGTTTAAATGATAGAGCTGACCAAATCTGCCATCTGAGAGTAATACACTTTCTTCAGTGAACAATTCAAATATATATTCAACAAAAGAAAAAACTACTAATGGGTTAAGTTTATTACTTACAGCGTCAAAGTATAATATATTTAATGCATTCATAAAAGATGTTTTTGTTTTATAAACCCTATCAGAGCATAAGGTATCTAATGCATCAATAAAAGAAATAATTTGTACACCATGAGGAAGTCTTTTGCTATCTAACCTATTTGGATAACCATCTCCTTTTCTATTTTCGTGATGGTACAATACAGCTTCTTGAATATATGTATTATAAATTCCTAATGATTTTAATAGTGGAACTCCCAAAGTGGTGTGTTTTTGGACATGGAGTTTTTCTTCGAATGTCAAAGGGACCTCTTTATATAAAATTTCTTGGTCTAATCGGACTTTGCCAATGTCATGTAAATACCCCATTTGGCTTAGTAGTATAGGTTTTTCCAGTAAGGTTATTTCACCTATTATATAAGAAAGGATAGAAACATTAATAGAGTGCCTGTACAAGGAATCTTCACATCCTATCACGCTATATGCAAATTTAAAAAACTCTTTTTTATCTTCTAATAGAGAAATTAAATTATGCATTTTTAAAAGTAAGGGTTCAGGGTCCTCAATTGCTCCATTTTCAAGCAGCTTAAAAAACTTCTTAGTTTGCTCCAAAGTATCGATGTATTCTTCCCAAAATAGCGGTTGTTCGCTTTTTACTACAAATCTTTCCAACTGTAATAATAAAGGTTTCTCAACAAGTACTTTGGAAACCAAAACCTTTTTAACGTTCATCTTCTTCAAGTACGAAATATCCCTTGTCGATAAGATAGAGCCTTTTTTTATATAGATATCTTCTCCAATCCTAATATCCTTTTGTGTAATGGACCCAAGTAATTTTAATGACACTTCTTCAGACTTCAATTAAATACCTCCTTTTAATTGTGGTTAATCTATATAAAATAAACGCAAAAAAGAGAAATATATAAAGGGGATGATAAAAAAAAGCCGTATTGGTACGGCTTTTAAAATAGTTAAGCATACAATTTCTGTTTTTGCGCGGGTTTTCTTGAAGCGCGACCGGTTTTTTGTTTTCGTTTTTCAAGAAATAAATTAAGCCTATATAGTTGAGCTTTTAATTCTTCCACCCGAATCTTGTAATTAGCAGGAAGGTGCTTTCTAGGTTGTTTATACTTATAGTAAGGGCTGTTAATCCAAGTATCATCATACATATTAATTTTAGCTTGAATTCTCTTTCTTTCTTCCAATTTTAACACATAATGATACCAGTCCTGTCCCATTCTATTGTTAATAATGTCTGTAGCAATAGCAATTAGTTTACTATCAGAATTACTTTTAGAACGGTCAATAAATCCTGAACCAACGCATGTGTTATAGTAATCAATTGCTAAAATCGCTTCTTCTCTGTTTAACATACCAGCATCTCCTTCAAACTATATGTTGTAATTTTTTGAAATTTTACTATAAATTTTTATCATTTGTTAAAACAAATTGATTTTTTTAAAACAGGATATTTTTGGTTTTTTGAAAAACAGTATTTATAGAATGTAAGGGGAGGGAAAGTCGTAATAGACAAAGCTATGGATAAAATATTTATGAATCACGAGTTAATAGATGCAGAGAAGGCAAAAGTGTCAATAATGGATAGAGGATATGTGTTCGGAGACGGAGTATATGAGGTAATTCGCTTTTACAATGGCGTTTTATTTAAGTTAGAAGAACACTTAGAAAGATTTAAAAGAAGCGTTCATGGAATTGAAATAGATTATGAATTTGATATGGATTTATTAAAATCAGAAATGGATTACCTAATTAAGAAAAGTGGATATAAATCCGGATATATCTATGCACAAATGACTAGAGGTGTAGGTAAGAGAGACCATGTATACATAGATAAAGAACTTTCTGAACCTCAATACATTGTGTATGTAGTTAAGGAGGAAGAACGTCCTCTAGAAATTATGGAAAAAGGTATAAGAGTGTTGCTCACAGAAGATATAAGATGGCTACGTTGCGATATAAAAAGCCTAAATTTACTTGGTAGTGTTATTGCTAAGAATGATGCTGTGAAGCGTGGAGCTAAAGAGGCTGTATTACACAGAAACGGATATATAACAGAAGGTAGTGCTACAAATGTGTTTGTTGTTAAAGAGGGTGTTCTATACACACATCCGGCAAACAATCTTATTCTTAACGGGATTACACGATTAACAATCATAGATATAGCAAAAGAACTTGGGATATCTGTAGTGGAAACACCTTTTATTGTAGAGTTCTTCAAGACTGCTGATGAGGCTTTTACAAGTGCGTCAGTTAGTGAAATTTCTCCGATTAAAGAATATGTAGAAATAGTAAACAATGCGGAAATAATAAGGAAAATAGGGAAAGGAGAAAGAGGAGAAGTTACTAGGGTTATCCAAGAGAAATTTGGTGAAAAAATTGGCTAATAAAAAGTATTTGGATGAACTCCAATATGCAAGAGCCTTTGCAATTATGGCTGTTTTGTGTGTACATGGAACGTCAACGGGTCTTGGTGCTACACCACATGACTCAATAATGTTTCATGTTTATAGTTTCATCAATATGTTTGGAAAACTAGGTACTCCAACATTCTTCTTTATTAGTAGTTTTGTGTTGTTCTATACATACTATAATAAACCGCTGGATGGCTCTCTGTTAAAACGATTTTATACTAATAGATTAGCATATCTGTTGGTTCCCTACTTTATATTTTCCCTTTTGTATTGGGGAGTAAAGGGATATATATATGGTATGGGTACATTTGAAGAAGAAGCAAAAAGGCTGGTATTGTTATTGGCTACAGGGAAGGCACATACCCACTTATATTTTGTATTTGTAAGTGTGCAATTTTACGTTTTATTCCCGCTTATAATGTATTTGTTTAAAAATGTAAGATTTGTTCGAAAAAATGCTATTTTATTAGGAATTATATTGCAGGCTTTATGGATTTATCTAAACTCAGAATTTTTTAAAGTAGAGATGAAAGGGTCGGTATGCCTTTCGTATATTATGCCTTATTTTGTGGGCGCATATTTTGGTATCTACTATAATAAAATTATTGATAAAGCTAAAGATATAAGAAAAATCTTTCTTCCAATTGCAATTATATGCATAGGATTTGGACTTTCACTGTGCTTTCATGTAGGAATTATGGATTTAAGTAGGTCTGGAATTACAAAATTACCGAACTTGTGGTACGAGTTTGGTTGGAGTTCTTATGCTCTTTTTTCTAGTTTATTTGTATTTACGTTGGTGCATTATATTGAACTAAATGCATCTTCGAAAGTAAAAGGTTTTCTAGAAGCTATTGGTTCAGTCTCATTCGGAATTTACTTAGTGCATCCATTCTTTTTGATGTTAACGAGACATATTCTTACTACAGGTTCACCAGTAACCTTTCATGGATGGCAAATTTTATCGTACTTAATTGCGCTATTTGGAAGCTGGGCAGTAGTAAGAGGAGTTTATAACTATTTTCCTTATTCATGGATATTTTTCGGGAAGGATTCAGCAAAAAGAAAAGTAAATAAAAATAGGGGATGATATTATGAGCCGCGAAGAAAAAATTAAAATACTTCACGAAACTTATGGTAGTACAAATGAATATGTTTGGAGCTTAGCGGAGTTAAATAAACGAAATGATGCTCAAATTGATATGTTATACAATGCATGCCTAGACGAAAACTCACAACTTCGAAAGAAAAGTGAGAACTAAACAGGGGGCTATTCTAATATTTAGAATAGCCCTTTCTTAATTTCTTCTTTTTCTAATTGTTCCTGTTCACTCATATACTCTAGGTATCTTCTATTAACGGTAGCCTTGCTTACATTATAATCTCCCATCCCGTTTAGAGTAGCGGTAATTTCTTCGAAGGTTAGTCCTAGGTTTTTTAAACGCACAATTTCAGGAACAGGTAGTTCTTTGCGATTCCTTCCACCTTCTGTATTATTTTTAATGTTTTTATGCGGTTTATAACCATTTTTAACAGCTTTACGCATTCCTCGTTGAATTTTCATGTTATGGATTTTCCTTTGATATTCCTCTACGGTAGCAACAATGCTTATTACCATAGAGTCTGCCTCGGAAAGCTCCAATTCCCCTTTGTGGCTATTTGAATAAATTTTAATGCCTTCTTTAATAAGGTAATGAATCAATGCTATTTTTGCGTTTCCTCTACCTATACGGGTTTCATCTTGAATAAGTATGGCATCTACTTTTTCTGTTTTTGTTGTATCAAGAAGTTCAAAAACACCATTTCTATTAATGTCATATCCGCTTTCTTGTTCTTCAATTATTTTAATAACATTCATATTGTGGTGGTTAGCCAATGCTAGCAATTCTTCTCTTTGTCTTTTTAACGAAGTAGTTTGTTCTTCTTTTTTCGTACTTACGCGACAGTAAATGATGGCATTCAAGAACATCGCTCCTTTCCTATAATTATAATTATAGTACATACGTTCCTTAATTTACAGATTATATCTGTAAAAACATTGTTTTATAAAGTCCATAATCTTAGAGTTTTATAAAGGTTGAATGAAGAAAGAAAGAATTATTTAAAGTGAACTTAATACTTTTCGTTTAAATACTTAGGTGGTGTATACTAATATGAGTGAAAAAGGGTTTCTAGATTACGTTCCTCTCCAATTTCTTAATTTCGATGCTGTTGCAATTATTTTAATTGTGGGATTAGTAGCTTCAATTATTGCTTTTTATTGCTTTGCAGCTGAACTTAAAGTAAAGAAAGACGAGGAAATAAAAATAAAAAAGCCTAAAATAACCAGGAAAAGAAAAGCAAAAGCTAGAGAAAAGCTATTCATTGAAGAAGATGATTTTGCAACGGAAGAAGTTTTGGAACTGAACGTAGAGGAGTCAAATACAGAAGAAACACTGACACTTGAAAACAATGATGTTCAGGAAAATATAGACTTTAAAAACATAAACCTCGAAGATATAGACCTTGAAGACTTAGACCTTGAGGACATTGAATTAACAGAAATAGAAGGAAATTTGTTGAAGGAAGAAAAATCTTCAGATGTTGTAGATGTAAATTTATCTGATGAAGATGAATTGTTTATAGCTGAACTTATGAAAACATTAGATAATGATAAAAAAGAGCTTGGTGAAAATCAAAGTAAAGTCAACAATGATAATAAAAAAGCAGAAAACGAAATTAGCGCTACTGAAAGTATGTTGCAAAACAAAGAAGAGGAAAAAAGAGAAGTTGAGAATGAAGAAAATAATTTCGAATTAAGTATAAAAGAAAAAATGAAAATCTACGCTGAAAATTTAAAAAAAGACGAAAACACCAGTAAAGAAGATGAGAATAATAGTGAGAATTAAGAATTATTTATCCAAAAATAAAGAAAGAAATTTATAAAGAAACTATGCCTATATCCGTGTGCCGGATATGGGTTTTTTAATGTAAAACATTGACATACATGAAAATCACGAGTATAAAATTAATACTTTTGAAGTAGGGGGGAATACGTTGAGTTTATTTAAAAAAGTACTAGAATTTTCAGAAGAGGTTAAGGCATCTGATGTACATTTTACAGTAGGAAAAGTTCCTTGTGTAAGAATTGATGGTTCATTAATGGAGTTAGAAGGATTTCCAGAATTCACAGATGTGGATTTTATAGATGCCCTGGATACGATGGACATTAAATCCCAATGGATAGGTAACTCCTACGATACATCGTATCGCTTTAAAGAAAATAGAATGCGTGTTCATTTGTTTTTAGGTATTTCGGGATGGTCTATTTCTATGAGGTTAATACCTAGTACGGTTCCAAAATTTTCGTCATTATACTTGCCGGATTCTATTAAGCAATTTACAAAGTTGAAGAATGGATTGGTTCTGGTTACAGGTGTAACGGGAAGTGGTAAATCAACCACGTTAACATCTATTATACAAATGATTAATGAAGAGCAAAGCAAAAGGATTATTACAATAGAAGACCCTGTAGAGTTTGTATATGAGGATAATAAGTCAGTAATTGTCCAAAGAGAGTTGGGACACAATTTCACAGATTTCTCAAGCGCTGTAAAAGAAGCAATGAGACAAGACCCGGATATAATAGTGGTTGGAGAATTACGTGATTTAGATACTATTAAAAATGCTATTACTTTAGCAGAAACTGGACATTTAGTTTTTGGAACATTACACACAAAATCTGTTGCTGAAACGTTTGATAGAATGATAGATGTATTTCCAAATGAGCAGCAAAAGCAAATTAGACACCAAATAGCAAACGTTGTAGAGGGTGTAATTACTCAAAGACTCTTGAAGAAGAAAAAGGGTGGTAGGGTTCCTGCTACAGAAGTTTTAGTTATGACAAATGGAGCAAGAAACATAATTTCTAACTCCTCAGGTCTTAGTGGAATTGAAGACCAAATATTAATGAACCACCAAAAAAACGGAAGTCAAACAATGATACAAAGTTTAGCCTTTTTACTTAAACAAAACTTAATCGATATTAATCAAGCTTTTGAAGAAGCAGGTAGTCAAGACAGTATAAAGAAATTAGAGGAATTTCTTAAACAATCTGAGGAGGTGTAATGATTGGAAGATGTTAAGTTAGGTGAAATTTTATTGAAAATGGGAAAAATAACCGAAGAACAGCTTGCAAAAGCATTAGTTTATCAAAAAGCGTTACAAAACAATGTATCATTAGACGAAATATTAATCAAAATGAATGCTGTAGATAGACGAGAGTTAGAGATTATTAGCGGCTTAAAAGAGGAGACGACGGAAATAAAAGAAGATGAAATTGATGCGGAATTTATTAAGTGCACACCAGAAAAATTACTTCGAGATAATTTTGCAGTACCTTATAAAATTGAAAATAATCATAGTGTTCTAACGGTATTTTCTGCTGGTAAACTAGATTATAAAGCTACAGATGAGTTTAGAAGAATATATGAAGTTAAAAAAATTGAAACAAAACTAATTGATAAAGAAAAAATTATAGCTTTGCTGGATAAAGTATTTACGTTTAGCGTGGGAGGAGAAATAGAAGAATACGATGAAGAAGATGCGGAAGATATCGTATCTGAAAGCTCACCAATCGTTAAATTCGTAAATGACTTGTTTGCTCGTGCCATAAATTTAGGTGTATCGGATATTCATATAGAACCACAATTAAATAAAAATACACGTATTAGATTTAGAGTTGATGGTGAACTAAAAGAATTTACACAAATTCCGAAGAAATGGCATCCGCAAGTTATCTCACGTATTAAAATCATGTCAAACTTAGACATTTCTAAGAGATATGAGCCTCAGGATGGAGAGCTTAGAATAAAACATATGGAGGCATATGTTAACTTACGTATAAGCATACTTCCTTTAGCTGTTGGAGAAAAGATTGTTGCCCGTGTTTTAGCAAAAGCAGACTCTCTGTATAAAGTAAATGAATTAAATCTATCCGAAAGAAATGAACAATTAGTTGTAGATTCAATTAAGAAAAAACAAGGACTAATTCTAGTGACGGGACCAACAGGAAGCGGTAAGACAACAACAATGTATGCTATGTTGGAAGAAGTGAATGAGCCTGAAAAAAACATATCAACTATTGAAGACCCAGTTGAATTAAATGTTTCCGGTTTAAATCAAGTTCAAGTTTCAAAAAAGATGACTTTTACGGATACATTGAGGTCACTACTGCGCCAAGACCCAGATGTAATTATGATTGGAGAAATCCGTGATAAAGAAACGGCAGAAATAGCTGTTCGCTCATCGCTAACAGGGCATTTAGTGCTATCTACATTGCATACTAATAATGCGGTTGCTACGGTAAACAGGTTAATAGATATGGACATTGAACCATATCTGTTATCAGATGCATTAACTTTAATTGTTAGTCAGAGGCTTGTAAAAAGATTATGTCCGCATTGTAAAGTAGAGGATGTAGAAGGGCTAAATTATGCACAGAAAAAACATGGTGATATATTAAGTAATTGCAAAAAAATATACAAACATACTGGGTGCAAGGAATGTGAAGGTAAAGGATTTAAAGGACGTATTGCTGTTCATGAAGTTCTACATGTAGATGAAGAGTTAAAAAAGTTAATGGTTGAAAAAGACCTGCAAGCAATTCGAGAATACGTAAAAACAAACCTAATGTTAGAAGATGCTATATATAAAATGGCTAAAGGAGAAATCGATGTAAAAGAGGTAGAAAAAATCATGCTTGATTTTTAATTTTTTGAACCGATGGCTTTGATACGGGGGTGATAGAATTGATATTCATCTGCAAAGCCATAAATTCAAAAGGTAAACATGTCCAAGAAGAAGTAGATGCAGATAGTAAAAATGAAGTATATCGAATTATAGTAAATCGTAATTGGATACCTCTTTCTATTGAAAGAAAAGTACAAAAAGAAAAAGTTGAACGAAAGAAAATAACAGAGGTTCTTGATGAAAAATATGGTTCGAAAGGAATAAAACCAAAAGAATTAATTTTTTTATTTTATAACATATCGACCATGCTTGAATCTGGTTTATCGATTGATAAAGCCTTAGAAATATCATCTAAGCAAGTAAAAAGAGAAAAAAGTAAGAAATTTCTACAGAAAATTGTATCAGACCTTAAACGTGGTACAAGTTTGAGTGAATCAATAAAAGAAACTGGAGCATTCCCACCCTTAGTAGCTCCTGTTATACGTTCAGGAGAAGAGTCAGGGGATTTGAAAAAAAGTTTTGCTTATTTGTCTGATTACTATGCAAAACAGGAAAAAAACAAGGGGAAGATAGTTTCTGCATTAATTTACCCTATTTTAGTCTTGTTTGCAGTGGCTGTAGTTTTGTACTTAATATCTATAAAAGTATTGCCACAAATAATGTCTACTATAGAGGAGAGTGGCGGAAAAATAGGTTTTGCTACAAAAGTCATTATCGTTGTATCAAAATTTTATCAAAAATTTGGGGTATGGTCATTGGTTATTTTAGTGGCAATTCCACTTGTTTTATTTTTCTTGTCCAGAAAACTTGATAAATCTAAATTTGATGATATTTTAATAAAGCTACCAATTATTGGAGATTTGATTAAGCAAAGTAATTCTGTTCAGTTCACAACCACTCTGTATATTCTACTTTCTTCTAATATTACTTTAAATAGAGCTTTAGAGATTGCAAATGATGTCGTTATGCATACAAAAATAAGAGCAGAGATTGAGAATATTAGAAGAGGTATTGTAAAAGGAGAAACAATGTCTTCACGGATGAACGAAGAAATTTTTGGTGAAGTAATTTGCAACATCATTAAGGTAGGCGAAGAGAGTGGTCAGTTAATAGAACCGCTACGTAAATCCACAGAATTTCTAAGTGGGAAATTAGAGGAAACAACAAAGCGGTTAACTGAACTGGTAGTGCCTTTTACTATGGTTTTCATAGCCATAATTGTAGGATTTGTGGTAGTTGGAACTATATCACCTATCATGTCAATGTACAAATAATTTTTTTAAAAAGGGGTGTTTTCATTGAAACAAATTAAAAACTATTTTTCTAATGTGAAAAAAGCTTTTAAAAATGAACAAGGTTTTACGTTACTAGAACTAATTGCAGTAATTGCAATTTTAGGTATTATTGCAGCTATTTCATTTACTGCATTCTCCACACAAGGGGAAAAAGCACGTATTAGTGCTAATAAAACAAACATCGTTACAATTGAACAAGCGGCAGCTCGTTACGAAACTGAAAAAGGTTTTGAAGATGCTGATTTCGCTAATATAACTGGTACACATAAATTAGTAACTGAAGGATACTTAAAAGAAGTTCCTAAAAATCCATGGGCATCAACAAATAAAGACCAAAAGAACTTTGTATATGTTGTAACAAAAGATAAAAGAGGTATGTTCTTTGCATATTTAGTTCAAAAAGCCGCTACGCCAACACAATATGTTAATACAGATAAAGACGAAAATGCTGAAGTTGTGGATACAACAACTGCTGGTTCTCCTCAGTTTGACTCAGCTAAGTTAACGGACTCTTCCGCTGCTGATGATAGACAATTAGATAAAGCTGATAATAATTAATAAAAAGGGTTGTTATGTTAAAACATAACAACTTTTTTTGAGTTTATTTTAATAAAGTGAAATTTCTACGTTATATAAGTTTAGCAAGCATATTTAATTTAATATTGCGAGTAAGTGTTTTTAATATAGAAAGGATTTAAAAATGAAATTATTGAAAAAACTTAGCTGTAACATTAAAACGTATATATCAGGTGAAAGGGGTTTTACACTATTAGAATTAATTGCTGTTATTGCAATTTTGGGTATTATTGCAGCCATTTCATTTACGGCGTTTTCCACACAAGGAGAAAAAGCACGTATCAGTGCACACCAAACAAATATACTTACAATAGAGCAAGCAGCTGAACGTTACAATGTAGAAAAAGGGTTTAAAACTGGTTCAGGTGCATCTACAGAGGACTTTACAGAGATAGATGCTGAACATAGCTTAGTTAAGGAAGGGTATTTAAAAGAGGAACCTAAGAATCCATGGGCTTCTACTAATGAAGTCCAAAAGAATTATAAATATATTATAACTAAAGACAAAAGAGGAATATTTTTAGCATATTTAGCTGAATTATCAGGGGCTAATGTTGTTAAATACATAGAAATCGACGAGAAAGACAATAAGGTAAAATACACCAATCAAGGAGCTGAATTGAATTTTACATCTAATGATATTGATGAGAACTCTTCATTATCCGATAGATATTTTGTAGGTAAATAATTAAAAGCTGACTGTTTAATTTTAAACAGTCAGCTTTTTTATAAAAAAAATACAAAACTAAAATTTTTATAGATTTATTCGTAATCTATAATATAAGAATTTCCTGAAAGTGTTTGTGACAAGAAAGAGGGAGGGGAAATGAATAACGAAAAAGGATTTACATTGCTGGAACTGATGGCAACCATTTTAATTATGGGAATAATAATGTCTATATCGTTGCCTACGTTTACGAATTCTAATAAAAACATATCGAAGAAAATAATATATGCACAATTCGAAAGTGCTTTTCAGAAAACATCTTCTGACGCTATAGCTATAAAAAAAGAAGTTAAATTGGTTTTAAGCAAAAATGGATATTTATTTGAATCAGAAAAAGCAAATAATGAGGTGGTTTATCCAAATCAAGTATCAATTAAATCAGAGGATATTGGGAAAGAAATAGTATTTAACGAAGAAGGAAAAGTGGAAAATCCAGTTACATTTACACTTAACTATGACAATGATGAGTATGTGTTCCAAGTAGATACTGGTTTTCAAAATATAAAAATTAATAATATACCTATTAATGAGTTTAAGAAACAGGGAGTGAATTAATTATGAACATGATAGATACGCTAATTGCCATAGTTGTCATTGGAATAATTACTACCTTTTTCTCCTATGTTCCAACGTCAACTATGGAAAATATGACTGATGCTAATAAGGTTATTAATTATACGGATTTATTGGATGATGTTTCATATAAAATTGAAAAAACCAAATGGGAAGAATACAGTACTGATGAGGAAAAAGAAAACAAAGCGAATGAACTAATTCTCCAAGCAAAAACGGAAGAAAAAGAATATTTAGGTGATAAGTATAAAGCGAAAGGAGAAGTGGTAGAAATTGATGGTAAAAAATTTGTTAAGGTATGGATACAAGATAAAAAAATATATCAAGAATACTTTTTTGGAATTCAATAATAGCAAAGGGTTTACGTTATTAGAACTTACATTGTCGTTAATGATAAGTACAATGCTAATTGGCGGAGTTATTTATATATTTCAGAACAATTTTCAAGTTATGTACAAGTCTATTAATGACTCTGAGAAAAGAAATACCATGATTTTCTTAGATAACAAAATTAAAGATTCATTAAAGTATAGTTCTGATGTGGAAATTTTAAATGCAGGAAACACATTAAAAGTGGATAATATAGAATTTGCTTTTTTAAATGAGGGTAGTCAAATTGTAGTAAAAAAAGATGGAAATAAAGATATGGCATTTTACGATATAAAACAATATCTTTCTAATCCTATATTTCAAATTAACGATAATAGATTAGAAGTGAATTATGCAATCACGAATAGAAATGGAGAAAAAAATATAAGTAAAAGATATATATTATACAAACAAAGATATGATGAAGAGTATCTTAATCAATAAAACTGGGGGGGAGTAAAATGAAAGTAAAAAAAGGTTTGTCAGTACAATTTCTTAGCAATGCAGTTTCAATGGCGTATGTTGAGAAAGGCTTATTTTATGCACAACGAAAGAAGAGTAATTTAGACGAGTTAGACCAACTAATTAACGAAATGGTTGAGAATTTAAGAATTAAAATTGATGAAACACATATGGAAAAGATAGATACGTTTATTACATTACCTAATGAAAAAATAAGAACATATTCTATGCTGGAATTTCCAGACTTTTCCGGTTTAAAGGGAAGTCAGCTTAATCAGGCGCTTCAATTACACCTAGAGAATGAATTAGAATTAAAATTAGACAAACCAATTTACTACTATCATTTTTTGGAGAATGAGAACGGTGGGTTAATGACAGTTTCTATTGTAGAAGAAAATGAAATTGAAATATATCCTAAAATGCTGTTTGAAAGAAGATTAAACTTAACCGGTATAAAACTGGAATCGGACTCAATAAGAGACTACGCACTAATTAATAATAAAATTGAAAAAGAAACCACAAATGTATTTGTACATTTTTTCTTTGATGGTGAAGAAAAACAAGTCGGTTTTTATGTGTATAAAGGCGATTTCTTAGCAGCTATTCGTTATTTACCAATGGATTACTATGATTATAAAAGTTTAAAAATAGAGTTAGATGCTGTAATAAGTGATTGTGCAGAAAAGATAGATGGTTTTTTTGTCAATACTTATTGTGTTATTTCAGAAGATACAAGTGACTATGATAACTTAAACCTGCATTATTCAGAAGAAGAACTAATATTTATAAAAGAAAAGTATCCGGCTTCTAAAGGACTCTTAGGGATTATTAAAGAGAACAATAAGGAGGTATTTTAAATGTATAATTTAAATAAAAACTTCCTTCCAAGTCAGTACAATAGGGGTCCTATAAGAAGGGTTGTTAGAGTAGGTTACTATGTTAATGCTTTTTTAGGTATCGCTGTTATTACCTTTACAGGCATATGTGTGTATATGAATAACAAGGATAAGGATGCTCTTGATAAATTAGATGGTAAGATAGCAGAAATAAATCGAGCAGTACAAACTGAAAAAATAAAGTTAGAAGAAAACAAAAATTATCAAGCATATATGGACGTGAAAAACAAACAAAAATCAGGTGATATTGAAGTTATTAAAGATGCTCAATTTAATATATTTGCTGAAAGCTTAGAAGGTGCGTCAAATGAGAATATCCAATTAAACAATGTTGAGTATGATGGTGAATCTAATGTTGTTATTACAGGTCAAGCTTTAGATTATCTAGATATTCAGGATTTTTACAAGAAGCTAATAAGTGAGAATTTTGTAAAACAAGCGGAAATCTCCAAGATAGAAGTTGTTCCTTATGGAGAAGGAAAAAACTATGCCGTTAAGCAGATTGTTAAATTTGAAATTAAGGGGGCAACTGAAATTGAAAAATCTAAATGAAATTGATATTGGTTTGCTTTTAAAAGAAACACTAAAGAGGTACGGAAAGAAGAACACCATAATTGTTACTGTGAATGGGATTGTAGTTATTGGTCTAATCGTTGGTGGACTTCTTATTAATAATAAGTTTCAAAATAATTTCAAAAGCAATAATGAACAGCTCACTAAATTACAAATGGATGAGCTCTATGCGAATAATAACAAAAAGAAAATAGAAGATTTAAAAGTAAAAGTTGCTGAATTAGATACTGATAATTATCAGAGGGATTTAACAATACAAACCACTGACACATTAAAAGCAATAGAGGATTTGATGGTTCAGTATGCGTTTGTTAACGATGAGCATAAAGTGGAGCCCGCTAAAACAAATAAATCTCTGAAAGAATTGCCAATTAATATTGAATACATAGGGTCTTTTGATAAATCAGTTAAGTTTATAGAAGAATTAAATTCAATGAAATTACCAATTGCTCTTAAGAACTTAAAGTTTTATGTAAATGAAGATGAATACGAAGATGTAGAGAAAAGTGGAAATATTAAGACCTCATTAACTGTTATTGTCACAGATGATTTAATGAACGTAGAAAAAAAAGGAAGTAAGATACAGAAAGATAATTTAAGAAACATTTTTGGTTATTATGTTTATAAGAAAAAAGAAGAACCTCAAACAGAGGAAACGGAAACCATTGATGCTTATCAAGAATACTTGCAGCAATACACTAAAGACCAAATTAAAACTGAAAATCAAGAGAAAACTGCAATGCAAAATAAACCAGGAGACACTGCAAGTATGGGAGTTCCAAGTGTTAGTTCAACACCTCAAACTACAAGTGAAAACAATGTAGCACCTGATACGCAACCTACTAGTGCATCAAATAGCTTAAGTCCACAAACCAATAATCTTAATACAGACATTAAAGTGGATAGCACCGTTACAAATGAAATAGGAAATCAAAGTAGATGAAAAAGCTTGATGAGAGAGGAAGCATAGGTATAATCGTACTGTTAATACTGTTTTTTCTTTCTACAGCTGGATTAACAGTTATGATTATGTCAGGAACGGATTTAAAAACCGCTTATAATGTGTACTGGAAAGGTAAGTCAGATGCATTAGTGGATTTTGCTTTAGAAGAGTACAAGAAGAGAGTTAATGAGCTATTTTTACAGGATGATGCTTATGAAACTGATGAAATAGATTTGGACAAAATAAATTCAGAGCCATTCATAGTAACAGAGAACGGAAAGAAAAAGGCAGAAATTAAATTTTTTGGTGTCAAGTTTGATTCAATTAGCTCGGAAACAAAGTATCAATACTTAGATGACATTATTAATAAAAACTCTAGCAACAATGCAATTCTATATAAAAATCCGCCAATTGACGATGATTTTATGGTGAAAAATTATAAAGATATTATTGGTGACGACTTGGGAATAACAAGTGTGGAAAGTATATTTAATGATGCATATAATTCAAATGAATTTTTTATTTCTAAAGCAGTATTCGATGCAGATTATAATTTTAAAGAAATTAGGTTATTTAATTATTTTCCTCTTATTGAGGAATCAACTGAAGGTCCTTTATTTAAAGTAACTAAGGATGAGTTAGAAGCTCAAATTAAGGAGAAAGAAGGAACAGAAAACGCCTTAAGTCATTTTAAATTAAATGATAACGTTAGTATTGGTGTTGCCTGGGATTCAAGTGTAAATTCGCCGGTTATAAACATGGCTATAACGGTCAAAGAGGATAATAAAGTTTATATGTTTAGTTCCACACCAATAGTCGATTCTAAGTTTTATTACTATGATACAATTTCCGAACCTGACAACATTAAAAAAGCGTTGGTGAAAAGCTCTTATGATGCAAATGTAAATGCTGTAGTTAGTACATTAGCTATTTCAATGGAGAAAAATGATGGTGAATATTACTTAAACAATTACATATTCTACACACCTTCTGATGATAAAGTAGATTTAACCTCAAAGGTAAGTCTGGATTTCGGAACTGCATCTAGAACATTCTCTATATCTACATATTGGAACGATGTCCTAAAAAGCACAGAATTATTGCTTTTTACGGTTGAGGATGGAAATAGTTCTGGAGAATTTAATGGGAAGATAGCTGTATATAAAATGTCCGTAGGGATTGATAGTGAGTTTAAAAAAGAGAATGAAATTGATGTTAGTTCTCTTGGAGTAAAATATGTTCACTCACTAGGAAGCTCCGTGTTTTGGAACAAAGAATTAAATGATGGATATGTACATCTATTGTTTGCTTCTCCTGATGAAAATGACCCTAAAGGAAAACATAAACTTTTTCAGTTAGAGACAAATATTATTAACTTTGATTCTTCAAATATTAAAGAAGTTTCTCTAGAAGGAACAGGGATAACGAACATTGGGAATATAGGTGTAGCAGGAATGTATAACGAATTTGGTGAATTGATGGTTGTGTTGGAAAAAGCCGTAGCTGCAACTGAAAAAATCACTTTAGGTAATAAAGATGAACATAATATTGAAATTACCTCATTTGAAGATAACAACAGTGGAAGAGAAGCGGCTAAAACAAGTATTAAAATAAAACCAGAAGTTGAAATAACAACAATTGTTGAATCAAATGTAAGATTTGTGAAGTCATTTAAACTAAAAGATTTAGAAGTGAAGTAGAAGTGCTAAGGAATTGGTGCTTCTGCTTTTTTTAATATAGTTTGTTTTATTTTTTGCAAAAAAATACGATATGTTTGTTAGATGTTGACTTATTTTAAATTAGTTATATTAAGTAAAAGAAAGAAGAAAATTTAAGGAGGTGTAAGTTTGAAAAATGGTACAAAGATAGGCTTTCTTTTAGCCGTTGCCCTAACTGCCTTTTCAACCAAAGCTTTTGCTGAATCTTCAACAGAATTGGGTATTGATTCCCCAATAAAAAAAGCCTATGCAGGTTCAGAATATGTTTTATTTCTACATGAAGATACCTCTGTAAGTGGATTTGGAAGTAACGTAAACAATGTGCTAGGGTTATCTGGTGGTGAAACCAATAACACAGGTGAATTAGTTAAAGTATCTGGTCCTACTGGTTTTAAAGATATAAAGGCAAAAAGAGCTAAAGCGTATGGGTATCGACCATTAACAGATAATCCCAATCTATATGAGTGGGTGAAAATTGATAATAATAACAATAAAATGGTTAATTTACCCGTAAAAGATGCAGATGATTCTTCCAGAGAAGCCCCAGGTATTAACCACCACGATGGAAGGGGTTATATAGATTCTAATGGGCAGGTTTGGATGACAGGTTCAGATTATTATACTGCTTTAGGTATTGGAACTGGTAATCCATACAATAGATATTTAAAAAATTGGGTAAGAGCACTAGACTCTAATGCCAATTCCTTAATAGTTCAATTACAAAATGAAGATAATACCACAAATAACCTAATTAGCGAAACAGAGTTATTTACAGCTACTACTGACCTCACTATTGAAGTTGCTTATAGAAATATGATTAGCAGTATAAAAGATACATCTCTAAATGTAGAACTAGTTAACGAAAATGGTATAGTAGTATACTCTCGACTTAATCCTTACAAATTTGTTGATGGAGAAACATATTTAACTAAAGTATCAATCCCTGTTGAAGACTTGCCGTTAGGAAAGTATAAAATAAGGGTAACTTCTTCTAATACTAAATTTGATATAAATGTAAAGGAAAGAAAGTATTTTAATAATGCTAAAAAGATATTGTTTTCCTCTGAGAAGATTGGAAGATTTGTAGTTATAGATTCAGATGATGATATATATTTTCATGACTATGGTAGCGGAATATTAAAAAAAGTACAATTTCCAAGTAATACTCATATCCAACCAAATACAGTTGTTGCAGGTGATGGCTTTCACTTCGCAGGTATTGATGATTCAGGAAAATTGTGGACATGGGATAGTACTACTCCTTCTTTAATTAATTTTAATGATGTAGAAGGACAACCTTTTTATGATAATTACAAAATAAAAGAAGTTTCAGTAGGATATGGGTTTACTATGGCAGTATCTCAAAGAAAAATTGATAACGTAACAGAAGTTTACGTATGGGGTAATAATAGTATGGGCAAACTGGGTATCGATTCAGCCTCTAGCAATGTAAGTAAACCAACTTTAGTTACCAGAAAGGGAGTCCCTCTGCAAAACATACAGTCTATAGCAGCAGGAGGGGATTTTTCGGTAATAGTCCAAAATACTGATGATGGTCAACTAATATGGACAGCAGGACAAAATAACAAAGGTCAACTTGGAGGTGGTGCTCAATTAGAAATAGCGGAACCACAACCGGTGCCTGGATTAATAGGAATAAAACGATTATTTACACAAAACACACCACAGGTTATAGCACAATCTGATAGTAAAATGTATGTATTTGGAGGGAATATATCTTATCCAAAAGAATTTACTATGCCTTATGGACTTGGTATGCCGTCTCAGTGGGAACAAACGGGAGTTAGTTATTGGAGAGAAGACTGGTTAACATCTCCTACAAACCCAACAATACTGGTTACAGAAGAAGGTAAAATACCATACGCTTTTGGTGGAGATTGGGCTGCTGGAAGGGGTTCTGAAGGAGAATGGAAGCCTATAAGAGTTTCTAGTGAATTTGTGGGTAATACAGCTCTAAATAGACAACCAAACGAATATAATTTTAAAAATATTAAGGATGCAGCAAGAACTAGTTATGCTGGAGTAATACTAGATGAGAATAGTAGAATCTGGGGGTGGGGAAGATATCCCAACTCAGGTACTGGTTCAAATCAAGTTACCAATTATAATGATAACGGAGCAGCTTTTTCTACAAGGTACGCCCATCCAATAGTGTTATCAAATCAAGAGTATGCCCCCACTATATTTAAAAGTGTTGAGGGAGAAGATTATTATGGTTATGCACTAACTTATGATGGAAAGCTGTGGTTATTAAGTAGCTATGCATATCCTGCGCCCTCTGCGTGGAGTATTAATAATGTCACAATTAGTAGCATATATGGTAGCCCTAGCTCCCGACTTGCTGCTATAGATAGTAATGGTGAGTTGTGGTTTACTAGTAAAAATGGTGTAGAACCTAAGAAAATTCCTAAAGATAAATATGGAAATAAAAAAGTTATAAGTGTATCTAATTCAATTAATCATACTTTGTTTGTAACAGAAGATGGAAGTGTATGGGCATTTGGTAATGGAGCCCAAGGAAAGTTAGGTAATGGAACAAATAATGATGTAAATGAAACATCGCCAATTAAGGTAAAGAACGTTAAAGAGGCAGTTTCTGTACAAGCGGGTACTGATTTTAGTTTAGCTTTAGATAAACAAGGTCGTGTATGGGCTTGGGGTTACTCCGCTTATGGTTCTTTAGGGAATAATTTTTCTCTAACTAGAGGAAACCTGTCAACGGCTTACGGTAACGAACTTCCTGAAATGACAATATTAAATAACATAGAGGATGTCTATTTAAGTAAGAATGGCAATAAAGAGTTTAAGCTTTTTGGAACTACCCGAGAGAAGGAAAAAGAGAAGGTAACGGTAAAAGCAAGTGTGCTAGGGGCAGAAAAGCAGACTGAAATATCTAATGAATCTTGGAACTTAGATACTTATGACCAAGTAAAGCCTCTTGATTGGGAACTGAAATGGAATGTAAATGATTTTGATATAAACACTAATTTTCAATCTTTAACTAAAATAACAGCCGAGGATGAAAGAGGCGGTTTAATTGAACAGTTTTATTCAGGGAAAATAGTTGTTGATAATGAGAAACCACAAGCTCCTTCGTGGGGAGATACTTGTGTAATAGATAAGAGCTTGGGTGAAACATGCTATTCGCCTAACTATTTTAAAGTTAACGGAACAAACGGAGTAGATAAACCAGTTAGAATATATATGAAACCTTTTCAAAAAACAGGAGAATATAAGGCTCCTGTAGGAATACAGATGCAATATAGAATTAAGCAATCATATGGATACCCAGCAACTTGGTCCGAATGGATAGATATAAAAAACAGTAATTCCAAAGGATATTATTATGATTTCTATCAAGGGTTCCTAGGTGAAACACAAATAAAAATACGTGCTAAGGACCAAGCTGGTAATGTATCTGATGAAAATAGTGAATATTCATATTCTATAATTACAAACGCCGGTGCGGAGATTACAGATATATCTGCTGAACCTAAAAGTATAGATAATAAATTAAGTGCTGAACTTAAATTTACTGCCAGTACAGTATCTACATCCGCGCTAAAAACATTTGGGGTTTATAGAAAGGAACAGGGTGCTAGCACATGGGATAATATAACTCCAACCCGTAACAATTGGCAGGGAACTGGAGAACAGACGTATACAGATAATGCTAGTTCACTCTTAGGAAATAAAACATATGAATATATGGTAGATGCTGAAAATAGCGTAACAGTAGGAAAAGGAAAGGCTGTTTCAGTGACCACTTATCCATATGAACCAATAAACTTAATTAGAAAAGTAAACGATTCTGGTATTAGATTTACTATTAAGCAGGATGAGAGAAACACAGGAAAAATACTTTATAAATTGGTTATTATTGATAATAAGACAGGAGAAATATATACAAAATCAAAAACATCAAACAATATGAAAGAAGAGGTTATTTATGATGTAAAAGAAGACGATGCTCCGTTTTCAGTATTAAATAATAGTCTTACAATTAAATTATTAATACAGGGAGATAATCAAAAGTTCTTAACGGTAATTTATGATGATAATTTTGAAAATTCACCATCAGTAATGGAAGATACTAACCCACCAGAAGCATTTATAGGTATAGAGGGAAATGTTGAAAGAATTATAGATGATAAAATAAATTTAATAAACTTAATTTTCTCAGCAACTGATGATGTGTCTCCGAATAATAAGCTAAAAGTACAGTTTTCTCCTGATGGAACTGACTGGTATGGACAAAAAGCAGATGGAACATGGATTTTAAACTTATGGTCAGATTACAAAACCACCTATACGGAATTTAAAATGGGTTCTACTGTTGGGTCTAGAATTGTTTATGTAAGAGTTAAGGATGAAGCAGGAAACATAGGTACATCAAATGTTCCAGTACTGATTTCGCAATTAGTTGAGAGAGATGATAATGTATATGTAATTGATACGGAGCGGAACATTAAATCTAAGGATACTTTAAATAACCAAATTCATTTAAATAATGCTTACATTTATTTAACTGTTCCTAAGACAGGTAACATGAAAGAAGTACAGTATAGCTTTGATGGAGTAAAATGGTCTCCGTGGGAAAAATTAAGTGATGGTAATAATACAAAGTTTGTAAACCTCCCACCATACGAGGGCGAGCATACAATAATGATAAGATATAGAAATGAACTTGGTGATATAACAAGGGTTAAAGAGGATTATGACATTGTAAAGTATGTGCTCGATAAGGAAAAACCAGACTTACAAGTAGAGACGAACAATGGAACGTATATAGTAAAGACAGACTCAGTTACTTTATTGTTAACACCTATTGATAACTTATCTGAGCAAGTTAATCTAAAATTCACTAATAGTCAGTATCAATACTACGTAGATGGAACTCAGGTTCAAAGTTATAAATTCAATAATAACTTAAAACAAGCTGTATTTATTAGAGGATTAGTGGATGGCTTTAATATAATTAATATTGAAGTGACAGATATGGCTGGTAACAAAACACTTAAGAATATACGTGTATTTAAAAAGTAGTGGCTAATAATGCTACTACTTTTTTTAATATATAAAGATTAATTAACGATATATATAATAACGACCTTAAGAGATAAAGATTCCAGGTAGAATCTTTTAAATAAAGTAATTGACTTAAATTCAAATAAAGATATTACAAATAATGAAAAAGATTTATGAAGGGGGTGTTTCGAATAAGAAAGAATAAGAGGAAATTTAATAGATTGTTTTTGTTAACAGCCTTAGCATCCGTCATTAGCCCACTCATCGTTTCAGCAGAAGAATTATATAAAGTAAAAGGAGATTCAATGTACCCTTTATTAAGGGATGGAGATGTAATAAAAGAAGTTTCAAAAAAATATATACAGGGCGATTTAGTTGTTGCTAAAGTGAAAGAGACTGGAGAGGTTATAGTAAAGAAGTTAAAAGGAGACTCCCTAATAGGTGAGGGTGATTTTTCAAAAAACTACTTAGTAAAAGATGTAACAATAATCGGTAAAGTTGAAAAACTCCCCAATCATGAGCATCTAAGCAGTTTACCTAACGCTGATGCAGCAGAAATGGCACCAATAAAATCGGTTTATGCCACTAATAGTACAGTACTATTTTTACATGAAGATACATCCTTGAGTGGTTTTGGAGAAAATGTTCAGGGGATATTCGGAAGTGCTAACACTGGTACTGTAAAACAAGTAAGTGAGCCAACTGGATACGCAAAAATTCAAGCTGTTCCTTCAAATAGAGATACGAACCGAAAGTTTTTAGGATTTAAACAGAAAGATGATGGTCAAGACTTATATCAAGCCTATTTGGTTAAAAGTAACACTGACACATTGATGTTTAATGGTGATTACATAAAAGATTATGAGTGGTTAAATCCTTATTGGATAACAGATGAATATAAAATAGATGCACAGGGGAAGTTTACTGCTGCTGGCGGTGAAGGATATGGATACATGCTTGGCATAGGTACAAGTTATCCTTACGGTAAAAATACAAGTAGCGGATATAGAGATGTATTAGATGAACTAGGAAGTGGACAAAGAATTGTTGCTCAAGGTTCTGAATTTAATCATACGGATAAAAACACAGAAGCGGATTTTTATACTCCAGAGTTTACAATATCTAATACAACACCTACTTGGCAAATAAGAATTACAAGTATGGATAGGGTACAAGAGGACTGGAATACAGCTACACTTAATATAGATGTTGTAGATGCTAATAATAATGTAATAAAAACCTTTACCAGACCATGGGATGCAACTGGAGGGAACAGAGACCAGTTTGCTGCTGATAGGGCATTTGTACTTGAGAATACACCAGGAACCTACAAATTGAGAGTAAGGTCAAAAGAAATAAAGTACAATATTGCAATTGAAACAAGACATGTGTTTCCAAATAAGGTTTTGAAAGTGGACACTTTAGGTACAGAATATGGTGCTTTTAGTATAATAGACGACCAAAATTCCTTATACGTACACAGGCAAGGTTATGGACTAGTAAGAAAAGTAGCATTCCCTAGTGACGTTAAGATAGTTCCTGATACTGTATCTGGAGGATATACAAAATTTGTTGGTATTGATGAACAAGGACGTGCTTGGTCTTGGTCTGACGTAAATCCCCAATTAATAACATTTAATAATTTAGCAGATGGTTCAGCCTTTTACGACAAGTATAAAGTTATTGAAGTGGATTCTGGGAGAGATTTCTTAATGTTTATTGTGCAGGATAGGGAAACTAATGAGACTACAGTATGGTCACAAGGTTCTAATGAATATGGAAAATTGGGTATGGATGTAGGAGTATCTTCTGCGTCTCCAATACAAATTTCTCGTTCTGGAAACCCTTTAACTAATATACAATCAATTGCTACAGGAGAGCACTTTGGAGTAGTCGTTCAAAATACTGAAACTGGACAAGTGGTATGGACTTTTGGGAAAAATGAAAGTGGTCAGTTGGGTGGCGGTATTAATTTAAATGCTACTGAACCAATTGTGGTTCCAGGAATTAATAATATTAGTGATATATCTAACTATAAAGGTGTGTCTTATGCATTCACTAACGATACTATTTATTCATTTGGAACAAGTAAATCATATATTGATAAATATGTATTTGATTCTAAAATGGGACATGTTAGACCTGCATTCAACAATGGGGGATTTCCACAGGCATTTCTAACTTGGGTAGAAAAAGAAGCGTGGACTGCTAATGACTGCTGTTACGGTAGTACGGGTGACCCTTCTGGAAATAGAAGTACATATGGACCAATTAGACCGCAAAGTAAATACTCTAATTATTCAGGTGTAAGTATAGAAAATAATAGCTTCAAAGATGTTAAGTCCCTATCTCTTGCAGGTAGATATGGAAACCTTATAGATAAAGACGGCAGGCTGTGGGGATGGGGTAGAAGAGGGAACGCTGGAGTAGGGAAGAATTATGACTCATTTAATAGACAAATTGATGTGTATGGTGCCAAGCCAGCATTAATAAATGAAACAACAGAAGCGCCTCTAGGGTTTGAGAAAGTCGTTGGAGTTACAAGAGACTGGGATAACTCTGGAACGGCTTATGCGTTAAGAAACGGAAAACTATGGATACTGAATGATTATACTGTTCCTGTGCCTTCTACGGAACCTGTAGATAGTGTAAATATGGTTAATATATTTGGTAACGCTTATCACTTTTTAGGAATTGATGAACAAGGTAGGTTATGGACTTGGGGAGATAATGCGAACGGCAAACTTGGAATTAATAGTACTTCAAGCAAAACTTACCCAGTACTTGTTAATACGTCATATTACGGAAATAAAAAAGTTATTGATGCGGATGCTGGAAAACAACATAGCTTGTTTGTTACTGATGACGGTTCTGTATATTCTATGGGAAATAATAGTGAGGGTCAATTGGGAACAGGAGATACTGCCAATAGTTTAGTACCGGTAAAAGTGAAAAGCTTAAAAAATATTGTAAAAGTATCTGCCGGAGATAATTATAGTTTAGCTTTAGATAAAGAAGGAAAAGTTTGGGCTTGGGGATACGCAGGAAATGGCTCTTTAGGAAATAATTTTTCCTTACAGAGACAAAACCCCTCTACAGCTGTTGGAAACGATTTGCCTATTATGTCCATTGATAATGAAGTGAAAACAACTTATCTTAGTGAGAATGGTAATAGAACATTTGAATTAAGTGGAAAAATTACAGAAAAAGATTTAGAGAACGTACAAATTAAATCAAAGTTATTAGATGTTAATAAAGAAACGAGTGTAGAGGATTGGGGATTAAATATTTACGAAGAAGTGAATTCAAAAGAATGGAATTTGAAATGGGATGTTTCTGAGATTCCTAAAGAATATAACTTCCAATCGCTAACTAAAGTTACTGCGGAGGACAGTCGGGGAGGTTTAGTTGAACAATTTTATGGTGGTAACATTATTGTTGATAACGAAAAACCAAAAACACCTGAATGGGGAAGTACTTGCACAGTAGAAACAGCGGGAACAGAGACTTGCTATCAGAGTGATTACTTTAAAATTAACGATACAAATGCAGTAAATAAGCCGGTACGGATATATATTAAGCCAATTCAAAAAACAGGAGATAACAAAGCTCCTGTAAAAGTTCAGATTCAATATAGAATAAAACAACCCTATGGTTACCCTCCAACATGGTCAGATTGGATAGACGTTGATACAAATAATCAAAATGGTTATTACTATGACTTTTTCCAAGGTTTCCTAGGAGAAACGCAAATTAAGTCTCGTTCTATCGATTTGGCTGGAAATATTTCTGAAGAGAATTCAGATTACAGATATGTAAATATTTCAAATGCTGGTGGTGAAGTTGATAAAATTTCAGGTGAGTCTAGAACAGTTAATAAAATGTTGGAAAATGTTATAAGTTTTTCAGCTACAACCCCAAATAACTCATCTTTAAAAACCTTTGGTGTGCTTCAAAAGAAAAAAGGAACTGAAACGTGGAGAAACCTCACCGAACCTAGAGTGAATTGGGGGACAGGAACAGAAAAAACTTATATAGATAACAGTGTAGATTTAGAGGGAAATACAACGTATGAGTATGGAGTAAATGTAGAGAATACGGTTACTGTGGGGAAAGAAAAGACTGTAAGTATTACTACTAATCCATATGAACCAACAAACTTTATAAGGAAAATAAATACTACAGGTCTGAAATTTACAGCAAAGCAGGACCAGCGAAATAATGGACTGATTTTGTACAGATTAGTTCTTGTAGATAATCAAACTGGGGAAGTATTTACTAAGGATGAAACTTCCGATAATGTAAAAGAAGAGGTCATTTTTAATGTTAAAGAAGGAGAAGCACCATTTTCTCTACTAAATAATAATTTAACGGTTAAACTCTTACTTAAAGGTAGTAATAATCACTTTATAACTATTTTGTACGATGAAGCCTTTGAAAGTGCCCCTTCCATTATTACAGATAAAGAAGTACCGGGTGTATTTGTATCTGTAGAAGGAAATGTAGATAAAATTATATCTAGTGGTAATAATCCTATTAACCTAAATGTATCAGCTACGGATAATGTTACGATTAATAGTAAGTTGAAGCTGCAATTATCGGCAGATGGTACTAACTGGTACGGACTAAGTGATGATGGTATATGGGAGAGAAATATATGGTCTAATTATAGTTTAGTTTATAAAGATTTTCCTCTGGGTAAGACAGCGGGATTAAAAGTTATTTATGCAAGAGTTAAAGATGAAGCAGGTAATATAGGTACAGGGACTACTAAACTATTGGTATCTGATTTGGTACAAAGGGATTCTTCTGTTAATATTATCGATTTAAACAAGAATGTCTCTTCAATAGATACCATGAACAATAACACTATTCATATTAATAGCTCATATATTGCACTAAGAATTCCTAAAACAGGTAATACAAAAGAAGTTCAATTTAGCTTTGATGGAATAACTTGGTCAGATTGGGAGCCACTCTTTGATGATAGTATAAAGTACATTACTCTTCCAAACATACAAGGTGAACAAGATATATTTGTGAGATATCGAAATGAGTTTGGAGATGTAACGGAGATGAACGAAGAAAGTGATGTTATACGCTATACGCTGGATAAAGAAAAGCCAGATTTGAAGTTAGAAACTGTAAATGGAACGTACATTGTAAAGAGCAGTTCTACTTTATTAAATTTATTAGCAACGGACAACTTATCCAAAAAAATTGACGTAGAATTAACGGATAATGTCTATCAAATGTATGTTGATGGAGTTAAAGTAAATAAAAGTACATTTACTAATAATAATAAAAAAGAAGTACTTATCCAAGGATTGGTAAATGGTTTTAATGTTATTTCATTTAAAATAAGTGATGAAGCAGGAAATGCTAAAACTGTTAATATAAGAATTTATAAAAAATAAGCAATGAAGATATCATTGCTTATTTTTTTTAATTAGGTAGACTAACGTTATTTTATGTTTTTATCTTATATAAATTAAAGCGTATTGAAAAAAATAAAAAATAGTATATTATTTCTGGAAAAAATCGTTATTAAGATAGGAGGTGTAATGGCTTGAAAAAATATAAGACAATTATTGCTTCCTTAGCGGTAGCAAATATTATGTTTACACCAATGTTTGTAAGAGCAGATAACACATATGAAGTAACAGGAAATTCAATGTATCCTACGTTAAAAAATGGTGATGAAATTCGAGTGATGGATACAAACTATAAAGATGGTGATACAGTACTTGGAAGATTAAGTAACGGGGATAATATAGTTAAGAGGTTATCAGGAAATTTCTTAGTGGGTGATAATGGTCGCTCCCTAAATATACCTAAAGAAGATGTAAACATTGTAGGTAGAGTAGAAAAAAACATGGATGAGGATGGATACAATGTTTATTCTACAAATACAGCAAAAGCCTTAGAAATGGATTCTCCAATTGAAAAAGCTTATGCAGGAAATGAGTACGCTTTGTTTTTACATAAGGACACGTCCGTTACTGGGTTTGGTGCAAACATTAACAACGTTCTCGGGATGACTAGCGGAGAGGATAAAAATACATCTAACTGGGTTAAGGTATCAGACCCTACAGGATTTAAATATATCCAAGCTAGTAATTATTATGCTCATGGGTTTCGTCCCTTGCCAAACAATCCAGATTTATACAGAATGATTAGAATAAAAGAGGATACTACTCAAGATGATATCGGAGTTCCGGTTAAAAATGCTGGGTGGGTGTACCAAGATACTACTTGGTCTCATCATAAAGCGTGGATAGATGAAAATAATCAATTTTGGATGCGTGGAGATGATGTAAATAACGGCATAGGTATAGGACAAAATATTCCTTATGGTGTGCATACAGATTCTAATAACAGAACCTATAAAGTTATTTCTCCAGAGCCAAGAAAGACTTTAGTTGCAGATTCCTCTTTTACAAATTCTAATAATTATGATGATAATGTAGTGGTAGAAACAAACCCTTTTACTATAACTGAGGGAGATTGGGAAATATTATGGACTTTCTCTGTAAAACCTAATGTCGCATACGATGATTCTTTTATTCATATGGAACTTATAGATGAGAATGGGAATGTTGTTTACACAGGACCCAAAGATAATTTTTTCAGGTCCCAAAATCACATTAGAAATCCAAGAGCGATTGCCATTAGCTCAATGCATAATACTTTTAAAACTAATGGAACATTTAAGCTACGTGTTACCTCATCTAAAATAGGTTGGTCCTTTACTATTCGAGATAGAAAATATCTTGAACAGGGTGACGTAAAACGTTACATACCGGGAAATGCGGAAGGAAGATGGGTAATAGAAGATAAAAATGATGATGTATATTTACATAATGTAAGTTGGGGACAACTAAGAAAGGTTAATTTTCCAAATGGAGTAAAGATTAAAGCAGAAACAATTACTGGTGGCATTAGTGATTACTATACAGGACTCGATACTAATGGCGAACTATGGAGATGGTATTTTAATAATACTACCCCTGTAAAAATAACAATGCCTACGGATTTTTACCAGAATTTTAGTATAGAAGAAATATCAAATGGACTTAACCATTTTCTATTAAAAGTAAAAGAAAAAATATCCTCTAAAACTTATGTAATGTCCTTTGGTAACAATGAATACGGAAAACTAGGTTTATCTACAGATAAGATTGCAATAGGTGGGACTTTAAATACCCCAGTATTTATAGAAAAAAATGGGGTACCTCTTGAAAACATTCAAAGCGTAGCAGCTGGACAACAATTCTCGGTAATTGTACAAAATACATCAGATGGTCAACTTGTGTGGAGTTTTGGGAGAAACAATAAAGGACAGCTTGGTGGGAATAATAGTATGGGAATTGCAGAACCCTTTATTATCCCAGGACTAAAGGGAATAGATAAAATATTTAATCGACAGTATACTACTTATGCTCTAGATGACGATACGCAGACTATATATTCAGCTGGAGCAGACCGTTCATATATGGATACAACTACTTTTTCTGGTTTAGGATATATAGAAAGCCTAAGTATGAAATTATCTAGTTCAACAACTGCCTACCTGAAAAAAGAAGATAAGTCTCTGTGGACAGATAATTATGGGTGTTATGCTGAGTCAGGGCGACTAACTCAGAGTACTACCTATGGACCAGTAGAGACATCATCTCAAGCTGTCATATACAGTACTAAAGCAGTAAAGAACGTCTATGATTTTTCCAAGCTATTTAATAATGGTAAATCTTCGTTTAGTAATGTAAGAGATTATGACCAAAATACTTGTGCAGGAAATTTAGTGGATGAAAATGGCAGACTCTGGGGTTATGGAGCAACAGATAGAAAACTTGGAACAGGTTATCATAATGATGTCTATGGTAAAAATTCTATATCCGCTGCGACAAACGGAGCATATCCTGCTAAATTGGACTTTGATACTTTTGCGCCTGCAATATTTACAAGTGTGGCAAGAGTTTCGTCAAACATAGGTTGGGCATTAGATGAGAATGGTCAAATATGGTTGATGAACTATTATTTGCAAAGAATACCAGCACAAGAAGCTATTAATAATGTTAAGGTTAAGAAAATATTTAGTACAGTAGATAGTTTATTCGCAGTTGATGAGAATGGAGATTTGTGGGCTTCCTTAGGAAACTCTTATGGGCAACTGGGTCTAGGCAACAAAAGTGCAACAATCTATCCAGTTAAAATTGATAAAAAATATTATGAAGGCAAGGTTATAGATGTATCAGGAAGCAGCTATCACACTATATTTGTTACTGACAAAGGATATGTATATGCAATGGGGAAAAACAATCTTGGTCAGCTAGGAAATGGCAACTTCGTTGAAAGTACGGTTCCTGTAAGAGTGAAGAATGTAGAGAATGCTATAGATGTATCTGCTTATCAAAATTATTCTGTAGCTTTAGATAAAAGTGGAAGAGTATGGGGATGGGGGAACCAAACTTATGGTTCACTTGGAAACAACTACTCAATGTCAAGGAATAATCCCTCAACGTCTGTTGGGAATGAAATACCAGAGATGGAAGTGAAAACAAACCTAGAACCAGTATATTTAAGTAAGAATGGAAATAAGACTTTTAAAATGCAGGGAACAATATTAGAAAAAGAAGGAGAAAAAACTACAATAAAAACTAAGATTCTTGGAGTCGAAAAAAATGTAACCGTAGAAGACTGGACTGCTGATGTTTATAACAAAATAGTACCTCAAAATTGGGTCATGGAGTGGAATGTAAACGAGTTTGGGAGTGAACAAGTTTATCAAGGATTAACAAAATTAGAAGCCGAAGATACGAGAGGTGGTTATCTAGAAAACTTCTTTGCTGGTAAGATAACCGTAGACAATGAAAAACCTCAAGTTCCAAATTGGGGAGAAACTTGTTCCGTAACTTCTTCGAATATACAAGGGTTAGGTTTAGAATTTGATGGTGCTGATGATTATGTTAAATTAGGTTCTTTTTCTGGTTTAACATCAGGTGCTACATTTGAAGCATGGGTGTATCCCACAAATAATGCTACTTGGTCACGAATATTTGATTTTGGACTTTCAGATACACCATCTAACTCAGGAAATGAAAATATCTTCTTTGCCCGAAGTGGTGATACCACTAGTCTAGAGTATATAGTTTATAAAGGAAAAGACCCTTATACTGTAAAAACTAGTAATACTTTAGAGTTAAATAAATGGCAACACCTAGCGGTTACACATGCAACTAATGGTGATGTGCGAATTTATAAAAATGGAGTTCAAATTGCAAGTGGCAATATACCTTTCCCTAATAATGTTGTACGCAATAGTAACTATATTGGGAAATCTAATTGGGACAGAGATAGCTATTATAAAGGGCAATTAACAGAATTTAGAATGTGGAATAAGACTTTAACTCAACAAGATATCCAAGCAAATATGAATAAAAGACTATCAGGTGCTGAATCAGGACTTTTGGGATACTGGTCTTTAGATGAAAGTAAAGCAACAGAGTATACAGGAAAACAAAGTATAGGAAGCATAATTGGTGCAAGTCCAGTGTTAACATCATTGCCGCTTCCTGACCAAAAAGGTTTATCTATGAAATTTGATGGAGCCGACGATAGTGTAGTAGTTAGTGATTTTTCAGACCAAGTACTTCAAAACAGTTTTACAGTTGAGACATGGGTTAAGTTTGATAAAGTAAGTAAAGGTTCAGATAATGGAATATTTACGCATGGCTCAAAAGGAGATACAAGACAAAATTTACACTTAACTGAAAGAAACGGAAAGTTTTATTTTGGTTTCTATGGTGATGATTTGTGGGGAGTGACTACTTTACAAGATAATACTTGGTATCATGTGGCATTTGTATATGATGCTAATACAAGTTATCAACAAATTTACGTGAACGGAAAATTAGATGCCCAAAGAAAATCAGGTCAGTATATAGGAATAGGAAATACAGTTAATATAGGTAACTATGGTGGAAATAGATTAATGGGTAATTTAAAAGACCTGAGAGTTTGGTCAAAAGCTAAGACACAAACAGAAATTGAAGCTGAAATGAATAAGAGATTTACAGGAACAGACACTAATCTTTATGCTTATTGGAAAATGAATGACTATTTAAACGGTACATCTTCTATACAGGATTATAGTAAGATTAATCATACAGGGGTTGTAGTTGGAGGAGCTCAGGTAATTATAGATTCAAAAATGTTAACTGACGATGATACTAATTTAAAATTTAATTTAGGTAAAACTCAATATCCAGATGCGTCACCCGTTAAGACATGCTACGGTGATGATTATTTTAAAGCAAATGGGAATAACGGAATAGACAAGCCGGTTCGTTTATATTTTAAACCTATTCAAAAAACTGGGGATTATAAGGCACCAGTAATAATACAGATAAAATACAGGAAAAAGGAAGCATATGGGTATCCTCCAACGTGGTCAGATTGGATAACTGTTGAAACATACGATAATACTGGATACTACTATGATTTCTATAAAGGTTTTCAAGGCGAAACGCAAGTTAAGATAAGAGCTTACGATAAAGCAGGTAATATTTCAGAAGAAAATCCTGATTCTCGATATGTGCTGATAACAAATGCGGGAGGAGAAGTAGACCAGTTGTTTGCTCGAACGGACTCTGTAGAGAAACAATTACAAAATGAACTTACGTTTACAGGAGTATCTCCAAGCTCATCAGCTATAAAATCATTTAGTGTATTTAGAAGGGAAATTGGAAAAGAAGATTGGACAAGTTTAACACCTGCGAGAGTTTTATGGGGGACAGGAAGTGAGAAAACATATCTTGATAATTTAGGAGATTTATCTGGTAATACATCATATGAGTATAAAGTAGACATTGAGAATACTGTAGGTATAGGTAAAGGCAAAACTATTTTAGTAACTACTAATCCATACGAACCTACTAACTTTATTAGAAAAATAACAAATAACGGTATTGATTTTACAGTCAAGCAAGATACCAGAAATAAAGGAGAAATACTTTACAGATTGGTTATTGTTGATAATCAGACTGGTGAAATTTATCATTTAGATAAAAAATCTTCTAATTTAAAGGAAGAAGTAATCTTTAAAGTTAAAGAGGGAGATGCTCCATTCTCAATTTTAAATAATAGTATGGGAATAAAGCTATTAGTCAAAGGAAAGAATGACAACTTCATTACAATTATATATGATGAAAACTTTGAAAATACTCCTTCAATTGTTACTGATAAAAAAGCACCCGAAGTATATGTAAATGTGAAAGGAAGTCCTGAAAGAATTATATCAAACGGTAATAATAAAATAAGTCTAGACTTATCTGCAACGGATGACGTAACGGTTAATAATAAATTAGAAGTGCAATTTTCATCAGACGGAACCAACTGGTATGGATTAAATACTTCAAATCAATGGGAACAGAATGCATGGTCTAATTATAGTAATAACTACATAGACTTCCCTTTAGGAACTAGCACAGGTACAAAAGTTATTTATGCACGAGTTAAAGATGAAGCAGGTAATATAGGTATGGCTAATACGCAGTTAATAGTTGCGGAATTAGTAAATAGAGACGGGACCTCTAAAGTTGTAGACAGTGATAGAAACTTATCATCTGAAGATACCGTAAATAATTCGATTCACGTAAATGACTCCTATATTACATTGAACATACCTAAAACCGGAAATTTAAAAGAAGTGCAATTTAGTTTTGATGGTGTTAACTGGTCGCCATGGGAACCTTTGTATGATAAAGATGTGAAATACATAACTCTTCCTCCTATTCAGGGTGAACATAATGTATTTGTAAGGTATAGAAATGAGTTTGGTGATACAACACAAGTCACACAGAAAAATGACATAATAAAATATGTGCTAGATACAGAAAAACCTAATTTGAAATTTGAAACACAAAATGGTACATACATTGTGAAAGATTCTTCAGCGTTAGTGACGTTAATTGCTGTTGATAACCTTTCTCCTGTAGTAAGAATAGAATTAGAAAATCCTGAGTTTGCTATTGAACAAAATGGAGTAACTAAGAACTTATTAGATGTGGTAAATAAAGCCAAAAATCCAGTTCTGATTAAAGGACTTCAGAACGGATTTAATGTAGTCTCATTTAAAGTAACTGACAAAGCTGGTAATGTAAAGCTTACAAGTGTCCGTATATTTAAGAAATCATAAGGAGTTGGGGAATTTCCCACTCTTTTTTTTGTTAAATCCATATTTAAAAACGCAAAAAAGAAAAATGCTATATTATAGCAAAAAAAATACGTTAATTGTATTGGAGGTGTAATGAATGAAACTGGTCAATCTAGCGCTTAAATTTTCACTAATAGCAACATTGGCAGTGCCTAGTATAGTTGCAGCAGACGAGTTATACCAAGTAAAGGGAGATTCAATGTTTCCTCGTTTAAAAAATGGTGACTACGTAAGTGTACAAAAACAAAATACCTATAACAATAGTGACATTGTTGTAGCGAGACAACAAAATGGAGAAGACATCATAAAAAAAGTCCAAGATGGATTGTTAGTAGGTGAAAGTTCTTATTCAGTAAGTGTGCCTCAAGAAAAAGTAAAGATATTAGGAAAAGTAGAAGAAACAACAATTAATCCAAAAAATAAAAAGGTTAAAACAGCAAAAGCTTTAATAAATGATTCGCCAATTAAAGACATATATACAGGAAGAGATTTTGTGTTATTTCTTCATGAAGATACATCCATAACGGGATTTGGAAGTAATGTAAATAATGTATTGGGGAGAGAGGGAGGTACAGCTAAAAGTACACCTGAATTGGTTTCTGTATCAGGACCAACGGGATTTGAAAGGTTAGTTGTAGGGGCTAATGAGGCATATGGCTTAAGGACGGATGTAAATACGGGTCTCTATAAATGGATTAAAATTAAAGAAAACTTAAACGAAGAAACTTATAGCGGATTAATAAAGGATGCTGCTACACCTGGAAGACCAAGTTATTGGATAATGCAATATGTTATTACTCCAGAAGGTTTAGTCCAAGTCCGAGGAACAGACAATGCTTCTGGTGCAGGAGAAAAATGCCTCGATTCAACGTGTGACTGGCAATGGAGTGAAAAAGCATATGTTAAATATCAAGGAGTAAATATAGAAAATGCAGTTGATATAGAAACAGCTGAAACCCCTATGTTGACAGTGAAAACACAGGATAACTCTCTTTATTATGTTAACGCTTCAAATAATACTGTTAAATTAATTAATGCAGACAATGCAAATATTGTAAAGATGAGCGGTGGGACTAATCACTTTTTGGGTGTAGATAATAACGGGGTATTATACTCATGGGGGAATAATGGAAATGGTGCTTTAGGTATTGGTAGCACAACTTCTTCCTATGACAGAATTAATAAAGTAGCTTTTCCTGACAACTTTTATAATGAATATAGAATTGTAGATTTTAAAGCGGGAGGAGTTTTAAGTATAGCTCTTGCTGAATCTAAAATCACAGGAAAAAAAGTAGCTTATGTTTGGGGTAAAAACGATTTTGGAACATTAGGTACTGACGAGGTGGCGGTAGGTGCTATACAAAATAAGCCTGTACCTCTAAAGCGAAAGGGTGAAATAGTGCCTAATATTACGAAAGTTTCTGCTGGAATCAGATTTATGGTAGCTTTACAGGATAATGAAGATGGATATTTAATTTGGACAGCAGGATTGAACGACTCAGGACAACTAGGTGGTGGTACACAGTTATATACAAATGTACCGTCTCTGATACCGGGTTTGACTAATATAAAAAATATTATGGCATCAAATGGAAGCATAGCATACGCTCTGAATAGCAATAACCAGATGTTGGCTTGGGGATATGATACAAGGTTTCCACACAACCCAAATAAAGCTTACCCTGCAACTTTTAATATAGGATATTCTATAGGCTCGTTTGAAAAAATTCATTATTGGACAGCAGATAACTGGAGTCGGCAAGGTCCTATGTTTTTAATTCAAAAAGATACAAAGATAGCATATGGATTCCAAGACTTTTGTTATTCTGGAGGAACAACCAATACTAGTACATCAAATTGGATGAAAATAGAACCAGTATCAACATATGCTGACTTGGTTCCAGGCGGTAAAAACTATTTTGATAATGTAAGAGATGTTATCAATAATACTTATCCGGGAGGAGCATTAATTGATAGCAATGGACGTATATGGAGTTGGGGGCATGCTCCATTATCCGTAGGAACAGCGGCTCAAGCAAATGCAAATTGCAATGCAAAAAATGACCCGGGATATATTGCTTTTAAACAAGCTCACCCAGTAAAAATGGGAACAGATACACTTTTACCAGACGGATTTACACAATTAGCTACAGGATATAGTTCTTCTGTAGGTCTAAGAAACGGAAGTCTTTGGATTTTACCTCATGGAAAAACAGTGTCTTCCGCTCCAATTAACTCCTCGTATGCGATTAACAATGTTTATGTTAAGAGTGTCTATGGAAGTTACGGAGCATTTTATGCTCTAGATGATAATGGCGAGGTATGGTCATGGGGAACAAATTATAACGGAAAATTAGGTTGGGGTAATACGAATAGTAGCAGTGTACCGAATAAGATAAATAGTACATATTTTGATAATAAAAAAATAATAGATGTTTCAAGCGTTTGGAACTTTGTTTTATTCCTAGCTGAAGATGGAACAGTTTACTCAGCTGGAGATAATGGCTGGGGAGAGTTAGGTAATGGAACAACTGTAGATTCAAATGTTCCTGTAAAGGTTCAAAATTTAAAAGACATTACAAAGATAGCTGCGGGACCAGACTTTGCTATGGCGCTAGATAACCAAGGAAGGGTATGGTCTTGGGGGAGGAAATCTTCAGGAGCACTCGGAGACAATTTTTCAATAAGTAGAGCAAAGTTATCAACTGCTGTAGGTAATGAAATTCCAGAAATGAAGATAGAAAGTGAAATAAAAACTCATTATCTAAGTAAAAATGGAAACAAAATATTTGTTCTAACTGGAAAAGTAAAAGAGAAAGAAAAAGAAAATGTTATAATTAAAGCCAGTGTTCTTGGAATAGAGAAAGAAGTTAGGATTTCTCAAGATAGCTGGAATACAGATGAATATAATGAGGTTATTGAACAAGGGTGGAGCTTAGAGTGGAATGTTAACGAATTTTCTAATGGAATCGACTACCAATCATTAACTATGGTAAGCGCAGAAGATGATAGAGGGGGAATTGTTGAACAGTTTTACTCTGGTAAAATAACGGTTGATAACGAAAGACCTCAAACACCTCAGTATGGTGATACATGTTTGGTAACGGTTTCTACTGGAACAGAACAATGTATGGGTAGCAATTACTTTAAAATGGACGGTACAAATGGTGTAAATAAACCAGTTAGATTATATTTTAATGTTTTACAAAAGTCAGGCAATAATAAAACAATTGTTAAACCCCAAATAAAGTATCGCACAAAACAGGCATATGGATATCCTACCACTTGGTCTGACTGGATAGATGTTGATAATCTAAATGGTAATGGATATTACTATGATTTCTTCCGAGGTTTCCAGGGGGAAACCCAAATTAAACTAAGAGGAATAGATGAAGCGGGGAATATATCAGATGAAAACAGTGATTACAGATATATTATAATAAGCGATGCTGGAGCTGAGGTAAAAAAGATTTCCGCTACATTTGGTGAGGTGGAAAACAAGTTGTTTAATGAAGTGTCATTTACAGCATTTACACAGACTAATTCGGCAATTAAATCTTATAACATAAAACGAAAATTAGTTGGTGAAACAGAGTGGGATGAGTTAACTCCTAATAGAGTAGCTTGGAATGGTCTGCTAGAAACAACATATAAAGATGAATATGAAGGGTTATTAGGAAATGCAAAATATGAGTATCTAGTAGATGTAGAAAATTCAGTTACTGTGGGAAAAGGGAAAAGTGTATATGTAACTACATATCCATATTATCCAGCTAACTTTATACGAACAGTAAATGAAGAAGGTATTGAATTCAATATAAAACAAGATGAAAGAAATAGGGGAAAGATTCTTTATAGATTAGTTTTAACGGACAATCAAACTGGAGAAATATATTATAAAGACGCTGAGTCATCTAATGCTAAGGAAGAGATTATATTTAATGTAAAAGAGAGTGATGTGCCATTTTCAATATTAAATAACAGTATTACTATTAAGTTACTTGAAAAAGGAGAAAATAACGAATTCCTTACTATTGTATATGATGAAAAATTTGAAAACGCACCCTCAATTATTACTGATAGAAAGCCACCTGAGGTTGTTGTTGGGATAGAAGGGAATCCTGAAAAAATATTATCCATGGGAGATACAAAAGTGAATTTAAGTTTATCTGCTACCGATAATGTTACACCATACAATAAACTAGAAGTTCAATTTTCAAAGGACGGTACAAACTGGTACGGTAAAAAGTCATCAGGTGTATGGGAGAAAAATGTATGGTCTTCTTACAAAGAATTGTATACTGATTTTAGCCTTGGTGGGTATGTAGGAAATCAAATTATTTACGCAAGAGTTAAAGACGAGGCAGGTAACATTGGCTCAGGAAATACTTCTATTTTAATTGCTCAGTTAGTAAATAGGGACGACACTGCTTATATATACGATGAAGGTAGAGAACGGAACTCTGGAGATGGAAAAGGTCCTATTTACGTTAATAATTCATATGTAAAACTGAAAGTTCCTAAAACAGGTAACGTAAAAGAAGTACAGTATAGCTTTGATGGGGTTGAATGGTCTCCTTGGGAAACAATAAAAGAAAATCATGTTAAATTAATATCTATACCGCCAAGAGAAGGAAAACATTCAATTATGCTAAGATATAAAAATGAATTTGGAGATATTACTAGGGTACAACAAAATAACGATATCATTAAATATATATTGGATAGACAGAAGCCGGATTTAGAAGTTGCTACTTCAAATGGAACATATATTGTTAAGGATACTGGAGCTTCATTGGTTCTGAATGTTAATGATAACTTGGCTACAAATATAAACGTAAAGCTTATTACTACTGGATTTCAAATGTTCTATGGAGATACGCAAGCGACAAATTTAGTGTTTAAAAACGATGAAAGAAAATCTGTCTTTATCAATGGACTTAAAGATGGATTCAACATCATTACATTTGAAATAGCAGATGAAGCAGGTAATACAAATCTAAAAACAATTAGACTATTTAAAAAATAAAAGTATAGAGTAGGATACATTAACATGTATCTTACTCTTTTTTTTATTTACATTATTTAAAAAATTTGTTATGGAAAATGCTGAAAAATACGATATTTTATAAGTGACAATTTATATGCTTATAAATGTTGAAATAAATGAAAAATCCTATATTATTTGGGAAATTAAATAGGGGGTGATTGTTATAAGTGTAATCAAAAAGGTATGTTTAATAGCACTCTCACTAAGTATTGTCTTTCCTACGGTTGCTTCGGCAGATTTATATAAGGTGACAGGAAACTCAATGTATCCTACTTTAAAGGACGGGGATTATGTAGAAAAAGTATCTAATTCTTATAAAATTGGGGATACAGTGGTAGCAAAAGACAAAAATACAGGGGAAATGGTAGTTAAGAATATAAAAGGGCAAAAACTTATAGGAGAGAATAAAACTACAAAAATTTACGATATGAAAGACATGAATGTATTAGGGAAAGTAGAAAAGGCAAGTTTACCAAAAAACACTAGTGCAATTGAAGTAAAAGCAGCTGAAGCGCCTCTTATTGAGAAAGCATATGCAGGAGATTCAACAGCTATCTTTTTAAATGAGGATACATCAATAACTGGATTTGGGAAAAATATTTTGGGATTGTTTAAGACACCTGGTAATAGTAATACTTCAATAATGACTAGAATAAGTGGTCCTACTGGGTATGAGAAATTAAAAATATCTCTAGGTAATACACGCAGGGATGATTATATCTTGGGATTTAAACCAGATGCTAATGGTACAGGTTTGTATGATGCATATACAGTTAATACTGCGACCACACACCCGCTTTATGAATCAAAGGTAAAAGATGTTTCTTTATCATTTCCTTTCGATTATATATATATTAGAGTAAATCCAGACGGACGCTTACAAACCAAAGGTTCAGAAGGACAGGCTTATACCCTAGGTTTTGGATATGGATACACCTTTGGTAGAGGGAATACAGAAGGTGGATATCAATACGTGGTAGACGAATTGGGAAAAGCTGAAACTGTAATTGCTTCTGGAACAGAGTTTGACCACTCCGATATGAACCAAACAGCAAGTTTTATAACACCAGAATTTACAATAACAGCAGATAAACCTAACTTCAATATACGTTCATATAATATGAGTAATTTAGATGGATGGGATAACTCAGCTTTAAAAATTGAATTACTAGATGCTCAAACAGGTAATGTAGTATCTACATTTAATAATCCTTGGAACAGAAACCATGCATATTACACAAATAATGGTTCAAAAGGTTATATTAATATGCCAGGAACTTATAAGTTGAGAGTAACTTCATCAAAAATTAGTTATAAAATACAAGTGGAAATTAGAAATGACTTTCCTTATAAAGTAGTAAATGAAGCAGCTTCAGGAACGGAGCAAGGAACATGGGCAGTTTTAACGGAGAATAATGAAATATATATACATAAATTGACTTACGGATACCTTAGAAAAGTTAAAAATGTTCCTAGTGGATTAAAATTTAAAAAGGATACTTTAGAAGGCGGAAATAACAAATTTCATATAATAGATGAATATGGAAGAGCTTGGATATGGTCTACAGAAAATGATTTTAAAATGGTGGAGTTTCCAATGGTGGATAATACTAATTTTTACGATAAGTATGAAGTAGTTGAAACGGCAAATGCTTACACAATGAGTATGTATCAAGTGAAAAATAAAGAAACTGGTGAGACCTATGTCTATGTAAATGGAAAAGGGGAATATGGTGAATTAGGATTAAGCGGAATTTCGCAAGTTTCTGTACCTACTATTGTCACCAGAAACGGGGAACCTCTAAAAAACATTCAAACCATTGCAGCAGGACGATTCTTTACCATTATTGTCCAAAATACAGAAGAAGGGCAACTAGTATGGACAGCTGGAAGAAATGAAAGTGGTCAGTTGGGGGGAGGAGTAGATTTAACAGTTCCAGAACCCTTTATTGTTCCTGGATTAAGTAATATTAAGTTAATACAAGGTTATAGAGGAGAAAATACAGAGCATAGGTTTGCGTACAATAGTTTAGTTATGTCAGAAAATAAAATGTATGGTTTTGGAAAAAGTTTTTCATATCCCAAAGAAGTAACTTTAGGAAATATGCCTTATGTAAGTGAAGTAAAACAAAGTTATGCAGTAATGACATTCCTATCTAAAGATGAACGAATACCTTATATTGCAGGGAACTCTTGGAGAGGAAGAAGGGCAGGTACAGCGAATAACTTCGAAAAAATACCTGCTGATGTAAATTTCAGGAGTACATATAATGATGGGCAAACTTATTTTAGTAATGTAAGAGCCCTTCAAGCTTCGAATGAAGGAGGCTCCTTAATAGATTCTAAAGGAAGGATATGGTCGTGGGGGTTGCATCCTACTGCTGGTCAAGGTACTCACTTAAGAACAGATGGTGCTTATCAGTGGACTGAAAATATAAAACCAGCCTTACTAAATGGAAATGACCCTAATTCTATAGGTCCAGCTACATTTGTTCAGTTAGGTGGTTTTGGAACTATTACACAAGCTTTGGATGAAAATAATAAACTATGGTATATCACTGACCACTTGTATCCAATATCCTCATCAGCCGCTATTAACAATGTTACTGTAAAAAAATTATATGGTGGAGTAGATAGCGGTGCTATAGTCGATAGCTTGGGGAGAATGTGGGTAATGGGCTCAAATTCTTATGGTAAATTAGGGTTAGGAAATAATAGTAACGTTTCTTCAGATAATCCAGTATTACTTAATCCCAGTTACTATAATAATGAAAAAGTTATACACGTATCAATGTTATATAGACATACTCTTTTTGTAACAGAGTCAGGAGATGTCTATGCAATGGGTGATAATACATATGGTCAATTAGGAACAGGGAATTTCACAAGTTCTAACATACCCGTAAAAGTAATGAATGTAAAAAATGCCGTTATGGTTGGTGGAGGAGACTTACATAGTCTAGTTCTAGATAAAGACGGCAGGGTATGGGCATTTGGCTATGCCGGTGACGGTTCGCTAGGAAATAACTTTTCCTTGACTAGAGAAAAGATTTCCACTGCTGTTGGTAACGATTTACCAGAAATGTCTGTGTTGAATGAGATAAAGGATTATTACCTAAGTAAAAACGGAAATAAAACATTTAACCTACATGGAACTGTACGAGAAAAAGAAGGAGAAAAAACAACAGTTAAAACAACTATTTTAGGCTTAGAAAAACAAAAAACAATAGAGGATTCTGAGTGGGAATTAGATGTGTACGACCAAGTGAAGCCAAAAGAGTGGAATATAGATATAGACGTAAACGATGTTAGTGATGAGCAAGTGTTTCAATCACTTGTTAAAGTGTCGGCAGAAGACGAACGAGGCGGAATAGTAGAACAATCATTTTCTGGACGTATTTTTGTAGATAATGAGAAGCCGGCAGCACCACAGTGGGGAGATACATGTATTATAAGTAATGGGACTGAAAATTGCCATGAAAGTGATTATTTCAAACATGATGGCACAAACGGTGTTAACAATGCAGTAAGAATATATATGAAACCTACTCAAAAGGTAGGAGAAAATAAGGCTGTTGTTAAACCACAAATTCAATATAGAATAAAACAACCTTATGGTTACCCTCCAACATGGTCAGATTGGATAGATGTTGATACTAGTAACCAAAATGGATACTATTATGACTTCTTTCAAGGCTTCTCGGGAGAAACACAAATAAAAATGCGTGCAGTAGATGCTGCTGGAAATGTATCTGAAGATAACAATGAATACAGATATGTAATTGTTAATAATGCTGGTGCAGAGGTAGATAAAATTAGTTCTTCTTCTACTACAGTCGACAAAAAAGTTATTAATAACATTACGTTTAATTTAAAAACTCCATCAGGTTCATCTATTAAAAGTTACGGTGTAAAAAGGAAGTTGTACGAAGGGACTGAGTGGACAGATTTAACGACAACAAGGGTGCCGCATAATACAACAGACGAAACAACTTATTCAGATGTTAGTGGAGACTTATTCGGGAATTCAAAATATGTGTATTCAGTAAATGCTGAAAACAATGTAACTATAGGTCAAAGTAAAACAACTACGGTTCTTACTAATCCTTATGAACCAGCTAACTTTTTGAGAAAAGTAAATACAGATGGGGTTAATTTTACTGTTAAACAAGATGATAGAAACAGAGGAGAAATTCTCTATAGATTAGTAATAGTTGATAACAAAACAGGTGAAATATATAGTGTTGATAAAAAGTCTTCTAATATAAAAGAAGAAGTGATTTTTGACGTAAAAGAGGGGGATGCGCCGTTTTCTGTTTTAAACAATAGTATGACAATTAAATTGTTAATTAAAGGTGCAAACGGTCAATTTACTACTGTTGTATATGATGAGAAATTTGAAAATGCTCCTTCTATTGTAGCCGACAATACGCCACCAGAAGTTTATATAAGTGTTGAAGGAAATCCAGAGCGTTTAATTGGTTCAGGAGATAACCAAGTAAATATAAGCTTTTCCGCTACTGATGATGTCTCTGTTAATAGTAAGCTATCAGTGCAACTATCTTCAGACGGAACTAACTGGTATGGACTTAAATCTGATGGAACATGGGAAAAGAATTTGTGGTCTGAGTATAGTCCAACTTACAAAGCATTTCCTCTTGGGAAAACCCCTGGAGTAAGAGTTATATATGCTAGGGTTAAGGATGAAGCTGGAAATACAGGAGTAGGGATTACAAAAATACTAATAGCAGATTTAGTACAAAGAGATGAAAATGCATTAATAGTAGATAATGGTCGAAATATTAGCTCTCAAGATACAATGAGCAATGTAATCTATGTAAATGATGTTTTTGTTGAATTAAGTATACCTAAGACAGGGAACTTAACCGAAGTACAGTATAGCTTTGATGGGGTGAACTGGTCACCATGGGAACCAATAGTGGCAGGAAGTAAAAAATACATATCGTTACCTACTATTGAAGGAGAACATTCTGTTGTTACGAGGTTTAAGAATGACTATGGAGATGTTACAACTATTAAAGATAAAAATGATGTTCTAAAATATGTACTTGATAAAACAAGTCCTGAATTAAATATTGAGACAGTTAACGGAACACGTATTACAAAGCAAACAGGAATTTTGTTCAAAGTAACTGCAATAGATAATTTGTCTAAAAATATAAAACTTTCACTTGCTTCAAGTGGATTAGAAATGTATATGGATGGTGTGAAAACAAGTAACGTAATGCTTGCTAATAATACTGAAAAAGAAATATTTATTAATGGTTTACAATCAGGTTTTAATGTAATTTCGTTTGATGTACAAGATTTATCTGGTAATACGGATACGAAAACCCTAAGAATATTTAAAAAGTAAGCATTTATGTTATACATGCAGAACAGCATATTAAATATTGAATGTTAGAGCTTGTATCATTGATTGCATAGTTTTCTATGCAGTTATTGATATAGGCTCTTTTTAAAAGGTTTTCTCAATATGTGATAAATAATAAAAAGTGAATAAGGGAGGGAATATTATGAAAAAGTTTATTGCAGTATCAGTTGTAGGTATCGCATCTATTTCTACTTTAGTGGCTTGTGGTAATGGAGATATGGTTGTGAAAGTAGGTAAAGAAAAAATTTATAAAGAAGATATTTATAAAGATTTAATACAGCAGTATGGTAAGGATTACTTATTAGGGGAAATTGAGTATAGACTACTGGTACAAAATGCAAAGTTAAACGATAATGATGTTCAAGCTAAAGTTAAAGTATTAGAAGCAGAAAATGGGGCAAAAACGATTAAGTCTCTAGCTAAAAAAATGGGAATCACAGAAGATGATGTAGTTAAAAGAGCGCGAAGCTTAGCAGCAGAGGAAAAAATACTAATTAAAGAAGCAAAACTAACAAAAGAGGATATAAATATCGCTTTTGAAGCAAGAAAATATAAGCTAATGGCTGACTATATTACGGTGGATTCAAAGCAGAAAGCGGAGAAGATAGTTAATCTTGTAAGAAGTGGAAAAGTGAGAAACTTAGAAAATGCAGCCCACAAAGTCATTGAAACCTATTATTTGCAGTATCAATGGAACGTTGAACTAAGCGAGGGATTGTTGGATGAGAAAGTACTAGCTAACACTATGGGGTTAAAAGACGGAGAAGTAAGTAATGTCATTGAAAAAGATGGTCAGTATTATATTTATGAAATAAAATCTCGAAATACAGTAGAACTTGAAAATGAACGATTAAATATAGTTAGGGAATTAGCAGCAGAAAAAGGTATAGATATAACTAATGTGATAGAAAAATTAAAGAAAAAAGACAAGGTAGAGTACAAAGATAAAGATGTTGAAGAGTTAATGAAATAATCAAGAAAGGGTGCGTAATGTTTATATATTATGCACTCTTTCTTTGTTTTTAACCTATAAAGCATTGAGCAAAAACAAGTTAATCCGCTAAAAAGAAAGAGGTTTTTTAGCGTTCTTTCAAAATTAGTACCTAGTCATAATAATATATATGGAGTGAAATATATGAGTAAAATAGCCTTTGTATTCCCAGGTCAGGGCTCTCAACATGTGGGAATGGGTAAAGAATTATTTGAAACCAATCAAGAAGCTCAAAGAATCTTTTTAAATGCAAATTTTTTATTAGGAAAAAATTTATCAAATATATGTTTCGAAGGACCAGAAAAAGAGCTGAAATTAACCTATAATACACAACCAGCTATATTAACTATGAGTTATGTATTATATGAGTTGGCAAAAAGGAATCTTCCAAAACCGGATTATGTAGCAGGTCATAGTTTAGGGGAATATACAGCGTTGTTAGCAGCAGGAGTAATGTCATTTGAGGACTGTCTTTTAGCTGTTCAAAAGCGTGGAGAATACATGGATAGTGCGGTTCCAAATGGCATAGGGTCTATGGCAGCGGTATTAGGTGGAAACAAAGAAATTATAAAGATGCTTTGCGAAGAGGTTACAGATGAAAATCAATCTGTAGAAATCGCTAATATGAATTGTCCGGGACAAGTTGTAATTTCAGGACATGCAGAAAAGGTAGAGGCGGTAACGAGCCGTTTAAAAGAGAATCGGATTAAGCGAGTTATTCCTTTAGATGTTAGTGGACCATTTCATTCAAAATTGATGAAGCCAGCAGCTGAAAAGTTAAATTCAGAGGTGCTAAGTAATTTGGAAATGAAAGATGCTAGTGTACCGCTAATAAATAACGTAAACGCGCAGGAACTTATAGCGTCCCAAGATATTAAACATTCATTGGTAGAACAAGTGTATTCGTCTGTATTATGGGAAGATACAGTAAGAAACATGATAGAAAAAGGTGTAACTACTTTTGTAGAAATTGGTCCTGGAAAAGTTCTTTCTGGGTTAATAAAAAAAATAGACAGTAATGTTAATGTGTATTCAATTTCAGACACGCAGACAATGAATGAAACTATAGAAAAATTAAAGAAAGATGAGGATAAAACAAATGATGTTAGAGCATAAAGTTGCGTTGGTAACAGGAGCATCAAGAGGCATTGGAAAAGAAGTTGCATTAGAACTTGCTAGAAGCGGTGCAGATGTGGTCGTAAACTATTCTGGAAGTCAGGAAGCAGCTAATATAGTTGTAAGTGAAATAGAGAAATTAGGTAGAAAAGCAATAGCATTTAAAGCAAATGTTGCAAGTTTAAGTGAAGTAGAAGCAATGTTTAAAGAAACGATTAATCAATTTGGTAAAATAGATATTTTAGTCAATAACGCAGGAATTACAAGAGATAATTTAATGATGAGAATGAAGGAAGAAGAATGGGATGCAGTTATTAATACAAATTTAAAAGGAGTTTATAACTGTATGAAAGCCGCTACAAGACCTATGATGAAACAAAAGGGTGGAAAAATAGTTAACATCTCTTCTGTTGTTGGAATCTTAGGAAATCCAGGACAGGTGAATTATGTGGCTGCTAAAGCAGGTGTAATTGGGATGACTAAAACTGTGGCTAAAGAACTTGCTTCAAAAGGAATTACAGTAAATGCAGTAGCTCCAGGATTTATTAAAACAGATATGACAGATGAGCTAAATGAAAATATTAAAGAGGGTTTATTAGCTCAAATTCCTTTAAAAGAGTTTGGTGAACCAGAGGATATTGCTAAAACAGTGCGTTTTTTAGTAAGCGATGATGCGAAATACATAACAGGGCAAACGCTGTCTGTAGATGGCGGAATGGCAATGTAAAAAACCTTAGGACTTCAACATAATGGAGTCCTAAGGTTTTTTTATGAATTGCATGATGCTTATTATGTTTTTTAAAAGGTTTTCTAATAATTTTTTATTAATAAATAGAATGTTATTAACAATATAAGAGTCTTTGTATAATTAGTTGTTCACAGGTTCTTTATTTAACACATCCAGTAAGTCTAGTTGTTCTTCTATTTGTTGATTTTGTAAATTATCTTGGGTTTCAACAGTTGCTACTGCTGCTTCAGTGTTTAATACTACTTCTTGTGCAATTAAATTGCCATCTTCTTCTTGAATGTTATTATTAATTTTAGATTGAGTTAAAATGTCTACTTTAGTGTTATCTGTATCAGTATCTTCAATACCTTTATCAACAGTTTCTTTTTGTGCATGGTTATTGCTTTCTTGTAGTTCTTTGAGATAGTAAGATGTAAACCAGTGAAGTTTTTCGGAGGAAACACCAAGGTATCTCCATTCAAATCCTTCCTTATCGACTCTTATTTCTACGTTTCTTACCTTATTTGGTTCAATTTCTATACATCCATCAAAATAAGTATAAGCGAGTGCGTCCTCGTATAATTTTACTTTTGTAAACCCTGCATCTAACAACTGTTGAATGGTTTCTTGCTGTTTTTTTACATTCACCTATTCCACGCTCCTATTTTCTCTATCTAATTAGTATTATACCAAAAGAAAACGGAAAATATAGTTTTATAGAATTAAGTGCTGAAAGATAGTTCTTTTATAGTGCTTTAGAAAATCAGTCTTTCCGATTATATCTACAATCAATGTAGCCCCAAATGAATCGGTTTTCTATATGCTTTCTTTGTTTGTAGAACTTTAAGAAGCTCATAGATGGAATAGCAATTATGCTGCAAACTAAAGGCAAAGCAAATGCCGCTAAGATAAAAGATAAATTGAAAAATGGATAACCTAATATAGCTAAAATTAAACAACTTGGGATAATTACAAAATAAGCATGTATAAGTTCTTTTTGAAGTTGTTGGTACATATAATGGATATGATGAACAAATTTAGCTAGGTATTTCTTCATTTTTATCGCCGCCTTTTTCACGAAATGCATAGAAGTTATCGTTTCACTCAAAGTGATGTGAAGAAAAACTTTGTATATACCCAAAATAAAAAAAGGGAAAAGTTAAGATAATGTAAATATAATAATGTGTTAAAAAATATACGTAAATTGTTTTAAAAAAGTCGTAAAAATTAACAAAATAAAATCAATATCATATATATTAAAACATATAACGGACCCTTAGCTCAGCTGGTTAGAGCAGACGGCTCATAACCGTCCGGTCGTAGGTTCGAGTCCTACAGGGTCCACCATATACAAGATAAGCATGTCTCTGTAGCTCAGTGGATAGAGCAACCGCCTTCTAAGCGGTGAGTCGGGAGTTCGAATCTCTTCAGGGACGTATGTTAAATTACTGACGACAGGAAAGGTTCCCTGCACGCTGAATTTTCAGTTACTAGGTATGTCGGAGTACCGTCCGACCAGTAATTTTTTATTCCACAATAGCTCAGCGGTAGAGCAACCGGCTGTTAACCGGTAGGTCGTAGGTTCGAATCCTACTTGTGGAGCCATTTTAATATGCCGGTGTGGTGGAATGGCAGACACGCCTGACTCAAAATCAGGTCCGAAAGGGTGGAGGTTCGAGTCCTCTCACCGGTATTAAATTAAGCGTAATTAGTTTTAACAAAAAAGTGTATAAGCTGTTAATATATAAAGACAAAAATAGTAGAAATACTATTATTGTCCTTTTCTTTGTATAGGGGGAATAAATATGGCGATTGTAAATGCAACAGATAAAACGTTCCAATCAGAGGTTGCTTCAGGCTTAGTATTAGTTGATTTTTGGGCTCCGTGGTGTGGTCCCTGTAAGATGATTGCGCCAGTACTTGAAGATTTAAATATGCGTTTAAATGGTACATTAAAGATTGTTAAAGTGGACGTAGATGAAAATCAAAATACGGCAAAGAACTATGGAGTAATGAGTATTCCAACACTATTAGTACTGAAAAATGGTGCGGTAGTAGATAGCGTTGTTGGTTTTAAACCTGTAGAAGCTTTAGAAGAGTTAATTCTTAAGCACCAGTAATTAATTAAAGATGTGATAATCGTTGTTTATCACATTTTTTTATAGATAATATGATAAAACTTACGAATAACTTTAATTATTTGTATAAGCAGATAGTAAAAAGAAATATCAAAGTTAAATGATAACTAATAGATAAATTCTAGGGTGGACCGTTTTCCTAAGAGTCTCAAGTTGTAAGAGTATATGCAATACTTCTACACATATTGGGATGTTGCAACCTCGTAGGAATGAAAGGCTTGATGCCACAAGAACGGTAAGGGAGACATTTGGCAATGTCATGGAGCTTAAAAAGTTGGGATTTGCTAACCTTTGTATACGGGTGGGGGAACTTCCTTAGGCTTATGAACATATTCTGTTAGTTATTTGTCGGGAGACATATCTAGTTGCGATGTGAGATTGCATGTTATTTATAGGAAAGTCGGCAATAGGAACTAGTGCAGAGGGTCGGCATAGTTTGGTGATGGGGTTTATTCCGAATGCTCCTGTATAGCAAAAAGTAAGTCTATTTAAGTGAGCTAAAGAAAAATCTTTAATGTAACGTTTGTTACCTACTTTAATAGCAATTTGTAGGAGAGGGAGAGGGATAACCTCTCTTTTTTGCATTAGGTTTGTAGGAGGAAAATATGAATAACCCTGAATTAATTACACATATAAAAACACTTCTGTTTAATAACGAATTAATTATTTCAGATGATTTAATAGAAGTATGGTACGAGTTGGTTAAAAATAGTTTCCAAAATAAAAATGATTTAAAAGAATTTCTAATGAACGAACTTGCCAAGTACAAAGACGGTGATGAAAAATGAAAGATTTTATAATGGGAATAGGCATTATAGTAACTAATATATTTGTAATGTACTTATTACATCTTGTGGGTTGGTTAGACGGTTACTTGAACTTTGGATGTATTCTTTTAGGTGGATATGGACTCGTTCGCTTAGTTATATATATATCTACAGGTGAATACAGTCATGGATATACAACAAGAATTTTTAAATGGGAAATGATTGTAATAGTTATTGGGTTGATTTTAATATCAGGGTTGCTATATACATATAAGTTATTTTTTTAAGATAGACAAACTTTTTTAAAAGATATGAGTGAATTAAAAGGAATTCTGAATTAATAATGGAATAATAAATAGGTCAATATATATTTAAGCTTTCATAGCTCAGTAGGTAGAGCACTTGCATGGTAAGCAAGAGGTCGTCAGTTCGATTCTGGCTGGAAGCATATCTTTATTACTTTATTAACTGTGGAGAAGTACCCAAGAGGCTCAAGGGGCTCCCCTGGAAAGGGAGTAGGTCGTGCAAACGGCGCAAGGGTTCGAATCCCTTCTTCTCCGCCACAAAAGAAACTAATAAATGTTTATATAAATAAGCACCTCTTTTTTTACTTGGTAAATGAAGAGGTGCTTTCCTTTTTAGAAAATGATTGCCAAAATGTAATATGTATAGTAAATTATATCCGCTAAACAACAAAACATAGAATTGTAGAGAAGAGAGTGGATTTACATGCATTATTACAAAGAACTTTACGTTTATCAAAATAGAAAATCGAAAAAAGCTGTTATCAGAACTTATATGGAGAGTGATTTTGAAGGTCTCATTGGTATACAAAAAGAGAGTTTTCCACCTCCATTTCCATCTGAATTATGGTGGAATGAGGAGCAGTTAAAAAGTCATATTCAGTTGTTTCCAGAGGGAGCAATTTGCATTGAAATAGATGGTGTAATCTGTGCTTCAACGACAAACTTAATAGTAGACTTACATAATGAAAATAGCCATACATGGGATGATATCACGAGTGAAGGATATATTACGAACCATAATGAATATGGGAATTCTCTATACGTAGTAGACATTTGTGTGTCGCCTAAATATAGAGCGCTAGGTTTAGGGAAGCTACTACTACAAGCAGCTTACGAAATTGTAGTTAATAAAAGACTGGGAAATTTAGTGGCTGGATGTCGTATACCTGGATATTCGAAAGTATCTCATCTTTATACCCCAGAGCAATATATGAATAGGGTAGCTAGTGGAGAAGAATATGATGCAGTTATGACGTTTTTTATGAAAAGTGGAAGCATTCCAACTAAAGTTGCTCATAATTACCTAGAGGATGAAGAATCACAGAATTGTGCTGTAATAATGGAGTGGAGAAATCCATTTCATGCTACAAAGGAAAAGTCTAAAAGACCGCTTGTTGAACTTGTTTAAAATACTTGAAAAAATATACTTAAAAAAGCCGCTTTTAAAGCGGCTTTAAGTTTGTAATGTTCCATTTACATTTCTGAGCAAAATATTGAGAAATGATGACACATCTCTTTTATATTGGATAGTGAACTATCAGTCATTGGTGTATCAATAATCTCAAAAAAAGCAAATCGAGCGCTAGTATTATCAGAATCTAAAATTTCTATTTTTTCATCATAGCATTTAATAGTGAACTCGAAGTATTCGTGTTTAAAATAAAGTGTGTGTGTTGGGTTACCCGCTTTGCCCTTTCGACTAGGGTGTAGTACATCTGCTTCTACTAAAACAACATCTCCAAAAACATTAACTGCTTCATAACTAAGACCCAAAAGTAAGAAAAATTTTTGCTCCTCGTAAAAATCATTCCATGCTTCTTTTGCTTTTTTTCCTTTTAATTTCATTGTATAATTCTCCTAAGTGTTTTCTTCATAAAATAACACATCTAATTATTTTGTGTAAAATTAGATAGGATATAAAAGAATAAGTATAAAACTAAGTAAAAGGAAATTCTATAAAAAACTAAAGAAATGAAAAGGTGTTTGTAAGATGGTTAAAGAATGGACAGTAGAAGAATCAAAGAACATAGTAAAGAATTGTAAGACAGCAGAAGGCGAAATATACATAAATAAAAAGAATGGAAATGAGTACAAATTTCAAGGTGTTGAAATACACTCAGAAACCTTAGAACCCATGGTAGCATACGTAGACTATGAACAAACAAGATGGACAAGACCATATCATTTGTTTTTTGAGAAGTTCTTTAAAAAAGAAGCATAAACAAAGAGCGGCATTATTTATTATAAATAATGCCGCTCTTTTTATATGTAACTATGCACCGATACTAAAAGGTCTCTATCGTCTGCGGTTGCCCACTCAAAATCATTTTTAAGCATGTAATCTATACGTTCTTGCTCCATACTTATAGGATTTTGATTTTCATCGACTTGAATAAGGATAAATTCACCACGTATCATTTGATACTCGATATTTAATTGAGGTATACGACGGTTTTTAGGCAATCTGTTTAAAATTGCTTGGTCATTAATAATTAGTTGAAAGCAGTCTAAATTTTGAATTGATACTGGTTGAAAAGTAAGTTCTTTTCCAATTAATTCATTAGCATGTGATTTCATGTCTGAATTCAAGGATATAACATAAGGTTTCTGATTTGGAACATAAATAATAGCATTCATTAATAAGTAATTTTCTCCTTCTGAATATAGTAATCCCAAAAGATAGAATGGAATAAAATTCACTTTATTGATAAATTATAACCTATTATCCAAAATGAATTCAAGATACATGATTACTTTAAATATTTGGAAAACATTTATTACCATTTATATAGAGGGACAACTACTAAATAGGAGAATATAACGATTTTTTTAATAAAACACTAATTCGATACGATTAGTAATGAAAGTAGTTCAAAATATTACTCCTTTTAATGTTGATAACTTAATTTGAGTGGAGGGTTTTATGAGTAAAATAAAAGTGTTGATTGTCGATGATTCGGCTTTTTCTAGACAAAGCATACGAACCTTAATTGAGACAAGCGATGAATTTGAGGTTGTGGGAATTGCTAGAAGCGGTGAAGAAGCTGTTGAAAAAGTTAATAGAATAAAACCAGATATTGTTACAATGGATGTCGAAATGCAAAAGATGAGCGGTATAGAAGCTTTAAAGAATATTATGAGAACAAGTCCTACTCCCGTTATAATGGTAAGCGATTACGTATCCCAGGGGGAAAGATATGCAGTTGAGGCTTTGCAACATGGAGCGGTGGAATGTTTTCTAAAAGGAGATATCTTAGGAAGTAGTGCAAATCCAAAATATATAAAAATGTTTTTTGAAAAGTTAAGGCAATCTGTAGGTGCAAATTTAAGAATTGTTAAACCTATAGATATAGAACCTCTAGAGCATCCTAAACATGTACACACACCGATTAAAAACACTTCAAAGGCAAATCGTAAAGACATTGAAATAGTTTTTATTGGATGTTCTACAGGAGGACCTAATGCGCTTAGAGAGGTGTTACCTAAAATACCCTCGTCCTTTAATTTCCCTATTCTCGTAGCACAACATATGCCAAAGGGATTTACTAGTTCATTAGCAAAAAGCTTTGATAAAACATGTAACTTGCCAGTTAAAGAGGTAAAACACGGTGATAAGATTGAAAGCGGTGTTATATATATCGCTCCTTCAGGATATCAGACAACACTGAAAAGAAGGGGATACGAGGCGTTCTTTATTGTTGAGGAAAATAGCAAATACGGTGCACCTTATGCCCCATCTGTAGATATCACGTTAAATACACTGGTGGCTGCATACCAAGATAAGCTACTAACGGTTATAATGACTGGAATGGGTCACGATGGGTTAGAAGGGTGTAAGAAGGCTAAAAGTAGCGGAGGTTTAATTCTTACCCAGACAAAAGATTCATGTGTGGTTTATGGTATGCCTAGGTCTGTAGATGAAGCGGGGCTATCTGATGAGCAAGTAGATTTATATAGTATATACAGTAGAATTTTGTCTTTAACTAACCGACAATAAAAGGTAATAGGGTTGCACTAACTGTGCGCCCTTTTTTTACTGGATAAAAAGAAAGGTATGAAAATAAAGTAAAGAAACTGAAAAAGGTATGGGAATCCATACCTTTTTATTATTTCTTAAATTTCTCCAGCAACTCATTATACGTATTTACGATTGAGTTAAGGCTATTGTTAATACTAGCAATTTCATCTAAGTTATTTGTTTGTTCGTCCGTTAACACAGAAATTTCTTTGTTACGAAGAGTAGAAGTAGAGATTGATTCATTAATATTCTCCATATTTGCAGAAACTTGTTCAGCTTCGGACTTAATTTCAATAATAGAAGATTGTAAGTCTTCAATTTTATTGTTAATGTCTCCAGCATTTGTTGCTATCTTCTCAAAGGCAACTTTTGAATCACTAAGTTGGTGCATGCCAGTTTGAATTTCGTTAGATGAATCACTAATAAATAAAGAAGTCTCATTTGTTTCAGCAAGAATCTCCTTAATAATTCTATCTATCTCTTTGGTTGAACTAGCGGATTTTTCAGCTAACTTACGTATTTCCTCTGCCACTACTGAGAAACCCTTTCCAGATTCACCAGCACGAGCTGCTTCTATGCTTGCATTTAAGGAAAGTAAGTTCGTCTGTTCGGTAATGCTATCAATAATAGTAATAATATTTTCAATCTCACTAGACTTCTGAAGTAAACTATTCATTTTTAAAGTAGCATCTTCCATTTTTTTGTTTGCTACATTTATTTGATTGTATGTTTGTGTTAAAAGTTCGTTTCCTTTTTCGGACTCATGTTTATTTAAATTCGATGATTCCTGTATAGTATTAGCTAAAGAATTAATGGATAAAATAGAGTCTTTTAATGTTTTAGTAGACTCTTCTGTCTTCCCTGAATATTGAAGTTGATTATTTGATAATAATAAAAGTTCATTAGCAATTTCATTAATTCTTTCAGACAGTTCTTTTGAAGAATACAATTTAGCAGAAGAAGCATTAGAAACGTTTTCTAATGTTACTGAGTTTTCTTCAATATTTTGAATGACCGACTTAAGGTTAGCTACAAGATTTTGGAACGTATTAGACAAATCCCCAATCTCATCTTTATTCTCTGATTCTAATTGAACGGTTAAGTCACCATCTTTTACTTTGTCCACACCATTATTTAAATTAATTATTGGTTTAGTTAGAACTTTTGTAAAGATGAAAGTAAGTACAAACCCTATTAATAAGGATATTACACAAGCAATAATAATAAACATTCTTTGTTTGTCCATTAAAGAGAAGATTTCTTGAGCATCAATATCCGCTCCAATTACAGTAACAATGTTGCCGTCTTTGTCTAAAACAGGTACATAAGCTGTAGCAATGGCACCATATTCTTCTGATTCAGAAAACTCTACATTACTAGGTAGCTTTCGTTTGAAGACCTCTCCCATAGCTGGGAACGTATCATTAGATTCTTCGTCTCCATAATGTGAAAAATCTTCTGCGGAAGGGTCACTTCCATCTACCATATAGTAATAAACATCTTTGTCGCCTGAAGATTTTTTACCTAGTGTATAAAGATAGGTAAGTTTATTAAATTCCTTAATTTCTTGTAGTCGATGCTGCAACTCTTTGTAATAAGGTTGGTTAGCAGGATTAGATGTATTATCAATTTCTTTAAGCTTGTCTATGTCAATAACATCCTTAGTGTTCTCAGCTATAGCCATTATTTGTGATACTTTTGTTTCTTTAACAGAGCGAATTGTAGTTATGTAACTAATGCTTGTTAAAGTTAGTGTAATAATTAAAAGAATTAAAGAAAAGAAAATTAACATTTTCCCTCTTAATGTTTTTAGCATTCATTCACCTACTTTTTAAAAAACAGTGTTAGTAAATTCTGTTGTAAATAACCGAATAGTATTATAAAATTTTTCTCTATTTTGTAAAGGAAATTTGTAGAGATATTGTTAGATGTGTATGGTAAAGCAGTTTAATAAATTATTGGGATTTTTCTCCTATTTTTCATGAAAGGTTTATAATATTTAAAAAAAGATTTTAAAGGAGATTTTAATTATGAATCAAAAAGGAATTCAACAATTTTTAAGTGCAGTGTCAGTAGGGGATGAAATTAGCCTAAGTACTAGAGAATTTAGCTACGAAGGTAAGGTTGTTTCGTTACATGATAGTTACTTAGTTATTGAAGAATATGAGATGGCTATTAAAAATACTTTAAATCATTCAGTTGATTATAAAGATATTTACTGGCACTCTGCCGAATCTCAAACAGTATAATTGTAGCAGCACCTTTTACTTTCTAGAAGGTGCTTTTTTCATGAATCGCAGGGAACTTGGAAATTAAACTAAAAAAGGATAACAAGAAAAATCTTGTTATCCTAAATGGTTTTATTGTGTATATTAAAGGTTTGCTTCTTCTTTAATTGCTTGTTCTAACATGAACCTCTCCAACTAAATCAAAGATTTTGATGGAGCATCCCTTATCTTGAATAAGCCATACATCTCGCTGATAAATCCCTTCGGGACTTACAGTGCCAAATGTAAAGTAATTAACGAAGACAAAGTTTGGTGAGTTCTTTTTGCCAAATCAGGGACTTTTGCCTGAAGAGACAACCACTTCCTTTCAGAAATGGTTTTTTGGTACGCTCGAATAAAATAACGAGCGCCTATGTTGTAAGATGCTGATAAATCTGCATGATAGACTTTGCCGGTTTTAAATGTGGCAATGTCTCTTTTTTTATTACGTTCTACACGACCAGAGCCATCAAAAGCTAGTTCGCTTGTATTTCGAGGGTTAATCCTTGAAATACGCATACCCTCATAATGAGCCATTTGTGTAACTTTGTTTTGAATAGCTGTCTTACGCCAATGTCTTAGCTTTAAACGAAGTTTTTTCGCTCCCCAAAAGCCTTTTGGTACTCTCATGTTACCAAGGTACTCGAACACAATGACATCACAGCCGTGTTCTTTAGCAAACTGGACAATACGTTGAGACGTACTGTTAATGATATGTGTTTGAATTCCTTTGATGCGTCTCCAAAAGTTTGGAGCTGAAATCCATCCTGACGTAGATTGTGCTTTTCGAAGCTTGTTTGTCATACGATACAACCGGTCTTTTTCTTTTGGCTGATTAATAAATCTTCGAGCCAAGACAGTTCCTTTTGCATCAAGAACAGAACAAACTGCTGAATTATTTATACCTAGGTCAACAGCGCAGACCTTCTGGTCTGCCACCTTTGTTTTATTTAGCTTGATATCTTTTTCATACGCAATCGATAAGAAGTATTTCTTTCCTATAGCTACAAGCTTAGGATTACACTCTTTCCAATCTACAACATTGCGTTTCTCTAAATCTTGTTTTTTGAATTGTATGTTTACCCATATCCAATCGTTTTTATGAAAAACTTTGATATTACCCTCACAGTCAGACAGACGGTTGAACATGTTTCCTTTGTACATGACAGGAAACTCTTTGTGGGTTGACTGTAAACGTGGAGGGTTCTTTTTAAAGGTTTTTCCTTCTTTTTCAACTACTTGTTTCTCTTCCCACCAATTTTGGTAGTTAGAGCGAAAGCTGTTCACTTTCCCAACCGCAGAAGCAATAGCTGCACGTCTGAAATAAGAAGGAAACTTATAAAAGCGCTGGTTAAATTCTTTATATTTAGGAAGAGGATTTGACTTGGTTGTATGAATAAGCTTTTCCACCATCATTACCATGTCTTTTGTAGAAAACATACTGATATCACCAAATTCAGCATCAATAACATCAATAATAAATGACAATGCTTGATTATAGATATCGACTGTCTCATCAAAAATACGAGAATGGTTGGTAATTTTGTGTTTAAGTGTTTTAGCTTGTTTCATATGTCAAACCCTCCTTTCCATTTGTTTTATTTATTGGAATTATTATATAAAATACCGAATGATATGTAAACTAGTACGGATATAAGACAATAAAAAAGCGCCTAACCCCCCACTAACTCATAGATTTTGAAGGGGAATGTGGCGCTTTAATTTCGTTCATAATCAAATAAAAGAAGTTGAATTATTAAAGTTTAAAACAGCAATAGAAGGTAGTATTATTGGATGAAGTTAATTAGAATATACAAAAGTCACCACTGATTAATAGTAGGTGACTTTTTGTTTTTATTGTTCGTATTCGTCTATTTCTGACAACAAAAATATAAGCTTTTTTTCGTCAAAATAATATTGCTTGTCATTTGATAAAGTGTGATAAATGGAATCCATTATTTCAATGAAGTCAGGTGAAGGGTCATGCTCTTCATCATCTACAAATGTTTCAAAGTCTTTTAAGCTCATTTTTGATATGAGATAAGCTAAAGAGTCAGCATCTTTGAAATTTGCGATATACCAACTAGCCGCACTTCTATTTTCATCACAGCGCATAGACATATCTGCTCCGCTATTAATAAGTAATTTTGTAATTTGTAGGTGGGCTCCCTTTTTTCCATAGTTAACGTGAAGAGGAGTTCTGGAAGAAATATTACTTATATTAGGGTCAGCCCCATGTTCTAGTAATAGTTTTACCATCTCAAGATATCCGCTTTCAGATGCCATGAAAAGAGGGGTCTCTTCTTCACATTCAGATTGTACATTTACAGACAAAGTGGAACGTTTTAAAAGAAGTTTGGCTAAGTCTATATTGTTAGTAATAGCTGCGTAATGTAGCGGTATAAAATTGGATTTTTTGCTTTTAGCATTAATATCAATACAGGTGTAATCCATAAGGTAAGTAGCGATATTATTAAATCCGCACTCTAGTGCTTGATGAAGTGGACCTAAAATACTGCTAGTGCTAAAATTTTCGTTAATGTAAGGAATAAGAGAAGGGTGTGCTTTTAGTAGTGCTTGAACTTCTCCTAAATTTCCATTTTTAATAAGTTTATTTAGATTTAACTCTAATTCTTTTAATTGATTATTTTCCATAATATATCCGCCTTTTCTTATATTTTAGAGTAAACTTTTTATAATTGCGAAAAAAACGGCAATAACAAGCAGAAAATATTTTAAAATTGCTATAGTAAGAGGTAGAGTATAGGTGAATTGTAAGTGATGAGTAAGGATGATTATTATGAATAAATATTTTGTAATAGGTGATGTTCATGGCTGTTATGAAAAGTTAGTAGCACTTTTAAAGTCGTGGAATCCAAAAGAAGAAAAACTAATTTTTTTAGGAGACTTAATTGACCGTGGAACAGGAAGCTTAGAAGTTGTTCAATTGGCTATAAAGTTGGTTAAGGAATATGATGCTGTTGTAATAAGAGGAAATCATGAAGAATTATTTATTAACTGGTTACTTTATCCCGAAACAGAAACGGAAGTTTATCTAGCTCAGGGTGGAGATAAAACTGCGGCATCTTTTACTGGAATTAAGGATATTTATCAGTACTCCTCTGAATATTTAACTAGACACATACTAGAGAACTTCATTGAAGAAGCATCCTTTTTAGAAGATTTACCATTCTATTATTATGATGACTCCTATATTTTTGTTCATGCTGGAATTGATACAGATAAAATCGATTGGAAAAAAACAAGAGAACATGATTTTTGTTGGATACGGGAAAGGTTTTATTCGCGACCTAATGAAACAAATCATACAATTATTTTTGGTCATACACCTACCAGGAAGCTGAATGTAGATAAGAGTCATGATGTGTGGGTTTCGCCTTGTAAAACTAAAATTGGGATAGATGGAGAGGCTTGTGCTGGCGGAAGGCTTCATGCTCTTCGTATACATGGTAAAAATATAAAGATAATATCAGCTTAGACGAGAAATAAAAAGTTGAAGAATGATAATTAGGCTTTAAATAAGTGAAAGGAAGTAAGGAAATGGATGATATAAAAACACTAGCAAGATGGATAGAAGAATGTGAAAAAATTACATTTTTAACTGGGGCGGGTTTTTCTGTTCCGAGCGGCATTCCTGATTTTAGGGGGACAGAAGGTCGTTGGAAGGAAGAAAGTGAAAAAGATGGCGGAAAAAATATAAGCAGAGAGACATATATTTCTGAAGGGTTTTACAACGCTTCACCGAAAAAATTTTGGGGGAAATATAAAAAAATATTTGATATTAAACTAGCCGGAAACTATGAGCCAAATGAAGCACATGAATTTATAACCGAATTAAGCAAAAATGGTAAAGAGGTACATGTGCTAACGCAAAATGTAGACGGATTACATACTAAAGCATTAAATCCTAATGTAATTGAAATACATGGAACTTTAAAGGTTGCACATTGCCCTAAATGTAAAAGGGTTTATGATTTAGATTATATCTTAAAGAATGAAATTCCTAGATGTAATAGAGAGGCTAGTAAGGGTCATTGTAATTTTATATTAAAGCCAGATGTTGTACTATATGGTGGAGCAATTAGAGGATTTAATGAAGCTGAAAAAATTCTTGATGAAACTGAATTATTAATTGTTGCTGGTACTTCTCTTGAAGTGGGTCCGGTAAACACATTGCCAAGATATTTTAGATATGTCATGAATGATTGGGAAACAAATGAACCTAAAATGGCTATTATCAGCTTAGAACCTACCAAGAAAGACAACCTTTTCCCTGTAGTTATTCATCGGGACATTGTAGAAACAGTAAAACTATTAAAAGAAGAAATGAAACGACTTTAAAAAGACCGCTATCGGTACCTTAATTAGCTTAATAAGGTGCTCATAGCGGTCTTTATATTAAAATTAAATATAAGTATTAATAAGGTTGCGTAGTTTCTCTGCTATAGCATAAACACCTTCTTCAATTTCCTCAAATCCAAGCGTCAAAGTAATCTTTGTTTCATCCATTTCTAGGGCTTCAGATAAAAACGAACTAAAGCCTCTAGCCTTTCTGTCTATTTCCAAAAAGAGTTTAATTCCATACGTATTAGGTAGTGTAACTACCTCTATTTCATCTAATAATCCTTTAAATTCACCGCTTCTTGGGAAAAATTCAAACTCTTGAATAATACCGATTGAGTTTTTGGGACTTGAGATATTCTCTACATGCCTTAATACAAATCCTAAAGAATCAAGTGCTTCTAAAATAATGCGATTAGATGGCGCAGGTGAAACTTCAATATAGTCCTTATCAGAAGGGTCTAGTGCTAATGGGATATCTAATTCTGTTTGAATCCACACCTGTGTATTACCAATAGATAAAGGAGACTCAAATGGTAATATAAAAGAAAAAGGCATAGTTTTCTCTTCTTTAGAGTTAATAGTGAATTGTGAAGAAACTAAATATCTAAAGAAAGTATAATTTGAATGAGTTCTCTTGCCATCTATTTCTTTTGTAATTGTTGTGTTTATATTTAAATACACACCGTTTATGTCTTGTTTTACATTTCCACCTAAAATATAGATTTCTCCCGTAATCTCTTTTCCAGGGATAACTATATGGTTATCTAATCGTGCATCTACTTTTGCAGCACCAATACCTATACTTGCTTTCATTTTTTCAAAAAGTGACATTAAAATACCTCCGTCGAATAGTAAAATTTTTAATAAAATAACCCAAAATAATAATTTGTAAATAGTTTTTCAGTTCTTTAATCGAACCTTTTTAATTGTTATTTATAAAATTTCACCACAGATTAATATTTGTGATATTAAGTCTTTTAGACGGAGGTGTGATATTTAATGAAATGGATTGACGTTTTAAATTATAAAGAGTTAAGTGAAGAAGCTGCTAAGATAATAAAAGAAAGAATTAATAACAGTCCTAATTTGACCATAGGCTTAGCTACAGGAAGTACACCTATAGGTCTTTATGAAGAACTGATAAAGGCATACAAACATGGGGAACTATCGTTTAGTGGAGTAACTAGCTATAATTTAGATGAATATATAGGGATAGATATAAATAGCCCGCAAAGTTACTATCAATTTATGTTTCAAAATTTATTTAATCATGTCGATATTCAGAAAGAAAAAGTGCATATTCCTAATGGAAATACAACTGATTTGCAAGTTGAATGTGCCCAATACGAAAAACTAATAAAGAATAGCGGTGGTATTGATATTCAGGTATTGGGCATAGGAAACAATGGTCATATTGCGTTTAATGAACCAGGTACTTCCTTTGATGCTAAGACGCATGTTGTCAAATTAGATGACTCAACTATTGCCGCTAATGCCCGCTTTTTCAATAACAAAGACGAAGTTCCTGTACAAGCTATTACAATGGGAATAGGGACTATTATGAAGAGTAAAGAGATTTTATTATTGATAAGCGGCAAAGGAAAGCAAGAAGCTATAGAAAAGCTAAAATCAGGTGTTGTAACGGAAGATTTCCCTGCATCTATTTTGCACAAACATCCAAATGTAACTGTAATTATTACTAATAATTAATAGCAAAGAAACAAAAGATTAATGTTAAAGAGTATGCATTAATCTTTTAATTTTCTTCTCGCACAATTAAACGTGCAATTAAGAAAAAAATCGAGAATCAGAATTAAATTCAAATTAATTATGATACTATGGGGATGTAAAAATGATGTGGAGGAATTAACATGGATGACATGTTTTATCAAGAAATAGCGCAAGAAGAGAGCTTTAAGTATGTAAATCACTACTTTGCTATCTTTAAAAGTAAAGTGAAGCAACAAAATATAGACTTTAATTCACATTACGACTATGATTGTAATTTTAATATGCCGTTCTTTGAAAAAATTGTTTTTGGTAACGATTATTTTCTGAATTTGTTTGCTGAAAATCAGCAACAACTTATTAAGCAGGGAATAGCGGACATGAAAGAAGTTTTTGAGAAGAATGAACAATATAAAGAATCGGTAGTTGAAAAGTTCAAACAGGATTTTAAAGAAGAGTTTGCTAGAGAATATATTAGCAAAATTGATGATATTCTCCGAAAGCACAAAGAAGAACTTAAATATGCAATTGATGATGAGAAGGTTTATAAGGACAAAGATGCTTACAAGAAAGAAGCATTGTTACTTGGCGAGGAATTCTCCGAAGAAGAAAGATTAGACTACCTACAAGATGCGCTGGAGAGAAAAGAAATCTATGGTGAAAAGGTACGGTTGTACGAAAGTGCCAAAGATTCTGTAGCAGCAACTATTTCACAAGCTATTTTTGTATGAAGTGCAAAGGGAGTAAGGAGAAAATAAATGAAAACAAACTCATTGTTTAGTCTTAAAGAAGTATTCAATTTAGGGATTTTTATCTTTATCAGTATTTACTGGTTTATTGACGCAATTTTACTATTTTTCATGAAACCAAGTCCTATTTATTTTTTAATTGAGATAATTGCTACGGCGCTAATAGGTACTATTTTGTTAAGGGTTAAAGGCGATAGTATAAATAAAAAAATAAGTATACGTAAAGGAATCTATATTTCAGCCATAATGATGCTACTTAACTTTGGAGCAACTATTGCTAGTGAAATATGGTTTTAAATGAAAAAAAATAAATCTCTATAAGGGATTTTAACTTTCATTAAAAATGTAATAAAATACAAGGGTTGAGTATAAAAAGGTCGTTGGATATACTCTGCTATTCAGTCTAGTTTCTTGACAAGTGAGTAGTACATTATAAGTAAGGGTTTCTCACAATAAATGTGTAGAATAGGGAGCTTATAATAAGCATGCATGAGGGGAAACCCACAATTCTGCGCAGGATAGCATGTAAGTATTTGTTCTTTAACCGGTAAGTTTTACTGCCGATATTAACTTAATTCGTACGAATGGCGATTTAATAAAAAATGAGGCTCAATGGCATTAAGGTCGTTGAGGAAAAAAGACAAAGGCTTCTGCCGACTTATATGTGATAGTTAAAATGTAAATGAACGTTTTAACGCAAAATGTAGCCACTAGGAAATAACAACTCTTCATGGTGTAGCTTGTTAAATTCCGAAAACGTGGTGAGGAAGATAATCGAGAACAAACCATGACAAGATTATCAGAGGTAGCAAGCAGGTGGAGGGTGCTGCCTCTTTATTTTATATAAATATACTTTAATGGATAGAGGAGTGTTTTATCATGCTAGAAAAGAAAATTACTGTAAAAGACGGTTCAGGTATCCATGCTCGTCCGGCTACAAAGTTAACAACTACTGTTAGTAAATTTAAATCAGACGTTCAAATGGAATACTCAGAACGCACTGTAAACGTAAAATCGATTATGGGTGTTCTTTCATTGGCTGTTCCTGGTGGTGCTGAAGTAGTGGTACGTGTAAATGGTGAAGATGAAGAACAAGTGCTTGCTGCTGTTGTAGAATTATTTGAAAACAACTTTGGCGAGTAATAGGTTGTAAAGGCTTCTTGTTAATCAAGGGGTCTTTTTTTGTTTTGGAAAAGTTTTTCTGGAATTTAAACTATTAAGAGGGAAAATAAGATATATTAAAAATTGAAATATAGAGCTACAAATAGTTAAAGCCCGTAATAATTTAATTAAAAGCTTCAACTAAGTAGTCTATTATAATTTTTAATTAAAAGCAGAGACAAAACGCACATATGTTTTGTCACTTTTTGCTTATATAAAGAAAAGAGGATTTTACATGACGACTCAACTAGATAATTTAGCCATTAATACAATTCGTACATTATCAATTGATATGATTAACAAAGCTAACTCAGGTCACCCTGGTTTGCCTATGGGAGCTGCTCCGATGGCTTACAGCTTATGGAGTAATCATTTAAATCATAATCCGTTAAACTCAAAATGGTTTAACCGTGACCGCTTTGTGTTATCTGCTGGACATGGTTCTGCATTGCTTTATAGCTTATTGCACTTGTTTGGTTACAAAGTTAGCCTAGAGGATTTAAAGAACTTTAGACAAATTGGAAGCAAAACTCCTGGACACCCTGAGTTTGGTCATACTGATGGTGTTGAAGCAACAACTGGTCCACTTGGTCAAGGTATTGCAAATGCTGTGGGTATGGCAATGGCTGAAAAGTATCTTGCTGAAACATACAACAAAGAAAGCTTTAATGTAGTTGACCACTATACATATACGCTAGTAGGTGACGGATGCTTAATGGAAGGTGTAAGCTACGAGGCTATCTCTCTTGCTGGACACCTAGGATTAGGAAAATTAATTGTATTACATGATTCTAATGATATTTCTTTGGATGGAGCTTTAAATCTATCATTCTCTGAGGATATCAAACAACGATTTGAATCAGCAAAGTGGCAATATCTTCGCGTTGAAAATGGGAATGATATTAAAGCCGTTTCAAAGGCTATTACAGAAGCAAAATTGAATGAGAATCAACCAACGATTATTGAAATTAAAACAGTGATTGGATATGGTAGCGCAAACGAAGGAACAAATAAAGTACACGGTGCGCCATTAGGTTCTGATGATACAGTCAATACTAAACAAGCTTATGGTTGGAATTATGAGGAGGACTTCTTTGTACCTGAAGAGGTAAAAGAATTAATGAATTCTTTACAAGAAAAAGGCGCAGATAAAGAAGAAGCGTGGAACAATCTTTTTGTTAAATATGAGGAAGCTCACCCTGAATTAGCAAAACAACTAAAGAATGCGATTGATGGTGTAGTAGATGCAGAAGTATTTGAAAACTTACCAGAATTCGAAGTAGGTAAAACAATGTCTACTCGTATTGCTTCTCAAGAAGCTATTAATCACTTTGCAAACGTAATGCCTAACTTCTTTGGCGGTTCTGCTGACTTGGCTCACTCTAATATGACTGACATTAAGTCTGAGTCTAAATTTATTGTGGAATCTCCAACTGGAAGAAATATTCACTTTGGTGTACGTGAACATGCTATGGGAGCTGCATTAAATGGTATGGCTTTACATGGTGGTGTTAACGTATTTGGCGGTACATTCTTTGTGTTTAACGATTATCTACGTCCGTCAATTCGATTAGCTGCACTTCAAGGGTTACCAGTAACATATGTATTTACTCATGACAGTGTTGCAGTAGGTGAAGATGGTCCAACGCATGAGCCAATTGAACAGTTAGCGGCTTTACGTTCTATTCCTAATTTAACAGTTATTCGTCCTGCTGATGTTCATGAAACATTCTCAGCTTGGAAATATGCATTAAAAGATGCTAAAGAGCCAGTAGCGCTAGTTTTATCTAGACAGAACTTACCACATCTAGAAGCGACAAAAGGCAACTATGATGGATTAACAAAGGGTGCTTATGTAGCAGCTGATGCAAATGGTAAAGCGGATGCTATCTTAATTGCAACAGGTTCTGAAGTTGCATTGGCATTGCAAGCAAAAGAAGAGTTAGAAACAGAGGGTGTAAAAGTACGTGTAGTGAACATGCCTTCTTGGGAACTTTTCGAAAAGCAAAGTAAAGAATACAAAGAATCAATCCTTCCTAAAGAAGTAACAACACGTCTTTCACTAGAAATGGGTATTTCTATGGGATGGGAGCGATATGTGGGTAATGATGGTGAAGTTATGTCAATCGATACATTTGGTGCATCTGGTAAAGGTGATGAAGTAATTGCACACTTTGGATTTACTACTGAAAAAGTTGTTGCTAAAGTAAAAGGGTTATTAAAATAAGATAAACAAGCACAGTCCCGTATTACATATTTATGCGGGGCTGTTTTTTGTTATTTAATTAAAAATAGAACAAGCAAATTAGCTCGTTCTATTGTGGTTCACGAATAAATAGTGTCATTTGTATGTTTTTGATAGCTTTGTGCTCTTCAGCTTCAAAGGTACCACCTACTCTAAAACCGTATTTTCCTTTAATTTTTACAGAAGCTTTGTTGTAAACAGGCTTTGTAATTACATTGCTTGAGAAAGTGTGGTCTGGAAACATATTAAACATAGACTGATAATAAAAACTACCTACGCCTTTGTGAAGCATATCTTTTCTAACTGCTCCCTGTTCCATATGCCAGTGTTTAAATGACGTTAGCAATTTTTTGTCATCTTCATTTTTAAATTGGAATCTATCTAGAGTTAATCCATTCATTGTTTCTGTATGGAAAATCTTAGAAAGAATAATCCATCCAACTACTCTATCATTATCATCTTTATCTTTTGTCACAAAGATTTGACTGTTTGGATTCTGCATTTTACCAGAAATAATATCATAAGTATATTTTGATACTAAAAATCCATGTGGTCCAAATGTATAGTAGTGAGAATCTGCAATCTCCAAAATATCTGGGATGTCTTGTCTTGTTGCTTTTTGAAATGTGTACGCCATTAGTGGAACACTCCTTTCGATTTCATAAATAGTAATTCAAAAAATAAAAAAAGCAAGTAATAAAATAAGTTTTTCCAGTTTGGTGTCTTTTAAATTTAGTTTTATAGTCTTTAAGTTACTTTTTGTCTTTATAAAGGGAACGTGTCTTTTTAGGTATTATTTAGTTAAAAAAGAACCTTAAAAAAGTGTGCGCTTTTTCTTGAACTTTTTTCGACAGTAATTTATAATTCATTCAGTTTTTCCTAGTGGTAGGGGAATAAACTAAAATTACTCCCTACATTTAACTGCCACCTTAACTGGTGCGTCTATAGAAGTGCCGAACAATGGGCTCACGTTACACGGGTCTTCGGTAGTTGGGTCGCTCCTGACACGCACCATCAAAAAAATAAAAAATAAAAAAGGGAATTTAAATTATAGTTACAATTTATATAATGTAATAATTCTGGAGCGGTACCCAAGTGGCTAAAGGGGCTCCCCTGCTAAGGGAGTAGGCTGAGCAATCGGTGCGAGGGTTCAAATCCCTCCCGCTCCGCCAGATTATTCTGATGTAGCTCAGTGGTAGAGCAATCGGCTGTTAACCGATGGGTCGTAGGTTCGAATCCTACCATCAGAGCCAAATGGTCCCGTAGTGTAGCGGTTAACACGCCTGCCTGTCACGCAGGAGAGCGCGGGTTCGAATCCCGTCGGGACCGCCATGTATTGAAGGTTTGGAAAGAGCCGGTGTAGCTCAATTGGTAGAGCAACTGACTTGTAATCAGTAGGTTGGGGGTTCAAGTCCTCTTGCCGGCATACAAAATTAAGGTATAAAGAAACGGAGTTATCTCGTTTTTTTATACTTTTTTTTATAAAAAATTGAATGAACGGGTGACGAAATGAAAACATTTGCTGACGAAATTATTGCTTTATCTTATAAAGGTGCAGAAATTAATGATTTAATTAGCCGGTACAGGAAAACAAGAAAGAAACGTATTAAAGATAAAATATTTAAAAAGATATTGCCATTATCTATAAACGAAAAACAGGTAATTATCCTATCTGATGTAGTATTAATGAAATATAACATATACGAAGAAACGTTAATGACAATTAGTGATTTAGAAAATAGAAAAAGAGAATTGGAAGAGGAGTTGAATAAAATTGAAAATTAAAAAGGCTGTTATTCTTGCTGCTGGGCTTGGGACTCGTATGAGACCTATGACAAGAGCAATTCCAAAACCAATGTTACCGGTAGTGAATAAGCCGATTATTGACTATATCATTAGTGAAGCAACAGAATCAGGTATTGAAGAAATTGTAGTTATTGTCAACTTTCAAAAAGAGGTTATTAAAAAGCATTGTGAAGAATATGACAATGTGTATTTCATACACCAAAAGGAGCTTCTGGGAACTGCTGATGCCCTTCTGCAAGCACAAGTATTTACCCACAACGAACCATTTGTTCTGTACTACGCAGATGAAATTGTGGTAAATGATGGAATCTCATGTACGAAGCAATTAATAAATGAGTTTGTTACCAGAAATACAGATGTAATGGCGGCTATAGAGATTGAAAATAGTGCGGCTATTTCAGAGTATAACTGTGTAGTATTTGGTGAACAAGTGAATGGAAAAACATATCAAGTAGAGGAAGTAGTAGAAAAACCGAACAACCCTTTAACAAATTATACGTCAATAGGAAGGTATGTTATATCACCCAAGATATATAAGTACATTGAAGAAGCAAAAAAGTTACATACGTTAAGCGATGAATTAGTGATAACAACTATATTTAATGATGTGGCAAAAGAAGGTTCGTTCTATGGACATTTGTATGAGGGAACTAGATATGATATTGGGAGTAAAGAGGGATGGTTTAAAGCTAATGTAGAGTTAAAAAACAAAATTAAGAGAACATAGTTTGCCTTATGTATTTCATAAGGTTTTTTTATATAAAAAAACAAACAGAAGCAGGCGTAGATAATAGAATTATCTGGTAAAAAGGTGTAGAATATCTTAAGAAGGGACGTGAAGGTTTGAAGTTTTTAAAGTTATTACTAGGACTAATAATAGTCTGCGTATTAGCAGTAGCAGTTTGGTTGTATTATCCACAATATCAAATTTACAAAGCTAAACAATCTAGAGTAGCTACAGTTTCTATTTCCAAAGAAGACAAGGAACAAAAGAAAATAGATACGTATCTTACCGACTTAGAAAAGATAAATAAAGAAAAAATAATACATCTAGGTTTAGGTGATTCAGTAATGAAAGGATACGGTGCTCAAGAAGGAGAGAGTTACGTAGATGTTCTTTCAAATGAATTAAGTACAAAACTAAATAAACAGGTAGAATCTGTAAATCAAGGTATTAATGGTCATACGAGTACCCAATTAAGAGAAGAAGTTTTGGCACATAAATACGATACTGATATTACAAACGCTGATATTATTTCTCTTAATATAGGCGGGAATGATATTTTAAACAGTGTAAAAAGAAGCGGTTATTCGCAAGCATTTAAAGAGTTTTCAACATTAAGAGACACATACAAAGGTAATATGAAGGAAATATTAGCTTATGTCCATGAAAAAAATCCAAGTGCAACTGTAATAGTATTTGAATTATACAATCCAGTTAAAACAACCGAGAGTTATTATTCGCTTGCTAATAAGTTACTACCGAAGTGGAATGTCATCCTATACGACATTACATCTAATAAAGAACTTATAGCAGAAACAACCAAGACGATAAACGATAAACACTTAAATTATATATCAGATGATGGTGTGCATCCTAACAAAGATGGCTATCAGCAAATGGCTGATGAAGTCATGTATCAGTTAGAAAATACACCTAAATGATGTAACGAACCTTTTGTGTAACCGACAGTACATAAAAGGTTCGTTTTTTTGTGCGCAACTTTTTTGATAAAAAACTTGATTGATTTAGAAAATAGATTATAACTATAAAAAGTACAATTAATAGTTTAAAAAAGGAATATGCGAAAAAAGTAGAAATTAATTAAAAAGAAATTAAAAAAACGTAAAAATGCGTATTTTAAAAAAACATTTAGTTATAATGACTGTAAATTGTACAGTTAACAATTAATAAAAAGGGATAGTTATATTTAATTCTAATAAGTATAAGAACAATACAGTTATTGTGTAGAAAGAAAGGGAACTGAAATGAGTAAGTATCAAAATGAAGAAGAAGTAATACTGAACTACAATTCCAATAAATATATTACACCAGATGGATATACATCAGATATTGCTATATTCACAATCACTAATGTAGAAGAAGAGATAAACAACTACAAGAAAAAGAAAGCCTTAAAAATTATGCTTATTCAACGAGCAGAACTTGATGCAGAAGGTGAACCAAACATTGAAGGTGGAAAATGGGCTCTTCCAGGTGGATTTGTTCAGCCTAATGAGACAGCCTATGAAGCAGCAAAACGCGAACTATCGGAGGAAACTGGAGTGAGTGGAGTGCACCTCAAACATTTTGGTGTCTATGATAAACCGGGACGTGATAGAAGAGGATGGATAATCTCCAATGCACATTATGCAATTGTACCTGAATTCCATTTAGAAAAAAGAATAGCAGCTGATGATGCAGCTGAAGTTGAATTGTTTACTATAGATGAAGCTTTCAACTTAGATTTAGCATTTGACCACCGTGCTATTATTACGGAGGCAATAAATAATATTAAGCGAGATATGTTACAAACAAATGTAGCAAAAGAGTTTCTCTCTTCTGTTTTTACTGTTTCGGAATTACAACAAGTTTTATTAGCAGTTTATTATCATAAAAGTATTGAATCAGATAACTTTTTTAAGAAAATTAAAAATCTGCCTTTTATTGAAAGAGTATCAAATAAGGATATAAAAACACAAAGGAATTCTAAACGTCCCGCTACTTTATATAGATTTATAGAGGAAGAGGATAATGAAATAGCATCCAAATATTTTTAAAATAACCGGTGTCTAAGTGGATACCGCTAACATTTACAGAGAACAACAGTAAAAAGTATAGTTAATAGTTATTCACATGAAAAGGAGTGTTTAAAGTGAAGGCGTTATTAAATATAGATTATACAGTCGATTTTGTTGTAGGTGCGTTACCGTGTGGTGAACCAGCAATTCAAATAGAAGAGGAAATAGTAAGGATTACAAGGGAGTTTGCAGATAATGGTGACTATGTAGTGTTTCCAATTGACTTACACTTTGAAAACGATATATATCATCCGGAAACTAAGTTATATCCACCTCACAATATAGAGGGTACAAAAGGAAGAGAGTTCTACGGAAAACTAAAACCACTATATGAGGAAATTAAGGACTATACCAATGTCTATTACATGGATAAAACAAGATATTCAGCTTTTTCAGGAACGAATTTGGAAATTAAATTACGCGAACGAGGAATTACAGAGGTTCATGTCGTAGGTGTTGCGACTGATATCTGTTTATTACATACTATTGTAGACTTATACTCAAAAGGATTTCACATTGTAGTTCATGAGAAAGCAACTGCAAGTTTTAATCAAGATGGGCATAAGTGGGCTATAGAACATTTTAAAAACGCATTAAATGCAGAAATTGTTTAGCAGTTATATAAAATAATATACTTAATTCAGAAAAATATTTATTTCTAAATATAGGAGATGCAATTATGACAGAACAAAACTTAACTTTACATACAGATAAATATCAAATTAACATGATGTATGGTCAATGGAAATTAAAACGCCACAATAATATTCGAGTATTTGACATGTACTATAGAAAAAACCCTTTTGGAAATGGTTATGCTGTTTTTGCGGGATTGGAACGTGTAATAGACTATATTAACAACTTGAAATTCACTAAAGAACAAATTGAATTCTTACGTGAACAACCAGAATGCTACGACGAAGAGTTTTTAAGTGAGTTGGAAAGCTTTAAATTTACCGGCACTATTTATGCTGTACAAGAAGGCACAATAGTTTTTGCAAATGAACCACTTGTTCGAGTGGAAGGACATATATTTGAGGTGCAATTAATAGAAACAGCAATACTAAACTTTATTAATTACCAAACATTAATTGCTACAAAAGCGTCACGAATTCGAAAAGTAGCACCACAAGATGCATTATTCGAATTTGGAACAAGAAGGGCTCAAGAAGCTGATGCCGCTATTTGGGGAGGGAGAGCAGCCTATATAAGCGGTTTCGATGCTACAAGTAATATGGAAACCGGAAGAAAGTTTAACATACCTACAGTAGGAACTCATGCACATGCTTGGGTCATGGATTTTGACACGGAGTTAGAAGCATTTAGAGCATTTGCGTCTGTACATCCTGACCATACGGTTTTATTAGTTGATACGTATGATACGTTAAAATCAGGAGTTCCCAATGCCATTAAAGTAGGGAAAGAGATGGAGAAGAAAGGAAATAAGCTAAAAGGGATTCGACTAGACAGTGGTGACTTGGCTTATCTTTCAAGAGAAGCAAGAAGAATGTTAGATGAAGCTGGTTTGGATTATGTATCTATAATTGCAAGTAATGACTTAGACGAAAATGTTATTTTTGATTTAAAAGCACAAGGAGCAAAAATAGATTCTTGGGGCGTAGGGACACAATTAATTACAGCAGCAGATAATCCAGCTTTAGGTGGAGTTTATAAGCTAGTAGTGAAAAAGGACGGAAAAAAAGATGTTCCTGTAATAAAAATATCAGGGAATCCAGAAAAAGTTACAACACCTGGTTTAAAAAATGTATATCGTATTATTAGCAAACATAATCAGAAAGCAGATGGGGATTATATTGCATTTACTAATGAAGATATGTCAAAACATGAACGTTTAAAAATGTTCGACCCAGTTCATACATACTTACACAAATTTGTGACTGATTTTGAAGCGATAGAACTATTAAAGCCTGTCTTTGTCAACGGGAAACAAGTATATGAAACGCCTTCGTTAGAGGAGATAAGAACGTATCATCAAGAACAAATGTCCTTGTTTTGGGACGAATACTTAAGACGTTCTAATCCAGAAGTATACCCTGTAGATTTGAGTGAAGATGTGTGGAATACGAAAATGGACCTAATTAACAAAAGTAAACTTAAATAATAAAAAGCACAATTAATTTCTACCATGAAAGGGCGAAACACACAATGATAAAAGAACAAGCAATTGAACATTTACAACTACTAAATCCTAATAAAGATATTCCTAGTATGTTTAAAAAAGGCGTAAGGATTGGAATATACGGGTCATCTTTTGACCCAATTACCAATGTACACTTATGGACTGCTTCTACAGTGGCTCATCGTAAGAAATTAGATTATATTATCTTTCTTCCGTCAATTGGAAAGGCAAGAAGAGACAAGACTTTGCAGACGCAAGATAATCATAGAGAAGAAATGGTGAAGATGGCAATTGCAGATAATCCAAAATTCATTTTAGATACATATGAAATGACTGTCTTACCAGAGAAGCAGTATACGTACTACACAATGGAATATTTCCGTAACGTTTTTAATGATGCTGAAGTGTTTTTCATTATGGGAGCGGACTTGCTGGTAGATATAGCGGATGGAAAATGGAGAATGGACGAAGAGTTAATAACTCATAACCAATTTATAGTTATGGCGCGAAATGGAATAGACATGCTTGAAGCGATTAGCCGTTCCCCATTATTAAGAAACAATGATGATGGAAGGTTTCAACTATTAGATAAAGGTCTGGCGATGGAAATAAGCTCTACATATATCCGACAGGAATTTGCAAGAGGTGGAGAGCCGCAATACTTATTACCAGAATCCTGCTACCAATACATAAAAGAAAATAAGTTATACGAAAAGATAGTGCGTTAATAAAAGGGGGATGAATACATAATGCTTATGCAAAAAGAGACAATTTATTTTTATTCGTGGAAAAAGGCATATTTTGAATTTAGTAACTTTAGTTTGCACCCCATTGTTATTGATGGAAAAACATATGCTACTAATGAGCACTACTTTCAAGTTAAGAAATTTAAAGATTACTCATATGCAGAAGAAATCCGTAATGCGCCAACACCGGCAAAGGCTAAAAGTATGGGGTTGAGTAGAAAGTTTGAAATACATAACAATTGGGACGAATATAGAATTAAAGTTATGAAAGACGCAGTATTAGCTAAGTTTACTCAACATAGTAAATTAAAAGAATTATTGCTTTCTACGGGAGATGCAATATTGGTAGAAGACAGCCCCACGGATACCTTTTGGGGAATAGGAAAGAATCGAACTGGCAAGAACATGTTAGGAATTATCTTAATGCAAGTTCGTGAACTGTTAAGAGAATTAAATTAACTTACTTATAATAGATAGGGAGATACATACATGAAAACTTTACAACAACAGATTATTGAAGATTTAAAGACTAAAGCAACAATTAATCCAAAATTAGAAATCAGAAAAAGTATTGAATTAATAAAAAGTTATTTGAAAAAGAATCCATTCATTAAAACTTTGGTATTAGGAATTTCAGGAGGGCAAGATTCTACGCTAACAGGGAAAATAGCACAATTAGCTGTAAATGAACTAAATAAGGAAAAGGAAACAGATGAATATACTTTTGTCGCTGTAAGGCTACCATATGGGTTACAGGGTGATGAAAGTGATTGCCAGGATGCTATTAAATTCATTGAACCGACTGAAGTCATTACAGTAAATATTAAGCCTGCTGTAGATGCAAGTATGCAATCTCTAGAAATAGCGGGAATTACACTAACGGATTTTCTTAAAGGTAACGAAAAAGCAAGAGAACGTATGAAAGTACAGTATAGCATTGCTGGTTCTAAAAATGGTGTAGTGCTAGGGACTGACCACTCTGCTGAAGCAGTTACAGGTTTTTATACGAAATTTGGGGATGGAGCTGCGGATTTAGTACCGCTATTTAGACTTAATAAGAGACAAGGTAAACAGCTTTTAAGAGAATTGGATTGTCCAGAGCATTTATATTTAAAAACACCTACAGCGGATTTAGAAGAAAATAAGCCACAACTTCCAGATGAAGTTGCGCTAGGTGTAAGTTATGAGGAAATAGATAATTACCTTGAAGGAAAAGAAATTGCTGAGGCTAGTAAGAATCGTATAGAAGAACTTTATTTAAAGACAGAACATAAGCGCCAAGGTCCAATTACAGTGTTTGAAAATTGGTGGAAATGAGAGAAGGGATAATTCCTTCTCTTTTTTGTAAAACAAACTATTCGTCAACAATGCATTTATTTAAAGGGTCAAAGCATTTTCCCTTTAATTATTTAAATAGTCGAATAGAGGGGTGTTCAATAGCTTCTTGCAAAATATTCAGGTGACTAAGTTTATTTTGAAAGGGTGTGAATTAGATGGCAAAAAATAAGCATAAATCCGTAATAGTAGCTAAAATCATACAAAAGATTTTTTTTATTACTATTGGTGCTTTATTAATGGCGGCAGGCTTAGAGTTATTTTTAATTCCTAATAAGATAATTGATGGGGGTATCGTCGGTATATCAATTATTATTTCTGAATTAACAAAATTAAAACTAGGAATTCTATTATTAGTTCTAAACCTTCCATTTCTTTATATTGGTTACAAACAAATTGGTAAGACGTTTGCCTTGTCTACTCTATACGCAGTTGCAATGATGTCTTTGTTTACATCTTTACTGCATCATACGCCTGTAGTAACTACAGATTCTTTGTTAGCTACAGTATTTGGAGGCGTTATTCTTGGAATAGGTGTTGGAACAGTTATTAGAAATGGTGGTTCATTGGATGGAACAGAGATTATGGCTATATTATTAAACTCTAAAACTCCATTTTCAGTAGGGCAAATAGTTATGTTTTGTAACATATTTATTCTAGGTAGTGCAGGTTTTGTATTTGGTTGGGATAAAGCCATGTACAGTTTGTTAACCTATTACATTGCATTTAAATTAATAGATGTAGTGGTAGAAGGGTTAGATGAATCTAAAGTTTTATGGATAATTAGTGATAACCATAAAGAAATTGCAGAGTCACTAATGGACAGTTTAGGGAGAGGCGTTACTTATTTACATGGTGAGGGTGCCTACAGTAATGAAAAGAAAAATGTTATCTTTTTAGTTATTAACCGTTTGGAAGAGGCTAAAGTAAAAGCCCTAATAGATGACATAGATGAGGATGCTTTCTTAGCGGTTGGTCATATTAATGATGTAAAGGGAGCTCATTATAAAAAGAAAAACTTACACTAAAGTAAAATTAAAGAAAAAGTGAAGGTTATATCTATTTATAACGTTCACTTTTTTACTTTTAGTGATTATAACTTAAACAACTTGTTTATTTTCATAAATGATAACTTTCGAACCTTTATTTCTGTTGCAAGGTTGGCACATTGTTTGGTAATTGCTAATATGATTAGCACCACTTAGAGATTTAGGTACAATGTGGTCTTTGGTCATTAAAACCTCATTACCGGCATTATCAATAGCATATAAGTTAAAATGATAGCGTTGGTCTAAAGGGTGCTTCTCTTTAGCAAAAAAACTTCCCTTTATCCCGCAACAAACGCACTTAACACCCTTTAAGTCAAAGAGTTCCAAACGTTGTGAATTCATCTTCATTAAATCTCCGTCAAAATCGGTTAGGCTCTTTTTCTTTTTTGTTTCTGATGGAACTCGTTTCGATAGCACTTCAGTTATAGCATATATTTCTTTTCTAATCACAGTAAAACCTCCGTATATTGCATATGCTCATTATAGTAAATAGGAAATATGTAAAGTTGAAAAATGACTTTTAATTTTTAGAAACAGATAAAAAGGCTTTGCTTATGTCTGTTTCCAATACAGTAAGAAGGTCGTTAGAGTCCGTTTCTATAATTCTATCACTTTGGTGAAGCCTTATTTTTTCAACTAATGTTCTTGCCCATCTGCCGTTTCCATTAACTTTCCCTTGTTGTTTTAAAAATTCAATAGTTAACATAGAACTTAGTTTTGAAATGGCAGCTTCATTAGGAACTAACTGCTGTTTTTTTAATTCGTAATTAACAATAGATAAAATCTCATCTTTCGAGTAATCAGCAAAGTGGAAGCGGTAAGCCAATCGAGATTCAAAGCCGACATTAACTGCTAGCAGCTTGTCCATATCTGTTTTATAGCCAGCTAAAATAACTACTAACTCATCTTTGTATTTTTCCATTTCATTAATAAGGGTAGCAATTGCCTCCTCACCAAACTGGTCGGATGCTAAGGTATAAGCCTCATCAATGAATAGAACACCGCCTCTTGCTCGATTTACTAAATCTATAACCTTAGGGGCAGTTTGTCCAGTATATGAAGCAACTAGGGCGCTTCTATCTGCCTCAATTAAATGACCGCTCTCTAAAAACTCTATTCCTTTAAGGAATTGAGCTATGATTTTTGCGACAGTAGTTTTACCTGTACCTGGATTACCCTCAAAAGTCATGTGTAACATAGGTTTGCCCGTAGAAATATTTTGTTCAATTCGTCGCTTTTCAATCATAAAGAAATTCATCATTCTTCGTAACTCAGCTTTTAGTTCTTCCATACCCACTAAATTATTCAATGAAGTTAAAGCTTGTTCTTTAACATGGTCTAAACCGCTTTGTGATTTATTAGCAGCCTTTAAACCAGATGAATTATAGACATCTTCAGGAAGAAGGGTATATATATTTTGAGTGGGCGCAATTGACTCACCAATTCGTATCATGTGATGAGATGTAATTTTTTCTGAGAATGTTCTTGCCCATCTTGCATTTCCGTTAATAGAACCGTTTTTGCTCTCATGTAGAATAGCTTTCTCAACAACATCTTTTATATGCGTGCAATTGTAACCTTTGGATTGTAAGAAACGAATGGTGATTTCAGTTAATTGTTTCGGTGTGTAATCATGGAACTGAAACTCATATGCAATTCGGGAACGAAAACCTTCGTTATAGTTTAATAGGTTCTCCATATTTGGTTTATAACCCGCTAAAATAACTACAAATTTATCTCTGTAATTTTCCA